>Ga0164243_10008397_pt1 | contig 15224 bp, 13 predicted proteins | sample OricompcompostOP_FD_108781 | JGI IMG/M metagenome (GOLD analysis project Ga0164243, IMG submission 108781) | Organic Plus compost microbial communities from Emeryville, California, USA - Original compost - Organic plus compost (OP) | ecosystem: Engineered > Solid waste > Mixed feedstock >... | reverse complement strand
GCGACGTCGCGGACCGTGCCGCCGCCGACGGGCACGTCGACGCGGCCGCGCAGGGCGGCGATCACCTGCGCCGCGTTCGGGACGGTGAAGGTGATCTCGACCGCGTCGACGCCGCCGCGGGCGAAGCCGAGCGCGATCGTCTCGGTCTCCTCCGCGCTGTCGCAGCGGATCACGCCGATGATCCCCGCAGGCAGTTCCATGCTCATCTGTCGCTCCATCGTGTCGCCAGCTCACTCGCGCGCAGGTAGCGCGCCAGCGCGGTCGCGGCCTCTGCGCGCGACCGCTCCAGATCGTCGTCCGGCGGCAGCACCGCCCGCGGACTCCGCAGCAGCGGCGCGGCCGCGTCCAGGTCGCCGTCGTGCGCGGCCGCGGCGCCGAGCATCGCCGCGCCGAGCGCCGAGCCGAACGGCTCCTCGTGCACCAGCAGCGGGACGCCGACGGCGCGCTGCTGGATCCGCTGCCAGGCGGGATCCTGCGCCGCGCGGCCGGTGACGTGGACGGCGTCGAGCGTCGTGCCGCTCGCGCGCGTGGCGACGTCGAGCACGTGCGCGACGCTGCCTGCCACGCCGCCCAGCACCGCGGCCGCCAGCTCGGCGGCGCCGTCGTCGGCGGAGAGGCCGGCGAGCAGCCCGCGCAGGTCGCTGCGCCACAGCGGAGCGCGCTCGCCGCTGAGGTAGGGGACGAACGCCGGCATGTGCGCCGCGGCGCGGGCCTGCTCGGCGAGCACGGGCAGACGCTCGACCTCCACGCCGAGCAGCCGTGCCAGCCATGCGATCGTCGCGCCGCTGCTCTGCGTCGGCCCGTAGCTCAGCTCCAGAGGCGCGCAGGCCGCCGGCACGCGGTAGAGGCCCGGTGCCTCAGGTGCCCGCCCGGCGAGGCTGATGCCGACGACCTCCGAGGTGCCGCCGAGCGCGAAGGCGCGCGGCTCGGCGAAGGCGCCGACGGCCATCATCGCCGTCAGCGCGTCGGAGAGGCCGACGCTGACGGGGATGTCGTCGGGCAGGCCGAGCGCGCCGCCGCGCGTGCGGCCGCGGGGAAGCCAGCCGGGCGCCGTCGGCGGGCAGACGGCCGCCGGCCAGCCGCAGGCGGCGAGGACCGTCTCGGCCGGCTGACCGCGCTCGACCTCGCACAGCCCCTTCGTCGACCACGGGTCGCTCGCCGGCGAGCCGGTCAGCAGCAGTCCGAGCCAGTCCTTCGGCTGCAGCGCGAGCGCATCCGGTCGACGCAGCCGCGGCTCGTGCCGCGCGACCCACGCGAGCTTCGCCGGCAGCTGCGACGGCGCCCACGGCAGCTCGATGCCGAGGTGGGGGAGGGCGGCGCCGAGCTCCGCCGCGAGCTGCTCGGCCTCGGCGACGGCGCGGTTGTCCTGCCACGAGATCGCCGCTCGCAGCGGGGTGCCGGAGCCGTCGCAGAGCACGAGCGTCGGCACCTGGCCGGTCAACCCGATCCCCGCGGGAGGCGCTCTCGCGTCGCGCAGGCACCGCGCCACGGCCGCTGCAGCGGCCGTCTCCCAGACGCGCGGATCCTGCTCGACGACAGCGCCGGAGCGGGCGTCGGGACGCTCGTAGGGGATCGACGCCCGTGCGACGACGGTGCCGTCGTCGGCGACGAGCAGCGCCTTCAGCGACGACGTTCCGAGGTCGAGTCCAAGCCAGGTCCGCATGGCGGCGGACCGTACCAGAAGAATACGTTTGAACGGATTTATCCGATAAATCGACGAAAACCCTTGACAGCGGTTCTCGGCTGGCGTTAGCGTGCAGATCGTCAACAATCTCCGATCTACGGTTTACCGCTGACCGGAGTCGGGTGCGCACCGGGTCGCGGCGCGCACCGGAGGAGAGAGAACCCACAGTGCCGAACACCGCCCCCGCGGCGACGGCCGGGCGACGCCTGCCCGCGCCAGCGCTCGCGGACTTCGCCGCGCGCATCTTCAGCGCGCTCGGAACCAGACAGGAAGCGGCGCGCGTCGTCGCCGACGCGCTCGTCGACGCCGACCTCGCCGGCCATGGCTCGCATGGCGTGATGCGCATCCCGCGCTACGCCGGCTTCGTGCGCGACGGCGCCGTCGACCCGACCGCGCAGGCGCGCGTCGTCGCGGTCGACGGGGCCGCCGCGCGCATCGACGCCGGCTGGGGCTGGGGGCAACCAGCCGGCATGCTGGCGGTCGCCACCGCGCGGGAGCTGGTCGAGCAGCACGGCCTCGCCGCCGTCACGATCGCCAACTGCAACCACATCGGCCGTCTCGGCGCCTACGGCGAGCGGCTCGCCGAGCAGGGGCTGGTCGGCATCGCGCTCTGCAACGCCGAGCCGGTCGTCGCTCCGGCCGGCAGCCGCGACCGGCTGCTCGGCACCAACCCGCTCGCGCTCGCGGCGCCGCGCAGCGGCGGCGCGCCGGTGGTGCTCGACATCGCCACCGCTGCGGTCGCCGAGGGCAAGCTCAGCCTCGCCCGCGACGCCGGCGCCGCGATCCCGACCGGTCTCGTCGTCGACGCGGAGGGACGGCCGAGCGACGATCCGCGCGCCTTCTACGACGGCGGCGCGCTGCTGCCGTTCGGCGGCCACAAGGGCTCGGGCATCAGCATCTTCATCGAGATCCTCGGCGGGATCCTCTCCGGTTCCGGCGCCGCGGCCGGCAGCCGCTACGACCACGGCAACGGCACCCTCGTGCTGGCGCTGGACCCCGGCCGCCTGGTCGGCACCATCCCCTTCGCCGACGCCGTCGCCGAGCTGACCGGGGTCGTCGAGGCCAGCCGGCCGGTCGACGCCGCGCAGCCGGTGATGATGCCCGGCACGCCCGAGCAGCGAGCGCGCCGCGAACGAGAGCGCGACGGCGTCCCCGTCTCCGCGGTCGTCTGGGCCGAGCTGGAGCGCGTCGCCGGCGAGCTGGGCGTCGATCCGGCGCTCGACGGGCTGGAGGCGGCGGCATGATCCCGGTCGCGATCGCCTACCCGGCGCTCACCGACGACCCGCTCGAGCACAGACTGCTGAGCGCAGCCGGGCTGGAGGCGCGCAGCCACGACTCGGTCGCCGAGGTGCTCGCCGGCCCCGTCGCCGCGACCGCCGAGGCGCTGATGGTCACGACGCAGGCCGTCGGCGCCGCGGAGCTGGAGCGGCTGCCGGCGCTGAGACTGGTCAGCCGCGTCGGCACCGGCCTTGACGCGATCGACCTCGAGGCCGCCGCGGCGCGCGGCGTGTGGGTCGCCAACGTCGGCGACTACGCGATCGAGGAGGTCGCCACGCACGTGCTCGCGCTGCTGCTCGCCGCCGCGCGGCGGCTGCCGCAGCAGCTCGAGCGCGGCCGCAGAGGCGGCTGGCCCGACGCCCACCCCGGCACGATCCGGCGGCTGCGCGGGCAGACGCTCGGCCTCGTCGGCTTCGGCCGCATCGGCAGCGAGGTCGCGCGCAAGGCGCAGGGCGTCGGCCTGCACGTGATCGTCGACGACCCCTATGCCGACTCGGCGCAGCTGGCCGCGGCGGGCGTCGAGGCGGTCGACCGCGCGACGCTGCTGGAGCGCTCCGACTGGGTCTCGCTGCATGCGCCGCTGACCGCCGAGACCGAGCGGACGATCGACGCCGACGCGTTCGCGCGGATGCGGCCGCACGCCTTCCTGCTCAACGCCGCCCGCGGCGGCCTCGTCGACGAGGCGGCGCTGCTGGAGGCGGTCCGCTCCGAGCGGATCGCCGGCGCGGCGCTCGACGTGCTCGCCAACGAGCCGGTCCCCGCCGACGACCCGCTGCTCGGCGAGGAGCGGATCTGGATCACGCCGCACCGCGGCTGGTACTCGCGCGAGGCCGAGGAGGACGTCGTCGTCGGCGCCTGCGAGGACATCGTGCGCGTGCTGCTGAGAGGAGAGCGGCCGCGCAACGCCGTCAACGAGCCGGTCGGCAGCGGAGCGGCGCGGTGAGCCGGCTGGAGGAGCGCTTCGGGCTCGGCGGCCGCGTCGTCGTCGTGACCGGCGGCGGCGACGGCATCGGCCGCGCGACGGCGCTGGTGCTCGCCGAAGCCGGCGCCGCGATCGGCGCGCTCGACCGCGACGCCGAGCGAGCCGTGGCGACGGCGAGCGCGATCGAGCAGGCGGGCGGGCGCGCGATCGGGCTCGGCTGCGACGTCACCGACGCGCCCGCGGTCGCCGACGCGCTGGCCGCGATCGCCGAGCGCCTCGGCCCGGTCGACGGCCTCGTCAACAACGCCGGCACCGGCAGCCACACGCGCCCCGACGAGATGTCGGCGCGGGAGTGGGACGCCGTGCTGGCGGTCAACCTCACGGCCGGCTTCCGCTGCGCGCAGACGGTCGCGCGCGGCTGGATCGCCGCTGGACGGGGCGGCGCGATCGTCAACCTCTCCTCGATCGCCGGAACCACGGCGCTCGGACGGGGCAACGTCGCCTACAGCGCGACGAAGGGCGCGATCGACGCCGCCACGCGAGAGCTGGCGGTCGAGTGGGCGCAGCACGGCATCCGCGTCAACGCGGTCGCGCCGGCGCAGACGCGCACGCCGAAGCTGGCGGAGTGGGTCGAATCGGACAGCGGCGGCGGAACCGGCGGGACCTTCCTGCGCGGGCTGCCGCTCGGGCGGCTGGTCGAGCCGGAGGAGGTCGCCGACGCGATCCTCTTCCTGCTCTCGGACGCCGCCGCCGCGATCACAGGGACGGTGCTGCCGGTCGACGGGGGCAACCTCGCGCTCAACGCGAGCGGGACGATCGGCGGCCAGGCATGGAAGGGACCGCAGGGATGAGCGCGCACGAAGTCGTGATGCCCAGCTACGGGATGGCGATGACCGAGGGGGTCGTCGTCGCCTGGCTCAAGCAGCCGGGCGATCCGGTCGAGGCCGGCGAGTCGATCGCCGAGATCGAGACCGACAAGGCGACCTCCGAGCTGGAGAGCCCGGCCAGCGGCCGGCTCGGCCCGCTGCTGGTGGAGGCCGGAGAGGCGGTACCGGTCGGGGCGCCGCTGACGACGATCGTCGACGGCGCGACCGCTGTCGCCGCCGCCGGCAACGGCAACGGCGGCCCGCCGGCGGCCGCCTCCTCGCCGGCCGCGACGCCCGGACCGGCCGCGGCCCCCGCGCCGGCCGATCCGGCCCCGGTCGCGACGCGCTCCGCGACGGCCGCGGCCGACGCCGCGCAGCCGGTCACCCACCCGGCAGGCCGCGTCGAGCCGCCGCAGGCGCCGCCGCTCGCGCCCCGGCCAGAGGGAACGCCCGCCGCCACGCCGAGACGCCGCCGCAGAGGCCCGCCGCGCTACGAGCGCGTCGGCGTCGACGCCGCCGGTCACGTCTCCGGCGAGCAGCTGGTCGCGATCGAGCTCGACGGGCTCGCGCCCGAGCAGGTGCTGCGCTGGCTGGAGACGATGGTGCTGATCCGCGAGTTCGAGGTCGCCGGCGAGGAGATCTCCGGCCGCGGCAGAATCCCCGGCGGCATCCACTCCTCCGCCGGCCAGGAGGCGGTCGCCGTCGGCACCGCGAGCGCGCTGCTCGACAGCGACGTCGTCGCCGGCTCGCACCGCAGCCACCACCACTGCCTTGCCAAGGGGATGGACCCGCAGGGCGTGATGGCGGAGCTGTACGGCAAGGCGACCGGGCCGCTCGGCGGCCGCGGCGGCCACATGCACCTCGCCGACTTCCGCATCGGCGTCTTCGGCTCCAACGGCATCGTCGGCGCCGGCGTCGGGATCGCGCTCGGCGCCGCCTACGCCGCCAAGGCGCGCCAGCTCGACCAGATCGCGGTCGGCTTCTGCGGCGACGGCGCCGCCAACATCGGCCGCCTGTGGGAGTTCGTCAACCTCGCGGCGGTCTGGTCGCTGCCGCTCGTCGTCGTCTGCGAGAACAACCTCTACGCGGTCGAGACCGACAGCCGCGAGCTGACCGGCGGCGGCGACGTCGCCGACCGCGCGGCCGGCTTCGGCCTGCCGGTCGTCCAGGTGGACGGCCAGGACGTGGCGGCCGTCCACCGCGTGATGAAGGAGGCGCGCGAGCGGGCGGTGGCCGGCGGCGGCCCGACCTTCGTCGAGGCCTTCACCTACCGCTACAGCGGCCACAGCGCCGGCGAGGCCGAGCTGTACCGCACGCCGGAGGAGGTCGAGCGCTGGCGCGCGACGCGCGACCCGCTGCTGCGCGCCGGGCGCGCGCTCGTCGCGGCCGGCGCGCTCGCCGAGGACGGGCTCGAGCGGCTGCACGACCAGGCGCGCGAACGCGTGAGAGCGGCGATCGCCTTCGCCGAGGAGTCGCCGTGGCCCGACCCGGCGACGGCGACGCTCGCCGTGATGTCGATCGACCGCTGGACCGAGGAGGTCTCGCGATGACCCAGATGACGCTCTCGCAGGGCTTCGCGCTCGGCATCGCCGAGGAGATGCGGCGCGACCCGACCGTCTTCGTCGTCGGCACCGACCTGCTGCGGCGCGGCGGCCACTGGGCGCAGGTGCGCGGGCTCGGCGAGCAGTTCGGGCCCGAGCGGATCCGCGACGCGCCGATCTCCGAGGCGGCGATGATGGCGACCGGCGTCGGCGCCGCGCTCAACGGCATGCGCCCGATCGTCGACCTCAACTTCGCCGACTTCGTCTTCGGCGCGATCGACGAGCTGGTCAACCAGGCGGCGAAGGTGCGCTACATGTGGGGCGCGCCGGTGCCGCTGGTCGTGCGCGGCACCAACGGCGTCGCCGGCGGCGCCGCGCAGCACAACAACGGCGTCGAGGCGTGGTTCGCGCACGTCCCCGGCCTGGTCGTCGCGATGCCGGCGACCGCCGGCGACGCGAAGGGCCTGATCAAGACCGCGCTGCGCGGCGAGGACCCGGTCGTCTTCCTGATGCACAAGCTGCTGACGGGCAGACGGGGCGAGGTCGGCGGCGAGGACGAGCTGGTGCCCTTCGGGCAGGCGGCCGTCCGGCGCGAGGGCGCCGACGTGACCGTCGTCTGCTGGTCGGCGATGGTCCATCGCGCGCTCGACGCGGCCGACAGGCTGGCCGCCGACGGGATCGACTGCGAGGTCGTCGACGTGCGGACGCTGTTCCCGCTCGACGTCGAGACGATCGCCGCCTCGGCGAGGAAGACCGGGCGGATCGTCGTCGCCGACGAGGCGCCGCGGTTCGCCGGCGCGGGCGCCGAGATCGCCGCGCTCGTGCAGGAGCGCTGCTTCGACTGGCTCGACGCGCCGGTCGCGCGCGTCGGCGCCCCGCGCGTGCCGATCGCGCACAGCCCGGTGCTGTGGCAGCACGTCGTCCCCGACGCCGCCGCGATCGCCGCGGCGGTGCGATCCGTCACCGACGGAAGGAGCGAGATGGAGCAGGAAGCGACGGTGGGATCGTGAGCGCCGACGCACTCGGAGAGGTCAGAACCCGCTCGGTCACCGACGACGTCATCGACCGCATCCGTCGCGCGATCGTGCTGCAGCAGTTCGCCCCGGGGCAGAAGCTGCCAGAGGACGAGCTGGCCGAGCGCCTCGGCGTCAGCCGCGGCCCGGTGCGCGAGGCGCTGATGGCGCTGGCGGCCGAGGGGCTGGTCGAGCGCGTCGCGCGCCGCTACTCGGCGGTCAAGCAGCTGTCGGGCAAGGACCTCGAGGAGGTCTACAGCCTGCGCCAGAGCGTCGAGCGGCTGGCGGTCCAGTGGGCCTGCCGCTCGGCCAGCGCCGAGGACCTCGACGCGATGGACGCGATCGTCACCGCCTTCGGCGAGGTCGCGCCCGACAAGGTCACGCCGGCGGTCGCGGCCGACTACGACATCCAGTTCCACGACGCGCTCTGCGCGGCCGCCCGGCACGAGCGGCTGGCGAACGTCTGGCACGGGCTCAGATCGCAGGTCTACATGTTCCTGCTGTCGCGCCTGGCGCTGCCGGAGGACTACATGACCAACTGGCAGAGCAACCACCGGCACATCGTCGACCTGATCCGCGCGCACGACGAGCGGGCGGCCGTCGAGTTCGTCGAGCGTCACATCGAGATGGCCTACCAGATCCTCGTCGACGCGCACGTCGCCGAGGGCATCGACACCGCGAGCACCTGATCAGATGGCAACCACCGCACCTTCAATCAACCCGGTCAAGCAGCTGGTCAGACGCCGCGAGGGCGGGCCGGGGCTGGTCGGCGCGCGCGAGCTGGGCGTGCTCGTCCCGCTCGTCGCGCTGATCGCGATCTTCTACGTCGACAACGCCAACTTCGGCAGCAGCGCGAACGCCTCCGCGATCCTGCAGGCGGTCGCCTACGTCGGCATCATCGCGATCGGCCAGGGCATCCTGATGCTCTGCGGCGAGATCGACATCTCGGTCGGCTCGGTCGCCGGCCTCGGCGGCGTCCTGTGGGCGTGGCTGATGGCCAGACAGGGCATCCCGCCGATCCCCGCGACGCTGCTGGTGCTCGTCGCCGGCGCGGCGATCGGGGCGTTCAACGGCATCGTCACCGTCAAGGTCGGCGTGCCGGCGCTGGTCACGACGCTCGGGATGTTCTTCATCGCGCGCGGGCTCGCCTACGTCGTCACCAACGGCTACGCGATCTACAGACTGCCGCACAGCGTCGAGGAGTTCGGCTCGGGCAAGTGGCTGGGCCTGGCGTGGAGCGTCTACGGCCTGTTCGCGCTCGTGATCGTCGCCGACGTGGTGATGCGCCACACGCGGCTCGGCAGCCGCATCCTCGCGACCGGCGGCAACGAGTCGGCGGCGCGCTCGGTCGGCATCAACACCGATCGCGTCAAGATCGGCTCGTTCATGCTGACGAGCGTCCTGTCGGTGATCGCCGGCATGATCGTCGTCGCGCAGATCCGCTCCGGCGACCCGACGATCGGCACCGGACTCGAGCTGCAGGCGATCGCCGCGGTCGTGATCGGCGGCGTCTCGCTGCTGGGCGGCGTCGGGCGCGTGCTGGGGATCTTCTTCGGCGTCTGCCTGATGCAGGTGATCGCCAGCGGCATGGTCTTCATGCACGTCGACACGAACTACCAGAACGTCGTGATCGGCTTCCTGCTGATCGGCTCGGTCGCCTTGGACGTGATCCAACGCAGACGGTCCGGACGGGGCCGACGGGCCTGAGAGAGAACAGGGCGCGCAGTGGGCGCGCCCAGGAGAGGAGAGAGAGAATGGTCGCTCACAGCAGCGGGGGCCGCGACGTGTCGCTGCGCGTCGTCTTCCGCGCCTTCATCGCCGTGGCCTTGGCCGCGATCGCCGTCTTCGCCGCCGCCTGCGGCAGCAGCGACGACGACTCCGGCAGCTCCGGCAGCGGCACGACCGCCGCGGCCGACAGCACCGGCGGGGAGGCCGCCGGCGGCAAGACCTTCTACTGGGTGCAGGCGCCGAAGGGCGTGCCGGCCCACCGCATCGCGCAGTTCGGCTTCCTGCAGGGCTGCAAGGAGCAGGGGATGAAGTGCCGCGTCGTCGGCCCGGACACCGGCGACGTGCCGCTCATCATCACCGCGCTCAGACAGGTGCAGGCGCAGGGCGACGTCGCCGGCCTGGCGCTGTGGTCGGGCGGCCTGCCGGACTTCCAGGCGCCGCTGGAGGCGTTCGCCGACATGAGAGTGCCGATCGCGATCCCGCACTTCAGAGTCGACGAGGGCTTCTACCCCGGCGACGTCGTCGGCGTCAGCGGCGACCAGCAGAGAGGCGCCGCCGACGTCGCGATCGCGATGTGCAGAGCGCTGGCCGGCAGAAGAGGCCAGATCGCGATCACCCAGAACGACAAGAACGTCACCGAGAACGAGTACTCGAAGATCTTCACCGAGACGATGAAGAGAGAGTGCCCGGACAACGAGGTGCTCGACGTCGAGCTGGAGGGCGTCGAGCCGGCCAGAGCGGTCGCGAAGGCGGTCAGCATCATCCAGTCGCACCCCGATCTCGTCGGCGCACTGTCGACGACCGGCGGCGGCGGCACGACGTGGGCCGGCGCGCAGCGGCAGACGAACAAGAGACTGGTCGTCTTCGGCACCGACTACACGCCCGACAACCTCGCGCTGATCGCCAGCGGCGAGATCACCGGCGTGCTCGCCCAGCCGCTGTTCGAGGAGTCCAGACGGGCCGCCGAGCTGTTGAAGGCGAAGGCCGACGGCAGAGACGTGCCCTTCTGGGAGACGCTCCCGGAGGTCGTCGTCACGAGCGACAACCTCGCCAGATACGAGGAGCTCAACAGACAGGTCGACAGATATGCGTCAGGACTCTGATCAGACCCAGACCGCTCCCCAGCAGGAGGCGCCGGCCGCGGCCGGCGCCTCCTCGGCGCGGCTCGACGGGCTCACCCCGATCGTCGAGCTGGACGGCATCTGCAAGGCGTTCGGCCACGTGCAGGCGCTGTTCGGCGTCGACCTCGCGATCCGCCCGGGCGAGGTCGTCGCGCTCGTCGGCGACAACGGCGCCGGCAAGTCGACGCTCGTCAAGATCCTCGCCGGCCTCTACAGCTGCGACGAGGGCGAGATGCGCGTCGAGGGCGAGCGCGTCCACGTGCGCGCCCCGGCCGACTCGCAGGCGGCCGGGATCGCGACCGTCTACCAGGACCTCGCGCTCGTCGACGTGCGCGACGTCGCCGGCAACATCTACCTCAACCGCGAGCCGCGGCGGATGCGCTTCTTCATCGACTACCCGAAGATGCGCAAGGACGCCCGCAGAGCGCTCGACCGGCTGCGCAGCGACGTGCCGTCGGTCCGTGTGCAGGCCGGCGACCTCTCCGGCGGACAGCGGCAGGCGGTCGCGATCGCCCGCGCGCTGGCGCAGAGAAGCCGCCTGCTGGTGCTCGACGAGCCGACGGCCGCGCTCGGCGTCGCCCAGACCGAGCAGGTGACGCACCTGATCTCGTCGCTGAGCGACGACGGCACGGCCGTGCTGCTGATCAGCCACAACCTCGAGCACGTCTTCGAGGTCGCCGACACGATCGTCGTGCTGCGGCGCGGGCGGCTGGTCGGCACGCGGCGCAGAGAGGAGAGCACGCGCGAGGAGATCGTCGGGCTGATCACCGGCGCGCTCGCGGGCGACGAGGCGGTCGGGAGCGCCGCGGCGGCATGAGCGAGCTGGCCGGCAAGACGGTCCTCGTCACCGGTGCGGCCTCCGGGATCGGCCGCGCCTGCGCGCAGGCGTTCGCGCGGGAGGGCGCGGCGCTGCTGCTGGCGGACGTCCAGCGGGAGGCCGGCGAGGCGCTGGCGCGCGAGCTGGAGCGTGCGGGCGCACGCGTCGGCTTCGCCGTCACCGACGTCGCCGATCCCGACGCCGTCGAGCGGGCCGTCGCGCTGGCGGAGACCGAGCTCGGCGGCCTGCACGTCGTCGTCAACTGCGCCGGCCGCTTCGCCTTCGGCGGCGTCGAGGAGACGAGCCCGGCGCTGTGGGCGGAGGTGCTGGCGGTCAACCTGACGGGCACCTTCCTCGTCGCGCGCGCGGCGCTGCCGGCGCTGCGCCGCGCCGGCGGCGGCGCGATCGTCAACGTCGCCTCGGTCCACGCGCTCGCGAGCAGCGAGCGGGTCGCCGCCTACGCCGCCTCCAAGGGCGGCGTGCTGGCGCTCACCAACCAGCTCGCGATCGACGCGATCGCCGACGGCGTGCGCGTCAACGCCGTCGTCGTCGGCAGCGTCGACACGCCGATGTCCGACGCCCACCGCGCGGCCGTCGGCGGCGCTCCTCCGCCGCCGGAGCAGTTCGCGTCGACGCGGCTCGGGCGGATGGCGCCGCCGGAGGAGGTCGCGGAGGCGATCGTCTTCCTCGCCTCGCCGCGCGCCTCGTTCGTGACTGGCACGGCGCTGCGGGTCGACGGCGGGATGCTCTCGAAGCTGGGGCTGTCATGAGCGCGGCGGAGCGGCTGCGGCTCGACGTCGCGCCGGTCGGGGACGAACGGGCCGTGCTCGGCGAGGGGCCGGCCTGGGATGCCGCGCGCGGGCGGTTGTGGTGGGTCGACATCGAGCGCGGGCTCGTGCTCCAGAGCGACCCGGCCGACGGCGCGACGCGGGCGGTCAGGCTCGACGACAGAGTCGGCGCGGTCGTGCCGGCCGCCGACGGGACGCTGGTCGTCGCGCTGCGCGACCGCGTCGTGCGCTGGGACGGCGAGCGCGTCGTGGAGACGCTCGCCGCGATCGAGGGCAGCGACGACCGGACCCGCCTGAACGACGGCAAGTGCGATCCGAGCGGCCGCTTCTGGATCGGCACGATGGCCTTCGCCGAGCAGGGGCAGATCGCGAGCCTCTACGCGCTCGAGCGCGACGGCACGCTGCGGCGGGCGATCACCGGCGTCGACGTCTCCAACGGGCTCGGCTGGAGCCCCGACCGCCGCACGATGTACTACGTCGACTCGCCGACACGGCGGATCGACGCCTTCGACGTCGACCTCGCCGACGGCACGCTGCGCTACCGCCGCACGGTCGTCGAGATCGCGGCGGGAGAGGGGCTGCCCGACGGCATGACGGTCGACGCCGACGGCGACCTGTGGGTCGCGCTGTGGGGCGGCGACGTGCGCCGCTACAGCCCCGACGGCCGGCTGCTGCAGCGGCTGGAGCTGCCGGTCTCGCAGCCGACGAGCCTCTGCTTCGGCGGTGCGGCCCTCGACCAGCTGTTCGTCACCTCGGCGTCGGCCGGCCTCGACGCCGCGGCGCGCGTACGCGAGCCGCTCGCGGGCGCGCTGCTGGTCTGCAGTCCCGGCGCCCGCGGGCAGCCGACCGACGCCTACGGGGGCTGAGCCGTGCGCAGAACCGACGCGCGAACGCGGGCGCCGCCCGCGGCGGTCGCCCGATGCCGCATGCCGTACCGATCCGACCACGTACAGAGCGAATGGGAGAGATTCGTGTCAGACGATGGACAGCAGCGACCCGCCCTGCCACGGCGCAGCGGCGCGAAGATCGACCGGCGGCGGTTCCTGGCCGTCAGCGGCCTCGCCGGCGCGGCGGCGATGTTCGGCCCCGGCGTCGTCGGCCCGGCCGCGGCCGGCGCCGACCCGGTGCTCACCTACGGCGACGCCGACAGACCGCCGTTCTCGTTCACCTACGGCGGCACCGCCTTCGCGGCGCTGATGAGCAGATGGACGCGCACCGGCCCGACCAGCAGAACGGTCGGCAGCCGCACCGAGACGACCGTCACCTGGACCGATCCGGCGACCGGTCTGAAGGTCGAGTGGATCCGCACCACCTACACGGGCTACACGACCGCCAGCTGGCACGTCCGCTTCACCAACACCGGCGCGTCGAACTCGCTCCAGCTCGCCGACGTGCTCGCCGTCGACCTGGACTTCACCGGGATCGACGACGGCGCCTGGACGATCCACACTGCCGACGGCAGCGCCTCGCTGGTGACCGACTTCGAGCCGCATGACCTGTCGCTGGCCGCCAGCACGTTCCGCCTCTTCACGACCGGCGGCGGCCGCCCGACCGACGGCTACCTCAATCCGGACACGAGCGGCACCAACATCGGCGGCGCCTTCCCCTACTACAACATCGACTGGGGAGATGGCGGCGTCCTCTTCGCCGTCGGCTGGCCGGGTCAGTGGTGCGCCGAGATCGGCCGCCCCGCCGCGACCTCGCTGTCGCTCACGGGCGGCATGTGCCAGACGGGAGCGGCCGGCCCGGGCGACCACATCGACGTGCTGCAGCTGACGAACCTCTACCTCGAGCCGGGCGAGACGATCCGCACGCCGATGGTCGTCTTGCAGCAGTACGCCGGGGTCGACTGGATCGACGGCCAGAACCTGTGGCGCCGCTGGATGATCGACCACCACATCCCGCGGATGACCGACGGCAGACCGTCGCAGCCGCTGATGCCGACGCAGGCCAACGACTACTTCCCGGGCCAGACCGACACCGCCGCAGACGAGCTGACCTGGCTCAACGCCTACGGCGCCAACAACGCGACCGCCGGCACCGGCGGCGTCCACGACCACTGGTGGATCGACGCCGGCTGGCAGGAGACGCCGACCGACTGGACCGTCGTCGGCACCTGGGACCCCGACCCGGTGCGCTTCCCCGACGGGCTGCGCCCGATAACCGACCGCGCTCGCGAGCTGGGCATGAAGGCGATCGTCTGGTTCGAGCCCGAGCGCGTGATGCCGGGGACCTGGCTGGCCGACAACCACCCCGAGTGGCTGCTGTCGCCGCCGCCGGGCTACGGGATGTGGGACGGCAGAGCGAAGCTCCTGAACTTCGGCAACCCGGACGCGCTCGCGTGGATCAAGAGAAAGATCAACGACGTCATCGACACGGAGGGGATCGACTTCTACCGCGAGGACTTCAACATCACGCCGGGCGACATCTGGGCCTACAACGACCCGGTCGGCCGCCGCGGCATCACGCAGGCGAAGTACGTCGAGGGCCACCTCTCGTACTGGCAGTCGCTGCTCGACGGCACGCCCGGGATGCGGATCGACACCTGCGCCAGCGGCGGCCGCCGCGTCGACGTGCAGTCGCTGGCGCTGTCGATCCCGCTGCTGCGCAGCGACTACGTCCTCAACGCGACCGGCAACCAGAGCCACACCTACGGCATCTCGCCGTGGATCCCGATCAGCGGCGGCGGCGCCCGCGCGACCGGTGCCGCCGACGACGTCTACCAGCTGCGCAGCATGATCGCGCCCTCGGCCCACACCGCCGTCGACGTCTCGCAGCCGAGCCCGCCGTGGGCGACCCTGAAGCAGATCGCGAGAGAGTGGAACGACGTCAAGGCCCACTTCCTCGGCGACTGGTACCCGCTGACCGGCTACAGCACCGCCGAGGACGTCTGGATGGCGTGGCAGTTCAACCAGCGCGACGGCTCGGCAGGCGTCGTGCAGGCGTTCCGCCGCCCGAGAGCGACGGCCGCGACGCTCAGCGTCGCGCTGCGCGGGCTCAGATCGAGCGGGCTCTACAGCGTCTACGACTACGCGACCGCGAGAACGACGAGCGTCTTCGGCTCCTCGCTCGCGAGAGCGCTCTCGATCGCGCTGAGCGCCGGGCAGGCGACGACGATCCGCTACAGACGGATCCTGTAGCGATGCGCGTCCGCTGCTCGACCGCCGTCGTCGGCTCCGGCCCGGCCGGCGCCGCGCACGCCGCCGCGCTGGCGCGCGCCGGCGAGCCCGTGCTGCTGGTCGGCGCCGGCGGCTGGCAGCGGCCCGGCACGGTCGAGCTGCTGTCGGGGCGGCTGCGGCCGCTGCTGGCGCGGCTCGGCGTGCTGGAGGAGGTCGAGCGGCGGGCGCCGGCGTGCGCGTCGACCGTCTTCCGCTGGGGCGGCGAGCGCTTCGCCGAGCGCTCCGCCGCGGCTGATCCGTGGGGGCCGGGCTGGGCGGTCGACCGCGCCTGGCTCGACCCGCTGCTG
>Ga0164243_10008396_pt1 | contig 15225 bp, 13 predicted proteins | sample OricompcompostOP_FD_108781 | JGI IMG/M metagenome (GOLD analysis project Ga0164243, IMG submission 108781) | Organic Plus compost microbial communities from Emeryville, California, USA - Original compost - Organic plus compost (OP) | ecosystem: Engineered > Solid waste > Mixed feedstock >... | reverse complement strand
GATCGCGATCCAGCTCGGGGAGCCGCGGCCGGGCACCGAGGCGTTCGCGGTCACGGTCGAGGTCGCGGGCAAGCCCGTCGAGGCCACGGTCTCGAACCTGTCGGTCGACGGCGTGCGCCTCGTGGTCGGCGAGCCGGTCGCCGAGGGCCAGGCCGTCGCGCTGAGCGTCACGCCCGATGGCGAGCCCGCCGTCGCGATCCAGGGCACGGCGGTGTGGGCGCAGCCTCGTGACGGCAAGACCGTCGTCGGGATCGCGTTCGAGCGGCTCGACGACGCCGCGCGCGCCGTGCTGTCGAAGCTGACGCAGTGGCAGGTCGTGAAGGACGGCGAGCGGACCCGTGTCGTGCTGCGCGGCGACTTCACCGAGGCGACGCGGTTCGACGAGCTGCTACCGGCGATGGTCGGCCGGGTCGTGTTCGACATGGCCCAGGTGACGTACATGAACTCGCTCGGCGTGCGCGCGTGGTGCGAGTTCCTGCGCCAGGCGCGGATCCAGGGCTACGAGTTCCACGCGTGCTCGGTCCCGTTCGTGCTGCAGGCGTCGATGGTCCGCGACGTGATCGGGCGCGGCACCGTGACCTCGTTCTTCGCGCCGTTCCACTGCATCGGCTGTGACCACCAGGAGGAGCGACTGCTGCAGACGGCCGCGATCCTCGCCGCCGGTCTCGAGCCGCCGGTGTTCAAGTGTCCCAGCTGCGGAGGCGCGCTCGAGTTCGACGACCTGCCCGAGCGCTACTTCGCGTTTCTCGAGGACGAGGCAGACTAGCGCCATGCGGAAACTGTTCGTGCGATCGTTCGCGATCGCGTTCGTGGCATTTTCGCTGCTGTTCGGGCTCGAGTTCTTCGTCGAGTGGCGCGCGGCGGGTTACCCGGCCTGGGGCGCGGGCAGCTGGGAGGGCGTCCGCAACGACAAGCTCGTCGACGTCCTGTCGCCGATGGCGCGCGCGTACAACAACGTCCTCGCGATGCTGATCGCGACGATCGGCCTCGCGATCCCGCTCACGGCGAACATGCACACGCCGAAGCTGATCGAGATGTTCCTCAAGGACCGCATCAACCGGTGGGTCCTCACGTTCATCGCGTTCGGCGCCGCGCACGTGCTGTGGGTCGAGTACCTGATCGGCCCCGAGTTCGCGCCGGTGTGGGCGATCACCATCGCGATCTGGCTCGCGATGATCGGGTGGGTGATCCTGCTGCCGTACTTCTTCTACGTCGTGCGGTTCGTGGATCCGTCGCGGCTCGTCGTGCGGCTGCGCGAGGACGCGATGTCGATCGTGAAGCGCACCGCGGAGCGGAACATGGATCCGCAGGACGCGCAGACGGCGCTGACCGTCCGCGTCGCCCAGATCGGGACGATCATGATCAAGTCGCTCGACCGCCACGACCGCGACGTCGCGGCCGAAGGCGCGTGGTCGATCAAGGTCCTGCTCGACCACTACCAGAAGTACAAGGCGCGCATGCCGAGGGAGTGGTTCGTCGTCGACCGCGCGGACTTCGTCGGGCTCTCCGACGAGGCGCTGGAGATGCTGACCGAGACCAAGACCTGGTACGAGATGCGGTGTCTGTTCCAGCTCGAGCACGGCTTCATGCGCTCGCTGCACGGGCCCAACGACGAGGTCTCGACGTTCTCCGACGCGCTGCGCGTGATCGCGGTCCGCGCCGACGGCAACCACGACGAGCAGGCGCTGCGGCTGTGCATCCGGTTCTTCAACAACTACCTGCGCGAGGCGATCAAGGCGCAGAACCTGCGCGCCGTGTACGACGTGTTCCACCAGTACCGTCGCCTCGGCCGCGAGCTCGTGGATCGCCCCGAGCTGTTGCGCGACATCGGCAAGCACTTCAGCTACTACGCCGAGATGGCGCGTCGCTACGGCATGGTGTTCGCGCCGCAGCTCGCGATCTTCGATCTCGGGTTCGTCACGCGGCGCGCGTACGAGCGGGCGTCGCCGGCCGCCGGGGAGCTGCTCAAGGAGGTGCTGTCGCTGCCGCACCGCACCGGCGACGACCTGCACTCGATGGCGGTCAAGGCGAAGCTGATCCTCGGCGGGTTCTTCGTCGAGAACAGCCACGACGCCGAGGCCGCGCTGGTGCGCGCGAACCTCCGCGACGTGCCGACGAAGGAGATCGAGGCCGCCGAGGCGGCGCTGCTCGCGGCCGAGCGCTCGTTCTTCGAGGTCACCGACCGCCAGCTCAACCTCGAGTACGTGCCGCCCGAGCGCCGCGAGCCCCTGCGCCAGTTCTGCTCGACGCTGACCACGGCGCGCGACTCCGGCTTCCACGTCACCGCCTCGAGCTGACGCCCGGCCCTGTGCGCGAAGGGCAGGGCGTGCGTCATCGTGGCTCGCTCTTCACGACGTGGAGGAGCCGCGTGACACGCGATGTTGCGGACCCGATGCCACCAGCTCTGCTCGGCGTCCTGGCCGTTCCCCTTCTTCGGCGCGCGGAGCGGCGCCTAGGGCTTGTCGACGATCGGCGTGTCGGGTTGTGACGGGGGGGCGCGGTCGGGCGCGACCTTGAGCGAGCCGGTGGGCGAGCTCCAGAGGACGTAGGCGAGGACGCCGAGGCCGAGCAGCGCGACGATGAGGATCGCGCCGAACGGCACGCGATCACCGAAGGTCTTCTTCGCGAAGAACCGGCCGGCGGAGCGCTTGTGGATCGTCTCGGTGACGCCGTCGGAGAAGCTCTCCGGCGCGCGCGCCTTCTGCATGCCCGAGAGGGCGTCGCGGGTCTCGACCATCTCCGCGTGCGCGCTCTTCCACTGCGCGTCGCTCGCGATCTTCGCCTCGACCTCCGCCTTCTTGTCGGCGGGCAACACGCCATCGAGATAGTCCGAGAGCGTGACGATGATCTCCTCGTCGACGTCGACTGGTTCGGTGGTCATCGATCACTCCACATGCCGTTGCATCTTCTTCCGTAGCACCAGGCGTGCGCGGTGCAGCCGCGACTTCACGGTGCCGTCGGGCAAACCCGTGATCTCGCAGATCTCCTCGATCGAGAGATCCTCGACGTCGCGCAGCACGACGACGACGCGTTGATCGTCGTCGAGGCTCGCGATCGCCTCCTGCAGCAGTCTCTCCATCTGCGCGCTCGCGAGCGCGCGATCGGGCTCCGCGGCGCGCGCGGGGCCGCCGTGATACGCGCCGTTGGTGTGGTGGCCCGTGGCCTCGTCGAGCTCGTCGCGATCGCGATCGTGGCGGCGCGCGAGGTACTTGATCCGGTTCTTGCAGTGGTTGACGGTGACCCGGTAGAGCCACGTCGAGAACTTCGACTCCTCGCGGAACGAGTCGATCGTCTTGAACACGGAGATGAAGACCTCCTGCGCGACGTCCTCGGCCTCGTGGCGGTTGCCGAGCATGCGGTACGTGATGTTGAACACCCGGTCGCGATGCTCGTCGATGAGCTCGCGGAACGCTCGCTCGTCGCGGTCGCGCAAGCGCCGCAGCAGCGATCGTTCAAGCTCGGACATGGCCCCGCAGCATAACCGTGCAACGCATGGGACACCGCGAACGCGCGGGAGTTTCTGAGAAGTGCGATCGGTGATCTGCCAACGGATCCAAGGCCTTGAGCGCCTGCTCTGGATTCTCGATAGCTTTCTCCGCGGCCTAGGGGTAGCTTCAGCAAGCCACGGTTCGTCGGTTTCGTTTCCTTGCGGTTCGCCGTTTGTCGGTTCTCGTCCCGGCCATCGCTAAGTTTCCCCGGTGCTCAGTGGGCTGATTCCAGGTTCGAAAACCCGCTTTAGAGCACAGGGCCCCTCTGGGGTGGGTTTAGTAGCGTTCTTAGGGCCAGATCGAGCAAGCGATGAATACTCGTCTGTATGTTGGAAACCTCTCGTTCAACACGACCGCCGATGGCGTGCGCACGGCGTTCCAGGAGTTCGGGACGGTCAGCGATGTCCACCTGGTCTCCGACCGTGAGACCGGCCGGTCGCGCGGTTTCGCGTTCGTGACCATGGGCACGCCCGAGGAGGCCGCGAAGGCCATCGAGGGCATGGATGGCCGTACTCTCGATGGGCGTCCGCTCCGCGTGAACGAGGCCGAGCAGCGCCAGCAGCGCGGCGGCGGCGGTGGCTTCCGCAGCGGTGGCGGTGGCTACGGCGGCGGCGGCGGCCGTGGCGGCTACGGTGGCGGTGGCGGCGGCTACGGTGGCGGTGGCTACGGTGGTGGCGGTGACTTCGGTGGTGGTGGCGGCGGCGGCGGTGACTACGGCGACGGCGGTGGCCGTGGCGGCCGTGGTGGCCGTGGCGGTCGCGGTGGCCGTGGTGGTGACCGCGGCGGCGACCGCTGGTAATCCTCGCTCGATCTAACGCCTGAAAGTCGCAGCGCCGGCCCGGAGAGGGTCGGCGCTGTTTTCGTTTCGGTTCGCGGTCGTCTATATCTGGGCCCGTGATCTCGTCGCGTCCGCCGCTCCTCGCCCGCATCCGCGCGGCCGCGAGCGAGCGCGTCGACATCGCCTCCCTCGCCGCGTTCCGGATCATCTTCGGCTCGGTGATGTTCTTCGGGATCCTTCGGTTCCTCGCGACCGGGTGGATCGAGCCGATGTACGGCGAGCCCACGTGGTTCTTCACCTACCCGGGGTTCTCGTGGGTCACCCCGTGGTCGGTCACCGGCATGTACGTCCACTACGGCGTGCTCGCAGTCCTCGCGCTCGCGATCGCGGTCGGCTTCTACTACCGCGCCGCGCTCGTCCTGTTCACCGTCGGGTTCGCGTACACGCAGCTCGTCGACATCACGAACTACCTGAACCACCACTACCTCGTCGTGCTCGTCGGCGTGCTCCTCGTGTGCCTGCCGGCGAACGCGGCGTGGTCGATCGACGCTCGGCGTGACCCCTCGCTCGCGCGTGCGACCGTCCCGGCGTGGAACGTGTGGTTGCTCCGGTTCCAGATCGGGATCGTCTACTTCTTCGCCGGCCTCGCGAAGGCCAAGCTCGACTGGCTCGGCCACGGCCAGCCGCTGAACCTCTGGCTCGCGGCGCGCACCGAGACGCCGATCCTCGGCCCGTTGTTCGCCGAGCCGCTCGTCGCGCGGCTGATGTCGTGGGCTGGCTTTCTCTACGACACGACGATCGTCGTGTGGCTGTCGTGGCGGCGCACGCGACCGTTCGCCTACGCCGCGCTCATCGTGTTCCACGGCCTGACCGGTTACCTGTTCAACATCGGGATGTTCCCGCTGATCATGACGAGCGCCGCGCTGATCTTCTTCTCGCCGTCATGGCCGCGCGCGATCGTGCGTCGCCTCGGGCGCTGGCTCGGGCGCGCGCACTGGGCGGAGCCGTCGCCCGAGGCTGCGCGGCGCCCGTGGTCACCGCGACGCAAGAAGGTCGTGCTCGCGCTCGTCGCCACGCACGTGGTGGTGCAGCTCGCGCTCCCGCTGCGTCATTTCGTCTATCCCGGCGACGTCCTGTGGAACGAGGACGGCATGCGGTTCGCGTGGCACGTCATGATCCGCGAGAAGCACGGCGCGGTGACCTACGTCGCCGCGCTCGCCGACGGCCGCCGCCTCGAGATCCCGCCCGGCAAGTACCTCACCCCGCGCCAGGAGCGCGAGCTCGGCGGCCAGCCCGACCTGATCCTCCAGCTCGCTCACCACATCGGCCGGGAGCTCCGCGCGCGCGGCTACCGGGACTTCGCGCTCCACGCGATCACGCGCGTCTCGATCAACGGCCGCGCGCCCGTCCCGCTGATCGACCCCACGGTCGATCTGCTGCGCGTGCGAGATCTCGGCCCGCGCGACTGGGTCCTCCCGGCGCCGTCCGGGCCGCCCGCGCAGGTGCGCCCCGTCCGCTAGGGACGCTTTCAAGATAGGCACGTTCCGGTCCGCAAGTTGCCGGGATGATTAGGTGCTTTGGGACGCTTTCAAGTTACGGGGGGCCACGCGCGGCCCACGCGCGGCCCACTACCGGCCCACGCGCGGGAGGCGCGATCCCGCGTGCGGGCGTTCGGTCGAGACGACGGGGAGGGCGCCCAGCTCGAGAGCGTCCCAGCGCACTCAATGATTCCAGTGGCTTGCAGGAGGCGACGTGCCCACCTTGAAAGCGTCCCGATTTCTCTGAAATCGGAGTTGAAAGTCGTTTTCAGTCATGAGCAGATCCGGGCCATGCAGTTCGGACGCTCGCTCTCGCTCCTTGTCGCCGTGACCGCGTGTGGCGGTGGGGAGACGTCGAGGCCGGACGCCGCGTCGGACGGGTTCGACCGCACGGCGCTGCTGACGCACTTCGCCAACGACGTGTTGCTGCCGATGCAGGAGACGTTCGCGGCGCGCGCGGCCGAGATGCCGTCGGCGATCGCGGCGCACTGCGATGCGCTCGACGCCGGCGAGCCAGGAACGACGCTCGCCGATGCGCGCGCGGCGGTCGAGGCCGCGATCGATGCGTGGCAGCACGCGGACGCGGTGCTGGTCGGGCCCGCGGCGATGGATCAGAAGACGCTGCGCAGCCTGATCTACAGCTGGCCGAACCTGTCGGCGTGCGAGGTCGATCGCGACGTCGTCGAGCGCTGGAACGATCCTGCGAGCTACGACGTGTCGCGCGTGCTGCCCAACGCGCGGTCGCTCACGGCGATCGAGTTCCTTCTGTACCCGCCGGGCACGAACCACAACTGCGTCACCTCGCCGCCCGGCTGGGACGCGCTCGGCGCGAACCTTCCGCGCGCCCGCTGCCGGCTCGCGCACGCGATCGCGGTGGACGTCGCCGCGCAAGGCGCGACGCTGGAGGCGGCGTGGCGCGCCGATGGTGGGAACTACGTCGGCGAGCTCGCGAACGCGGGGAAGAGCGGCTCCTCGATCCCGAGCGCCCAGGCCGGCATCAACCTCGTGTCCGACGGCATCTTCTACATCGACAAGATGGTCAAGGACATGAAGCTCGGCGAGGCGGCCGGCATCTCGGTGAACGCGTGCGACGCCGTGCAGGAGCCGTGTCTCCGCGAGGTCGAGCTCCGCTACGCGGATCGCGCGACCATCGCGATCCGCGCGAACCTCGCCGCCGTCCGCCAGGTGTTCACCGGCGACGCACCGGCCGGCGAGGGCCCCGGGTTCGATGACTTCCTGATCACCCTGGGGCACCAGGAGCTCGCGGACCGGATGCTGGCGAACCTCGACGACGCGATCGCGAAGGCGGACGCGCTCCCCGACAGCTTCCTCACCGCGCTCCAGAGCAACTACTCCGACGTCGTCGCGACGCACGCCGCGGTGAAGGCGTTCACCGACGATCTGAAGAGCCAGTTCCTCACGGTGCTCGCGCTCGAGATCCCGGACGACGTGGCGGCCGACAATGACTGAGCTCCGCGCTCTCTCGCTCGTCGCGGGCCTTCTGATCGCGTCCACCGCCTCGGCGCAGCCGACGCCGAGCGCAGGTAGCGCCGGCACGGCCCCGACACCCGGTGCGCGCACGCCCGCCGGAGCGGCGCCCGCGTCTGGTGCGTCGACGGCCACCCGCGCGTCACGGACGCCCGCGTCCGCCCCGGCGGCACCGGCGGCACCGAGTACGCCGGCCAGCGCTTCCACGGCGCCCACGCCCGGTGCGCCCGCGCCCGCCTCGACGGCTCCGTCGACGCCGTCCACGTCCTCCGCGCCCACGCCCACCGCGCCGGTCTCGTCGACGCCGTCGACGCCTGCGCCCGGTGCCGCGCCTGCCTCCGGCACCGCGCCCACGCCCGCGGCGCCCGCGGTACCTCCCGCCGCGGCCTCCACCTCCGCCGCACCCGCGGCGCCCGCTGGCTCCGCGGCCCCGCAGCCGCCGCCGACCGTGGCGCAGGCGCCCGACGTGACGGTGCACAGCGAGCCCGCGCAGGAGCCGCCCGCCGACGCGCTCCCCGCCGAGAGCGAAGGCGAGATGATCGAGATCGTCGACAAGGCGCCCCCCGGCGCGCGCGCCGAGCTCGACAAGGAGCAGCTCGAGCGCGACGAGTACGACGACCTGCACAAGGTGCTCGGCGGGATCGCCGGCGTGTACCTCCGCGACGAGGACGGCTACGGCCTGCGCCCGAACATCGGTATGCGCGGCGCGGCCGCCGATCGCAGCTCGAAGATCACGATCATGGAGGACGGCGTGCTGAGCGGCCCCGCGCCGTACACCGCGCCCGCCGCGTACTACGTCCCGCTCGTCACGCGGATGTCGAGGATCGAGGTGACGAAGGGGCCGTCGGCGATCCTCTACGGTCCGACGACCGTCGGCGGCGCCATCGACATGATCAGCGAGCCGTTCCCGGCCGAGCGCGCCGGGTACGTCGACCTCGCCGGCGGCAGCAATCTCTACGGCAAGCTTCACGCGCGCGCGGCCGAGCGGCAGGAGCGGTGGGGCGTGATGGCGGAGTACGTGAAGCTCCGCACCGACGGGTTCAAGGAGCTCGACGGCGGCGGCGACACCGGGTTCGACAAGGGCGACCTCCAGGTCGTCGGCCGCGTGATGTCGTCGCCGTCGGCGAAGATCTATCACCAGCTCGATCTCCGCGTCGGCTACGGCCACGAGACCTCGAACGAGACCTACACCGGCCTCACCGACGAGGACTTCGCGTCCCAGCCGCAGCGCCGCTACGTCGCCTCGCAGCTCGACCAGATGAACTGGGACCACTGGCGGGTCCGCGCGAACCACCGCGTCGAGCTCGGCTTGAAGACGCGGATCGAGAGCGCGGCGTACTGGCACCAGTTCGATCGCGCGTGGGGCAAGGTCGATGGCTTCGTCGGCCAGCGCGACTTCTACGGCCTGCTCGCGAACCCCAACGCGGGGATCAACCCGGTCTACTTCGCGATCCTCAGCGGGCAGGCGGACACGAGCAGCCCCGAGGAGCAGCTGATCCTCGGCACCAACGATCGCAGCTTCACGTCGCAGGGCGTGCAGACGAAGCTGACGACGGAGCAGACCACGGGTCCGGTGTCGCACCACGTCGACGCCGGCGTGCGCATCCACTTCGATCGCGCGGATCGCCGCCGCTACGAGGACCGCTACGACATGATCGGCGGTCAGCTCGTGCGCTCCGACGTGATGCGCGCGACCGTCCTCGACACGCGCGCCGAGACGCTCGCGCTCGCCACGTTCGCGCAGGACACGATCCACTACAAGCGCCTCGAGGTCACCGCGGGGCTGCGCGTCGAGCTGATCGACTTCCAGTTCGTGAACTGGCAGACGATGGACGAGCGCGACGGCAACTACGCCGTCGTGATCCCCGGGGGCGGCATCACGTACCACGTCACCGACGAGGCGAGCCTGCTCGCCGGCGTTCACCGCGGGTTCGCGCCGGTCGCGCCCTCGGCCGCGGCCGACGTGCGCCCCGAGTCGAGCGTGAACTACGAGGTCGGTGGCCGCTGGCGCAACCGCTGGGGCCACGCCGACGTGATCGGCTTCTTCAGCGACTACCAGAACCTCAAGGGCTCGTGCACGCTCGCGAGCGGCTGCACCGAAGCGATGGAAGGCGAGGAGTACAACGGCGGCCACGTGCGGGTGTGGGGAGCCGAGGCGCAGATCGGCGGCGAGCTCCCGCTCGTCGCGCGCGAGCAGCTCACCCTGCCGATCACGACCGCGTACACCTGGACGCGCTCGGCGTTCCAGCACGCGTTCAGCTCGGAGTTCGCGGGCTGGGGCAACGTCGAAGACGGCGACGAGCTGCCGTACTTGCCGCAGCACCAGCTCGCCGTGTCGGCGAGCGTGAAGCACCCGCGCTGGGAGATCGGCGCCACCACGCGCTGGCGCTCCGAGAGCCGCGACGTCGCAGGGCAGGGCCCGATCCCCGAGGAGGTCCGGGCCGAGTCGCTGCTGACGATCGACCTCAACGCCCACGTCCGCCTGAGGCCGTGGGCCGAGCTCTATGCCACCTGTTCGAACCTGCTCGACGAGCAGGTGATCATCTCGCGCCGCCCGTACGGGGCGCGGCCCAACCCGCCCCGGATGGTGTCTGTGGGCTACAAGGCGCGGTTCTGAGCCGCGCTGGTTCGTTTACGCAGTGGAGCACAGGATGAAGAAGCTAGTCTGGTTTGCAACCGCCCTCGCACTCGCCGCCTGTGGCGACGACGCCGGCACCGACACGCCCGATGCCGGCACCGACGCCCCCGTGAACCCCGATGCGTCCCCGGGGTTCACGCCGCCGATGGCGCACTCGTTCCAGCTGTCGTCCGCCGGCCCCGACGTCATCATGTCGGCGACGCCGGGCCCGAACGGTGGCTTCTACGCCGCCGGCTGGGTCGCCGCGGACACGGATCCCGCCACGCCGAAGCATGTCGTCGTCGTGAAGCTGCTCGCGAGCGGCATGCCCGACAGCACGTTCGGCACGAACGGCGTCGCGAACACGCAGGTCCCGTTCGTCGGCGGCATCGACGAGATCGACGTCGCCACGCAGTCCAGCGGCAAGATCATCGTCTCGGCGACCGTCGCCGCGGCCACCTCGAACCCCGAGGACGCGGCCGACCGCGACATCGCGCTGATCCGCCTCACGACGGCGGGCGAGCTCGACGAGACGTTCGGGGACAACGGCGTCGTGACGCACAGCTTCAGCACGTCGCGCGCCGTCACCTCGGGCAACCCGGCCCGCGACGGCGTCCGCGGCCTCGCGGTCGGGCCCCAGGACGCGATCTTCGTCCACGGCTACCAGCTCGCGGAGGGCACGGTGATGGGCGGCACCGATCCCCGCACCGACACCGACTTCGTGATCGCGAAGTTCGACGCGAGCGGCGAGCTCGTCACGAGCTACGGCGACGGCGGGACCCGCACGCTCGACATCTACAACAACGCCGACGGCGTGCACTCGGGGGCGACCGCTCGCGGGATCCACGCGTTCGCGGACGGTAGCGTCATCGCCGGCGGGTACGCGAACGCAGGCCTCACGATGGGACCGCAGGCGGTGCTGATCAAGCTCACGCCCGACGGTGACTTCGATCCCGCGTTCGACGACGACGGCTGGTTCCACGACACCGTGCTCGGCGTGCAGACCGAGGTCTACAACGTCGCCGTCCACGGCGACCACATCGTGACCGCGGGCTACGGCCGCGACACCGGCTCGATCAACGACTGGATCTCGCTCCGCTTCAAGGCGAACACCGGTGTCCGCGACAAGACGTGGGGTGGCGACGGCGAGGTGCTGTTCGACCCGACGCCGGACGACAACATGGCGGGCAGCAACTGCCGTAACGCGATCGCGCTTCCGGACGGCAAGACGATGCTCCTCGGCTCGAGCTCGCGGATGACGAACAACGGCGGGGCGAACCCCGAGGTGCAGGACGCGGTGTTCGCGATCCTCGACGAGAACGGCGAGCTCGACACGGGCTACGGGACGGGCATCGTCACCTACGCGCTCGGCGACGACGGCGTCGACGCGTTCTGGGGTGGTGCGGTCAACGGAGGCAACGCGCTGATCGTCGGCTTCCGCGGGGCGAAGGCGGGCAACGCCCAGACCGCGACCGACAACGACGACGCGTACGCCGTGCTCCTCCCGCTCCGGTGAGCACCGCTACCGCGGCGAGCCGAGCTCACATCATCGGTAGCTCGGCCGCCTCGGAGATCTGCGCAGGGACCTCGTTGCGGGGCTCCTGCTCGAGCAACGACTCGTAGAGCGCGAGCATCTCGCTGCCGAGCGCGATCAGCTCGTCCTGGCTCATGCTCCGGCGCGCGAGCTTGAAGAGGTTCACCTCCTCCTCGTCGTGGACGTGGTGGCGGATGTTCTCCTTGAGGACCGCGAGCTTCGCGTCGAAGTGCTCGTCGGCGACGTCGAGCTCGAGCATGTCTGCGAGCAGGCGCTTGCACTCGAGGTGCTCCTCGGTCGCCTCGACGAGATCCTCGCGCGAGCTCTGCTCGAGCAGCGACGGATAGAACAGCTGCTCCTCGATCATCGCGTGCGCCGCGAACTTGTCGGCGAGCTGCAAGAACAGCATCAGCTTCTCGCTCGAGTCATCGCTGTCCTCGATCTCCTCGATCAGGTTCTCGACCTCCTCGTGCTGGTCGTGCAACAGCTCGAGCGCGTTGGTCGTCGTCGTGTACTTCGCCATGCACGGAGTGGCTGCAGTGCACATGCCACCACCTGGTCCGTTGTTTGCTGAGACCCACGGTGATGGCTAGAGCCAACTCGCTGCGGAACGAGCGTCGGTTCAAGTTCTCCGTGAACCACCGCAAGCTGGAGCCGATGCTGGTCGACGCGGATCGCCGGCGCCGCAAGCCCGGTGGCAAGAAGGCACCACCGCCGCGCCCCGCGTGGGATCGCTCACGTCAGGACGACTAGCGAGGCCCGCGGCCGATGCCCGGGGACGCGTGGGCGTGGTGCGGTCGGTGACAGATCGGCACGCTCACCGTGTTTCTTGCGCACGCCGGAAAACCGCGCCAACACTCGTGCCATGCGTCCGCTTGTCCCCGGGATCGTCGCGGTCACGTGCGCGCTCGGCATCACGCACGCCCGGGCCGACCACCTCGACGATCAGCTCGGTCCGCGCGAGATCGCGGTGGGGGAGGCCATGCGCGCAGGTGCGATCGGTGCGATCGCGATCGGTCTCAATCCGTCCGGCCTGCCGCTGAACCGCGAGCTCGTGTTCGAGGGCGGCTACGGCTATCGCACCTCTGACAGTGCGTCTCTCGTCTCCGTCTCCGCGTGCGACTCCACGAACGCGGCTCCGGGCTGCTTCTTCTACTCGTACGCGGGCTCGCATCCCGACCTCGGCGGGATGGAGCTGTCGCGGAGCACGCACGTCGGCGGCATGGCGCTCTCGCGCATGCTCGTGCCGCGCGTGCTGCTCGGCGGTACGGTGAAGTACTTTCGCACGAGCTCCGACGTGCCCGGGGAGGAGGACGCGAAGGGGTTCACGTTCGATCTCGGCGCCACGGTGCGGTTGACCGAGCGCATCAACCTCGGCGTCTCGGGCCAGAACCTGTGGAGCACCGAGGAGTCGGCGCAGTTCCCGCGCGCGATCGGCGGCGGTGTCCTCGCGCGCCCGATCCCGATGTTCACGCTGAGCTTCGATTCGCGGTGGAAGACGGAGGGGGACGGCGGCGCGCGGTTCGGCGGCGGCGCGGAGTACTTCATCCGCCTCCGGGACATGGGGATCCCGCTGCGCGCGGGCGCGCTGCACGACAACGGGCTCGACGCGACCTACGTGACGGGAGGCATCGGGATCGCGACGATGCGGTTCACGATCGACGTCGGCGCGCGGCACGAGATCCGCGGAGGCGACGAGACGGTGATCCTCGCGAGCATGCGGCTGTTCGGCCCGCGGCTCGCCGCGCCATCGCTCGGCGCGCTCGGCGAGTAGTCCGCGCCCGGCTGGGAGGCAACCCCAGCGCGCGCTTCACGCCAGCGACCACGCGCTGCAGCAACAGCCACATGTGCGGATCCGCTGCAAGCGCGACGCCGGACGTGTGCTCAGCGCCCACCCATGCGTGAGCGACCCGGCCGGTACGGCCAGCGCTCTCGGCGTTCCTCGTACTCGCGCGGCTCGTCGCGACCGTACATCCCGCGGCGCTCGCGTGGGTCGTCCATGCCGTAGCCGTGGCCCATGCCGTACCCGCGCGTGTCCCGCCACGGCCCGCGCGACATGCCTTCGCGGCGTCCATAGTACGGCTCACGCCGCTCGCGCTCGCGCTCGCGCAGGTAGCGGTCGCGGTCGTCCATGTAGCGGTCGCGATCTCGGTCGCGATCACGACCGTACAGGTTGTACTCGCGGCTGCGGTCGTACATCCGGCCCTGATCCATGGCGCCACGGCCGCGGCTCGCTCTCCACACCCGGCCCGCGCGGTCGTCCTCGTCGATGCTGAAGTGGTCGCGGTCGCGGTCGTAGACCTCGTCGCGATCCATGCGCTCGTAGCGGTCGTCGTCGCGGTCGTAGCGCATCTCGCCGCGGTCTTCCTCCTCGAAGCGGTCCTCGAAGCGCTCGCCGCGGCGCTGCCGGAGCCGGCCCTCGTCGTCGTACGATCGATCCATGGCGCCGTACCGGGGCCGCTCGTCGACGTAGCGCGGCTCGTCCATCCGCCGCCCGTACCGATCGTCGTACCGGCCGCCGTACGCGGGCCCGCCCTGAGCAGATCGCCGGCCTCGATCGACCGGCTCGCCGTAGTCGCGGAACGAGCGGGGCTCGCGCTCGTCGTCTCGCCACCCGAAGCGGTACTCGTCGTCGCGACGGCGCCGGCCGATTCCTTCCTGATATCGAGGCATCTGTCGTCTTCCTCCTTGAGCGTTCTCAGTGGGCGTTCGCGCTCGGCGCTCCCGGCACGCTGCGCGCGAGTCAGACACGACGCGTACGCCGGCTCCCGGCCGGAGCGAGGAGCACGCGACGTGTGCGCTCGGTGATCAGCGAATCGGTCATGAGCCCCTCGTGCTGGCGGTGCTCGACGAGCAAGGTGCAGACCACGCGTCTCGCGATCCTCGGCGAGGCGGTCCGCGCGAGCGCCACCGTCACGGGCATGCTCGATGCAGCCCGCGCGCTGCATGAGACACACGCAGAGCATTCGCAGCCGGATCGTCGGCGTGAACGTGCCCGGCGCCGAGCGCGTCGTGACGGCACTCGCGGGCGCCGCGCTCGTGGGGGCGGGCCTGTCGCGGCGCTCGCTCGGCGGCCTGCTCACGGCCGGTCTCGGCGCGGTGGCGCTCGTGCGCGCGGCGACCGGACGCTGCCCGGTCTATCGGTCCCGGGCGATCCGCAAGGGCATCCACGTGCGGAGGGTGATCACGATCCAGGCCACGCCGCGCGAGATCTACGACCTCTGGCGTGATCTGACGAACCTGCCGCGGTTCATGGATCACGTCGAGTCGGTCGTGATCGAGGATGGCGGGCTCTCGCGATGGACGATCAAGGAGGGCGCCAAGCGACTCCACTACCGCGCGCGCATCACCGAGGATTCACCCGGGCAGCGGCTGCGCTGGGAGTCGCTCCCCGGCGGGGACATCGAGCATGTCGGCGCGATCGAGCTCCGGCGGGCTCCCGGGGACCGCGGGACCGAGCTCGAGGTCAAGCTCCACTACTTCCCGCCCGGCGGCATCGTCGTCGCGAGCGCGCTGTACGCGCTGTTGCGGCGGCTCGCGCGCACGCAGATCGGTATGGAGCTCACGCGGTTGCGCCAGCTGATCGAGACCGGCGAGATCGCGACGGGCGCGCGTCGCGTCGAGGATCTCGAGCGAAAGGAGAAGGGCGTGCTCGAGGGCCGCGAGCTCCAGCCGCAGCCCGCGGCGCCGTTCTCCACGGCGGAACGCTCGCAGTGGCCCACGACGGGAGGTGTGCGATGAAGGCGGTCACCTGGCACGGCAAGCGCGACGTCCGCGTCGAG
>Ga0164243_10008394_pt1 | contig 15227 bp, 13 predicted proteins | sample OricompcompostOP_FD_108781 | JGI IMG/M metagenome (GOLD analysis project Ga0164243, IMG submission 108781) | Organic Plus compost microbial communities from Emeryville, California, USA - Original compost - Organic plus compost (OP) | ecosystem: Engineered > Solid waste > Mixed feedstock >... | reverse complement strand
GCTACTCCATCACCCAGCGGACGACGTCCCTCATCACCGCCGAGCGCGTGCGGCGCCCGTGGTCGGCGGCGATGTGGTGGTTGCCGACGAAGACCGCGAGCACGACGAAGCAGCGGCGCTCGACGTCGGCCGGGTCGTCGTACAGCTGGCCGAAGAGGGCGCGCAGGTAGCCCATCCGCCGGTTGTCGACGCGGCGGACCCGCTCGGCGACGTCGGCGTCGCGGCGGGCCCAGTCGCGGATGGCGAGCTCGGTCGCGAGCAGGTCGTCGGCGTCGGCGCCGAGCGCGAACAGCCGGCGGAGCCGGGTCGCGGCGTCGCCGCCCCTCGCCTCGACCCGGTCGATCACCTCGTCGACCATCACGTGCTCCCAGCGGTCCAGCATCTCGGCGAGGAGGGCGCCGCGATCCGCGAAGTGCCAGTAGAAGCCTCCCTTGGTGACGCCGAGCTCCTGGGCCAGCGGCTCGACGCGGACGGCGTCCGGCCCACCGGCCGCCAGGGCCCGCAGGCCGGCGTCGACCCAGGCCTCACGGGGAGTACGTGCTGGTGCCGCCACGACACATACGCTACCGTATCGATACGGCACCGTATGGATCACGGAGGTATGTCGCATGAAGCTCCCACCCGGGCAGATCGAGCTGCCCGAGTTCCCGCGGTTCGGTCTCGGGGGGCGGCCACCGCTGGTCCCGGCCGACCCGCGGATCACGATCGGCGGCGGGATGCTCGACGACCTCTCGATCTCCGCGGCCGGCCTGGCCGACCTGCCGCGGCGCGAGCTGACGGCGGACTTCCACTGCGTCTCCGGCTGGACCGCCACCGACCTGCGCTGGGAGGGCGTCGCGTTCCGCGACCTCTACGAGAGGGTCGTCGCGCCGCGGCTGCGGCCGGGCGCCCGGGTGACCCACGTCGTGCTGGAGGGGCTGGACCACTACCGGGCGGTGGCGGTGCTCGAGGACCTGCTCGACCCCGACGTGCTGCTGGCCGACCGCCTCGACGGCCGGCCGCTCGACCTCGACCACGGCGCGCCGGTGCGGCTGGTCAGCCCGAAGCAGTACGGCTTCATCAGCACCAAGCACCTCGCCCGGATCGAGCTGCACCCGTCCGAGCCGCGGGTCCGCTACCACCCGCGGTGGCAGAACCACTACGGCCTCCAGCTGGTCAAGCCACACCCCCGCGCCCGGGTCTGGCGCGAGGAGCGGCACCGGTACCTGCCCGGACGCGTGGTCCGGCCGGTCTACCACCGGCTGATCACCCGGTTCCGCGAGATCAACGCCCGGTTGGCGGCCCCTGGACAGCGGCCCAGGAGTGGCGCTTAGGTGTGACCCGGGCCACACGACCGCGTGGCCGTCTCTCGGGTATCTCGGAGGTCATCTTGACCGCACGTCGTCTCCTCGCACCCCTCGTGGTCGCCCTCGCCACGGTCGCCGCCCTGCTGGCCCCGACCGCCCCGGCCGAGGCCGCCGCTCCGCCGTACGTCGCCCTCGGTGACTCCTACTCCTCGGGCACCGGCACCCGGAGCTACATCAACGACGGCACCAGCTGCCAGCGCTCCGTGTACGCGTACCCCAGCCTCCTGGCCAGCCAGAAGGGCTACGCCCTCAACTTCCGGGCCTGCTCCGGCGCCCGGATCAGCGACGTCACCAACAACCAGCTCGGCGCGCTGAGCAGCGCGACCCGCTACGTGACGATCTCGGTCGGCGGCAACGACGCCGGCTTCGCCGACGTGCTCACCGAGTGCGCCACGCCGTGGTGGGCCGGCGACTGCAACGGCGCGATCGACGACGCGCAGGCGTTCATCAACAACACCCTGCCGGGCCGGCTGAGCACGCTCTACGCGTCGATCAGCTCCCGCGCGCCGTACGCCCGCGTGGTCGTCGTCGGCTACCCGCGGATCTTCAACGGCGAGGACTGCAACGCGCTCACCTGGTTCTCCCCGGAGGAGGAGGCTCGGCTCAACGCGACTGCCGACCTGCTCAACTCCAAGCTCTCGGCTGCCGCGTCCGCGCGCGGGTTCGGCTTCGCCAACCCGACCAGCCGGTTCATCGGGCACGCCGTCTGCGACGACCCCGAGTGGATCAACGGACTCTCCAACCCGATCAGCGAGAGCTACCACCCCAAGGTCGTCGGACACTCGTCCGGCTACGCGCCGACGGTGAGCCCGCTGCTCACCGGCGCGCCCGCGCGCGTCACCCCGGGCGTGCTGGCCGACGCCCGGTCGAGCGCCGACGCGCTGGCCGCGCAGCAGCGGCAGTACGCCGACGCGGACCGCGCGATCCGTCCGGAGGTGGTCCGGGTGCCCGACGTGACCTCGCCCGCCTTCCGGAGGGCCGCGCGCGAGCACGGCATCGACTACGGGAAGTGGCTCGCGCGGAACACCTGAGCCCTCCTGGTAGAAGGGACGCATGCTGACGCGTCTCGGACGTCCCTCCGTCGCCTCGATCGCGCTGCTCGTCGTCCTCACCGGATGCTCGGGCGGCGACGACGAGGACACGGAGGGCGCCGAGGCCGCGGCCGACGACCTGGCGACCGCGCTGGCGGCGGGCGACTTCACCGACCTCGAGCTGGACGGGGCCACCAGCAAGCAGGTGCGCCGAGACTTCCGCGCGACCGTCGGGAGGATGGGCGGTCTCGAGCCCGGCGTCGAGGTCGAGGACGTCGAGGTCGCCGACGGCGGCGACACCGCCGAGGTCACCCTGTCGTGGTCGTGGCCGGTCGCCGAGGAGCAGCCGTGGACCTACGACAGCACCGCGGAGCTGAGCCGCGCCGGCGACGAGTGGCAGGTGACCTGGGCACGCGGCATCGTCCACCCCGAGCTCGACGCCGGCGCCGTGCTCGATGCCACCACCATCGCCGCGAAGCGCGGCGAGATCACCGGCGCGGGCGGCCGGCCGATCGTCACGGAGCGGCAGGTCGTCGACGTCGGGGTGGACAAGTCGCACGTGACGCCGGCCCGTGCCGAGGAGCTGGCCCACCGGGTCGCGGAGGTCACCGGGATCGACGCCGGCCCGTACGTCAAGCAGGTCAAGGCGGCAGGGAACCAGGCCTTCGTCCGGGCGATCACCTACCGGGTCGAGGACATCCCGAAGCCCGTCCACGACCTGGCCGACGGCGCCGACGGGGTGGCCGTGATCGAGGGCAAGCTGCCGCTCGCGCCCACGCGCGAGTTCGCCGCGCCGATCCTGGGGTCGGTCGGCGAGGTCACCGCGGAGATGGTCAAGGAGCACCCCGACCTCTACTCCGTGGGCGACCGGGCCGGGCTCTCCGGGCTCCAGGCGCGGTACGACGAGCAGCTGCACGGCCGCGACGGGGTCGTCGTCAGCGCCGTGGCCGAGGACGGCACCGAGACCGAGCTGTTCCGTCTCGACCCGACCGACGGGGAGCCCCTGGCGCTGACGATGGACGTCCGGCTGCAGACCGAGGCCGAGCGGACGCTCGCCGGCGTCGGGCCGGCCAGCGCGCTGGTCGCGATCCGGCCCAGCGACGGGGCGATCCTGGCCGCCGCCAACGGCCCCGGCAACGGCGGGCAGAACCTCGCGACGTTCGGCCAGTACGCGCCGGGCTCGACGTTCAAGACCGTCAGCGCCCTGGCCCTGCTCCGCGCGGGCCTGAAGCCCGACAGCCCGGTGTCCTGCCCGCCGACGACCGTGGTCGACGGCCGCCGGTTCAAGAACTACTCCGACTACCCGTCCTCGGCGCTCGGCCGGATCCCGTTCCGCACCGCGCTGGCCAACTCCTGCAACACCGCGTTCATCGGCGAGCGTGGCCGGGTCAAGGGCACCGGTCTCTTCGACGCCGCGGCGTCGCTCGGCATGGGCATCGACCACGACCTCGGGTTCCCGGCCTACTTCGGGAAGGTCGAGCCGGCGCAGTCCGAGACCGAGGCGGCCGCGGACATGATCGGCCAGGGCCGGATCCTCGCCTCGCCGATGACGATGGCGACGGTGATCGCCTCCATGCAGCGCGGCGAGGTCGTGGTCCCCCGGCTGGTCGAGTCGGTGGAGGTGAGCCCGCCGGACGTCCAGCCGCTCCGCAAGGGCGAGGTGCAGGCGCTGCGCGGGATGCTCCGGGGCGTCGTGACCGACGGCAGCGGCCGCGGGCTGGCCGACGTACCCGGGCCGGAGGTGATCGCCAAGACCGGCACCGCCGAGTTCGAGAGCGGCAACGGCATCCAGACGCACGCATGGATGATCGCGGCCCAGGGGGACCTGGCGGTCGCGGTCTTCGTGGACGTGGGCGACTCCGGGTCGGGCACGGCCGGGCCGATCCTCGAGCAGTTCCTGCGCGCCGCGCGCTGACCGGCGGCTCGGCACCGCTAGCGGGTGGGTGCCGTGGGCTGCCAGCGCTCCACCTGCTGGGCCAGACGGGTCAGCGTCGCCGGGTGCCCGGTCACGGCGTCGAGGAACGCCGGGGCGTCGAGGCGCAGCGTCTCGACCGGGGTGAGCGCGGTGACGGTGGCGGTGCGCGGGCTGCGGCGCAGGAGCGCGATCTCCCCGACCCCGTCGCCGGGGCCGAGCCGTCGGACCGCACGGCCGTCCTGCGACACCTCGACCTCACCGGCGGTGATCAGGTGGTAGTCGAGCCCGGGGTCGCCCTCGCGGATCAGCACCGCGCCCTCGTCGAAGCGGGTGGCCTCGGCCGCCCCGGCGAGCTCCTCCAGGGCCGCGGGTGGGAGCTGGGAGAACGGGAGGGCCTCCCGGATCGCGGCCAGGGCGTCGTCGTGGTCCGGCGCCTCCGCATCGACCCGCACCAGGCGCGCGGCGGTGACGGCCACGGCGAGCGGCATCAGGACCCCCGCACCCAGCAGCGCCGCCTCGGGTCCGCCGGCGGCGACGAGCGCGGGAGCGAGCAGCGACCCTCCGGCGAGCCCGGCCGTCATGCTGCCCTCGACGATGCCGAAGACCCGTCCGGTCGCCCCGCGAGGGGTGATCCTCAGCAGCAGCGTCCGGCACGAGATGGCGAGCACCGCCCGGCCCGCGCCGGCGAGGGTGACCGCCACGACGGTGACCGCGAGGCCCGGCCCGGGCGCCGTCACCACCAGCGCCACACCGGTCACGAGCGCTCCGGCGCCGACTGCCGGCGCGAGCCGGTGGCCGACGAGCCGCGCGGTCAGCGGAGCCGAGGCCACGGCGCCGAGGCCGAACACCATCTGCAGGTAGCCCGCCCAGCCCTCGCCGGCCTCGAGGACGTCCACGGCGAGCACCACGAACAGCACGTCGAGCGCGGCGATCAGCACGCCGTCGACGCCGAGCAGCACGACCAGGACCCGGGCGGAGCGCCAGGGCACCGGTGCTGCCGGCGGCGGCTCGGTGGATGTGGCGCCCGGTTCGCCCGGGGCCGCGTCCGCCGTCGCTCGACGCGTCTCCCGGTCGGCCGGTAGCGTGCAGAGCAGCGACGCCCCGGCCAGTCCCGCGGTGGCGACCAGCAGCCAGGCGGCGCCGGCACCGGTGAGCACCACGCCGGCGAGCAGCCCGGCTCCCACCACACCGAAGCTGTCGGCCCAGCCGAGCGCGACCGACCCGGCCGCGAGGTCACGGGGCCGGCGGACCAGCTCCGGCAGCAGCGCGAACTGCGTGGGCCGGCACACGGCGATCGGGAGCGCGGTGACCACGGCTCCGCCGTACACCAGCAGCGGTTCGTCGAGGTGCGCACCGAGCGCGCAGACGCTCAGCGCGAGGAAGAAGCCGGTGGACGCCGTCCGGAGCACGCGGGCCGGGCGGAAGCGCGACGCCCACGCCGTCAGGAGCGGCGCCGCGAGCGCGGCCGGGACCAGCTGGGCGAGGGCGATCAGCCCCGACTCGGTCGCCCCGCCGCGGTCGTAGGCGTAGACGAGCACCGCGACCCAGGCGGAGAACTCGGCGACGACGAACCCGCTGTAGCCCAGCAGTGCGGTCGGCAGGCACCGGGTGCCGCGCACGCGCGCGACGACCCCCGAGCCAGCCATCCCCGGAGTCTAGGTTTGCGCGCGCCTCGCCCGCGGGGCTTTGAGGAGGTCTCCTCACATGCAGTGAGCCCCCCGCCGCATGGGGTCGGCGAGGGGCTCTGTCGAACTTCTGGGTGCTCCCTCCGAAGTACGACGCGATGATCTTACGACGTATCTTCAAGGGGCGTCATCTCCATCAGGGAAAATCTCCTCTCAGGAGGGCTCATGAGCGGGCTCGATCTCGTCGGCGGCGAGCAGCGGAACCTCTTCATCGGCGGCGAGTGGCGACCGGCCGAGGACGGCGGCCGCCTGGACGTGATCGACCCGGCCGACGGCTCGGTGCTCACCGACGTCGCCGACGGAACCATCGCGGACGCGACCGCCGCGCTCGACGCGGCGGCGGGCGCCCAGGCCGACTGGGCCGCCACCCCGCCGCGCGCCCGCGGCGAGATCCTCCGGAGGGCTTTCGAGCTGATCACCGAGCGGGCCGACCGGTTCGCCGAGCTGATGAGCCTGGAGATGGGCAAGACCATCGCCGAGGCGAAGGGCGAGATGACCTACGGTGCGGAGTTCTTCCGCTGGTTCGCCGAGGAGGCGGTGCGCATCCACGGCCGCTGGATGCACGACCCCGCGGGCGTCAACCGGCTGCTGACGGTGAGGAAGCCGGTCGGCCCGTGCCTGTTCGTCACCCCGTGGAACTTCCCGCTGGCGATGGGCACCCGCAAGATCGGGCCGGCGGTCGCCGCCGGCTGCACGATGGTGGTCAAGCCCGCCTCGCAGACCCCGCTCACGATGCTCGCGCTGGCCGACCTGCTCACCGAGGCCGGCCTGCCTGCGGGGGTGCTCAACGTCGTGACCACGAGCCGCGCCGGCGAGGTCGGTGAGACGCTGATGCAGGACCCCCGGCTGCGCAAGATGAGCTTCACCGGCTCGACGCCGGTCGGCCGGACGCTCGTCAGGCAGTCCGCCGACAACCTGCTGCGGGTGAGCATGGAGCTCGGCGGCAACGCGCCCTTCCTCGTCTTCGCCGACGCGGACGTCGAGGCCGCGGTCGACGGCGCGATGATCGCGAAGATGCGCAACATGGGCGAGGCCTGCACCTCGGCGAACCGGTTCCTCGTGCACCGCGACGTCGCCGACGAGTTCGCCGAGCGGCTGGCGGAGCGGATGAGGAAGCTGCGCCTGGGCCGTGGTCAGGACGAGGGCGTCGACGTGGGGCCGCTGATCGACGAGAAGGCGGTCGCGTCCGTCGGCGAGCTGGTGAGCGCGGCGGTGGCCGACGGCGCCCGGCTGGTCACCGGCGGCGGCGCCCCCGACGGCCAGGGCTACTTCTTCGAGCCGACCGTGCTCACCGACGTCCCCACGACGACAAGGATCGCGCGCGAGGAGATCTTCGGCCCGGTCGCACCGGTCACCCCGTTCGACTCCGACGACGAGGCGATCCGGATGGCCAACGACACCGAGTACGGCCTGGTCGCCTACGTCTACACGCGCGACCTGTCCCGCACGGTCCGGCTGGCGGAGGCGCTCGACTTCGGGATGGTCGGGGTCAACACCGGGCTGGTCTCGAACGCCGCGGCCCCGTTCGGCGGCATGAAGGCCAGCGGGTTCGGGCGCGAGGGCGGCTTCGAGGGCATCGAGGAGTACCTCGAGACGACGTACGTCGCGATCCCCGCGCCCTGAGCGGTCCCCGTGGACCTCCTGGAGCCGGTGGCGGAGCAGTACCGCCGCTTCGTGCCGTTCGCGGTCGGGTACTCGCCCTGCTTCGCCGAGTGGGCGGCGTCCGTGGTCGACGACCCTCCGGTGATGGAGTGGATCGGGACGCTGCCGCAGATCAAGCAGCAGCCCAACCTGGTCTTCGCCGCCGCGCGGTGGCACGGCGTCCCCGCGCCCGGTCCGTACGCCGGGCTGCGCGAGGCCCTGCTCGGCGACGACGGGACGATCCGGCGGACCATCCTGAGCCGGTCGACCCAGACCAACGAGGCGGGTCGGCTGGCGACCCTGGTGCCGGCGTTCGCCGGCCTGGCGACAGACGGGCCGATCGCGCTGGTCGAGGCGGGTGCGAGCGCCGGGCTGTGCCTCTTCCCCGACCGCTGGGGCTACGAGTGGGTGACCCCGGAAGGGGTGGTCCGGCTGGGACCCGAGCAGCCGCGGCAGCGGTGCCTCGTCGAGGGTCCCGCGCCGCTGCCCGACCGGCTGCCCGACGTTGCCTGGCGCGGGGGCGTCGACCTCAACCCCCTCGACGTCACGGACCCCGACGCCACCGCCTGGCTGACGAACCTGGTCTGGCCCGAGCACGACGACCGCCGGGCGCAGCTGCGCCGCGCGATCGAGGTCGCCGCCGCCGAGCCGCCGCCGATTGAGCGCGGCGACCTGCTCGAGCGGCTGCCGGACCTGGTGGCGCGGGCCTCGAGGCACGGCACGGGGGTCGTGTTCCACAGCGCCGTGATCGCCTACCTCGAGGAGGAGCAGCGCCGGGAGTTCACGCGGATGATGACCGGGCTGGTCACGGAGGGCGCGTGCCACTGGGTGAGCAACGAGGGCCCGAACGTGCTGCCCACGGTCACCGCCACCGGTCCCGCGATGCCGGCCGAGCCGGCCCGGCTGGTGCTGGGCGTCGACGGCCGCGCGGTCGCCTGGACCGACGGCCACGGACGCTTCATGACGTGGCTTCCGACACGCTGACTTGACCTCAAGTTCACTTGAACTCGTCGAATGGGCGCATGCACGCCATCCGTCTTCACGAGTTCGGCCCCGCCGCCAACCTCGTCCTCGACGAGCTGCCCGACCTGGAGCCGGAGCCCGGCCAGGTCCGGATCCTGGTCGCCGCGGCGGGCGTCCACCTGCTCGACACGTCGCTGCGCCGCGGTGACCCCGACACGCCGATCCCGCTGCCCGAGCTGCCGACCATCCCCGGTCGCGAGGTGGCCGGGACGGTGGACCGGGTCGGCGACCGCCGGGACGAGCACTGGGTCGGCCGGCGGGTGGTCGCGCACCTGGGCCCGGTGCCGGGCGGGTACGCCGAGCAGGCCGTCACCTCCGTCGACGCGCTGATCCCGCTCGCCGACGACGTGGCGTTCCCCGACGCCGTCGCCGCCGTCGGGACCGGGCGCACCGCTGCCGGCATCCTCGAGCTCGAGCCGCCGACCAAGGACGACGTGGTCTGGGTGCCGTCGGCGGCCGGGGGCCTGGGCTGGTTCCTGGTGCAGTCCGCGACGGCGGCCGGGGCGACGGTCGTGGCCGGGGCGGGCAGCGCGGAGCGCACCGAGGTCGTCGCGCGGCTCGAGCCCGAGCTGGTCGTCGACTACTCGCGACCCGGGTGGCCGGACCTGGTCCGGAAGCGCGTGGACGGGCTCACCCTGGCCTACGACGGCGTCGGCGGCGACGTCGGCCGGCGGTCGCTGGAGCTGCTCCGGCCGGGCGGCCGGATGGTGATGTTCGGCTACTCCTCCGGACAGCCGACGCGGTTCGACACCGACGACGTGCTGACCCGGTCGATCAGCGTCGGCTGGAGCCTCGGGCCGCGGCTGGCCGCCCTGCCCGGCGGGATCCGGGGCCTGGCCGAGCGCGCGGTCGAGCGGGTCGCGAGCGGGGAGTGGCGGCCGCTGGTCACGACGTACCCGCTCGCGGAGGCCGGCCGGGCGCACGCCGACCTGGAGGGCCGACGCGTCCTCGGCAAGGCCGTGCTGGTCACCGACGAGCACGGGCGATGAATCCGGTGGCCGCGGCCGGTCCACACCGTCAGACTTCGCCGGGAGGAACCCGGTGACCGAGCAGCTCATGGCGCCACCGCCACCCGAGCCGACGACCCGGCCCACTCCCGCGCCCCGTCGGCCGCTGCCGCGCGCCCTCACGCCGTTCCGGCACCCGGCCTACCGCAGGCTCGCCCTCGCGCTCGTGCTGTCGACGTTCGCCTCCGGGGTGTGGGTCGTCGCCCAGGTCTGGGAGGTCATCCGCATCGGCGGTGGTCCGGGCCAGCTCTCGGTCGTCTCCACCTGCGGCGCGATCGGCGTGCTGCTGCCCGCCCTGCTCGGTGGGGTGGTGGCCGACCGGGTCCCGCAGAAGCTCATCCTGCTCGGCGTCGCCACCGTCGAGCTCTCCGCGATGACGCTGGTCGCGGTGCTCTCGATCACCGACAGCACCCGGCTGTGGCACCTCGCCGCCGTCGCGCTGGTGACCGGCATGGGCATGGCGTTCTACTACCCCGCCTACTCCGCCTGGCTGCCCGCGCTGGTCCCCGAGTCTGACCTGATGGCGGTCAACGGGTTCGAGGGCATGGTCCGGCCGACCATCGGCCAGGCGATCGGCCCCGGCGTCGCCGGAGCGGTCGTCGGCGCGGTGTCGTCCGGTGCCGCGGTGGCGGTGGCGGCCGTGGCCGCGCTCGCCGCCCTGGTGGCGCTCGCCCAGGTGCCGCTCACGCCGGTACGGCGTGAGGTCGACGCGGACGACGTGCCCCGGCGCCCGGTGCGCTCGGCGCTGGCCGACGTGGCCGAGGGGATGCGCTACATGGTGCGCACGCCGTGGCTGCTCGCGACGCTGCTGTTCGCGTCGGTGATGATCCTGGCGATGATGGGCCCGTTCGAGGTGCTCATCCCGTTCCTGATCAAGGACCGGCTCGGCGGCGGCCCCGGCGACCACGCGCTGGTGATGGCGGCGTTCGGCATCGGCGGGGCGATCGGCTCGCTGGCGATGGCCTCGCAGCGGATGCCGCGTCGCTACCTCACGGTGATGAACCTGATGTGGGGCGTCGGCTGCCTGCCGTTCCTGGCGATCGGCTACGCCACCGAGGTGTGGGTCGTGGTCGTCGGTGCCTTCGCGCTCGGCGTCATGTTCTCGGCGCCGATGGTCATCTGGGGCACGCTGCTGCAGCGCCGGGTGCCGGCGCACATGCTCGGCCGGGTCGCGTCGCTCGACTTCTTCGTGTCGATCAGCCTGATGCCGGTGTCGATGGCGCTGGCCGGTCCGGTGTCGGACGCGATCGGGCTGCGCACGACGTTCGTCATCGCCGCCGTCGTCCCTGGCCTCGCCGCCGTCGTGGCGACCTGGTGGGCCCGGCTGCCCCAGGACGAGCTGGCGCACCCGCTCAGGGACGAGTGAGGGACTCCAGCACCTCCTCGTTGTGGCGGTGCCCGACGGCCTCGTAGCCGACGACGGTCACCCACGGCGTCAGTGCCAGCACCAGCAGGCACCAGACCAGGCTGACGTCGGCGGCCGCCATCGCGAGCGCCGCCACGACCACGACGGCCGAGCCCGCGATCAGCAGCACGTGGAAGGGGTCCCCGGTGCGGCTGATCTGCGCGTAGAGGACGTACATCGTCGCGACGTAGACCGCCATCGGCACCGCCACCGCGAGCACCGTGGTGCGCGTGCTGAGCTCGAACTCCTCCCCGAGCTGGTACGCCGCGACGTGCAGGCCGGCACCGACCGCCACCACGGCGCCGAAGAGCGGGAGGTGCCAGTAGCGCCAGCCGAACGACCGCTCCCGGTGCGCGTGCAGCAGCGCCCCGTGCGGGATCACGAAGTAGGTCCACCAGATCCCGAACGGCAGCGCGGTCCCGGCGAGGCCGAGCAGCGCCACGTCGACGGTCCAGCCGTGCTCGATCAGCGCGCCGAGCGCGACGTTGGTGCCGAGGATGCCCTCGCCGAGCGCGATGATCACGAGCAGGCCGTACCGCTCGGCGATGTGGTGCGCGTGCCACGGCGTCCCCCCGTAGCGGGTCTCGGCGAGCACGGGTCCTCCGTGCTCGATGAGCGTCGGCACGAGGACCAGCGCGAACATCGCGCCGACCGGGAGCTCGGCGAACAGGATCCCGACCCAGAGCACCTGCGAGACGACGATCGACACCATGTAGACGACGTGGGCGCGCCGCCGGGCCGGGTCCTGCAGCGTCGCGCGCAGCCACTGCAGCAGCATCGGCACCCGCATCACGATGTAGCCGAGCACCATCACGCCGTTGTCGACGTGGTCGCCCTCGACCAGTGACTCGAACATCTGGGGCAGCCCGAGCGCGAGGATCAGCACGCCGACCATCTGGAGCATCGTCAGGAGCCGGAAGAGCCAGTCGTCGGTGTCGTACGCCGACGCGAACCAGCTGTAGAACATCCACGCCCACGCGACGGCGAACACCGCGAACGAGAAGCCGATCAGACCCTCGCGGGTGTGGCCCTCGGCGACCAGGTGGGCGAGCTCGTCGGCGGCGACGCCGAAGCCGATCACGAACGTGAGGTCGAAGAGCAGCTCCAGGGGCGTCGAGACGCGGTGCTCCTCGTCCGGGTCGCGGCCACCCATGCGGAGCACGGCGTGCGTGGTGCGCTCGGCCATGCGGGCGAGTCTAGGAGGAGGAGTGCCTCAGACTCCGGCGCCCAGCGTGCTCGTCAGCGCCTTGCGGGACCGGATCTCGAGCTTGCGGAAGATGTTCGAGAGGTGCCACTCGACGGCCTTGACGCTCACCACGAGCTGTTCGGCGATCTGCCGGTTGGTGAGCCCCTCGGCGGCCAGCGCGGCCACCCGTCGCTCCGCGGCGGTGAGCGTGGCCAGCGCCTCGCTGTCGATCTGGTGGGCGGGCTCGCCGAGGTGGTCGAGCAGCCGGCGGACCCGCGACTGGAGCGGCCAGAGCTCCTGGCGGCCGGCGTAGGCCTCCGCCGCGCGCAGCAGTGCCAGCGGCTCGGCGGTGTCGCCGCCCTGCGAGAGCACGAGCGCGCCGGCGAGGTCGGTCTCGATCTGTGCGCGCAGTCGGTCGGCGCGCACCGGCTGCAGCGTCGCGCGCGCCTCGCGGAGCAGCTCGATCCGGTGGTTGCCGGCCACGGTCGCGGCCAGGGTGCGCAGCGCCACCGCGACGGCGTACGGCGAGCCGTCGGCCACCGCGACCGCGTGGTGCCGCCGCGCCAGCTCACCCGCCTCCCGCGCGTGCCCGCGGCGGAGCTGGGCCAGCGCGGCGCCGGACCGCCACGGCAGCAGCTCGGGTCCGGCCGGGTCGGCGTCGCCCCGGGGGACGGCCAGGAAGTGGTCGAGGGCGAGCTCGGGGTCGCCGAGCGCCGAGGCCAGCTCACCGCTGGCGTAGTGGGCGATCGCCGCCGCGAGCCCGTCGGCGGCGAGCAGCTCGGAGAGCGCGTGACCCAGGGACATCGCCCCGGCGAGGTCGCCCCGCGCCAGCCGGCACTCCAGCAGGCCGAAGCACAGCAGGGCGCGGTCGGGGACGCCGAGGGCACGGCGGGCGGCGCGGTCGTCGAGCTGGTTGAGCAGGGTGAGCGCGTCGCTGATCGCGCCCTCCCGGATCAGCGCCGTCGCCGCGTCGAGCCGCTCGACGGCGCGGACCCGGTCGCTCGCCGGGGCCCCCTGCTCGTGCATGCACCGAGGTTAGGAACCCGCGGCACCACCCGTACGCCGATTGCCAGGAATTTGCCCTTGCGCCGAGGCCCGCACCCCGGGGCAGCCGTCGCGGCCGAGGAAGCCCAGCAGCCGCAGCTGCGGAAGGGCGTCGGCGGCGACCGGGCGCGGCTCGCCGAACCGGTCGCCCCGGTCGGCGTCGGTCACCAGCGCCGTGGCGACCGGCAACAGGCCCTCGGCGAGGCGGGCCGGGATCGGGCGGTCGATGCCGACGGCCTGCCCGACGTCCCATCCGTGCACGGTGATCTCCAGCGCGGCGGCCAGCGCCACGACGTACGTGTCGACGGGCCGGTCCCCGATCCGCACGGTCGCGGGGGGAGCGGCCCCGACCCAGGCGGTGCGCAGCGCGCAGGCCTTCTCCTGCAGCCGGGTGACCCGGACCCGGGCGGGGACCCGGTCCTCCAGCGCCACCGACCCGTGGGCGCCCTCGACGAAGGCGTCCAGCCCGTCCTCCATGTGCGCGAGCAGCCGGCCGAGGTCCCAGTCCGTGCACGGCGTCCGGCGACCGAGGTCGGCGTCGGTCACGTCGTCGAGCGTGATCCGGGTGTAGGAGAGGGCACGGTCGAGGAGCTCGGCCGCGTGGTCGAGCGCGGTCATGGGCTCAGTCCGTGGCGACAGGGAGGTAGTCGGCGGGCAGCCGCTCGGGCAGCCCGAACCTGGCGAAGAGGCTCGGCTCGAAGAACACGTAGGCGTGCTTGACCAGGCCGCCCTCGAGCTCGAGCACCTGGAGGTGGAACGGGCGGAAGTCGCCCTCGCGGGTGCGCAGGTAGAGGCCGAACGCCGGCATCCCGTTGGCGGTGGTCGGGACCATCGGCATGTCGTGGTAGCCGCCGGGGCACTGCGTCGCGATCAGGTCGCCGATGTTGCGGTCGCCGACGTACCAGCCGACGAACGGCGGCATCTCCCAGACCGCGTCCGACTTGAGCATTCCGACGATCTGGTCGATGTCCTTGCGCCAGAACGCGTCGACGTACCGGTCGAGCAGCTCCTGCTGCTCCTCGTCCAGGTCCGGCTCGACGGTGTCCTCGGTCAGCCCGCGCTCCTGGAGCGTCGCGTGCGCGCGTTGGAGGGCGGAGTTGACGGCGGCGGTGGTGGTCTCGAGCGCCTCGGCGACCTCGGCGGCCGACCAGCGCAGCACGTCGCGGAGGATGAGGACGGCGCGCTGCCGGGCGGGCAGGTGCTGGAGGGCGGCGACGAACGCGAGCCGGATCGAGTCGCGCTCGGTGACGACGACGGCGGCGTCCGGGACGGGCTCGAGCCAGGCGATCTCGTGGTTCTCCTCGAGCGCGTCGCCGGCCATCTGGTCGGGCGTGCCCAGGCCCGCGGGCAGCGGCCGCCGCGGCCGGCCCTCGAGGTTGGTGAGGCACACGTTGGTGGCGATCCGGTAGAGCCAGGTGCGCACCGACGAGCGGCCCTGGAAGTCGGCCGACGCCTTCCACGCGCGCAGGAAGGTCTCCTGGACGAGGTCCTCCGCCTCGTGCACCGACCCGCTCATCCGGTAGCAGTGCGCGAGCAGCTCGCGCTGGTACTTCTCGGTCAGGCTGTCGAAGTCGTCGAGCTCGGCCGTCTTCGTCGTCGTCATCGCGCCCTCTTCCCGCAGGTCGGTCCAGTCTGCCTTCCTTGCCGACCGGCGTCGACGCGTTAATTCATCGCACCTCGGGGAGGTTTTTTCGGTAGTCCCCCGTGTTCTGGTCGGTTTTCGTGGGGGAGAACGACCAAAACATGGGGACTACCCCACGGCGGCCAGCGCGAGGGCGCGCTCGGCGGCGGGGCGGGCGCGCTCGCGGTCGGCGGGCACCAGGCCGACGCGGGTACGGCGGTCGAGCAGGTCGTCGACGTCGGCGGCGCCCTCGTGGGTGACCCCGAACACCAGCTCCGCGAGCGTCGTGGGGATGCCCTCGGCGACCGGCGCGAGCAGCTCGT
>Ga0164243_10008393_pt1 | contig 15229 bp, 13 predicted proteins | sample OricompcompostOP_FD_108781 | JGI IMG/M metagenome (GOLD analysis project Ga0164243, IMG submission 108781) | Organic Plus compost microbial communities from Emeryville, California, USA - Original compost - Organic plus compost (OP) | ecosystem: Engineered > Solid waste > Mixed feedstock >... | reverse complement strand
GCCGGCGTTCTCGATCTTGAACGTCGTCTCGGGGATGACGTACTCGAAGCCCTCATCGTTCTGGGCCGCCAGGATCGCCTCGTTCTCGTAGGCGATCAGCACGTCGCCGGTGCCGTCCAGGAAGCTCTGCGTCGCATCGCGGCCGCTGTTGGTCAGCGAGACGACGTTCTTGAACAGCGCGTCGACGAACGCGGTCGCGTCAGCCTCGGTGCCGCCGTTCTCGGTGATGTGCGTCCAGGCGCCCAGAGCGTTCCAGCGCGCGGCACCCGACGAGGCCGGATTGGCGGTCACGATGCCGACGCCGGGCTTGATCAGGTCGTCCCAGCCCTGGATGTTCTTCGGATTGCCGTCACGGACGCCCAGGACGACGACCGAGCTGGACACGATGCCTTTGTTCTCACCGGCGTCGTAGCTCTCGTCGACGAGCCCGGCCTTGACCAGGCGGTCGACGTCGGTCGCGACCGACAGGTGCACGTAGTCGGCCTTGAGGCCACCTTCGACCGCCCGGCTCTGGTCGCCGGAGGCGCCGTAGGACGTCTTGAACCTGACGCCGTTGCCCTCATCGGTCTTGTTGAACTCGGTCGCGATCGCCTTGTTCGCGGCCTCGGGCACCGCGAAGCCGACGATGCTGATGGTCTGGCCGGCATTGGGTCCGTCGCCGTCAGCGGCATCGGAATCCTCGCCGCCCGCGAACAAGAAGTAGGCCGCGATCAGCGCGGCCACGATGACGGCGATGATCGCGAAGAGCCCCTTGCGGGACTTCCGGGCGTACACCTGGTCGGTCATGGGGTGTCCTCAGTTCGAAGTGCCCGGCGGGGATGCCGAACGACGAGGACGAACCTAGGGACGATCTGGCCGCCTCATCGGTGCTTTCACTGGCTGAGACGTCCCGGCGAGTGTCGCCCGAATGCGGTATGGGTACCCGAGATCAGTCGAAGACGACGGTGCGGGGGCCGTTGCGCAGGACTCGTGACTCGGCGTGCAACTGGACGGCGCGTGACAGCGTCTGGGCCTCGACGTCACGACCGACCCGGGCCAGGTCGGTCGGTCCCAGGCGGTGATCGACGCGCATCACACCCTGTTCGATGATCGGACCCTCGTCCAGGTCGGCGGTCACGTAGTGCGCGGTCGCGCCGATCAGTTTGACGCCACGGTCGTGGGCCTGGTGATACGGGCGGGCGCCCTTGAAGCTGGGCAGGAAACTGTGATGGATGTTGATCGCGCGACCGGCCAGATACCGGCACAGTCCGTCGCTGAGGATCTGCATGTAGCGGGCCAGGATGACCAGATCGATGTCCAGATCGTCGACGAAACCGCGGATGGCTGCTTCGGAGGCGGCCTTGTCATCGGACGACACATGGTGGAACGGCACCTCGTAGGCGTTCGCCAGCCGTTCGAGTGTCGGGTGGTTCGACACGACGGCCGGGATCTCGATGTTGAGCGAACCCGTGCTCTGCCGGTACAGCAGATCGTTCAGGCAGTGACCCTCGGTGGTCACCAGCACCAAGGTGCGCAGCGGCCGCTCGGCCACGACCAGGTTGAAGTCCATCGAGAACTCGTCGGCCACCGGCACGAACGATGCGCGCTGCACGTCCACCGCATCGGGGTGTTCGAAATGCACCCGCAGGAAGAACTCACCGTCCGAGGTGTCGGTGAACTGCTGGCTGTCCAGCAGATTACCGCCGGACTCGGCGATCCATCGGGTGACCGCGTACACCAAACCCGGTCGGTCGGGGCAGGTCAGCGTCAGGATGCAGGTGTCGGTCACCCAGTGATTCAAGGAGCGCTTGCTTCCGTGCCCCTCGTGGGTGGGGGCGGCGAAGAACAGCACCAGCACGGCGCCCAGCGCGAAAGCGCCGACCGGAAGCCAGTAAGCCTCGGACATCGCGACGGAGAACGGTTCGGCGATCTGCGGTGGCATCGCCGTGTTGGCGGCCTGCTGGAACGATTCGGCGTCGCCGTGCAGGCCGTTGGCCGCCAGCCGGGTACCGATGAGAGCGGCGACGGCGGCGCTGCCCAATGCTGCGGCGACCTGACGCGTGGCGTTGTAGACACCCGCGCCGGCGCCGGCCGAGGCCATCGGCAGATTGCGGGTGGCCGTGGCACCCAACGGCGCCCACAGGCACGTGTTGGCGACACCGAACACGGCGAACGGGATGAGCAACTGCCAGGCGGGGGTGTCGTACTCGATGAACCAGGAGGTCAACGCCATCGCGATGGCCGCGAGCCCGAAGCCGACCACCGAGATGCTGCGGGGATGAAGTTGGTCGACGAGCTTGCCGACCAGCGGAGACAGTGCGATGACGAGCAGCGCCATGGGCAGGAAGAACAGTGCCGACTGGGTGGGTGACCATCCGCGAGCGCCCTGGGCGTAGAACATGAACGGCAGACTCATCGCCGTCACGGCCAGCGACACCAACGAGATACCCGCGTTGCCGATCGAGAAGTTGCGATCGCGGAACAACTCCAGCGGCACGAGCGGCTCGCGTGTGTTGCGGCTCTGCCAGAACAGGAACAGCGCCAGAACGACGACCCCTGCCGAGATGCAACCCCAGATGCGGCCGTCCCAGTCGTAACGTTCACCCTCCTGGATGCCGAACACGAGCAGGAACATGCCGGCCGCGCTCAGCACGACGCCCAGCCAGTCGAACGTGTGCGCGTGTGTGGGCAGGGTGGGCACCAGCCGCCACGCCAACGCGAAACCGATGACACCGACCGGGATGTTGATGAAGAAGATCCACTCCCATCCGGCCGCGTCGACCAGAACACCGCCGAGCAGCGGACCGACCAGCATCGCGACACCGGCCGTGGCTCCCCACAACGCCATGGCGCTGCCACGCTTGGCCGCCGGGAAGGTGCGAGTGATGACCGCCATGGTCTGTGGCGTCAGGAGTGCGGCGCCGATGCCCTGCACGGCGCGGGCCGTGATGAGGCCGCCGATCGAGTCGGTCAGGCCGCACCACAGGGACGCGAGCGTGAAGATGGTCAGCCCGAGCAGGTACACGTTCTTGGGCCCGAACCGGTCGCCCAACCGCCCGGTGATGAGCAGGGGTACGGCATATGACAGCAGGTATGCGCTGGTGACCCAGATGCCGCTGTTGTAGTCGGTGTGCAGCTCGGTGATGATGTCCGGCGTCGCGACCGAAACGATCGTGTTGTCCACCAGGATCATGAAGAAGCCGATGACCATGGCCCACAGGGCCGGCCACGGCTTGTAGCCGGCGGGAAGATCGGTGCCCAGCTGGGTCTGCGTCTTCATGAGAAGAATCGTCTCAGGTCGCAACGACATTTATCGAGACGAGGGTCTGCGATAGTGATCACGATGAACCGGACCGATGCGCTCGCCGCCCGAGGCCTGGTGAAGGCGTTCGGCGAGCACCGTGTGCTGGATCGATTCGACGCATCGTTCGCGGCCGGATCAGCGACCGCTCTGACCGGTCCGAACGGTTCGGGAAAATCGACGCTCCTGCGTTGCCTGGCCGGCGCCGCGCCCATCGACGCCGGGGACGTTCTGCTGGACGGCGACGTCTGCGACACCTCGGCACCGGACCACTGGCGAGCCGTACTCAGCATCCTGGACGACCACGCCTGGCTGCCCGGCCTGACCGTGCGCGACCACCTGCTGCTGGTCGGCGACGACGTGGATCACGCCTTGGATCGGGTCGGTCTGACGGGCCTGGGCGATCGTCGTGCGGAGTCGCTGAGCTCGGGGCAACGACAGCGGGCGGCGCTGGCGATCACACTGGTCCGGCCGTGGCGAGTTCTGCTGCTCGACGAGCCGGAACGACACCTCGACGCGGCAGGGATCGACCTCCTGGTCGATCTCGCGGCGCAGTGGGGCGACCGCACCCTGGTGTTCGCGACCCATTCGGAGGACCTGGTCAGACGCACGGGTGCCGCGCGGGTCCCGATGGGCACATGAAGGACACGGCCTACCGGTTGACCGTCGTCTGGACGTCCACCGCTCTGGCCGTCGGTGTTCTGCTGGCGATCGGGCGGCAGATCGTTCCGGACGTTCTCGGTCTGGTCGAGCGCACGGGCAACGACCCCGATCTAGTGGCGGCCGCGCTGCTCGCCGGAACGCTCGCCATCTGGTGGGCGATGGTCCGTCGCCTCGGTCCGATCGCGGCGTCGCCGGCGCAACAGCGCTGGCAGGTCTGGCCCGATCCGCGGTCGTGGCAGACCCGGCAACGATGGCTCGCCCTGGCGGTGGCGGTGCCGTGCGCCGCTTCAGTGGGTTATGTCGTCGGGCTGGCGGCGACCGATCCGTGGCCCGGAGTCGCTACCGGAGCAGCGCTGCTCATCGTGACGATCGTGATCGCGCTCGGACAGCGCCGTGACGGCGGACCGTTCTTTGTGCGCACCGCCGGGGCGCTGGCGTTGGGCCTGTTGACCGCGTCCGCGTGGGGTACGACGTGCGGTGTCGTGATCGGTGTGGCCGTGCTTCCGGCGGCACTGCTCGGCCTCAGGCGGCGGCGTCGACATGGTCTGGTTCCGCGCTGGAACCTCGCGGCCGCGGCTCAACGTCGCTGGGAAGTGGCCGCCGCCGCGACCATGCTCGATCCCGACGTGTTGCGATCCACCCTTGCGATCACCAGACGGGGGTTCCCGTTGACGCCGCCGGCCTCGGCGACAGGTCGCATCGCGATGCTGACCGGATGGCGAGCACTGCGTCCGACGGCGATCCGCGTCGTGGTCGGCCTGGTTGTCGTCGCGGCGGTCGGCGACGTGCTGGGCACCAGGGCAGCGCTCCTCGGCGCGGTGGTCCTGATCCACGTCACCACCGTCGCCACGACCCGAGACCTCCTGGCGTGGCGGGCACTGCCGTCGGTCCAGCGGCTCCTCGCGCTCGACACGCGCCGTGCCGTCGCCGGGTTCGCGGCGCCCTGTGTGGTGGCGACGATCGTGGTCGCAGGCGTCGTGGCGGTCGAACTCGCGCCGATGTCGTCAGCGCTCGTCGTCCTGCTCGTGCAACCGCTGGTCGCGACGTGGAGCCGGATGGCTGCGGCCGATCAGCCAGAAGAACTGACCATGATGTCGACGCCGATGGGCGCCGTGCCGATCCAGGTCGCCGTTCGTCTGGTCGCCGGGACGGATGCCACCGTGATCGCCCTGATCGTGATCGCCGCGTTGTAGTCCTATTCCAGATCCTCGTTCGACAACACCTGGACACGGCGGACGCCGTCGATGTCGGTCAGGCGCGCGAGCAGCGGATCGGCCCGGCCCGCTCCGGTGATCTCCAGGGAGAGCGCTGCCGCGCCGTCACGATCGACGCTGTGCGGTTCTGCTCGGCGGATCGACCAGCCCTGCTGCGTGATCGTGCTGAGGATGTCGCGCAACAGCCCGGCCCCATCGGCGTAGGCGACATCCAGATGCAGCCGTGTGTCGCCACCGGGAAGCATCCGGGAGACCGCCTTCAGGCCGTAGGTGATCACGAAGTGCAAGGTCGTGACGACGAGCGCCAAGACCCACAGGCCGGCACCAGCAGCCATACCGATGGCTGCGGTCTCCCACACCGACGCGGCGGTGGTCAGGCCGAGAACCGCACCGCGACGGGTCAGGATCAGACCCGCCCCGAGGAAGCCGATGCCCGACACGACCTGAGCGGCGACGCGTGACGGGTCGAGAGTGACGTTGGTCGCGGACAGCACATCGGTGAAGCCGTACTTGCTCACCAGCATGAACAAGGCAGCCGACGTGCCGACGATCGCCTGGGTGCGCAGTCCCGCGCTGCGGCCCCGCAGTTGCCGTTCGAGCCCGATCAGCGCGCTGAGGGCGAACGCCAGCAGGAGCTCACCCACCTGGAGCCAGCTCTGACCGTCGAATGTCGTCGTGGCCTGGACCATCAGTGGTCCACGGTACGCCGCACCAACTCGTATTCCACGAGATCGTCGATCGTGCCGTCGCCCAGGCGTTCGGCCTGGGACTGCGTTCCGACTCGTCGGAACCCGGCGCCTCGGGCGATCGCATTGCTGGCGGCGTTGCCGGCCGCTGCGTAGATGGCCAGGCGTCGCCGGTCCAGGCCGCCGGGGTCGAATGCGTGCCGAACGGCCAGATCGACGGCCTCACGCATGACCCCACGGCCCCGGGCATCGGGGTGCATCCAGTAGCCGATCTCCCCGCTCTCGGGGGCAAGCCCCAGCATGTCCATGATCGCGATGTTGCCGAGAAGCAGATCGGTCGACCGGTCCGCGACCGCCCAGGTAGCCTTCGCGCCCCGTGCGGCCTGCCAGATGCAGTCGGCCAGATAGCCCTGAGCCGCCTCGGCGGTGTACGGCGTGGGCAGTCCGTTCAGCCAGTGCTGGGTCGCCGGATCGCTGCAGGCCTGGACGATGCGCGGCACGTCGTGCTCGCGGAACGGACGCAGCCGCACCGCTGTGCCGTCCAGGATCACCGACTCCGCCCACCGCGTGCGGGGGAGCGGGACGTCACCGAACCGGATCGATCCGGTCCAGGCGTCGATGACCCGACCCTTCTCGTGCAGTGCACCCGGAATCGGTGCGTGCAGCGTGAAACCGGCGCGGTGCGCGACCCGCAGCGAGGCCTCGTTGCCGACGTGCGCCTTCCAGTGCACGATCTCGGCCCCGCCCTCGGTGAGGGCCCAGTCGTTGGCCAGGCGCAGTGCTCGCACCATCAGCCCGCGGCCACGTGCCCACGGGTGCAGTGCATATCCGACGTCGGCCATCGCGGTGCCGCGGATGTCGATATTGCCCGCGAAGCGCGACCGCCCCGTGTCATCGACCGCTTCCAGGGCCCAGCCGTGCGATGTGCCCTCGTTCCAGCCGCGAGGGATGACGCCCAGCGCGAACTGTTCGCTCATGTCGCGGGAGTGCGGCTGCTGGACCGAGGTCCAACGGCCCATGTCCGGGTCGTTGGCCATCTCCACCATCTCGTCGAGGTCGGCCGGGGTGTGGGCGCGCAGCGTCACGGTGCCGTCGCTCAGGACGGGGACGTTCAGCGGCCAGGTCAGGTCAGTCACGGTCGCGGGCGGCGTCGGCGGGGTACACCCCGAGCACCTTGATGTCAGTGGTGAAGAACGCTAGTTCCTCCAGCGCACGCGCGAGTGGCACGTCGTCGGGATGTCCGTCGACCTCGGCCAGGAACTGGGTTGCGGCGAAATGTCCGCCGACCATGTAGCTCTCCAGCTTCGTCATGTTGACGCCGTTGGTCGCGAAACCGCCCAGCGCCTTGTACAGCGCGGCCGGGAGGTTGCGGACGTTGAAGACGAACGTTGTCACGGTCGGCGCGCCGGCCGGCGGGATCTTCGGCTCACGCGACAGAACGACGAACCGCGTCGTGTTGTGGTCCTCGTCCTCGATGTCGGAGGCCAGGACCTCCAGTCCGTAGATCTCTGCGGCCAGCGGCGGAGAGATCGCACCCTGGGACGGATCGGCGGCGTCGGCCACCTCACGGGCAGCACCGGCCGTGTCGCCGGAGATGAGCGGCGTCAGGGAATGCTCACGGATGAAGTTGCGGCACTGGCCGAGCGCGTGCACATGGCTGTGGACCGTCTTGATCGAGTCCAGTGAGGCGCCCGGGACCGCCATCAGACTGAACTGGATGCGCAGGAAGTGCTCGGCCACGATGTGCAGGCCCGAGGTGGGCAGGAAATGGTGGATGTCCGAGACGCGGCCCGCGATCGTGTTGTCGATCGGGATCATCGCCAGATCACAGTCGCCGGACGTCACCGCAGCGAACGCGTCCTCGAACGACGCACTGGCCACGGCCTCCGCGTCCGGATAGTGCTGGTTGATGACGATGTGGGAGTTGGCCCCCGGTTCACCCTGATAGGCGATGCGCTGCGTACTCACGACTCCAGTGTCGCACCTGACGCGGGCCTGACCGTGAACAACGTCGGCGACGCCCAGTCGTGGTCGGCGAACGCGGCGACGACCTTCTCGCGCAGTCCCAGGAGCTGATCGGTGGGTGCGAGAGCGATGGCGCAGCCGCCGAACCCGGCGCCGGTCATCCGTGCGCCCAGCGCCCCGGCCGCGAGCGCCGATTCGACCGCGAGGTCCAGTTCGCCGCAACTGACCGCGAAGTCGTCCCGCAGCGACTCGTGCGACGACGTGAGCAGACCACCGAGTCGGTCCCAGGCGCGCTCGCCGATCGCGCGGACCGCCCCGCGCACCCGGGTGGTTTCGGTAATCACATGACGCACCCGCTGTTTGAGCGGATCGCCGTCGTCGAAGCGCAGCACCGTATCCGGCCCCGCCGCGGCCAGATGCTCGATCCCCAAGACATCGGCCGCAGCAGCGCACTCGGCTCGCCGAGCCGCGTATTCGCCGGCCGCGACGCTGTGCGTGACGCCGGTGTCGATCACGACCAGGGACAGCCCGTCCCACTCCAGTGGCACCGGCGTGACGTCACTCGTCCGGCTGTCGATCAGATTGGCGCCGTCGTGCAGGACCGCCAGCTGATCCATGACGCCGACCGGTGCGCCCACGAACTCGGTCTCGGCCCGCCGGGCGATCTCGGCCACCTCGGCTCGAGAAAGGTCCAGCCCGGCCAGATCGGCGAGCGCGAGCACGGTGCCGCACGCGGCGGCGGCCGATGACGCCAGTCCGGCTCCGGCGGGCAGATTCGATTCGATGACCAGGTCGGCGCCCACACCGTGCCCCAGAGCCCGTGCCGCACCCGCGACCACGTCGGCCCAGGGATGCCCGGGGCCGGTGTCGGGCCCGATGACCGCCTTCGGACCCAGATCGGACCAGACGTGGAGCTCGGCGTCGTCACGGCGGCGTGCCTTGACGATCATGTGCTTGTCGATGGCCATCGGCAGGACGGGTCCGCCGTTGTAGTCCAGATGTTCGCCGATCAGATTGACTCGGCCCGGAACGATCCACCGCCGCACGTCTGTCACGAGGTCACCTCCGCCAGGAACGCCACGACCCGGTCGAGCGCCTCCTGCGCCTGTGGCGTCGCGAGCGCCAGTTGATACTCGTGGCCGACCGAGTCCGGAGTGGTCTTGGCATCGAACAGCAGGGCGTCGGTGTCGACCGCGGCCTTCTTCAGCGCAGCGATCATCGATTCGGAGTGGGCCAGCAGCGGATCGTTCGGACCCGTGGAGATGAACGCGGGGGGAGTCTGGCTCGAGACGTGATCGACCAGTGACAGCCACTGGGTCGATGGGTCATCGGCGAATCCGCGCTCCCCGGTGTAGGACCACATCACGGTACGGATGTACCAGCGCTCCAGAAAGCTGCCGGAACCGACCATGTCCAGGTCGAACGGACCGCTGAACAGGATCATGCCGCGCAGTTTCGAACTCGAGATGCTCTGCGGGAGGCCCGCGTGTTCGGCGTATTCACGATCGGTCGTGGCGATCGCGGTCTGGGCCGCGATGTGCGCGCCGGCCGAGTCGCCGCCCAGCACGATCCGTTTCGGGTCGAGGCCCAACTCGTCGGCATGATCGACGACGTAGCCGAGGGCGTGGTCGACCTGTTCGACGGCCTTCGGATAACGGTTCTCGGGCGCTTTGGAGTATTCGACGTTGACGGTGACGTAGCCGTGGGACGCCAGGATCTTCAGATACGGCCGCAGCGGTTCCTTGACGCCGCCGATGAAGCCACCCCCGTGCACCCACACGACGGCCGGCAGCGGATGGTCCGCCGCTTCGGGACGGAACACGTCGATGCGGTCGTCGTCTCCGTACCCGATCTGGACATCCAGTTGGGAGGAGATGCCGTCGGGCACCAGTTTCTCGTTGGCTTCGGCGCCGCCCAGACCGTCGTCGCCCAATGTACGCAGCACCAGGACGCTTGGCCACGGACTGAGGAAGAACGCTGCGAGCGTGATCACGAGCAGAACCGCGATCGTGATCGCCGTTCGCCGTAGCCACACCAACACCGGGTCTCCTCCCGCTCGGTGCCTCAGACTAGTGGCTGGCAGAATCATCGCCATGGCAGCAGCGGATCGTCGTCCTCGAGCCCTGTCCGGGGCGCAGCCCACGGCGGACTCCTATCACTTGGGCAACTATTTCGGCGCGTTCAAGCAGTGGGTGGCCCTGCAGGACGAGTTCGAGGCGTTCTACTTCATCCCCGATCTGCATGCCATCACGATCGACTACGACCCGGCCAAACTGCGCGAACGTACCTACGTCGCCGCGGCCCAACTGCTGGCTTCCGGTGTCGATCCCGATCGCAGCGCATTGTTCGTGCAGAGCCAGGTGCCCGAACACGCGCAACTGGCATGGGTGCTGAACGGCATCACCGGATTCGGCGAGGCGCGTCGCATGACCCAGTTCAAGGACAAGACCGCCAAAGGTGGTCAGGAGAAGGCCAGTGTCGGGTTGTTCACCTATCCGATCCTGATGGCGGCCGACATCTTGATCTATCAGGCCGACAAGGTGCCGGTGGGTGAGGACCAGCGTCAGCACGTCGAGCTCTCGCGCAATCTCGCGCAACGCTTCAACCACCGGTTCGGCGAGACGTTCACGGTGCCGGAGGCGCACATCGTCAAGGCGACGGCCAAGATCTACGATCTGCAGGATCCGTCGGCCAAGATGAGCAAGTCGGCGTCGTCGCCGAACGGGGTCATCGACCTGCTCGACGATCCCAAGCAGGTGTTGAAGAAGGTGCGGTCGGCGGTCACCGACTCCGGTTCTGAGATCCAGTTCGACCGCGAGCAGAAGCCGGGGGTCTCGAATCTGTTGACGATCTACTCGGCCCTGACCGGCCGCACGATCGACGACATCGTCGCCGAGTACGAGGGCCGGCAGTACGGCCATCTGAAGGTCGCGCTCGGTGACCTGCTGGCCGACTTCGTGGGCGAGTTCGGCGATCGAACCCGTGAGTTGCTCGGCGACCGGGCCGAGTTGGATCGCATCCTGGCCGCGGGCGCGGAGAAGGCCCGCGAGGTCGCGACGCCGACGCTGGAACTGGTGTACGAGCGGTCCGGCTTCGTGGCATCGAGCGGGATCTGACGTGCCGATCGTCGGCGTCTCGATCCCGATTCCCGATCCGTACGGCACGCAACTGCAGGAGGCACGCGCGTCGTTCGGCGATCCGCTGGCCGCGACCGTGCCCAGTCACATCACGTTGATCCCGCCGACGCCGGTGCCCGACGACGAGGTCGACTGCTTCGCGTCCCGACTCGACACCGCTGCCACGATGATGCCGCCGTATGCGCTGCGGCTGCGGGGGACCGGCACGTTCCGTCCGGTCTCACCGGTCGTGTTCGTAGCCGTCAGCAAAGGCATCTCCTACACCGAGATGCTCGCGGCCCGGGTGCGCGGCGAACTGGCGGAGACGATTCCGGACGCACAGTTCCCCTACCACCCACACGTCACGGTCGCTCACGGCCTGGACGACGCAGCGCTCGATCTGGCCGACGAGACGTTGAAGGGCTTCGAGTGCGAGTTCCGGGTCGAGTCGTTCGCGCTGTATCTGCACGAGGACCGCGCCGGATGGACTCCGCAACGCACGTTCGCCCTCAACGGGTGATGGTCATGCCGCGTTCTGCAGATCGGTGAGGTCGCTGATGAGGTCCGCCGACGGCAGATCGGGTCGGGTTGCGGGCTGGTAGTCGAAGGTGATCTCTTCGCCCGTGTCGTTGTCGACGATCAGGACCAGGTGTCCGTCGGTCGGGTCGAGATAGATCGTCGCGGTGTCCTGATCGGATGTGTCGGTGATGCCCAGGCATGCGACTCCGTCGATCGTGCGGGTCTCAGCGGTGCTCAACGTCCCGTCGGCCTTCAACAGTTCGGTCACGAAAGCGGCGCGTTCCATCTCGGCCATCAGCGTGTCGCGGTCGTCGCCCTCGATGCGGAACCAGCGGCGTGCGAACTGCTCGGCCTGGTCCGCCGTGAATCCCTCCGATTCCCAGTAGGGCGCGCCGGCCTGGATCAGGACCGTGCCTTCCATGTCGATCAACGACATCGCGACACCCTCCTCGCTCGTCTCGCCGGCGATCCAGTCATCGCCCCAGGTCATCTCGATCCCCGAGGTCTTTCCCTCGAACGTCAGCGAGCCGGTGACCGTGACGGTGCCGGCCTTCTTGAACTGCTCGGAGGCGCGGTCGAGCAGGTCCTGTGGTTCGGCGTCGGCCGGCGAGGACGTGGTCGGCGTGGGTTCTGGATCGCCGCCGCCGCTGCACCCGGCCAGCACGAGGAACGAGGCGATGGTGAACGCGGACACGAGGCGGCCCACACGCAGCGAGGACAGGCGCACGATTTCTCCCAACAGGCTTGGACGGCGGGTGCGTCAGCCTACTGGTACTCCACCGCAGGCCGCGTGAGGATCGTCCATCGCGGCGCTCCTCGAAGGGCGGGGCGGTTGTCACTGTCGCACGTGACGCAGGTCGAGGGAGTCGATTTCGTGCAAATGGGCCGTGAGCTCCTCGACGAACGCGCGGACCGCGAGGGGCAGTTTCTCCGGGCTGCGGTGCGAGATGGCGATGATGCGTTCGAGGGGCGGCTCGCCGAGTGCCGAGGCTCGTAGGGCAGGCCGTGACGGAATGACCATCGCAGGCACGACCGCATAGCCGAGTCCGGCCTCGACGAAGCGCAGCACGCCGCCCATCTCACCGCCTTCGATCGCGACGGTGGGGGAGAAGCCGGCGTCGCCGCACGCACGGCGGGTCACCTCGCGCAGGTCGTACCCCTCGCGGAACATCACGAGTGGCAGTCCGCGCAGATCGGCGATCCGCAGATGACCCGGTACGGCTGAGTCGCGTGGGCTGGCCAGGACGAGGCGTTCGCGCAGGATCGGGGTCGTGACCAGGTCGGGCGCGTCGACGCGCAGGGGGGCGATCAGCAGGGCGACGTCGAGCCGCCCCTCGCTCAGATCGCGGGTCAGCAGGCCGGAGCCGCCCTCGTGGACCTCCAGTTCGATGCCCGGATGTTCGGTACGGAACGCCGTGAGCGCGTCGGGGAGCAGGCCTTCGCAGATCGCCGGAGTGGCGCCCAGACGCACCCGGCCCCGTCTGAGGGTTGTGACCTCTTGCACAGACCGCTGCGCCGCCTCGACCTCGATCAGGATGCGTTCGGCGTGCGGGAGCAGCGCCTGCCCGGCACTCGTCAACTCGACCCCACCGCGACCGCGGACGAACAGTTGGGTGCCGAGTGCGTTCTCCAACGCTCTGACCTGCTTGGACAGGTTCGGTTGGGAGACGCCGGTCTCGTCGGCGGCGCGGGTGAAGTGTCGGGCGCGGGCGACCGCGACGAAGTAGCCGAGTTGATGGACCTGCATGGGATCCAGTCTTGCATGCCCATCGGTTATGCAGGTGGGGCTCATCATGACTTAGCGTGAATCGTCGATCAGTCGTACGGTGACCTCGTGGCGACCCTTCAAACACCGAGGCGACCAGCGAGCGTCCTCCGCTCGACCGTCGTGCTCAAGTACGCGATGGCCGTCTCCGGCCTGATCATGTTGACCTACCTGCTGGTTCACGCGTACGGCAATCTCAAGTTCTTCCAGGGCCAGGAGAAGTTCGACTCCTACCTGCACGAGACGCTGCCGCACATGTTCTACCCGTACCTCCCCGAGGACGGCGTGCTGTGGATCATGCGGGTCCTGCTGACCGTGAGCCTCGTCGTGCACGTCTACGCGGCGTCCACGCTGTGGAAGCGCAACCGCACGTCGGGCGCCTACGTCGGCGGTAAGCGGTATCAGACGACGCAGAACCGCACGGGTGTCCAGCGCAGTTACGCCTCGTTCACGATGCGTTGGGGCGGTGTGATCCTGCTGCTGTTCATCATCGGCCACCTGGCGCAGATGATGCCGAACTGGCTCTCACCTGGCGGCGCGTCGGACTCCAAGTACGAACGCGTGGTCAACGGCTTCGATCTCTGGTGGGTCGTGTTGTTGTACACGATCGGCCTGGTCGCCGTCGGCTTCCACCTCGCCCACGGTTTCTGGAGTGCCCTGACGACACTGGGCCAGAACCGCAGCAAGTACCGCAAGACCTCGACCATCACGGCGATCGCGATCGGTCTGGCCACCCTCCTGGTGGCGGCCTTCCTCAGCGTCCCGTTCGCCATCTTCTTCTTCGGAGCCGGATCATGACCGCCGCTGGACAGATCACCGACGTCGCCGCGCAGTACTTCGGCATCGGCGATGACATCGTCGACACCAAAGCACCCACGGGCCTGCCCATCGAGAAGGTCTGGGACCAGCACAAGTTCGAGATGAAACTGGTCAACCCGGCCAACCGCCGCAAGATCAAGGTCATCATCGTCGGCACCGGTCTGGCCGGTGCGTCGGCCGCGGCGACCCTCGGCGAGGCCGGTTACCAGGTCAAGAGCTTCTGCTACCAGGACAGTCCGCGGCGTGCGCATTCGATCGCCGCTCAGGGTGGCATCAACGCGGCGAAGAACTATCGCAACGACGGCGACTCGATCTACCGGCTGTTCTACGACACGGTCAAGGGCGGCGACTTCCGGTCGCGCGAATCCAACTCGTACCGCCTGGCGCAGGTGTCGGTCAACATCATCGACCAGTGCGTCGCGCAGGGCGTCCCGTTCGCCCGCGAGTACGGCGGACTGCTCGACAACCGCTCGTTCGGCGGCGTCCAGGTGTCCCGCACGTTCTACGCCCGCGGTCAGACCGGCCAGCAGTTGTTGATCGGCGCGTACCAGGCATTGGAGCGCCAGGTCGCGGCCGGCACCGTCGAGGTGCACACCCGCCACGAGATGCTCGAACTGATCATGGTCGACGGTAAGGCGCGCGGTGTGGTCGTGCGCGACATGGTCACCGGTGAGATCGAGACCCATACCGCCGACGCGGTCGTCCTGGCGACCGGCGGTTACGGGAACGTCTACTTCCTGTCGACCAACGCGATGGGCTGCAACGTCACGGCCACGTGGCGAGCGCACAAGAAGGGCGCCTACTTCGGCAATCCGTGTTACACGCAGATCCATCCGACCTGCATCCCGGTCTCGGGTGACTACCAGTCGAAACTGACCCTGATGTCGGAGTCCCTGCGTAACGACGGCCGCATCTGGGTGCCCAAGAAGGCCGGGGACGAGCGTCACCCCTCGGACATTCCCGAGGACGAGCGCGACTACTACCTCGAGCGCATCTACCCGGCGTTCGGCAACCTGGTGCCCCGCGACATCGCCTCGCGTGCGGCCAAGTACCAGTGCGACGACGGCAAGGGCGTCGGTCCCGGCGGCCTCGGCGTCTATCTGGACTTCGCCTCGGCCATCGAGCGCATGGGCGAGGACGCGGTCCGCGCCAAGTACGGCAACCTGTTCGACATGTACGCCCGCATCACCGGCGAGGATCCG
>Ga0164243_10008391_pt1 | contig 15232 bp, 14 predicted proteins | sample OricompcompostOP_FD_108781 | JGI IMG/M metagenome (GOLD analysis project Ga0164243, IMG submission 108781) | Organic Plus compost microbial communities from Emeryville, California, USA - Original compost - Organic plus compost (OP) | ecosystem: Engineered > Solid waste > Mixed feedstock >... | reverse complement strand
CCGGCGAGCCCCGCAGCCGCGAACGAAAGGCACACACCGTGAGCGCGAGGAGTGAGCCACGCGGCCCGCAAGCCCACCACCGACCAGGACCGGCGAGCCCCGCAGCCGCGAACGAAAGGCACACACCGTGAGCGCGAGGAGTGAGCCACGCGGCCCGCAAGCCCACCACCGACCAGGACCGGCGAGCCCCGCAGCCGCGAACGAAAGGCAGGCACCGTGAGCGATCTGTCGGCGGTGCTCGGCGAGGCGGTCGAGGGGGCGTTGGCGTTCCTGCGGCGGGCCGACGCGGACGCCGCCGCCGAGGTCGACGCGATCCGCCGGCGCGCGGTCACCCGGCCGTCGATCGTCGTCGTCGGCGAGACGAAACGCGGCAAGAGTTCGCTGGTCAACGCGCTGATCGGCGTGCCGGACCTGTCGCCGGTGGACCCGGCGGTGGCCACCGCCACGTACCTGGCGTTCCATCCCGGCTCCCCCCACGCCGTCCGCGCGTTCGTCCCGGACCGCACCACCCCCATCGATCTGGACATGTCGGATCTGCGGGACTGGGCGACGACGCTGGGCCGCCTCCCGGAAGGCACCCGCCCGCCCCGCCGGGTCGAGGTCACCCACTCGGCGCCGCTCCTGCAGTACCTGAGCCTGGTCGACACCCCCGGCACCGGCGGCCTCGACCCGCTGCACGCCGAGATCGCCCTCGACGCCGCCGCCCAGGCCGACGCGCTGCTGTTCGTCGTCGACGCGTCCGGCCCGTTCACCCGCCCGGAGCTGGAGTTCCTCATCGAGGCCAGCAAGCGGGTCAACCTGGTCGTGTTCGCGCTGACCAAGACCGACGCGTACCCGGGCTGGCGCACCATCCTCGCCGACGACCAGGCCCAGCTGCGCGCGCACGCCCCCCGCTTCGGCCCGGCACCGTGGTTCCCGGTCTCCGCCCGCCTCGCCCAGCTGTCGATGACGCTGCCCGGCGAGGCGGCCACCGAACTGGTACGCGAATCCCGCGTCGCCGACCTGCAGCACGCGCTCATCGACCTCGCCGGCAAGGGGCACCTGCTGCGCCAGGCCAACGTGCTGCGCGCCGTCCGCAGCGAGCTGGTCCGCCTCGACCTGCGCGCCGGCGAGCGGCTGGCCGCCACCGACCCCGACCCGGCCGACGTCGCCAAGGCCCGCGAGGAACGCGCCGCCCTCGCCGCCCGCAAGCGCACCGAGTCCCGGCAGTGGTCGCTGGCCCTCAACACCGAGACGCAGCGCGCGCGGGTGGAGGCGACCGGCAAGCTGCGCACCTACGTCGCCCAGCTGCAGGACGACCTGCTCACCCGCATCGACAAGGCCCGCGGCGACGAGCTCAAGGCGCTGCCGGCCGACCTCGACACCGCGCTGCAGGCGCTGTCGGTGCGGCTGTCGCACGACCTGGAGTTCCGGTTCCGCAAGGTCGCCGAGCGGGTCCTGGCCCAGGTGTTCGGGGCCCAGGAGCTCCAGCACGTGCTGAGCCGCCTCAACGCGACCCTGCGGCACGCGCTGACCAGCCGGCCACCCCGCGACAGCGGCTCCGACAACGTGATGATCGCCATGTCGGCCGGTGGCATGGCGTACATGGCGGGACGCGGGGCGATGGCCGGCGCCTCCGCGCTCGGCGCCGGCGCGCTGATCGGCGGCGGCCTGCTGATCCCCGTCGCCGGGCTCGGGCTGGGCCTGGCCGCGGGGGCGTTCATGCTGTTCCGGCGGCGCGCGCAGAGCGACCGCGCGCAGGCCCGGCTCTGGCTGCGCGACGTGCTCGCCGAGGCCCGCGCCGCCCTCTCCGACGAGATCACCCACCGGTTCACCGACCTGCAGTACGCGCTGACGCTCGCCCTCGACGACGCGATCGAGCGGCGGCTGGCGCAGCTCGACGCCCACATCGCCGAGATCGACAAGGCGCTCGCCGACGACAAGGCCGAGCGGGCCCGCCGCCGGGCCGCCGTCGCCGCCGAACGCGACGCCATCCGCGCGCGCCTCAAGCAGGTCGACGCGGTGCTCGTCCGGACCCGCGCGCTGGCACCCGCCACCACCACCGACGACCAGGAGCAGCCATGATCGAGCGAGGCGAGCGGACCAGCCGGCTCGGCCCGTTGGCGCCGCATTCCGGCGCGCAGCCAGGCGGAGCGCCGGCATGAGCGACGACTGGACCTGGGACGACCCCACCGGCCACGAACCGGACCACGGCCCGGACACCGGCGAGCCCGACGGCCTCGGCCCCGACCTGCCCGGGTACGACGACCTGGACACCGCCGACACGTACCCGCTCGACAGCGGCGACGCGGCGGCCGAGCCCGGCGACGACCTCGACACCGGCGACCCGTTCACCGCCGACGCGCTGGTCGACGAACCGCACGACTGGTCCGCGGACCTCGACCCCGCCGACGACGCCGGTGACCCGGAGCCCCCGTCCGGCGACACCGAACCGCCGGCGCTGTCCGGCGATCCCGTCGGCGCGGGGTTGGTCGGCGCGGACCCGGACGTCGACCCGCACGCCGACGGCGGCGGCTGGCCCGCCCCCGAATTCCCCGCCGCCCTCGACCTGGGCACCCCGCCGGAGCCCGTCGACGGTCCGCCGTGGACGGATCCGTCCACACTGGGCGACCCGGCGGCCGCCGGCACCGAACCGCCGACCGCGCCGGCCGGCGGCCCGGAGGTCGCGGAGCTGGCCGACTACGCGGGCACCGGCCCGGACGCGGGCTGGGACACCCTGGCGGCCTCCGAGGACCCGGCCACCGCCGCCCTGGCCCGCTTCTGGGGCCCCCGGGCCTGACCGGCCGTCACCCGGTCGCCAGCAGCACCACGAGCACCACCGCCGCCACGGCGACGGCCACGCTGAGCACGACCACCCACGCGAGCCCGACCCGGTTCGGCTCCGGCGACGGCGCGGCCGCCGCCGCGGGCCACGGCCGTGGCGTGGCCGGCGCGGCGGCCGATCCCGGCACAGGCACCGGCCCGGGAACAGGGGCCGGCCCGGGAACAGGGGCCGGCCCGGGAACAGGGGCCGGAGACGCGGGCGGGAAGCCGGCACGCGCCGGGGTGCCGGACGCGAAGCCGCCGGCCGGTCCCGGATAGGCCGGCGCCGGCGGCGCGGACGGCGCCGGGAACGCCGGAGCGGGATACCCGGGCGGCGACGATCCCGGGAACGCCGGCCCCGGCCCGGCCCCCGGCGAGGTCGGGTAGCTGGGCCCCGGCGAGCCGGGATGCCCCGACACGGGGATCGGCGCCGGCTGCCGCGGCACCATCCGCGGCGGCGCCGGCACCGCCACCGGCGGCTCGCAGACGGCCCCCTGCGCCACCACCGTCTCCGGCTGCTCCAGCGCCGTCGGCGCGACGCCGAGCTCCTGGTGGATCATCCGGGCGATCAGCGGGATCCGGCTCGACCCGCCCACCAGGAACACCCCCACCAGGTCGCCGTCGCGCAGCCGCGCGTCGGCGATCGTGGCGGCCAGGCAGTCGACGGTACGGGCCAGCAGCGGCCGGACCAGCTCCTCCAGCTCGTCGCGGGTCACGTGCGCGGCCACGTCCAGGGCCGGCAGGTGCACGTCGGCGGACGTGCCGCGGGAGAGCGCCTCCTTGGCCCCGCGCACGTCGTCGTAGAGCAGGGCCCGCTGCCGCCGCTGCGCCGCGTCGACGGGGCTGACCAGCCCGTTCCACAGCGCTGTCCGGGACGCCGAGTAGCCCCGCCCCAGATGGTCGACCAGGGCCTGGTCGACGTCCAGGCCGCCGACGTCGGGCAGCCCTCGCGCGGAGAGGACCTCGAACCCGCCGGCCGGCGAGCGCCGCACCACCGCCGCGTCGAACGTGCCGCCGCCCAGGTCGTACACCGCGAGGGCCGAACCCGGCGGCACGGAGGCGCGCAGCACCGCGGTGAAGTACGACGCGGCCGCCACCGGCTCGGGCACCAGCCGCGGCACCGGCAGCCCGGCCAGCCGGGCCGCCTCGGTCAGCACACCCCGGCGCACCGTCGACCAGCCCGCGGGATGGGTCAGCACCAGCTCGAACGTGTCGCCGGCCCAGCGGCGGGCCTCTTCGCCGACGCGGCGCAGCACGGCCGCGACCAGTTCAGGGACCGGCACCTCCCGGTCGCCGAGGAACACCGCACCCTCGTCGACCCGCCGTTTCGGGTTGGGCTCGAACCGGGCCGGGTCGAGCCGGGCCGCCCGCTCGGCGTCGCGGCCGGCCACCAGCCGGCCCGACGGGTCCAGGTAGACCGCCGAGGGCAGCAGCGGCGCGCCGTCGAAGAGCAGCGGATGCGGCGGCGTGCCGTCGACCGCCACCACGGCGACGGTGTTCGACGTGCCGAAATCGATGCCCAGCGCCCGCATGGCCGTCACCCTATCGTCGGCCGGCCGGCGGATACTCAAAAGCCGTGCACCCGTATCTGGACGCGCCGGCTCCGCTGGCCTTCGCCCACCGCGGCGGCGCCGCCCACGGCGACGAGAACACCGCGGAGGCGTTCGCGCGCGCCGTCGACCTCGGCTACCGCTACGTCGAGACCGACGTCCACGGCACCCGCGACGGTGTCGCGGTCGTCTTCCACGACCGTGACCTGCGGCGCCTGACCGGCCACCCGGGCCGGGTCCGCGACCTGACGTTCAGGGACCTGGCGACGCTGCGGGTCGCCGGCGCCGCCGCCGTGCCGCGGCTCGACGACGTCCTGGCCGCCTGGCCGCAGGTGCGGTTCAACATCGACGTCAAGGCGGCGCCGGGCATCGCGCCGACGGTCCGCGCCGTCCAGGACGCCAAGGCCGACGACCGGGTGCTGCTCGCCTCGTTCAGCGACGCCCGGCTGGCCCGGCTGCGGGCCCTGGCCGGGCCGGGGGTGGCGACGTCGCTGGGCATGCGCGGCGTGACCCGCCTGTGGCTGGCGTCCCGGCACGGCCGGCCGGTGCGGCTGCACCCGTCGGTGGTCGCCGCCCAGGTCCCGCTCCGCTACGGGCGGCTGACCGTCGTCGACCCGCGGTTCGTGGCGTACTGCCACCGGATGGGGCTGCACGTGCATGTCTGGACGATCGACGAACCCGGCCAGATGCGCCACTTACTTGATCTCGGCGTGGATGGCATCATGACCGATCGCGTCGACGTGTTGCGCGACGTCTACCTCACCCGCGGCCTGTGGGTCGAGTAGCCGACCCGACCCTGAGGACGATCCACGATGGCCGAGGCCACCGCCGCCCCTGTCGCCGAGGCGCCGCCGCCGAGCACGCGCCGCGAACGCACCGGCTGGTACTTCTACGACTGGGCCAACTCGGCGTTCCAGACCACGGTGATCACCGTCTTCCTGGGGCCGTTCCTGACCACGGTCACCGAGGTGGCCGCCGGCTGCGCGCTGGGGGCCGACGACTGCTCGGGGCGGGTGTACCCGCTGGGCATCGAGGTGGCGGCGGGCTCGTTCTACCCGTACCTGATCTCGCTGTCGGTGCTGTTGCAGGTGTTCGTGCTGCCGGTCGTCGGCGCGATCGCCGACCGCACCCCGCACAAGAAGCGGCTGCTGGCCGGCTTCGCGTTCCTCGGCTCGTTCGCCACGATCCTGTTCGCGTTCGTCACCGGCGACCGCTATCTGCTGGGCGGGGCCCTGTTCCTGGTGGCCAACATCTCGTTCGGGGCGGCGTTCGTCGTCAGCAACTCGTTCCTGCCGCAGCTGGCCGGCCCCGACGACCGTGACAGGGTGTCCTCGCGCGGCTGGGCCCTGGGCTACCTGGGCGGCGGGCTGTTGCTGCTGCTCAACCTGATCGCGGTGATGCTGCTCTCGGAGGACGGCAACCCGCGGCGGACCCTGGACCTGGCCCGCTGGTCGATCGTGTCGGCGGGCGTGTGGTGGGCGGCGTTCACGCTGCTGCCGCTGTTCTGGCTCAAAGACCGGCCCTCGGCGTCGGCGGTGCCGGCCGGCGCGCGGCGCGGCAACGTCGTCGTGGACGGGTTCCGGCAGTTGGGCGGCACGCTGCGGCACATCAAGGCGTACCCGCTGACGCTGTTCTTCCTGCTCGCGTTCCTCGTCTTCAACGACGGCATCCAGACCGTGATCACCCTGGCCAGCCAGTACGGCACCGAGGAGCTGCACCTGAGCCAGGACACGCTGATCGTCACGATCCTGATCGTGCAGTTCCTCGCGTTCGGCGGCGCGCTGCTGCTGGGCCGGCTCGCCGACCGGATCGGCGCGTGGAAGACCGTGCTGCTCAGCCTCGTGCTCTGGACGGGGGTGATCGTGGCCGCGTTCTGGCTGCCGGAGGAGCGGCCGCTGCCGTTCATGGTGCTCGGCGCCGCGATCGGGCTCGTGCTCGGCGGCAGCCAGGCGTTGAGCCGGTCGCTGTTCAGCCAGATGATCCCGGCCGGCAAGGAGGGCGAGTACTACGGCTTCTACGAGATCAGCGACAAGGGCACCTCGTGGCTGGGTCCGCTGGCGTTCGGGCTGGTGTTCCAGCTGACCGACTCGTACCGGGTCGGGATCGTGTCCCTGGTGTTCTTCTTCGTGGTCGGGTTCTTCCTGCTGCTGGCCGTGCCGGTGCGGCGGGCGATCGTGGCCGCGGGGAACACGCCGCCGCGCGTGCTGTGAGCGGCCCTCACGTCCGGCGCGGCTAGGCTGCTCGGTCGTGACCGACGACTCCGCCCTCGCCACTACCACCTGCCACGCCGCCGGCGACGGCCGGCTGCGCCACGGCGCGACCCTCACGTTCTTCTGGGGTCCGATGGACTGCGGCAAGTCGACGATGGCCCTGCAGATGAACTACAACCACGCCCGGCAGGGCCGCCGCGGTCTGGTGCTGACCCGCATCGACCGGTCGCTGGGCCCGCGGGTGACGACCCGGATCGGGCTCGCCCACGACGCGATCGAGGTCACCGACGACCTCGACCTGGTGGAGCTGGTCCGCTCCCGGTGGGTCGCCGGCTTCGCCGTCGACTACCTGATCTGCGACGAGGCCTGCTTCTACAGCGAACGGCACATCGAGCAGATGGTCGAGCTCGTCGACCGGTACGACGTGGACGTGTTCGCGTTCGGCCTGGCCAGCGACTTCCGGTCGGTGCTGTTCCCGGCGGCGCGGCGGCTCTTCGAGCTCGCCGACGTGGTGGAGCGCATCCAGGTGCAGGTGCTGTGCTGGTGCGGGCGGCCCGGCCAGCTCAACGCGCGCGTGGTCGACGGGGTGGTGGCCCGCTCCGGCGAGCGGGTCGTCATCGGCGACACCGCCGCCGGCGCGGACGTGCGCTACCAGGTGCTGTGCCGGCGTCACTTCATGGCCGGCGACCTCGGTGCCACGCTGCCGCAGCCGGCCCTGCCCGGCATGTGAGGCGGTACGGTCGAGCGCATGGACCGGTTCGTGCAGCCGCTGCCGCCCCCCGCCGACCCGTACGCCGGTGACCGGTTCCTGCGCGGCTGGCTCGACCGGCGGCTGGGTCCCGCCGGGCACGCGGCGGCGAAGGCCCGCCTGACCGACCTGGCCGCCGACGTCGCGGGGCCGCTGCGGGCCGCGCACGCCGACGCGGAGGCGCACCCGCCGACCCTGGTCCGCTACGACCCGTGGGGTGCCCGCGTCGACCGGGTCGACACGTCGGCGGGGTGGGAGACGTTGCGGGCGGCGGCGGCCCGGCACGCGGTGGTGGCCCTGCCCTACCTGCCGTCGGCGCGCGAGACGTGGGGTGCCGGCGCGCGGACCGTCCAGCACGCGCTGCTGCACCTCTACGGGCCGGAGTCGGCGACGTTCTCGTGTCCGGTGGCGATGGCCGACGGCGCCGCCGCCCTGCTGTCGCGGCCGGACGTGGCGGCGCAGGTCCGCGACGCGTGGCTGCCGCGGCTGGTGTCCACCGACCCGGCGACGGCGGTCACCAGCGGGCAGTGGATGACCGAGGCGCAGGGCGGCTCGGACCTGTCCCGGTCGTCCACGGTGGCCCGCCCGGACGGGTCGCGGTGGCTGCTGACCGGCGAGAAGTGGTTCTGCTCGGCGGCCGACTCGGCGGTCGCGGTCGCCCTCGCGCGGCCGGAGGGTGCCGGCCCGGGCAGCCGCACGCTGGTGCCGTTCCTGGTCCCCCGCTACGACGCCGGCGGGGCCACGGCACCGGGGATCCGCGTGCACCGGCTCAAGGACAAGCTGGGCACCCGCGCGCTGCCGACCGCGGAGATCGGGCTGCGCGACGCGGTCGGGTATCCGCTGGGTGACCCCGGGCAGCCGGGGCTCGTGCGGGCGATGACGCTGGTGGTGGTGACCCGGCTGCACAACGCGGCCGCCGCCGCCGGCGGGATGCGCCGCGGCCTGGACTACGCGGTCGCGTTCGCGAAGGCGCGCCGGGTCGCCGGCGGGCTGCTGTGGGACGCGCCGCCGCACCGGGCCACGCTGGCGACCCTGGCGGTCGACGCGCTCGGGGCGTTCGCGCTGGCCGGGCACGCGTTCGCGCTGCTGGGGCTGGTGGAGTCGGGCGACGCCGCGGCGGCGCGGGAGCTGCGGCTGGTCGCGCCGCTGGCCAAGCTCGCCACCGGGCGGCTGGCGGTGTCGTCGGCGTCGGAGTACGTGGAGTGCTTCGGCGGCGCCGGCTACGTCGAGGACACCGGGGTGCCGCGGCTGCTGCGCGACGCGCAGGTGCTGCCGATCTGGGAGGGCACCACCACGGTCCTGGCGCTCGACGCGCTGCGGGCGGTGGTCCGCGACGACGCCGCGCCGCAGCTGCTGGACCGGCTGGCGGCCGCCGCTTCGGCGGCGCCGTCCGGGGTGGCGGACGCCCTCGCCGCCGCGGCGCGGAGCCTGGGCGAGGACCTGCGGACGGTCGCCGACCCCGCGCGGATCGCCGGCGCGCGGGGGCTGGCGCTGCGGATGGCGTACGCGCTGGCGGCGGCGCTGCTGGTCGAGCAGGCCGCCGGCGGCGCCGACGAGCTGGCCGAGGCCGCCGCGCGGCTGTGGACGGCCCGCTGGCTGCGCGGCGCCGACATCGCCGTCGACGCCGCAGCCCAGGCCGACCTCCTCTGCTGAGGTTGAAATCTGCCGTCGTCGCGATAGAATTTAGGTGCCGACGGCGGTAGGAAACCTGCCGTGACAGCTGAGGACAACCGACCTGGGAGGTGTGCTGATCATGCTCATGCGGTTCGACCCGTTCCGCGACTTCGACCGGCTCGCCGGCGAGGTCTTCGGGGCGGCCCGCACCCCGGCGATGATGCCGATGGACTGCCTGCGCACGGGCAACACGTTCGTGGTGCGCTTCGACATGCCCGGGATGGACGCCGACACCCTCGACGTGTCGGCCGAGAACAACACGCTGACGGTGCGCGGCGAGCGCCGCCGCCACGACCCCGACGACGCGACCTACCTGGTCTCCGAGCGGCCGTCGGGCAGCTACCGCCGCCAGCTGGTCCTGGGCGACGGCCTCGACGTCGACCACATCACGGCCGACTACCACGACGGCGTGCTCACGCTGACCATCCCGGTCGCCGAGAAGGCCAAGCCCCGCCGCATCGAGATCAACCGCGGGCGGCTCGAATCCACCGACCGCAAGGTCATCGAGGGCGAGCCCGCCCACGCCTGATCCACCACCGGGCCCGCCGACCCCTCGGCGGGCCCTGACCTGTCTTCCGGAGGCTCGACGCGATGGGCGGTCCCCGCGACGAACCGTCCCGCCGCCCGCCCGGCGCGGACGCCCTCGACGACGACACCTACCCGGCGTACGCGATGGGTGCGGCCGCCGCCGCGCTCGGCGTGACGCCGGCGTTCCTGCGCGCCGTCGAGACCGCCGGCCTCTTCGAGGCCCACCGCTCGTCGGGCGGCCACCGCCGCTACAGCCGCGCGGACCTGCAACGCGCCGACCGGGCCCGCAGCCTCGTCGACGACGGCATGCGGATGGACGCCGCCGTGCGCATCGTCAGCCTCGAATACCAGCTCGCCGCCGCCACCAGGATGATCGAGGTCCTGCGCCGCCGGCTCGGCGAGGAGCGGTAGCCGTGGTCGTGTCGGTGGGGCGTGCGAGGATCCGGCCGTGACACCGCGACGAATCGACGTGACGCAGCGGCGGGCCCGGCTCGCGCTCCGCCACCGCCTGGCCGGCCCGCCCGCCCACGACCCGGTCGAGGTGACCCGCGACCTGGTGGTCCTGCACGCCACCGACGCCGCCACGGTCTACCTGTCGGCCGCCGCCCGCCTGCACGCCCCGGCCATCGCCGACGTCGAACGTGCCCTCTACGAGGACCGCGCGCTGGTGCGGATGCTCGGCATGCGGCGCACCATGTTCGTCGTCCCCGCCGAGCACGCCCCGGTCGTGCAGGCCGCCTGCACCGACGCGATCGCCGTCACCCAGCGCAAACTGCTGCTCAAACACCTCGCCGAGGCCGGCCACGGCGACGACGCGTGGCTGCGCGACGTCGAGGCCGAGACGCTCAAGGCCCTCGCCGCCCGGGGCTCGGCGACCGCGCAGCAGCTGTCCACCGACGTGCCGCGGCTGCGCAGCAAGCTCTCCCTCGCCGAGGGCAAGCCGTACGCGTCGACGGGCACGATCACCAACCGGGTGCTCAACCTGCTCTCGATGCAGGGCCTGATCGTCCGCGGCCGGCCACGCGGCTCGTGGCAGAGCACGCAGTACCACTGGTCGCCGGCCGACGCGTGGATCGCCGGCGGCCTGCACCGCGAGACCGCGCCGGCGGCCCGGGTGGAGCTGGCCCGGCTGTGGCTGTCGCGGTTCGGCCCGGGCACCCCCGCCGACCTCAAGTGGTGGACGGGCTGGACGGCCGCCCAGGTCAAGGCCGCCCTGTCCGCCCTGGACACCGAACCGGTCGACCTCGACGGCCAGCCCGGCGTGGTGCTCGCCGGCGACGCCGACCCGGTGCCCGAGCCCGAGCCGTGGGTGGCGCTGCTGCCCGCCCTCGACCCGACCGTGATGGGCTGGGTCGCCCGCGACTGGTATCTGGGCCCCCACGCCGCCGCCCTGTTCGACCGCTCCGGCAACCCGGGCCCGACCGTCTGGGCCGACGGCCGGATCGTCGGCGGCTGGGTCCAGCGCGCTGACGGCCGCGTCGCCTTCCGCCTCCTCGAACAGGTGCCGGCCACGACCCGCAAGCGGGTCGCGGCCGCCGCCGCCGACCTGGAGGAGTGGCTGGGCGACGCCCGCGTCGTCCCGAAGTTCCGCACCCCGCTGGAGCGCGAGCTGTCGCAGGAGTGACCGGCGCGCCTGATCCCGGCCGGCGCGGCGGGTCGCTACCGTTCGCGGCGTGACCTCGCTCGTGCCGGCCCACCCTGGCGTGCCGGCGCCGCTGCCGGGCGGCGCGGGCGAGTTCACCGAGGCGTGGCTGGCCAACCGGCGACTCTCGGCGCACACCCGGGCCGCGTACCGGCGCGACGTCGGCGGCTGGCTGGCCTGGTGCGCCGACCGGTCACTGGAGCCGCTGGCGGCGACCTTCCTCGACGTCAACGCGTACGCCCGGGAACTGGAGCGGACCCGCTCCCCGGCGACGGTGGCGCGGACGCTGTCGGCGCTGTCGAGCTGGTACGACTTCCTGGTCCGGCTCGGCGCGCTCGGCGCCAACCCGGTGTCGGGTGCCGACCGGCCGCGCGTCGACCGCGACCACTCCGCCACCGTCGGCCTCGCCCCCGAGGAGGTCGACGCGCTGCTGCGGGCCGCCGCCGCCCTGACCGGCCCGACCGCGGCGCGCAGCCGGGCCGCCCTCGCCCTCCTCGCCGACCTGGGCCTGCGGGTCGGCGAGCTGGTCTCCCTCGACGTCACCGACCTCGGCGAGGAACGCGGCCACCGTAGCGTCCGGTTCGTCGGCAAGGGCGGCAAGCCGCGCCGCCGGGCATTGACCCCGGGTACGGCGGCGGCCGTCGACGCGTACCTGGCGGACCGGGCGGCGGCCGCCGGTTTCACGGTGCCGGAGCTGACCGGCCCGCTGCTGGCGACGTCGTCGGGCGGCCGGCTGGACCGGCACGCCGTGTTCCGCCTCGTGCGCCGGGTCGCCCGGGCGGCCGGCATCCCGGCCGCCGACCGCCTCTCGCCGCACTCGCTGCGGCACGCGTTCGCCACCGGGGCCCGCGCCGAGGGGGTGGCGCTCGAGGACGTCCAGGACGCGATGGGTCACGCGGACCCGCGCACCACGCGCCGCTACGACCGCGACCGCCACAACCTCGACCGGGACCCGGCGTACGCGATCTGGGCGGCCCGCGCGCGCCGCCGCGGCTGACTGAGCCGGAAGGAAGGGCCCCTTGTTGACGCCACCCGGGCCCGTCCCCGCTCAGGGCTGTCAGCTCCGATCCGGGCGGGCCGTGTGCCGGTGGGTGGGCGGCGCCGCGGCGTAGCGGGCGGGGGTGGTGGCGAGGTAGCGGCGGAAGACGCGGGTCAGGTGGGCCTGGTCGTAGAAGCCGGCGGCGGCCGCCGCCGACGCGGGCGGGTGGCCGGCGAGCAGCAGCGCGCGGGCCCGGTCGACGCGCCGGCCGACCAGGTACGCGTGCGGCGGCATCCCGAACGTGGCGGTGAACGCGCGTACCAGGTGGGTCGGGTGGGCGTCCAGCGTCGCGGCCGCCGCCGCGAGGGTCAGGCCCGGCACCACGTGGGCGTCGAGCAGGTCACGCAGGTCGTGGGCGAGCCGCCGCCGCGGCGGCGCCGGTGCGGCGGGTGCCGCGCCGAGGTGGTCGCGGAGCCGGCCGACGACCAGCGCGAGCCGCGACTCGGCGTGCAGCTCCTCCCCCGGGCCGTCGAGGACCCGGTGCAGCTGGCCGACCCGGCGGCGCAGCAGCGGGTCCGCGAACGCCGGCCGGTCGACGGCGGCGCCGACCAGCGCGCGGCCGAGCACGTCGGGGTCGAGGTAGACGACCCGTTTGACGAAGCCGTCCGGGGTGGCGGCCCGCCCGTCGTGCGGGACGTGCGGCGGCAGCAGCGTCACCTCGCCGGCGACCGCGCCGTGCCGGTGCCGGCCCAGGTCGTAGCGGATCGCGCCGTCGTCGACGACCAGCAGCGTCCACGCGTCGTGCGTGTGCGCCGGGTAGGCGTGGGTGACGAACCGCGCGTGCAGCACCTCGGCGACCCCCGGCACCGCCGGCCGCCACGCCCGCAACCGCTGGACGTCGGGCATGTCAAGAACGTACAAGACCGGGTACGGCCGCCGCCGCGAGCCTGGACGCCATGACCGTGCGGTTCGACACGAAGATCGCGGTGCTGCTCCGCGACGACCTGGCACCCTGGCAGCGGCTCAACGTGACGGCGTTCCTGGTCAGCGGCGTCGCCGGCACCCGGCCGGAGACGGTCGGCCAGCCGTACGCGGACGCCGACGGCACCCCGTACCTGCCGATGTTCCGCCAGCCGGTGATGGTGTTCGCCGGCGACGCCGCGCTGCTGGCCGCGGCCCGGCAGCGCGCGCTGCGGCGCGGCCTGCGGCCGGCGGTGTTCACCGCGGAACTGTTCGCGACCGGCAACGACGCCGACAACCGGGCGGCGGTCGCGGCGGTGCCCGCCGACAAGCTCGACCTGGTGGGCCTGGCCGTGTACGGGCCGCGCGGCGACGTCGACAAGGCGTTCAAGGGCGCGACCCTGCACCCGTAGCCGGCGGCCGCGCGTACCAGCCGCGAGGAACGGTGAACCATGCGGTGCCGCCACACGTCAAGGCGACAGGCGGTTGACCGGCGTGGCGACACCGGTTCTCAGTCATACACAGGTCCGGCGATCTACGGGAGCGACATGGCCTACGAACCTACGGGAGACGCTCGTCCCGGGCGGCTGCATGGAGTCTTGAACGGGTTGCGGCGCGCGTTCGGGTCGGACCCGGGTGACTATCGCGATGCGATCCCGCGCGAGGAGTGGACGTATCCGGGCGGCGCACGGCCGAAGGGTTCGGATACCTTGCATGTCACAGCGGACGGGACGGTCCACACCGAGCCTCAATGGAGTGGCCTGCTCTACGACGAACGGGTCTCACAACCGGTCCGACGAGCCGATATCAACCTCGCCTACATGGCGGGTGATCGCTCTGTCCTGTACCCGGAAGACGTGCGTGATCCCGACACGAGCGGCTTGAGCATGATCGACCTGAACCGGGTCCTGGTGGGGTTGGCCGCTCCGGACGGGAGGATTTTCCCGCCGGGGAGGACCGGCGCGTTGCCTCCCCAGCAGTTCGGGCTGCGGCCAGTGTGCCTGAAGCGCCACGCCAAGTACGAAGCGTCCGACGGGCGGATCTTCGGAGCCGCGGAGGTGAGCCTGTCGCATCCACATATTCGCGGCGGTGTGCGCGAGATCGGCCGTGAGGACGCGATCGTGAGCGGTTATGTCCGGGAGGAGGACGGGAAGGTCTTCACCCCGCAGCAGTTTCGGGCCAAGGGCGGGCCCGGTATGCGAGAAGTGAATTTGGACCATTTCGCCTATGTTTACGTCGCCAAGGACGGGCAGGTCTACGATGCGGATGTCGCCTTGAGAATGCATCCCCGTTACCGTGACGTCATGTATCGGTTCGAGGCCAACCGCGTGACGGTCGGATATGTTTCCCCAAACGGGCTCCTATTTCGTGAGCCTAATCCGGATGCGACGAAAGTGGATTTGAAAACAGTGGATGTCGGATACGTTTCCCCGGAGGGGAAGATATACAGGAGCAACGAGTTGCCCCAGAATAGGCGTGAGGGTATGACACCGGTCGACCTGAATAGGTACCCGCCCAACCCGCCGCAGAGCGGCATCGCGGCAGGTGCGCAGATGGCAACCTTCCGCCCGTGGCCGCCGCCGCAGCAGTACCACCAGCCGCTTGCCGGCCCGTCATCCCGGCAGCTTGCCGCCACGCCGGCCAGATTCACGCAGCCGCCGGCCCTCGGCCGCTGATCGCGGGTTCGGGTTTGCTATTTCCGCAAAGAACTTTGCCACCGTACGGGCCGCGCGGCACAGTCGGCGGCATGAACTACGACGTCATCGTGGTCGGCGGCGGCCCGGCGGGGCTGGCCGGCGCCGTCGCCCTGGCCCGTGCCCGCCGGTCCGTGCTGGTGGTCGACGCGGGCGAGCCCCGCAACGCCGCCGCCGGCCACGTCCACAACTTCCTCACCCGCGACGGCACCCCGCCGGCGGAGCTGCTGGCCCTGGGCCGCGACGAGGCCCGCCGCTACGGCGCGGAGATCGTCGACGGCCGCGTCACGACCCTGGCGCGCGCAGACGGCGACCCGGGCCCGGTCGGCGGGCCGCGGTTCACCGTGACGCTCGCCGACGGCACCACCTACCGCGCGCGGCGGCTGCTGGTCACCACCGGCGTCGTCGACGAGCTGCCGGACGTGCCGGGGCTGGCCGGCCGGCT
>Ga0164243_10008389_pt1 | contig 15236 bp, 11 predicted proteins | sample OricompcompostOP_FD_108781 | JGI IMG/M metagenome (GOLD analysis project Ga0164243, IMG submission 108781) | Organic Plus compost microbial communities from Emeryville, California, USA - Original compost - Organic plus compost (OP) | ecosystem: Engineered > Solid waste > Mixed feedstock >... | reverse complement strand
TGATCTGGCAGACGAAGCGCCAGGGGCTGGAGCAGCGCTTCATCTATCTCGCCGACTACCGCGATCCGGCGGTCGGCGCGCGACGCCTGGCCGAGACCCGCGCCTTCCTGCGCCGCCAGGGCGTCGGCGCCGAGGCCGTGATCTCCTTGGGGCTGGGCAGCGGCGCCTACGACCAGAGCCTGCACCGTTCGGTCGACCGGCTGTTCCCGCGCCTCCTCGAGACCGTGGGGGCGAGCCGCGTCTCCCGCCTCGTCGCGCCGGCCTGGGAGGGCGGCCACATGGACCACGACGCCTGCGCCTTCATGGCGGTGCGGCTGGCGGCGCGGCTCGGCGTCCCGGAGGTTCGCCAGTTCACCTTGTACAACGGCCCGCGCCTGCCCGGCCCGCTGCTGCGCGGCGGCGCGCCGCTGCCGCAGAACGGCCCGGTGACACGGTTTCCGCTGACCGGCCGCGAGCTGCTGCGCTGGATGGCCGCCGTGCGCGCCTTTCCCTCGCAGGCCTACGCCTGGTCGGGGATCTGGCCGGCGATGTTCGTCGGCGTGCTGCGGCGCGGCTTCGGCTGGCAGGCCCTGGCGCCCGAGCGCGTCGAGGAGCGCCCGCACCCCGGGGCGCTGTTCTACGAGCGGATGTTCCGCATCCCCTACGCCGAGGTGCGCGCCGCCCTCGATACGGCGGAGACCTGCCGCCCACTTCGCAGGCTCGGGTCCACCGCGACGTAGAGCGCCCCGGTGATCGCCGCGAGATCCACCACGTAGAGGTAGCGGTAGTCGCAGGCCAGCGAGAGCACCAGGAAGGTCCCCAGGAAGCCTAGCGCGCCGATCAGCAGCCCGGCGATGGCGATGTCCGGCGGCTCGCGCCGGACCAGCAGAAAGACCGCGACCGCCGCCGCCAGAACGGCGTAGGTGAGGTGCGAATAGAACGGCGTGTCGAACCAGGGCTCGGCGTAGGCGTACAGGCGCGCGTCCTGCGGGAAGTGGCCGCGGGGGATCCCCAGCTCCTGCGCCACCTGCGGCAGGCCGTCGACTCCCAGGTGCAGCGCCGCGCAGCGGGTGAAGTCCGGGGTCAGCAGAACCCAGCGGAAGACCTCCAGCCGGCGGCGCAGGTAGCCGCCCGGATCGGCCGCGATCATGTCGCGCCATTCGGCGGCGATCACCTCCGGCGGGTATCCCCAGAGGGCCCGGCCGAGGGCCGGCGAGCGATCGAGCGTGTCGATGCGCACCGGCGAGTAGAGCCGCGGGAGCTCCCGGCGCAGCACCTGCGCCTCGTCGGGGCCGGCCGCCGTCAGATCCGGCAGCGGCCGGGAGGGATCCTCGGCGAGCGCCGCCGCCAGATCGTAGTGCATCAGAAGGCGCGGGCCGATGGCGAGGTCGAGGTCGGGCGGGTTGCGCACCGGGTTGCCGGCGTCGAGCGCCAGCGCCAGCAGGATCGGCGCCGCCAGCCCGCCGGCGGCCCAGGCGGCGCCGCGACGCCAGCGCCGCTCCGGGCGCTGCACGGCCGCGATCCAGCCGAGCGCCAGCGCCCAGGGGACGATCACCACGCCGCCGTTCTGGCGCACCAGGGCCCCGGCGGCCAGCGCCGCGGCCGCCAGCGCCAGCAGGGTCCAGCGCGCCGGGCGGCGGCTCCAGAGCCGCGCGGCGAGCGCCAGGGCGACGAAGGCGGCCACGGTCAGATTCGCGAACAGCACGTCGCGCCAGACCACGGCCTGGATGAGCAGCACCTGCGGCAGGAGGAACGCCGCCGCCAGCAGCGCCGGGCCGCTCCAGGCGACGCGGGGCCGCAAGGCGGGCAGCGCCGCCCAGGCCAGCGCCGTCACCGCCAGGCTGGCCATGGTGTAGAGGCCGGTGCCGGGGATCAGGGAATCGAAGGCGCCGAGGATCAGGCTGTAGAACCGGGGCCCCCAGCTCATGCGGACATGGTGCCGGCCCTCCCACAGGCCGGTCAGGGAATCGAACCCCAGGTGGCCGGGCAGATTCAGCGCCGCGACCAGCGCGAAGCCGGCGAGCAGCAGCCAACTCCAGGCGCGCCGGGCGGCCGCAGGTTGCTGTTCGTCCATGCCCTCTCCCCCGCCCCGGGCGCCCTAGCCGGCCGGCGAGCGGCCGATGACGATCAGGCCGGCCATGATCAGGCCGATGCCCGCCCAGTAGCCGCCGGAGACCGGCTCCTTGAGGATGAGGGTCGCGCCCAGCGGGGTCAGCACGAAGCTCAGCGCCATCAGCGGGTAGATCCGGCTGAGCGGCGCGTGCCGCAGGGTCATCACCCACAGGACGGTCGCCCCGGCGTAGAGCGTCAGGGCCACGCCGAGCACCATCAGCCCCTGCGGCTCGGCCAGCGGGCGGCGGAAGTCGATCAGCCCCGACGCCAGCTTGAAGAGGAGCTGGCCGACCGAAATCACCGCCACGCAGGCGAGCGGCGCGACCAGCCCCCAGATAAGACCCCCAGAACCCAAGCCGCCCTCCGTCAGCGCCAGACCGGCGACCGCGCCGGCAGGTTCGGCCCGCCCTTCGGCCCGGTCAAGCCGGCGGCCTTGCGCCGTCGGACCGCCCCATCCGCGCCAGCAGGCGCAGGTAGGGGTGGATCGGCCGCGTCGGCACGTTCAGCACGTCGAAGTTCACCGCCTGCAACAGGAGCTGGGCGCCGAGGATCACCGGCAGCGCGGCGGCCATCACCACCCCGGCCGAGGCCGTCTGGCCGGGCACCCGGGTGGCGACGTAGTGCGCAGCGAAGCCGACGCCGAACAGCAGCAGGAACAGGCCGGACACCAGCTCCAGGCTGGCGACGGTGAAGTCGCGCACGAAGTACTGGCCGAGCACCCGCTGCAGGAAGTTGCGCAGGTGCTTGAAGGCGAAGGGCCCGACGATGGCGCTGATCCGCAGGTTGGAGACCTCGTCGGCGTAGCGCGCCGGGATCGGCACGTCGCGGACCACGGCGCGCAGGGTGCCGAGGTGGTAGAGCAGGTCCGTCTCGAAGAAGAACCGCTGCGAGATCCGCTTCTGCATCACCACCTTGGCCACCTGGGCGTCGATGGCGGTGAAGCCGTTGGTCGGGTCGAAGATGTTCCAGTAGCCGGTCGACAGCTTGGCGGCGAAGCTCAGCGCCGAATTGCCGAGCACCCGCACGATCGGCATCTCCTGCAGGTGGCTCATCGAGGTGATGCGGTTGCCCTTGGTGTAGTCGGCCTCGCCGAGCAGGATCGGCGCGACGATCTGCGGCGCGTAGGTCAGGTCCATCTGGTCGTCGCCGTCGACCTTGACCAGCACCTCGGCGCCGCAGCGCTCGGCCTCGCGGTAGCCGGCCAGGGTCGCCCCGCCGACCCCGAGGTTCTTCGGCAGCCGGATCACCCGCACCCGCGGGTCGCGCACGTGCTGCACGATGAAGTCGCCCGAGCCCTCCGGACAGGCGTCGTCGACGCAGACGATCCCCTCGACCCAGGCCGGCGTCTTGGCCAGCACCTTCAGGATGTGGGCCTTGACCTTGTAGCAGGGGATGACGAACCAGACGCCCGCGCCTTCCAGGGCGGGCGGCTCGTGGGCGTGCAGCCGCTCGCCCGGAAGCGGCGTCGGATCGCGCAACGGTCGGTTCATCAGGCAGCCATCCTGACGCACTCAACGCCCGGACCGGCGGAAACGAACGCCGGCCGGCGTTCGGCGCGCCTCGCCGGCCGCGTCACCTGGCCGAACGCTCGGCGATCAGACGATGGGCCGTCGCCACATCGTCTCTGAACTGCTCGGTGACCACGGATGTCGCGCCGGCCGCCAGGCTCTGCGCCAAACTCGGCAGGCCTCGCCGGAGCAACTGCAGTTCCTCGAAGCGTTCCGCGTGCTTCGCGTAGTGGGCGTCCAGCGGCGCCACGCCCTTCAGCGCCACGCCGGGCTCGACCAGCCCGATCTGCACGCTCCCCCGCAGGAAGATCTCCCACTCGAACACGCCCGCCGAGAATGCAGGGTCTTGCGTCCGCGCCGAGACCTGGCCCTCGTGAATCCGGAACGCGCTGAGGTATTGCGGGGTGGCGACGCAAGGTCCGACCAGGCCGGCGTTCATGTAAAATGCAACGTCGATCAGATGTCTGATGGGAAATCCGGCGAACTCCGTCAGGCATCTAGAGCTCTCGAACGCAGATCGACGGATCAGAAGATTGCTCGGCTCGCCAACTTTGTTGACGATTCTTTCCATCATGTACTTCGGGATGTAGTCCGCATCGAACCACATCCAGCGATCGCCGGGAAAGGCGGTCATCCGCTCTCTGACCTGGCCGCGACCATCGATGACCAGCCTGTTGCAGAAGGCGTAGACGAAGTCCGCTCGCTTCTCGATCAGCTGGATCAAATGCCCCAGGGCGGACGCGTAGAGCAGATCATCATCGTAGAGGAACTTGATGTATTCCGAGGACGCGGCGTCCCAGAGGAACGCGCTGTTCGCCACGAGCCCCCGGCGCGGCCCGTCCAGCAGCTTGATCCGCGAGTCGCTGAACTGGGACACGACCTCCCGGATCGAGCCGTCGCCCCGGTCGTCGGAGATCAGCAGCTCATAATCCACGTAGTCCTGGGTCAATACGCTCGCGATGGCGTCAGCGAGATAGGCGGCCTTGTAGGCGGGAATAGCGATAGTGAGTTTCGGCATACTCTAGATTCGGACACTCGCCCCGGGTCGGTCGTCGCGTCGCGAAGATGAGGCAAAAATCGCAGAAAACCCATCCCCACCGGCGGATTGCGGCGCCTAATGTCGCGTTGTAGGCCGACGAGGTAGGCGGTAGTTGGCCAAGCCAAGACGCGAGGGTGAGATTCGGGCAGCGCCTAAGACGTCGACCGGGGACCCAAATTCATGAAGTTCCACTTCTTCACGATCGCGGCCTGCAACTATCTGGCCCAGGTCGCGACGCTGAAAAGCTCGCTCGACGCGGCGCATCCCGAGATCGACTTCACGGTCTTCCTCTGCGACGAGCTGGGGGACGTGGCGCTTCCCGCGCCGCTGAAGAACGCCGACATCGTCCCGCTCTCGACGACCGGCCTTCCGCATTACGCCGACATGGCGCTCCGGTACGACATCCTGGAGCTCAGTACGGCCGTGAAGCCGTTCTGCTTCCTCTATCTCGCCCAGGCGCGCGGAGCCGACTTCTCCGTCTATTTCGACCCCGACATGCTCCTGGTCTCCCCGCTGCGCGAGCTGCTTGCGATCGCCAGGGACGGGGCGCAGATCGTGCTGACCCCGCACACCTCCGCGCCGGTCGAAGACAAGCTCAAGCTGAACGACCATGATCTCGCCAAAGCGGGCATCTACAACCTGGGCTTCTGCGGCGCGGCCTCGACGGGCGAGGGCAAGCGCTTCGTCGCCTGGTGGGCGCGCAAGCTCATCGACGACTGCCGCGTGGACATCGAGAACGGGATCTTCGTCGACCAGAAATGGTGCGACGCCGTGCCGGCGCTGTTCGACGACGTGCACATCCTCAAGCACGACGGCTACAACGTCGGCTACTGGAACTTCGCGCACCGGCCGCTGTGGTGGTCCGACTCGGCCGCCCTGATGGCGGGGCGCCACGAGGCCCGGCTGCTGCATTTCAGCGGCGTCGACATGAGCGACGCCAAGAGCGTCTCGAAGCACCAGGATCGATTCAACACCGCGAACCTCAATGAGGCGACCCGCTCGGCGCTGCTGGCCTACCGGTTTCAGCTGATCGCCAACTCCTACTTCCAGCTGAGGTCCAGGAAGCCGTCGCTGCCGGTTCACCGGCACTTCAAGGACGACGCCCACAACAGCCTCTATTGGAAGACCTTCAGCCGCTGCAGACCGGCGGCGTCTCCGTTGCTCGCTTCGACGGAGGATTTCGTCAGCTACGAGCTGTGGCTGAACGGCCCCCGGCAGCACGTGCCGGTCCCGAACTTCCTCCTCGTCTTGCTGACGATGCGGCCGGATCTCGCGACCATGATGGGAGACGGAACCGCCGCCGAGCGCCTGAAGCGGCTGCTGGACTGGGCGGGAACCCGCCTGCCGGCGGAAATGCCGCTGGAGCCGCAGTCCGCGGCGCTTCTGCAGCGGTCGGTCAGCGCGCTGCGGACGACGATTGCGATCCGCGACGGGCGCGAAACTCCCGACCCGGCCGTGCCCCGCGCCCTGCAGTCCGCGTTCGGCGCCTTAAGCTTCGTCGAGCTTCCCGAACTGTTTCGGGCGGTCTACTCGCTGCACGGCGATTTCGGCCTCGGCGCGCCGGCGCCCGCCGACGGCGCATGCGTGCCGCTCTTCCTGCAGATGCTGCAGCTCGCCAGGGCCGACCTGGCGCGCGATCATGACCTCTCGACCCGGGAAGGCCGCTTGGGCCTGCTGCGCTGGGCGGTCCAGCACTTCGCCGAGGAGTACGGCTCGAGCGCGGCGATCGAGGCCCTGCTGAAGCATGTCCGAGACGACGTGGACGGCTGGCCGGGGCGCTACCCCGCGCAATCGCCGCGCGCACCGGCCGCGGCCCCGGCCGCGATGAGCGGCGAGCAATGGAACCGGGCGATCAACCACGGCTGGGTCTCGCCGCCGGATTATCCGATCTGGGCCGGGCAGCGCGGCGGCGGGCAGCCCGAGCAGGTCAAGGGCGCGGCCGCCAGGGCCTGGCTGCCGCCGCTCGAGGATCGCGCGACGCTGGTCGGCTATGTGCGCGCGCAGAACGGCATGGGCGAGTTCGTGCGCAGCACGGCGGCGGCGCTGTCCAAGAGCACGGTCGACTTCGAGCTCTTCGACTTCAACGTCAATCTCAACTGCGCGCTTACGAACAACGAGTTCGCGGATCTCGCCGCCGTCAGGCCGTCCGGCCGGGTCAACATCCTGCACATCAACGCCGACCAGACGATCGTCGCGGACAGGGTGCTGGGCGACGCCCTCTTCAAGGGACGCTACAACGTCGGCTACTGGATGTGGGAGCTGGAGAAGTTTCCCAACGAATGGCTGCCGGCGGTGGACCGCATCGATGAGATCTGGGCGGCCACGGACTTCATCGCGCGCAGCCTGCGGCAGGTCACCGACAAGCCGATCATCCGCATGCCGATGGGGGTCGAGCCGGTCCAGGGCGCGCATTTCGATCTGAAGCTCATCGGCATCGCTCCGGACGAATTCTGCTTCCTGTTCTTCTTCGATTTCGACTCCTTCTACTCGCGGAAGAACCCGCGCGCGGTCATCGAAGCCTTCACCGCCGCCTTCCCGCTCGGGGGGCCGGAGAAGGTCCGGCTGATCATCAAGACCATCGGGCGGCAGGGCGATCCGCGCGCCCGCCGCGAGCTGGACGAATGCATCGCCCGCGATCCGCGCCTGGTGCAGATCAACGGGGTGCTCGACCCGCAGCGGATGTTCGGCCTGATCGCCGGCGCCGACTGCTTCGTCTCGCTGCACCGGAGCGAGGGTTTCGGCCGCGGCATGGCCGAGGCCATGGTGGCCGGCCGGCCGGTGATCGCCACCGGCTACGGCGGGAACATGGACTTCATGACCGAGGACAACAGCTTCCTCGTGGACTACCGGCTGATCCCGCTCCAGCCCGGCGACTATCCGCTCTCCGCCGGCGCCGTCTGGGCCGACCCGTCGGTGAGCCACGCGGCGGAACTGATGCGTCGCGTCCACGACGATCGCGACGAGGCCGCCCGCCGGGCGCTGCTGGGCAAGACGACGATCGAGACCAACCACTCCTCCGCGCGGGTCGCCGAGTGCGTCGAGACGCGGCTGAAGGAACTCGGCCTATCCGGGACGGCCGGCGGGCGGGCGGATGACTCGGACCGCTCGACCTCGAGGCGGAAGGCTCAGGCCAACTAGTTCAAAGGCGAAGCTGAGCCTGCGGCCTCAGCTTCGCCTTGCCCCGCCTGCCAGATTAGCTCTGTCCAGCGCTTCCTCTTCACAGACCAGGTTCAGAAGCCGGACGAGTTCGGCGCCTTCACCTTCGTCCGTCGGACTCGGAGTGGCCGGCGGCGCAGAGCTGGCGTCGGCGAAGTGCCGAAGGAACAGGCGCATGACGTGGTCGACGCCCTCCTGGGTCACCGATCGGAGGTCCTCGGCGAAATAGCGGCCGCGATTGAAGCTGCCGGTGATGATTTCATACGAGGGGAAGTACTCCACGTCGTCGTGCCGGTGGAGAACGTCGCAGGCGACGCGCAAAATGGACTTCGACGCTGTCGTCGCCGTTAGCACGTGCCGGCCTGACGCCGTGGCGATGAGCGGGACCGGCGACGTCGTGAGAATGAACCGAGCCCTGGAATTGACGGAGAGGATGCGGCTGCGGAACTGCTCGAGATCCGTCACGACCTCTTCGACTGTCTGGTTGTGAAATTGGTACTTGCTTGAGTCGAACTGGCCGCCGGACACACCGGGACAGAGGGGAAAGACCGCACCGTCCGCCTTGCTCATCCAACATTCGGTCAGGCCGAGCGTGAAGACAAAGACATCGAGTTGTTCAAAGGCCTCAGCCACGCATGCGAGATGGTTTCGCCGGTCGAACTCCATTTCCTCGACCGAAACGAAGCCGTCAGGAGAGATCTCCGGTCTGAATGGATCCACCCAGCGCGAGTCCTGACGAATCCAGGCCGGCTCTTGCGGCCTGAAATCGCCAAAAGCGCGGTCGAAGAGTTGGAGCAGCTGCCGCGTCGTGTAGATGTTGCCGTAACGCGCGGTGAAGACGCCGTAGTTGAACTGAGCCGCGACCTCGAGTGGCATGATGGGATGGGGCTTCTCGGCGACATAGTAGTTGAAGCCCGCCTCGCTAAGCCGGCGTGACAAGTGCTGTGCGAAACAGCTGCCGGCCGTCGCGACGCGATCTGTGCGCGAAATCTTAAACTTTGGGGGCGAGATCGGATCCACCTCTATGAATTCCGGCGCGGCGACAGCTCGCCGCCAGTACGCCTCGGGCGGAAGCCCTTGATACGGGTGCGCCATTTCAGACTTCCGCCTTCTCTGCGCTTCTTGCATAGGCGAGGAGTTGGTCCAGCACATGAGCGCCGTAACTCGGCAGCGCATGGACGCCGTCGGGATGCCAATGCTCTTGCAATAGATAGCCTTGCTCATCGACCGCCGCTTGGGGCGGCCAGATGAACCGGATGCCAGCGCGCTGGCATAGTCGCTCGTACGTGAGAGACTGAAGCAGCCAGAACTTCAAACGCAGAGCCGGGGGCGATGGACCGCGCTGCGCCATTACCTCGCGGAACATGTTGTCGGCCTTCGCCACGTGATCGTTATCCGGGATCGGCGGCGGTGCGGACAGACTGACGAGCGGTCGGGCCAGTCGACGGCTTATCTCGACCAGAGTAATCATCGCGTGCATGCAATGGCGCTCAAGCTGCGCCGCCACGGCTCGGTAGGGCACGATCTCGACCCCGGGCGTGAGGGGAAGTTCAGGTCGCTCAGGCAGAACAAAATCGAAGGGGCGGGCGTCTCGCACCAAAGAGTACTGATGGTGCTCATTCCCCGCGAAGCTGGTAAACACCAGCGACTCGCCTCCAAACCGCTCCAGTTCCTCACGGAGCCGAATGCCGAAGCGCTCGCCCATTTCCGCAGGTGTGCCGCCAAGTCCGTACGGCGGCGCAAGGAGCTGGGCGAAGTGGAACTTCGGGGCGTCCGCCCGCGCATTCGCCCACTCGGCATACGCAAACTGCATCGCGGACAGATGACTATGACCGAACCCGAAAACGACCGCGGGCCTTCCGGAGGTCAGCTCAGTCACGCCCATTGAATCCCCCTTGCTGCCGCCCTCCCCGCTCTTGGCATCCGGCTGCCCCACGGCGCAATAGTGGGCAGAAAGACTGGGCGGAGACGACGCAGCATGCAGTTCATACAGGCGTCAAATAACGACGGCATCCGGATTCACTTCCATAGCCCGATCGACTGGAGCATCGACGGCGACCGCGCCAGCACGCTGACCCTGATGGGATATGCCCTTGCCGCGCGCGGCCGGGTGGTTGCGCTGCACCTGACGAGCCAGGGCGCCACCCTGGCGATCACCGAAGTCAATCTTCCTCGCCCCGACGTGGTGGAAGTGCTCGGTCTTCCACAGAGCGAAGAGGCGTGCGGCTTCCACGTCCGCTTCCCAAAGCTCATCTACCAGCCCGAGCTCGGAATAGACGTAATCGCGCTCGTTGCGAACGAAGCTGGCACGCCCGCGCCGATCTTCGTGGGGCGGCTGGTGGAACTCCCCGCCGCACGAATTGCACCACGCGCCTCGATCATAAATCCGCTGATGGTGACGTCGCTGGGGCGTTCAGGCTCCACCATCATGATGGCGCTTCTTTCTCGTCATCCTGAAATTATCGTTGCTGGATCCTATCCTTACGAAGTGCGCTCCCTGGCTTGGATGCTTCAGTGCCTCCGGACGCAGATATCCCCGGCTGATCACGTCAGGTCTGCTCATCCGGACGCATTCGAAGTGCACCACCCCTACTGGGCGGGGCATAACCCTTACTGGAAGTACGACTACGAGATTCAAGATCGCGGCGGACAGCTAACAGCTTGGCTGGAGACGGAATACGCGCCGGCCGCAACCCTGTTTTGGCGCGAACAGTTCGAACGCATGTGCAAGAAATTGGCCAAAGGCGCCTGCACAGAGAAATTCTACATCGAGAAGACGCCTGTATCTCCACTAAGGTCGCTGGCGTTTAATACCTTTCCCGGTGCGCGTGAACTTTTTCTTGTCCGCGACTTTCGGGACGTACTCGCGTCTGCGCGACGCTTCAACCGCAAGCGCGGCAAACCCGGCTTCGGACGAGAGCGGTGCCAGGACGACTTGGAGTGGATCACCGCATTCAGTGGCTCGTTCCAGCAGCTCCACCAAGCCTGGAAAGCCAACCCAAGCGTCGTCGTGCGCTACGAGGATCTCGTGACGAACCCTCAAAGCTGTTGTGCGGCCTTCCTGACGGCCTTCGGCTTGGATGACAGCCCAAGCTGCGTTCGTCGGATGGTGGCGGAGGTTCGAGAACTCGACCTCACCAAGCCCGGAACGCACATGACGAGCACATCGGCCACGAACTCCATCGGCCGTTGGCGAGATGATCTCACCGATCAGGAAGCGCGCTTGCTTCAAGAGACTATCGGAGATCAGCTTCGGGATTTCGGCTACGAGCTCTAGGCGCAATAGTGCCTAATGAAGTGAATCACGATCTGGTTCACGAACTCCTGGCGCACATGCCGCCGGTCAGAGTGCCAGACCAGGCCGGGATCGCTCAGCGCGACCAGTTCGTAGCTGGGGAAGTAGGAGATCGAGGAATCCTCGGCGACGATTTGCTCGATCGCAGCGCGCAAGACCGCTTTGGAATAGGTGTTGGAGATGAGGACATCCCGATCCAGAAACGTCGCGTTCAGTGGCACCGGCGAGACCGTCAGTACGATCTTCACGCCCGGGTTCGCCAGCCCTCGCACGCTCTCCACCAGAGAACGTAGGCCATCCACATTGTCCTGATAGCTTAGGACGCGGAACTCGTAGCGGTCGGGCTCATCGTCGAAAGCCCGGCTCGGAGCAACATTCAGATATGCATCGAGCTTTCGATCATACCACACTTCACTGAGACCGCAGGTGATGAACACGGCTGTCGCGCGGCGGATGCCTTCGAATAGCTTGATCGCTTTGACACGATGATCGAGCGCTTCGGCCCGGGTGCTGAAAAGGCCGTAGGCTGTGAGATCGCTGAACCCCTCTCCGTGCCGTATCACGCTATCGCCAGCGTAGGCCTGCGCACCCGCCTTCGCCAACTCCAGTTCGCGCACCATGGAGGGCGTATTGTAGCGATTCAGGTAGCCCGGCGAGTAGGGGTAAACCTCTGGGTTACGGGAGAGCACCTCGAAGCCCGAGATTTCGAGCGCGTCTTCGACGTTCCGCGCAAAGCAAGAGCCTATCGTAAAAATCCGGTCTGCGCGGGTCAGGCGAACTGGGTTCTCCGGAATGATATCGGCGAAGGCCGAAAACGCTTTGAAGCCGCCCTGCCCCTCTCTCGTCTCGTCGTAGACGTTTCCAGGCAGAGGGGCCTGAGACCAATGTCGGGAAGGGTGACGCCTAGCGCTATCGAAAGCGGAGCGCGCTGACTTGACGTAGATGGGCATGCGGCATCCCTTAGCGAAACCAACACGCTACGCCAATCGTCCGCCCAGCCGCCGCCGGTCCGCCTCGCACATGGCGGTCACGAGGGCATCGAAATCGACGAGGCGCCGCCAACCCAGGCGCGCTTCCGCCTTGGCCGGATCGCCGACCAGGGCCTGCGGATCGGCCGGGCGGTAGAAGGCCGGGTTGACCCGCACAAGCACCCGGCCGGTGGCGGCGTCCCGCGCCAGCTCCGAGGCGCCGCCGCCGTCCCAGCTCAGACGATAGCCGAAGAAGCCGGCGGCCTTCTCGACGAAGTCGCGAACGCTGCGGGCCTCGCCGGCGGCGAGCACGTAATCGTCGGCCTCCGCCGCGTCCATCATCAGCCGCAGAGCGGCGGCGTAGTCGCCGGCGAAGCCCCAGTCGCGCCGCACGTCGAGCGCCCCAAGCTCCACGACGTCCTGCAATCCGAGGCTGATGCGTGCGAAGCCCATGGTGATCTTGCGGGTGACGAACCGCTCGCCGCGATAGGGGCTCTCATGGGCGAACAGGATGGCCGCGGACGCCTTGAGCCCGTGATGGCGTCGGTACTGGCCGACCATCTGATGCGCGAACGCCTTGGCCACGCCATAGGGGGTGATCGGGTCGAGCGGCGTGGTCTCGCTGCACGGCTCGAGGCGCCGACCGAAGATCTCGCCGGACGACGCCTGGACGAAGCTGCAGCCCGGCCGGTCGATGCGGATCGCTTCCATCAGACGGATCGGAAGCAGGGCGTTGGCGTCCGACGTCCCCAGCATGTTTTCGAAGGAGGCGGCCACCGAACTCTCGGCCGCGAGATTGACGACGACATCCGGGGCGCTGTCCTCGAGCAGCCGGCGGGCGTCGTCCAAAGAGGCGATCGGACGCGGGAAGATCTCGACCTGCCCGGCCAACCCCATCTCGCTGAGGGGCGCGGTCGCGCTCAGCCCTGCCGAGCGCGTCTGGCCGCAGACGCGCCATCCTTCGCGAAGGCAGGCGGCGGCGAGATAGGCGGCGTCCTGACCGTTGATCCCCGTAAGGAGCACGGTCCGCGTCACTGAAGATGGCTGCACGACGAGGCCGGGGAATCTGGAGGCAGCGCTCAGGCGTACTTCACGTCCGCGTCCGCGACCATCGCCCTCAGGTCCTCGCGGACCATTTCGCGGGCCAGCTGGCGCACGTCGGTCTCGTGGCTCCAGCCCAGCTTGGCCTTCGCCTTGGAGGGATCGCCGAGCAGCAGGTCGACCTCGGTCGGACGGAAATAGCGCGGATCGATCTCCACCAGGCACTTGCCGGTCCTGGCGTCGTAGCCCTTCTCGTCGGCGCCCTCGCCCTCCCAGCGCAGCTTGAAGCCGGCGTCTTCGAACGCCCATTCGACGAACTGGCGCACGGTCGTGGTCTTGCCGGTGGCGAGCACATAATCGTCCGGCTGCTCCTGCTGCAGCATCAGCCACATGCCGCGGACGTACTCCTTGGCGTGGCCCCAGTCGCGCTGGGCGTCGAGATTGCCGAGGTAGAGCTTCTCCTGCCGCTTGTGGGCTATCGCCGCCGCGGCGCGGGTGATCTTGCGGGTGACGAAGGTCTCGCCGCGCAGCGGGCTCTCGTGGTTGAAGAGGATGCCGTTGGAGGCGTGCAGGCCGTACGCCTCGCGGTAGTTCACCACGATCCAGTAGCTGTAGAGCTTGGCGACGCCATAGGGGCTGCGCGGATAGAAGGGCGTGGTCTCCTTCTGCGGCGTCTGCTGGGCGCGGCCGTAGAGCTCCGAGGTCGAGGCCTGGTAGAAGCGCGTCTTCTTCTCCAGGCCGAGAATGCGGATCGCCTCCAGCAGGCGCAGGGTGCCGACGGCGTCGGCGTTGGCGGTGTATTCCGGCGTTTCGAAGCTGACCTGCACGTGGCTCTGCGCGGCGAGGTTGTAGATCTCGTCCGGCTGAACCTCCTGCACGATGCGGATCAGATTGGTGGAGTCGGTCAGGTCGCCGTAGTGCAGGAACAACCGCGCACCGTCCTCGTGCGGGTCCTGGTAGAGATGATCGATCCGCCCGGTGTTGAACGACGACGAACGGCGTTTCACGCCGTGGACGACATAGCCTTTCTCGAGCAGCAGCTCCGTCAGGTAGGCGCCGTCCTGACCGGTGACGCCGGTGATCAGAGCGACCTTCCGGCCTTCTGTGTCGGTCATGTCAGTCCCCCCGGAAAAACCATCTCTTGGTTGTGGGCACATGGCAGCTTCCGCCATCGCCGGCAAGAACACCCGCGGTCGCAGGCGGCGGAGCCCCCGCCACAGCCCAGCCATGTTTCGACCGCAGCTAGGCGTCGCTGCCCGTTCGGCGGCGTCCTTGCGCGGCCATGGGTCTGCTGATACCCCAGCGGCCGCTTTCGGAGAGCAGATGGACACGGCGACTCACATGCTGCGGACCGGACGGCGGGGCACGCTGTTCGAGTACGCCATGGCCTTCCTGGACCTCAAGAATTCGGTCCGCCGGATGGGCCTGGCCTGGTCGTTGGCCTGGCACGACGTGGGCTCGCGCTACCGCGGCTCGATCCTCGGTCCGTTCTGGATCACCCTGTCGATGGGCATGATGGTCGCCGGCATCGGCCTGGTCTACGGCAAGCTGTTCGGCATCGGCGTGGCCGAGTTCGTGCCGCTGGTCGGCCTCGGCATCGTCTTCTTCGGCACGATCAGCGGCATCATCAACGACGGCTGCAGCACCTTCACCTCGGCGTCGAACATGCTGGCGCAGACCAACCTGCCGATGTTCACCTTCGTCTGGCGCACGGTGCTGCGCAACGTGATCAACCTGGCGCACCACATGCTGATCGTCGTCGTGGTGCTGCTGATCTACGGCTACTGGCGCAACATCCAGGTGACCGGCGCGGTGCTCGGCCTGCTGCTGCTGCTGGCGAACAGCGCCTGGATCAGCATGCTGGTGGCGATCGGCTCGGCCCGGTTCCGCGACATTCCGCAGGTGGTGACCTCGATCATGCAGTTCGCCATCTTCATCACGCCGGTGTTCTGGCCGGCGAACCGCCTGGCGGAAGGCCGGCACGCCGTGCTCGACCTGAACCCGTTCTACCACATGCTGGAAGCCGTCCGCGCGCCGCTGATGGGCGCCCATCCGGCGCCGCACACCTATGGAATCCTGGCGCTGATGGCGCTGGTCGGCTGGACGCTGACGTTCGCCGTCTTCTCCGCCACCCGCCG
>Ga0164243_10008388_pt1 | contig 15236 bp, 10 predicted proteins | sample OricompcompostOP_FD_108781 | JGI IMG/M metagenome (GOLD analysis project Ga0164243, IMG submission 108781) | Organic Plus compost microbial communities from Emeryville, California, USA - Original compost - Organic plus compost (OP) | ecosystem: Engineered > Solid waste > Mixed feedstock >... | reverse complement strand
GTGCCTGCTGGTGAACCGCCTCGTGGTTCGCGACGGCCTCACGTGGCTGTTCGACCTGCCGCGACGAGCAGCGGCAGATCGGATGCCACGGCCGGCATCGCGACCCGTCCTGCGCCGGGCGCCCTGGCGGGCCGCTCTCGCCGTGGTGCTGCTCGTCGCCTGCGGGGTGGTGGCCGTGCGCGTGACCGCTATCCCGGGCTGCGGGCCCGGGATACCCAGCCAGCCAGCCGGCAGGGCGGGAGAGGTCAGCATCGGCGCCACCGGCGACCTGCTCATCTATGACGTCGGGCACAGCGTCCCCGCGGACGGCGGTGCGAGCTACTTCGACGCGGTCCGGCCGTGGTTCACGCAAGACCTCGTGACGGGGAACCTCGAGCAGGTGATCTCGGAGGACACCGGATACGACAAGTGCGGCTCTCAGGCGGACTGCCTGGCGTTCCGCAGCGAGCCCGAGACCGCCGGGTACTTCGACGGCTTCGACATCCTGAACATGGCGAACAACCACACGAGCGATTTCGGCGCCGAGGGATACGCGAACACCAGGGCGAACCTCGCGGCGCACGGCATCCGTGCGGTGGGCGAGCGGAACGAGATCGTGTGCACCCGCATCGGCGAGACGACCGTGGCGATGATCGGGTTCTCACCGTACCGCGGCACCAACCAGGTGACCGACCTTCGCCATGTCCGGGATGTCGTCAGGGCTGCTGCCGCGTCTGCCGACGTCGTCATCGTGCAGGCGCACATGGGCGCAGAAGGACCGGACGCGAACGTGGTCACGCCCGGGCCGGAGCAGATGTACGGCGAGAATCGCGGTGATGTCGTTGCCTTCTCGCATGCGGCGATCGACGCCGGCGCCGACCTCGTCCTCGGTCATGGCCCGCACACCCTGCGGGGGGCGGAGTTCTACCACGGCAAGCTCATCGCCTACAGTCTCGGCAACTTCGGCGGCGGCGGCGTGTTCGGCGCGGAGCAGGCCACTCGATACGGCGTCTACCTCGATGTGAGCCTCAGCCCAGACGGCACGTTCATACGCGGCCAGCTGCACTCCGTCCGCTTCGACCACGCAGGCGGCACACCCCTGCCGGACCCGGACGACACGGCGGCACGGCTCGTGGACGAGTTCAGCCAGCGGGACTTCCCGGAGAATGCCCCCGCGATCGCTTCGGACGGCGCCCTCGCCCTGAGGGACGGCGGAGGATAGCCCCCGAGCGCCGGGTCAGCGCGGCAGGTTCGCGCACTCGTTCTGGGACTCGCCCGCGCGCGCGTCGGCGAACCAAGCTGTGACGTCCGGCAGAGCGCGGACAGCGACGTCGCCATGCCCCGCGCCCGGAATGGAGAGGTACCGGAGAGCCGTCCCCGCCCCGCAGGCAGCGCCCGCATACGCGCGCGTCGTCTCCGGTCTCACGAGCGTGTCGGACTCGCCCTGGGCGATGAGAACAGGAACGGGGATCGCCGCCGGGGCTGAGTTCTGTCGGAGCAAGCTGGCCCACGGCTGCGTCGACGCCGGGTCGCCGGCGAGATACGCATCGACTAGCGGCTCTGCCAACCGGTGCAGCGTCCCGTTCTGCGCGAAGAGACAGAGCTCGGCCATCTTCGGAGTCGCCGCCGCGCCGGCCGGGGTCAGGATGCGCTCGAGATCTGCTCCCGGAACGGTCGGTCCGTACGCGGTCGAGTACGCTTCGAACGCGTACGACGCGATCGTCACGCCCGAGACGGTTCCGATGTCGTCATCGAGCAGGGTCGCGAGATCGGTGGCGGGAGCAGCCGCGGCTGCCGCCACGAGCCGCAGTTCCGGTGCATAGTCGGCAGCCGCCGACGCCGCGAAGAGCACCGCATGGCCGCCCTGCGAGTGACCCCAGAGCAGCAGCTCGTCTCCGGCGTCGGCACCCCGGATGCCTCGAGCGGCCCGAGCCGCGTCGAGCACGTCCTTGCCGCTCGGCTCTCCGATGAGGTAGTTCGACTGGCCCTGAACGCCCATGCCCTGATAGTCGGTGGCTGCGACGACGTAGCCCTCGGTGACGAAGCGGCTGAGGCCCTCGATCAGGTCGAACGGATCGATGCCGAGCGATGGGGCACAGCCTGCAGAGATCCCCGTCGTGGGGTGGCCCCAGGAGATGATCGGCCATCCGCCCTCCGGCGCCTTCCGGTCGGGCGAGACCACGACGCCCGACACGAGGACGTCGCCGCCGTCGACGTCCTCCGAGTGGTAGATGACCCGCCACGCCTTCGTGCCGTCCGGCGCCTCGGGGATGGGCTCCGAACGGAACACGCTGCCCGGCTCCGCTGCCGGGAAGGAGGTGGGCACCGCATAGAACGGACCGTCGGTCAGCGCGTCCTCGACGCCGTCGACGATCCGTTCCTCGAAGGAGCAGGCGCTCAGAAGCGCCCCGACGCTGAGCGCGGCGGCACAGAGTGCCCCGGCGAGCCGCAGCGGTGCCCGGCGTCTGGACATAGCGCCATTGTAGGCACGCCCGTCGAAGGGGCGATCTGCGGATGCCACCGGCTCACCCGCGCATCCGGCGGCGACGCACCCGTGTCGCCACCCATCAGGTGCCGCCACCGGCATCCTGTGCGGAACCGATGCGCGAGCGTGCGGACCCGCACGCGAAACGGCCCGTGCCCCCAGCGCGGGGAGACACGGGCCGCTCGCGTAGGCGCGGGCCCGTCAGGAGGTCGCGGGCTCCGCCTGCTCGGCTGCTCCCGGGGTCCCGACCGTCGCCTCGCCCGCGACGAGGGCCGCATGCTCCTCGGCGTCCTCCCCGCGGAACTGCGTCATGTACAGGGTGTAGTAGGCGCCCTGTCGCGCGAGCAGCTCCTCATGATTGCCCTGCTCCACGATGGCGCCGTTCTCCATCACCAGGATGGTGTGAGCGTCGCGGATGGTGGAGAGACGGTGCGCGATCACGAACGAGGTGCGGTCCGATCGCAGAGCCGACATCGCGTGCTGCACGAGCAGCTCGGTGCGGGTGTCGACCGAGGAGGTCGCCTCGTCGAGGATGAGGAGCGACGGGTTCGCGATGAACGCGCGTGCGATCGTGATGAGCTGCCGCTCACCCGCCGACACGCTGCCGCCGTCCGCGTCGATCTTCGTGTCGTAGCCGTCGGGAAGCTGACGCACGAAACGGTCGACCATCGTCGCCTTCGCCGCCTCGACGACCTCCTCGTCCGTGGCATCCAGCCGGCCGTAGCGGATGTTCTCGCGGATGGTGCCCTCGAAGAGCCAGGCGTCCTGCAGCACCATGCCCACTCGCGAGCGAAGCTCCGCGCGCGACAGCTCGGTGATGTCCGTTCCGTCGAGGAGGATCTTCCCCTTCGTGAGCTCGTAGAAGCGCATCACCAGATTCACGAGCGTCGTCTTGCCGGCACCGGTCGGCCCAACGATCGCGACGGTCTGCCCTGGCTGCACCGAGAACGACAGGTCCTCGATGAGAGGGGTGTCTGCCGAGTAGCTGAACGACACGTTGCGGAACTCCACGTGGCCGTCGGTCCGCTCCGGGAGCGAGGCACGGACGTCGTCCTCCTCCTGCTCGTCGGCGTCGAGCAGCTCGAATGTCCGCTCGGCGGAGGCGACGCCCGATTGCAGCATGTTCGCGATGCCGGCGACCTCGCTGATCGGCTGGGAGAACTCGCGCGAGTACTGGATGAACGCTGTCGCGTCCCCGAGCGTCATCTGGCCGGACGCGACGCGCAGCCCGCCGGCGACCGCGATCAGCACGTACGAGAGGTATGAGACGAACATCATCGACGGCATGATCATGCCCGACACGAACTGGGCCCCGAACGCCGCCCGGTAGAGCTGCTCATTGCGCTCGTCGAACTGCGCGAGCATCTCCTTGTCGCGTCCGAAGACGCGAACCAGCTCGAGGCCGGAGTACGACTCCTCGACGTGCCCGTTGAGCGCCCCGGTGTTCTTCCACTGAGCGGTGAAGAGCTTCTGCGACCGCGAGCCGATCACCCCGGCGATGATGCCGGACAACGGGAGCGCGATCAGGGCGATCAGCGCGAGCTGCCACGACACGATGAACATCATGACGCCGATGCCGAGGATGGTGAACAGGGACTGCACCAGCTGCGAGAACGCCTGCTGCAGGGCCGCCTGGATGTTGTCGACGTCGTTGGTGACGCGGGACATCAGGTCTCCGCGCTGGCGCGTGTCGAAGTAGCTCAACGGCAGCCGGTTCAGCTTCCGCTCGATGTCTTCGCGCAGGCCGAACACCACGCGCATCACGAGCGCGTTCAGGATGAAGCCCTGAGCCCACATGAGCACGGACGCGACGATGTACATCGCGAGCACGATGAGGATGAGCCTGCCCAGCTCGAGGAAGTCGATGCCCTCGCCCGGTGTCGGTCTCGTCTTCTCGAGCATGTCGGCGAGCTCGGTGTTGCCGCTCGTCCTGGTCTGCTCGACGATCCGGTCCAGCGGCACTCCCGCCGGGAGGTTCGCCCCGATCACGCCGCGGAAGATGGCGTCCATCGCGAGACCGAGGATCTTCGGCGCGATGACGGTCAGGATCACCGACACCGTCACGAACGCGATGACGAGCGACATCCTCGCCTTCTCGGGAGCAAGCAGTCCGATGAGGCGCTTGGCCGACGGCCAGAAGTGCTCGGCCTTCTTCGCCGGCGTGCCGCCGAACATGTCGCCGTCCATCTCCGTCGGCGTGTACTCGAACTCGTCCTCGACGACGGCGACCGCGGCATCCGCCTTCTGGTCCTCCGTGCGCTTCGACGTGTTCTTCCGCTCCTCGCCCTTCTTCCGGACGGCGTTCTTGTCGTTCGCGCGGGCCATGTCAGGCCACCCCTTCCACGCTCAACTGCGATTCGACGATCTCGCGGTAGGTCTCGTTGCCCTCCACGAGCTCGTCGTGAGTGCCCTGGCCGACGATGACGCCGTTGTCGAGCACGATGATGGTGTCCGCCTCGCGGATCGTCGAGACCCGCTGGGCGACGATGATGACGGTCGCGTCCTCCGTGGCGTCGGCCAGGGATGCCCGCAGGCGGGCATCGGTCGCCACGTCGAGAGCCGAGAACGAGTCGTCGAACAGGTAGACGCTCGGCTTCGCGACGAGTGCGCGAGCGATGCAGAGTCGCTGACGTTGGCCGCCCGAGACGTTGGTGCCGCCCTGGGCGATGCGCTCGTCGAGTCCGTCGTGCTTCTCGCGGACGAAGTCCTCCGCCTGCGCGATCCGCAGCGCCTCCCACAGCTCGTCATCGGTCGCATCCGGCCGGCCGAATCGGAGGTTCGTCGCGATCGTGCCCGAGAAGAGGTATGGCTTCTGCGGCACGAGCCCGACGACCTGGGCGATCTGTCCCCGATCGAGCTCCGAGACGGGGATGCCGTCGATGGTGATGCTCCCGTGTTGGGGATCGTAGAGGCGGGGGATGAGATTGAGCAGCGTGGTCTTGCCCGCTCCCGTCGAGCCGACGATCGCGGTGGTCTTGCCCCGCTCCGCCACGAAGCTCACACCGTCGAGCACCGGACGCTCAGCTCCGGGGTAGCCGAAGCTCACGTTGCGGAACTCGACGCGCCCCCCGCGCGGCGCCGCGTCGTGGCGAGTGCCGGTCTGGAAGATGCTCGGCTCGGTGACGAGCAGCTCGTCGATCCGCTCCGCGCTCACGACCGCGCGGGGGATCATCATCACCATGAAGACGCCCATCATCACCGCGACGAGGATCTGCAGCAGGTACTGCAGGAACGCGGTGAGCGATCCGACCTGCATGTCGCCCGCATCCACTCGCTGCCCGCCGAACCACAGCACGGCGGCCGTCGCGAGGTGCAGGATCATCATGATCGCGGGGAACATCAGCACGAAGACGTTGCCGACGCGCACGGAGACGCGCGTGAGCTTCTGGTTGGCGTCGAGATAGCGGTCGCTCTCGAACGGTTCGCGGACGAATGCGCGGACGACGCGGATGCCCACGATCTGCTCGCGCAAGACGCCGTTGATGCCGTCGATCCGCTCCTGCATCTCGCGGAACATCGGCAGCAGGAGGACGACGAGGTAACCGACGACCGCGAACAGCACGGGAACCGACACCCAGACGAGCCAGGAGAGCCCGACATCCTCGCGCAAGGCCATGATGATGCCGCCGACGCACATGATCGGCGTCGACACCATGAAGTTGAGCGTCATGAGCACCAGCATCTGGACCTGCTGCACGTCGTTGGTGTTTCGCGTGATGAGGGTGGCGGTCCCGAAGCCGCCGACCTCGAGGGCGCTGAGCGAGTCCACCTTGCGATAGATCTCGCGCCGCAGATCGCGGCCGACCGCCATGGCGGTCTTCGCGCCGAAGTAGATGCCGGCGATGGCGGTCGCGACCTGCACGAGGCAGACGAGGAGCATGGTCATGCCGGTGGACCAGATGAAGTCGGTGTCACCCCTTGCCACACCCTTGTCGATGATCTCGGCATTGAGGCTCGGGAGGTAGAGCGCGGCGATCGTCGACGCCAGTTGAAGAACGAACACGGCGATGATCCAGCCCGTATAGGGCTTGGCATGCCGCAGGGCGAGTCGGAGGAGAACCACGGGACTTCCTAACAGTCGGGTGATGTGTACGGCGACAACATTCGAGGGTACCCTACTTCGGTTGACCAGGTCAGCGCGGATTTTTCAGCCGGCCGCCGGCCATCCCCAGAGGGGTCGGTTCGAGATATATCGCGACTTTCAGAACTCACGATATAGCGCGAGTTGATCGTCGCGCAACATCGGGCCGTCGATGCCCTGCCGCACGCCAGCCTCGCACTCATACCGCGAGCATCCCGCACACGTCCGACATCGGCCATCCATGGGCGCGCATCACGACCGCCGATTCGGGTGACTTCTCTTGCGATATCGAAGGTGTTGGTGAAAGGTGATATCTGCCGGACGCGCTCGGTTTGGGGGGCACTGTCATGTTCGCTGATCGATTTGTGACAACGGCTGGTCGAGTGGTGGCCGCCATCATCGGAGCAGGGATCGTCTTCGGCAGCGTCGAAGTCGCTCAGGCCGCGGTCGTGCCCGACTCGGGCGCCGATTCGGGCGGGACACGGGTGACCGTCGATGTTCCCGCTCAGCGGTACACCCAGATCTCTCCCGGTGTCGGGTTCACGATCGCCCTGGCGCCCGACGGCACTGTGTGGGCGTGGGGAGCAAATGACGACGGGGAACTGGGCGATGGCACGACGACGCCCAGCTTGTACCCGGTCCAGGTGAGCGGCCTCGGCGACCACACCATCGTTGCCATCTCCGCAGGTCAATATCATTCGCTCGCGCTGGACTCGGATGGCACTGTCTGGGTGTGGGGGAACAACGACGTCGGGCAGCTCGGGAACGGCACGACCGCGAGCTCGACAGTCCCTGTCCAGGTGCCGGCGCTGGCCGGCAAGACGATCACCCACATCTCCGGCGGCGCCTGGGGGAGCATGGTGCTGGCTTCGGATGGCACGGTCTGGTCCTGGGGCTACAACCACGATGGACAGCTGGGCGACGGGACCGTCACCAACAGGGATACGCCCGTCCAAGTGGTCGCGGGATGGGGGCAGCGGACGATCACGAGCGTGACCATGGGGTACGTGAACGGCTTGGCCATAGCCTCGGATGGCACGGTCTGGTCGTGGGGCACCAATCTGCACGGCGAGATCGGGGACGGGACCACCGACCCTCGCCCGACGCCGGTGCAGGTGACCCCGACATGGGGGTCGCGCACGGTCACCGGCCTCGCCAACCGGATGAGGTCCACCCTGGCCGTGGCATCCGATGGCACGCTGTGGGGGTGGGGTCAGAACGCGAGCGGGGAGTTGGGCGACGGGACCACCGACAGCCGGCTCGCACCTGTGCAGATCAATGGCGGCTGGGGCAACCGTGCGATCACCAGCGTCCAGGCCGGAGATGCCTCCACGGTCGCGTTGGTGTCCGACGGCACGGTCTGGGCGTGGGGGGACAACTCCGACGGGCAGCTCGGCGACGGAACCACGGCCGCGCATTCCGTTCCGGAGCCGGTGACCGCCGAGTGGGGCGAGCGCACGATCGAGAGCATCTCCTCGAGCGATCTGTTCGCCGTCGCGAGGGCATCGGACGGCACAGTGTGGTCCTGGGGCCTGAACGACACCGGCCAACTGGGAGACGGGACGACGACGGATAGACCCCTCGCCGTTCGGACGCTCGACCGCTTCATCGTCTCTGGTGTGAGCTTCGACGGGCTGGCAGGGACCGGACTCTCGCAGCCGGACCCGACGCACGCGTCCGTCACCACCCCACCGCACGCGCCCGGGCCGGTGGATGTCGTGATCAGCATGAAGACGCACGGCGAGGCTGCGGGACCCGTGACGACACTGCCTGGGGGCTATACCTACACGACGTCGGCGTTCGCGGTGACATTCGATTCCCAGGGCGGCACTGCGGTCGCCCCCCAGCAGGTGACCGTCGGGTCTCCCGCCGCCCGGCCCAGCGATCCCACCCGTACCGGGTACGCCTTCGCGGGGTGGTTCACTGCGGCCGCGGGAGGAAGCCAGTGGGACTTCGCCACTCCGATCCAGGAAGACACCACGCTGTACGCGCATTGGACTCCCGTGCCGGTCGGCGTGCCTGCCGGCCCGGTCGCGCGGGCATCCGGCAGCCTGGCCGACACCGGCTCGGACGCCCTTTTCCCCGCCCTCGCGGGCATCGGCGTCGCGGCGGCCGGCCTTCTCATTCTCCTGACCTCGGGTCTCGTGCACCGCCGCCGGGCGCGCTCTTCGTCCGATCGACCGAAGCTTTCCTAGCGGTCGCGTGGGTCGTGGATCGCCGGTCGCGCGGACACGGCGGTGCCAGCGCCTCGGGCGGCGCTCTGTGCGGTCACGGGAACAGTATCGTTGCCGCGGCCGACACCCGGCAGAATGGAGCGGTGATCGGACGGCACGTGATCGTGAGCGGTGTGGTGCAGGGCGTCGGCTTCCGATGGGCGACCCGCGACCAGGCCGAGGCGCTCGCTGTCTCCGGGTGGGTGCGCAACCTCCCGGACGGCCGTGTCGAGGCGGAGGTCGAGGGCGACGAGACCGCGGTGGAACGGATGCTGGACTGGCTCCGCCACGGGCCGCCTGGAGCCGTGGTCGACGGCGCAGAGGTCCGCTCGATCGACCCAGCCGGTGTGACCGGCTTCGCGATCCGCTCGTCCCCGCCGCTCGAGTAGGCGGCCTCGACGCGGTATGACGTCAACGCCCCTAGACGAAGCGGATGCCGTTCTGCAGCCGGGTGCGCACGTCGAACGCCTCGGTCCCTCCGGTGCGACGCGAGCCGGGAAGCCCGTTCCTCAGGAGCGCGGGCAGATGCGACTGCTGCGCGACGACGGTCGCGGCGCCGCGGCTCGAGCCGAGCACCTCGTAGTTCTCGTCGAAGTCGTCGTCCGGCACCACGATGACGAGCGCCGTGAACTTCACCTTCATCGCCTTCGAGAACGCCTTCGCCCGCAGCTCCAGCGAGTGCATCGGCCGCGCCGAGCCGACCGCCGGCCCGACGAGCTCTCCTCTGCGCACGTCCACGTGCTCGCCGAAGTCCTCGGAGAGGACCGCGAACAGCCCGCTCGGCCCGAGCACGATGTGGTCGATCTTCTGCTCCGGGGGGCCGGTCGCGACGTCGTGCCACACCGTGAAGCCGATCCCGAGTTCGGAGAGCGCCGTGGCGGTCGCCTCTTCGGCGAGGGCGTCGGCGAGGATGTGCCGGATCTCGCGCGGAGCCGACCGGACGAGCGACGGGTCGTAGGGGTTGTCGAGCTCAGCGCCACGCCCGACCCACTCCCGGATCAGGGTGAGGTAGCGCTCGCGCCTCCAGCCGCCCGGATGCCCGTACGACCGGGCACGTGGACGGGTGTCACGCCGAGGGGGAGCGGATGCCCCACCCCGCTCCGAGGGCGCGGCCCACGCCGATGAGGACGGCGCCGAGGCATCCATGTGACCGCCAGCGGCCGCGGCGAGACCCGCCCCGCGATCGTAGGCGGCCCGGCTCTCCGGTGTTCCGACCCGCTCCCACGCGAGCTGGACGGCGTGGAACCTCGCCTCCGTGCCTCCTGTGTCCGGGTGCGCCTCGCGCAGGCTCCGGCGATACGCCTTCCGGAGCTCCTCGTGCGTCGCCGTCGGCGACACGCCCAGCACCTCGTACGGCGTGGACGACATGGGGCTCTCTGGCATCCGGGCTCTCTCTGCGGGCAGGCGCGCACTGCGACGAAGAAGACGTTACCGCGCCAAACTGAAAGGCGCATTCCGCCGGGTGACGTGCGCGCCGTCACAGACCCTCCCGCCGCGCGCTGGTCCGTGCTCCACGCCAGCGCCGCTTCGGCACTCGTGACGGCCGGACTCATTAGGCTTGACGCGTGAGCGAGACAGGGCACCACGGGGGCGACGGGCGCAGACCCGAACGGATCTCGGTGGTCATCCCGGTGCACGACGACGCGCTCATGCTCGAGCGCTGCCTGGCCGCTCTCGCCGTTCAGACGCGGGCCGCCGACGAGATCGTCGTGGTCGACAACGCGTCGACCGACGACTCCGCTGACGTCGCGCGCCGCGGTGGTGCGCGCGTCGTGACGGAACCGGTGCTCGGCATCCTCGCGGCCACCTCGGCCGGTTTCGATGCGGCGACCGGCACGATCCTCGCGAGAGTGGACGCCGACTCGGTGCCGCCGCCGGATTGGCTCGAACGCGTCGAGCGCACGTTCGAGAACAACCCCGGCACCGCGGCGATCACCGGTCCGGGCGACTTCTACGGTTCGAACGCGTTCGTCCGGCGGATCGCCCGCGTCGTCTACATCGGCGGGTACTTCTGGTCGATGGGCATCCTGCTCGGACATCCGCCGCTGTTCGGATCCAATATGGCGGTGAGGGCGGATGCCTGGTCCCGCATCCGCGGATCGGTCCACCGTCGTCAGCGCACGGTGCACGATGACCTCGACATCAGCTTCGCGCTCGAGCCCGACATGCGCGTCGTGTACGACCGGAACCTCTCGGTCGGGATCTCCGCTCGGCCATTCGACTCGTGGAGGGGATTGGCCAGACGCCTCGGGTGGGCCTGGACGACGATCTCGCTCGGCGTGCGCACGCATCCGCCCCTCGCTCGCCGTCGTGCCCGCCGGGCGGCCGAGGCCCGCGCCCGCGCCACGGCGTCGGCGCCGGCGCCCCGCGCGATGCCCGCCATGGACGACCCCGGCCGCGCGCCGGAGCTCGGATGACGGCGTGGCGGGCCCCGACCGTCCGATGCGGGGAGGAACCGTGAGCGCGCCGGCGCCGTGGCGGATGTGGATCGTCTGGATCGTCGGCGTGCTGGCCTACGTGCTCGCGGTCGCCAACCGGACCTCCCTCGCGGCCGTCGGAGTGGACGCAGCCGATCGATTCCAGGCGGATGCCTCGACCCTGTCGATGTTCGCGGTGCTGCAGCTCGCTGTCTACGGGTTGATGCAGATACCCGTCGGGGTCCTGCTCGACCGGTACGGCGCACGCCCCATCATCACGATCGGCATGGGGCTCATGGCGGCCGGCCAGCTCGTGATGGCGCTCTCACCGAACGTCGGCGTGGCGATCGTCGCGCGAATGCTCCTCGGCGCCGGCGACGCCGCCGTGTTCCCGAGCGTTCTCCGCCTCATCGCCACATGGTTCCCGGCACAGCGGTCCGCCGTCATGGTTCAGCTCACCGGCATCGTCGGGCAGCTGGGCCAGATCGTCGCGATCCTGCCGCTCGCGACGCTGCTGCACGCCACCACGTGGTCGGTCGCGTTCGGCAGCCTCGCCGGTCTCGCCGTGCTGTTCGGCATCCTCGTGTTCACCGTCGTGCGCAACCATCCGCCCGAACGCAGCGCCGATGTGTCGGTGAACACGGACACCGGAACGGTCAAAGTGGTGACGAGCTCGATCGACACTCGCGTCGGGCTCCGGGCCGCATGGTCGCATCCGGGCACCCGGCTCGCGTTCTGGTCCCACTTCACGACGCCCTTCGCCGGCACCGCCTTCGTGATGCTCTGGGGATTCCCCTTCCTCACGGTCGGCGAGGGGCTCAGCGCGAGCCAGGCCACCGTCGTCACCACCGTCTTCGTGATCGGCGGCATCGGCGTGGGCCCGATCATGGGAGCGCTCTCTGCCCGGAACCCGCTGCGGCGTTCGACAGCGCTCGTGCTCCCGACCGTCGCCATCCAGTTCGTCGCGTGGCTCGCGGTGCTCGCCTGGCCGGGGCCCGCCCCCTTCTGGCTGCTCATCGTGCTCGCCCTCGCGCTTGCGCTCGGCGGGCCGGCGTCGATGATCGCGTTCGACCACGCGCGGACCCACAACCCCAGCCACCGGCTCAGCACCGCGACCGGGATCACCAACGTCGGCGGATTCCTGGCCGGTCTGCTCGCGATCCTCTTCATCGGCGTCGCCCTCGACCTGCAGGGAGCAAGCAGCGCTGCGGACTACTCGCTCGAGGCGTTCCGCGTGGCGTTCCTCACCCAGATCCCGCTGTGGGTCCTCGGAACCGTCTTCATCCTCGTCGAGCGCCGCCGCACGCGCATCCGCATCGGCCTCAACCCGCCGCGCCCTCGTCGCGAGAACTGACGCCTCTCGCCCCGCCTCCTCCGTGAGTTGCGGACTTCGGACCGTCGCAGAGGTCTCGAGACGGGCGGACGTCCGCAACTCACGGAGACGACGGACGGCCGTCGGCTTTGGCGCAGAGGGCGAGGACGTCGCGTGACAGCTGGTGCGGAGCCGTCTCGCAGGGGCTGTGTCCCGTCCGATAGACGTGGATGCTCGCGCCGATCCGCTGCGCGAACCGCCGGTGCTGCCGAAGCGGCCAGAGATCGTGGTTGCCGACGGCGATCGCGACCGGGATGGCCGCGGCCCGCACGGCTGCATCCACATCGGGCACCTGCATCATCAGTCGCATGACGTCGACGTGCGACGCCTTGCGCGTGAACTGGAACCGGTCACGGATGAACCGCAGGCGCATCGGTCCGACTCGGTGCAGGTTGTTGACGACGCCCCACTTCATCAGCGCGGCCGCGCCGGCCGGCGACATCAGCCAGCTCAGCCAGCCGATGATGCGGACACCGCGGAACGACTGCCCGGCGAGGGGCGGGGTCGAGAGCAGGGTGAGACTGCGCATGAGCTCCGGATGCCTCGCGAGAGCGAGCTGCGCGACGACGCCCGCGAAGGAGTATCCGAGCACGTGGGCAGGGGCGCCGGCGCGCAGGAAGGCGACGAGGTCGTCGACGAAGAGGTCGTAGTCGTAGCGGGGCCGCGGGGGGCTGAGGTTCTCGGGCCCGGCGTCAGCGGACTCGTACTGGCCGGCGATGTCGTAGCTCTGCACGTAATAGCCCGCCGCGACGAGCAGGGGCATCATGAACCAGAAGTCCTCCTTCGAACCGGTCACTCCCGGCACGAGGACGATCCGCGGATGGGCCGGGTCGCCCATCGACGCCACGGCAAGCCGTCCGCTCGGCGCGTCGAAGACCCCGATCTCTATGCCGGGCGGCACAAGCGCCCAGTCGATGTCGGGGAGGGCTTCGTCCTTGAGCGTCAAGTCGGCTGACACGGCGCCAAATCTACCGTGTCACGTGCGGTGCGGGCACCGCGCCCGAGGCACCGCGCCCATCCGCATCGACCTGGTGGTCGCTGCGGGCGGCACGATCCTCCGCGCCGGCCGAGCCGGCCGCCCCCGCTTCGCCCGTGAGCAGGTCGATGGCCGCGAGCCAGAGATCGTAGCCCTCCGGTGCGATGAGCCAGGGCGCCAGCCCGTCGCCGGCGAGGAAGAACAGCACACGGTCCGCGGGCGCCCGATCGCCCGAGGGGAGCATGCTGCCGGCGGGGTAGTGGGCGACCACGGGCAGCCCGCGCTCGAGCGACCGGGCGACGACCGACGCGCCCTCGCCGGCCGCACCCCACGAGAGCTTGCCCGGACCGCGGTACACGCGAGCGTGGCCGGTCATCCCCGCGGCGAGCGGATGCCCGGCATCCACGATCTCCACGGTGTCTTGCGACAGCAGCACACCCGAGGCCCGTGAGAGTCCCAGCGTGTCGAGGCGCCCCCAGGCGAGCAGCGGCACAGCGACGGCCGCGGCGGCCCGTGCGGCCTCGGCGCTCGCGTTGCCCGTGACGATGATGAGGTCCGTGTCGTCCCCCCCGCACGCCGGCGGTCGTGGTCACGAGGCAGACGTCGAAGCCGCGGGCGGTCAGGCGCTCCGAGAGATCGCGGTCGCCCGGCGCGGGGTTGTCACCGATCAGGACCCGGACCGTCCGGTGCGCGGGAACGGCCATGCCCTGCACACCCGCCCGCGTCAGCACCTGGCGTACGAACTCGGGCAGCACCGAGCGCAGCACGTTCGGGTAGTGGGACTCCGCCACACTCAGCGCCTCGACCACCGCCTGGCTCTCGGCGGCGACGGCCTGCACGTGTTCCTGCCCGATGTGCCGGAGGAGCGCGCAGGCGAGCGCGCCGGCCCGGCCGGCGTCCCGTGCGGCCGCGAGCCACGGCTCGAGCGCGGTGACGAGGGTGGTGGATGCACCCGCCGTGATCGGCTGGGAGGGCTCGCCGACCGATTCCCCGACGCGCGCGAGCATCGTCAGAGCGGACTCCAGGCCCGCGAGGGCGTCCGCGTCACCGGCGAGCGCGGCATCCGCGAGCGACGCGATCTTCTGGCTCTGCGGTGCCGACGGCGGCCAGGAGCTGCTCACCTCCACGAGGGCGGCGACCTGGTCCGCGTGCCCGCCGGCGGCCGCGCCGAGGGCGCGACGCGCCGCATCCGCTGGGTCGTAGTCGCGCGGGTTCCACGCCCAGTCGGCGACGGTCGCCAGAGCCAGATGCGACGGCGCGGCCTCGACCATCGGGTTCGAGCTGATGCCGACCAGCGCGGACCCCTCGATGTCGGTGGTCCTGCCGACCAGGGGCCCGAGGAACAGCCTGCTGCGGTCGAAGTCGTTGACGGGGAAGTTGTCCCACAGCACGAGCCGTCGCCCGTAGCTCGCCGCCGCCTCGTCGATGTCCGCCCTCGTGACCTCGCCGACGACGATGTCGGAGCCGGTCCACATCACGAGGACGTCCTCCGGGAGCGTCTCGCGCAGGCCGGACCGGTACGGCGACGGCGAGCATCCCGCGTAATCGGTCGGGCACATCAGCAGCGGCGCGTCCACCGGGTGATCCCGCATGAACCCGTCGCGGAAGCGAGCGCAGGCGAGCCCGTGAGCAACACCGGTGGCTCTCGCGTCGGAGCCGAACACCTCGATGTCGCGCGGATCGGCGAGCTCTCCGGGAACGTCGTCGAAGAGC
>Ga0164243_10008386_pt1 | contig 15238 bp, 9 predicted proteins | sample OricompcompostOP_FD_108781 | JGI IMG/M metagenome (GOLD analysis project Ga0164243, IMG submission 108781) | Organic Plus compost microbial communities from Emeryville, California, USA - Original compost - Organic plus compost (OP) | ecosystem: Engineered > Solid waste > Mixed feedstock >... | reverse complement strand
TCGACTTGGCGCAGCTTCGCCACGATCTCTTCGGGTTTGTGCTTCTTCTGGGGCATTCCAACGTCCTCCTACGGCTCAATAGCCTACTTCAGGGAGGACCACTTTTCAGGGGGCAGACCAGTTCGTGCTGGGAGCGTTGCCGGCTTTACGAGGCCATTAACGGTCCCAGTTTGGTGCATGGAGCGAGCTCTGTGGAGCAAAATCGGCGTTAGGATCAGTCTCACGGTTTGATGAAAGGAGACATTTTCGGCAACCATGCTGGGTGGAGGTTAAGACCGAGCGCAAAAGTACGGTTGCTCGGCCGTCTCGATCCCGGTTCAGGTTGGTCGTTAATGCTGGTTGTTAATATTGATAACGAATCGCAGAACTGAATAATTGCTCCTAGTGCAAAGTCGCCAGCCGGGCTTCGTTCAAGATTCCAACCGCCGATCTTCCCTCGATGCCGTTCTCAGCAAGTGCAAGTTGGGGAGACTCGCCTCCTCACCTCGACTGCTGAAGACGTTCGATTTACATTGCTTCTTGCCCGAGCGGGCGACGAACGATCGTTTCGAAGAAAGGCATCGCGGTAGGCGCGCCAATCCAACCTCCTTTGCATTGGACTGCGAAAAGCAGTGGGTTATATGTCGACCGCGACTGGGATTGCCTGAAGGTACCTTCGGGAGTAGTGAGCTTCGAGGTGTTGGTCGACACGTGAGATGGAGAGCGAGTTGATACGAGTTCTGTCCGTACTGGGGACAAGGCCGGAGGCCATCAAGATGGCGCCCCTTCTCCTGGCGCTGCAATCGGACACACGCTTTGAATCGAAGATTTGTGCTACCGCTCAGCACCGTCAGATGCTTGATCAGGTGCTGCATCTTTTCGGGCTCGTTCCGGATTTTGATCTCAATGTGATGAAGCCCGGACAGGATCTCTCCGCGATAACGGTGGCCATACTGAATGGCATCAAAAGCGTTCTGACGACGTTCGAACCCGACATCATCCTCGTCCATGGAGACACAACGACGACATTCGCCGCGTCGCTGGCGGGTTACTATCATAAATATCCGATTGGACATGTGGAGGCCGGTCTGCGCACCGGCAATCTCTATTCGCCTTGGCCCGAGGAGGCCAACCGCAAGCTGACCGGTGCGCTGGCGGCTCTTCATTTTGCCCCAACCGAAAGCGCCAGGCAAAATCTCTTGCGCGAGCATGTCGATCCCCGAACCGTGCATGTGACGGGCAACACCGTGGTCGACGCACTTCTTCATGTGGCTGACAAGGTCGAACACGAGCCGGAACTCGGCGAGCGGTTCCGGCGTGAGTTCGCGTTCCTGGACGACACCAAGAAAATGATTCTCGTCACCGCACACCGGCGTGAGAGCTTCGGCGGTGGCTTCGAGCGCATCTGCGGAGCGCTACTGGAAACGCTCGAGCATTTCCCCGATGTCGAAATCGTCTTCCCGGTTCATCCCAATCCCAATGTACAGGGCCCGGTGAAGCGGCTGCTTGGCGGAAAGAAAAACATTCATCTCATCGAGCCGGTGGATTATCTGCCTTTTGTCTATCTGATGAAGCGCGCTCATCTGGTGCTGACAGATTCCGGAGGCATTCAGGAGGAGGCTCCGTCGCTCGGCAAGCCGGTGCTGGTCATGCGCGAGACGACCGAGCGCCCCGAGGCGGTAGAGGCTGGCACTGTGAGGCTGGTTGGCACCGACAAGACGAAGATCCTCTCGGGAGTGAGCGAACTCCTGACTGACGACGCGGCATATCAGCGTATGAGCTTTGCGCATAATCCCTACGGTGACGGCAAAGCTTGCAAACGCATTCTGGCAGCCCTCGTCGCATTCAAGCAAAACCACTATCAAGAGAAGCTAGCAGGATGAGCTTCGAAAGAATCTCGGTTATCGGCCTCGGTTACATCGGGCTACCCACTGCCGCCGTGCTTGCCTCGCGGAAGAAGAAAGTCATCGGTGTCGACGTCAATCCCCACGCTGTCGAGACGATAAATCGCGGCGAAATTCACATCATCGAGCCGGACCTGGATATGGTCGTGCATGCGGCGGTCTCGGAGGGCTGGCTGCGCGCCACCTTGGTGCCGGAGCCTGCCGATGCCTTCCTCATTGCCGTCCCGACACCCTTCCGAGACGGTCACCAGCCGGATCTAAGCTATATCGAAGCCGCGAGCCGCGCGATCGCACCGGTGCTAAAAAAGGGCGACCTGGTGATTCTGGAATCGACGTCGCCTGTCGGCGCGACGGAGGAGATGGCCAACTGGTTGAGTGCGGCCAGACCTGATCTGACCTTCCCGCAAACCCATGGCGAGGCTTCGGATATCCGCGTTGCGCATTGCCCGGAACGGGTGCTTCCCGGGCACGTGCTGCGTGAGCTGGTGCTGAACGATCGCGTCATTGGCGGCATGACACCGAAATGCTCCGCAGCGGCAGTGGAACTCTACAAGACCTTCGTCGAAGGCGAGTGCCTCGTCACCAATTCGCGCACGGCGGAGATGTGCAAGCTGACGGAGAACAGCTTCCGGGACGTGAATATCGCGTTCGCCAATGAGCTTTCCATCATCTGCGACAAGCTGGAAATTGACGCCTGGGAACTCATTCGCTTAGCCAACCATCATCCGCGGGTGAACATATTGCAGCCGGGCCCAGGCGTCGGAGGGCATTGCATCGCGGTTGATCCCTGGTTCATCGTTGCCGGAGCGCCGGACGAGGCCCATCTGATCCGCACGGCACGTGAGGTCAACGACGGCAAACCGCACTGGGTGTTCGAAAAGGTGAAGCAGGCGATAGGCTCGTTCCTGCTGGAAAATCCGGAGAAATCTGTACGAGACGTGACTCTCGCCTGCTTCGGCCTCGCCTTCAAGCCGAACATAGACGATCTGCGCGAGAGTCCGTCCGTGGAAATCGTCAAGATGCTGGCGGAGAACTTCGCGGGGCGGCTGCTTCTTGTCGAGCCACACGTGAAGGAGTTGCCCAAGTCGCTGAAGAGGCAGGAACTGGCCGATATTGACTATGCGTTGAAGCACGCGGATGTCCTCGTCCTTCTTGTCGCGCATGACGCATTCAGAGGCATCAGAGCCAAGATTCGCGGTACACAGGTTCTCTTTTCCGCCATAAAAATATGAATGCAATGTACGGAATTGCATGGGCAGCGGCCGTTTGGGGGCACGGTCGCGAGAGCCAATGGTGGATCACCGAGGGCGGATAGTGTGGCTCGTTAAACATTCCAGGGACTATCTGCGCTGGGCCTTCTCCCTTTCCAGGAAGATTGTGCGGATTGCTCCCTTTCCGATCTTGCTGGTTGTCATAAGCACTCTCGTTTCCCAGCTCTCGATCTTCCTGGCCTCGCTCTTGCCGCTGAAGATCATCCTGCTGATCGGTTCGTCTGGTATCCCAAGGTATTTTCCAGGTTTCCTCGCCGGTTATGGGCGGGAGCCGTTGATTCTCGGCCTAAGCGTAGCGACCGTTGGATTCTACATCCTGCACTTGCTGGGGGATCGCGTTACGTCCCTCAGCGCTGAAAGCGTCGTGACCCGCGTCATCGAAAGGACGGGAAAGCTTCCCCTCTTTGTCAACCAGGAAGAAATCGCGCGGGACGCGTGCCGCAAGCTTGCTCGCACCATAGCAGCAGCGATATTCGCCGCCGCCGTGTTTGGTCTTATCGCGTTCATCCATCCGACGGTCGCGATGGTGCTGGCTGGCTGGTGGGCTGCAGTATTCCTGGTCCTGTCGGTCGCTGGCTCGCTGAACGGTGCCGTGCGATCCTGGCTCGAATCCCATGCCCCGGCATTCATCACGAGCATGAGCAATCTCTGCTTCTTTGCCATCACGGTGTCGATCGTCGCCGAATTTCTTCTCGGGGCTCCATTCAATATCCTTTACGCCGTCATCAGTCTTATTCTTTCGCGCCAGCTCCTGCAGCGCATATCCACCTCCCTGAAGGATGCGCTGGCGCTGAGCGCCCAAAAGCCGCGCCTCAACGCCCTGTTTTTTTTCGGCCATCCTCTCATCGTCGAAGCACCTCGGCGGGAAGACGGAGTCTGGAGTCTGTGTAGGCCGGAGCGGCTCGCGAACTGGCTGCCGGAGATGCTCGGCGGTCTTACGGGGCGAAGCGTCGATGACGTCCAGATGATTAGGTGGCGGGATACGGGGCTTACAGGCGTTCTGGCCTTCGAAATCGAGGCCCGATACGAAACAGGAAAAACGTACAAATATCTCGTCAAGCTGTTCGGCGAGCAACGAAGAACATTGGCAGCGAGGGAAAACGCACTGCTTTCCGTTACTCCGCCGGGGGGCTTGCCCTGCCTCCCCCTTCTCGGCACGCGGCGGATCGAAAACACGGACTGTTTTCTGTTCAAGGGTGTCAGGTCCGTACGCGGCGAAATCAAGGGGGTAGGGCGCAAGATTCCTCTATTGGCACGTGAATGTTGGCTTTTTGAACCCCCGGCTGGCATTGTTCACCGGTATCGCCGCTCGCATCAACTACTGGCACAGCGCCTCACTCCACAGATGAGCGAGCGCCTCACGCATGTGGCGCTGACATCGAGCAAACAGGCGCAGGTTCGGAAATTCGAGGAGATGCTCGAGCCTATTCAGCGCCTTCTCGAGCGGATGCCGCTGACGGTGCACAATCCTGATATCACCGCTGATAGCATTATCGAAATCGAAGACGGAAAGCTTGTCGCAACCGAGTGGGGGCGCTGGTCGCTCGAGCCGGTAGGCATTGGATGGCCTGCTGCCGAGACGAGTGGCTCCCGGATCGCGCAGTGGCTTGAGACGGCGAAGCTTCAACGTCAGGCCTTGGCGAACGTGACAGTCGAACAGATCCAGCTCGCTGCACTGGCCTACGCGTTCCAGCGGTGCTATGCGCGCCAGCGCTATGGAGCCGCCATGCGGATCCTGCCCGCTTTGCTCGCCTGCGCTGAACGAGCATCCGCCCCGACCATACCGGTAGAAGAAGCGCCCCAGGAAGTGCTGCTGCTCAAGAAGACCGGGAGTTAGAGCCTTCATGACTAGATTGGATCATTCTGTTTCTCGTCCAGAGAGACGATCTACGCGAAGGGCGGCGCAGCGCGATGCGGGACATTGGGCAAGCCGGCCGACAAAGTGGGCGTCCGCCGGACGGAAACCCGAAGGGCCGGGCCGGTTTGGCCCAACTCCAGCGGGCTTTGGCTTGACCGTATGCCCGATACGGCCTTCGCCAAATCCCTTGATCTTTAGCTACACCGGATCCGGCGGAACACTTCAATCCAGCCATGAAAGGCTCTAATCATGGCTCGTGTTGCCATGATCGTCTGGAATGATTGCCGGAACGACGCCCGTGTCCTGAAGGAAGCCGAAACACTGCAGAAGGCCGGCCATGCGGTCACGATCTTCGCGTTGCATACGCCTGGAGTGACGATCGAGAACGAGCGCCTGCCTTCGGGCGTGCAGATCATACGCATGTCCCGTCGCCCGCCATGGAGCGCAAGGGGCAACCTGGCAGGGGCGCCGCCGCACGGTGCCAAGCGGACGCTTACCGCACAATCGCTGCATCTTCTCAGCCGCTGGTGGACGCACTGCGCACTCCTTGTGCGCATGGTTGCATCGCGACCGGATGTCGTCCATGCACATGATGTGAATACTTTGCCGACGGGATGGCTGGCCGCGACGTACGCGCGGGCAGCGCTGGTCTATGACGCGCACGAGATCAGCACAGATCGGGAAGGCTACAGGTCCTTCCGGACGGCGGTGGGATGGACCGAGAAACGGCTGATGCCGAGGGCGGCGGCAACGATCACCACCACTGATGCCCGTGCCAAGTTCTTCGCCCGCGCTTACCGCATACCACGCCCGCTGGTGCTGCAGAATCGACCTAGGCTCGTAACGGTGTCGCGGACGGACAGGATACGCCGTGAACTGCAACTGGCCGAGCCATGGCCCATCGTTCTCTACCAAGGCGGCCTGCAACAGGGCCGAGGCCTGACGCGTCTGATCGAGGCGGCGAAGCAAACCGAGCGGGCCTATTTCGTCTTCATCGGCGGAGGGCCCTTGGCCGGGTCGCTTCAAGAGCTGGCGGAAACTGGCGGGCTCGCGGAGCGAGTCCGCTTTATACCGACCGTGTCGCTTGCCGATCTTCCGACCTACACGGCTTCCGCGGATATCGGAGTGCAGCCGCTCGAAAACACGTGCCTTAATCACCTCACCACTGACTCCAACAAGCTGTTCGAATACATGATGGGCGGACTGCCGGTCGTGGCCTCGGACCTGCCGGAAATCCGCAAGATTATGAACGAACACGGCTTCGGCATCATCATTCCCCCCGGAGATACGAGGGCGCTTGCCGAGGCCATTCAGCGGCTGCTCAATGACAAGGAGATGCGCTTGCAAATGGCGGCAAATGCCCGCAGGGCAGCCATGCGTATCAATTGGGAGGAGCAGGAACAAAAGTTGGTGACGCTCTACCGCAGCCTCATCGGCGAGCCCGCCCTCAGTCTGGATCGACAGTTGGAGGACGCGCTCGATACGTGACTGGACGCACGCACTTCTTACGGACCACCCCTTGCCCGCCCTTCCTCGACACGCTCCGTCCTCAGCATCATGAAACACGTCTGGATAATCAATCACTACGCCGAGGAGCCCAAGGGCGCTGGAGGAACACGTCATTTCTCCCTTGCAAAGTACCTACCCGAGTTCGGCTGGACGGCGTCTATCATCGGCGCGAGCACGGAGCATCTGTCGGGGCGGCAACGGCTTGGAGCCGCCGAAAATGCCCGTATGGAATGCTTCAGCGGCATTCCCTTCCTGTGGCTGAAGACGCCGGCCTATTCCGGAAACGGATTTGACCGTATCCTGAACATGCTGACTTTCACGTTGCGGCTGCTCAATCCCGCCAACCTGTCGGCTTTGGAGCGCCCAGACCTGATCATCGGCTCCAGCGTTCATCCCTTCGCGGCGTGGGCAGCGATGCGACTGGCCAGAAGACATCGTGTCCCATTCGTGTTCGAAGTAAGGGACCTTTGGCCACAGGCGCTGATCGACATGGGGCGACTGAAGGAAAACAGTCCGTCGGCCTATTTCCTCCGCCGGCTGGAAAAATCGCTTTACCAGGCGGCGGGAAGGGTTCTCGTCCTTTGGCCCAATGCTGGCGCCTATATTCAAACGCTGGGTATTCCTGCCGAAAAAGTTATCTGGCTTTCTAACGGTATAGACGTTGCGGAATGGCCGGCGGAGATGCCGCCGGCGCGGAACGAGCAATTCACGCTCATGTATTTCGGGGCACATGGGGGAGCCAACGGGCTCGACAATGTCGTTCGCGCGATGCACTTCGTGGAGAACGATCCGCGAGGGACGGGGGTCCAGCTGAGGCTGATCGGCGACGGGCCGCGGAAGGCGGATCTGCGCGCACTCGCCGCCCGACTCGGCGTCCAGAACATCGCCTTTGAGGACCCGGTGCCGAAAAGCATGATCCCTGGACTCGCCTCCCAGGCCGACGCCTTCATCTTCAGCCTGATCGATGTCCCCATGTTCAATTACGGCATCAGCCCCCGAAAGCTCTATGACTTCATGGCCGCGCAGCGTCCGGTAATCTTCTGCTGCCGTGCGGCCAACAACCCGGTGGAAGAAGCAGGTGCGGGCATAACGGTTGCGCCGGGGCAGCCGGAGGAGCTTGCGAAAACCATTGTGGCGATGGCGGCAACGCCGCAATCGGAACGGGAAAGGATGGGCTTGGCCGCAAGACGCCACGTCGAGAAGCACTACGCCTATCACAGCCTGGCAGAACGCCTGGCGCAAACACTCGACGCGGCCATTCACCAAAAAGACGGAGGCGGCGAACCGCAAATCGAGCAAACCCTGGCGGGGAAGCCGCAGACACGACCCGGCAGCTAGTCCGAAAGAGCGGACTGCATCCAGCGTTCGGTGCCCCAGCGGAGCTGAGCCACGCGACCGGTCAAGCCCCGTGAGATTTCGCCGGCGCTATCCACAAGCCGGGTGAGAGCCGTTGCGACGTCCGCAGACTGTGACGCCTTGCCGTCGAAGGAGAATTCCGCCAAGCCCAGCAGTGACATCAGCCCGGGAATCTTGTGGCCATGTTCCGGGAAATAGATGCCAAGAGAAGGGCGCCCAACCAGGGCGGAGAAAATGACGGCGTGGAATCTGCTGGTGACCGTGCATTGGCCACGCGAGAGCGCAAGCAGGAACGCATCGATCGTGGCTGGGCGCGAGACGGTGAGACGTTCCGGCGGGAACTGGGTTTGAGACTGGATGCGCTTGGCGATTTCGTTGGCCACCTCCCGATCAGCGTCTGTTTGCACCAACAGCTGAACGCGGGCACCCCTCTCCAACAATTTTGTGGTCAGATATGCGGATAGATTGATCGACGCGGAATTGCTGAAGGAGTTCTGGCGCATAACCTTCAACGCTGCCGACGATTCGGGCCCCCCGACCCTCATGCCGAACTGGTCGAGACGGATCACCATATTGACGAGCTTTTCATCCGGCGGCTGATACGATGGAGGCTGCAGAAGAAAAGCGGAGTCCAGCTGCAGAGAAACCTGCGGAACCTCTGAGCCGATGCCGTCCAGATACTCCAGCGACTTCGGCTCGCGGGCAGCTGCCGCGCTGCATCCCCGAAGAAAGGTGCGGACAAGGTATCGAGAAAAGGGATCTCCGTAGGGACCAAACGTCGAGGGGAGGCAGACTACCTTTTTGCCCGTGGATATTCCCGCAAGGCACGGAAGGAGTCGGCCGGCCAAGGCATTGGTATCTCTCATGGACCCGCTTGAGAAGAGATGCTCTCCCCCTACAAAAGCCAACGTGTCGCAATCAGCAATACCGTTCCGTTCCAAAATCGAGCGGGGCTGCAAGACGAGGTCATCCAGAAATTCAAGCTCGGTTCCGGGCTCCGGCTTTCGCCCCTTCAACGCCGTCTCAAGTTGGGGCTCGGCAACACGTATCTCCAACTCACCGAGTTCCGACTTGAGCTGTTGGAAGGCACGCAAGCCCGCCGCTGACAGGGGAGGCACAACAAAACAGAATTTCTTGCCCGAACGGAGGAGGAACTGTGCAACCCCTTTCGTGATGGCAATATCGCCGAGATTCGATGCGAAGTGCCCGTACAGCAACCCAATCATAGGGCGAACCACCTGCGCTTAGAATGTGCCTGAGTCTCCAGCTTGCGGTATAGCTCAGGCAGGGCTTCAGTAGTTCGCCGCCATGTTCTCTCATCCTGGACATAGCGGCGAGCGTTTTCCGAAACAGAAGTCGCTTCTGCGCTATTCCTGAGTACGGATGCGATCGTTTTAGCCAGTTCCCGGGGATCGCCTGCCCTGAAGGTAAAGCCAGTCCTTCCATCCAGGACAATTTCGCTGAGAGCCGCGACATCGGACGAGATCACGGGGATCCCCAATGCCATTGGCTCAAAAGGCTTGAGGGGAGACACGAGTTCGCTCACCGGAAAGGGGCGACGAGGATAGATCATGGCTTGACACTGGCCAAAATAGCTCCGGATTCGTTCGTGAGAAATGCGACCGTGAAATTTGATGAGGTGGCGATGCGGCGAAGAAGCAATGCGGCTTTTAAGGGTTCGCGTGTGTGGCCCGTCGCCTATGACAAGCGCGTTGGCATTGAGCTCCGGATGCTCTTCAGCGAGTATCTCAATCGCCGTACACAGGTCTTCAAGACCCTCATAGAACTGAATAGATCCGAAGTAACCGACGGTTCCTTTGGAAATCCGCTGGCCAGAGCGAATTTCATGTTCCGTCTCTTCAGCGGCGTTGAGCAGCAATGAGCATCTTTCCGCTGGCACGCCCAACGATTGAAAGAGTTGGCTCATCGCGCTGGTGATGCAAAGGAGATGGTCGGCAGCCTTTGCAACTTCGACCTCCTCGTGGAATTCAAGCAGTCGGCTCCACGATGGCAGCATCTTCGGACGACTTTTGTCCGTTCCTCGGCCAATCGACATATCCACGAGAAGTGATAGGCCCCTCACTTCATAGATTACAGGCGTTCCGAGCTTTTCACGCACTTTGAGCGCGGCATGGGCATTGAAGTGGAAGGACGCTGCATGTAGGACCGCCGGACGGAGCTTCCTCACCAGCTTGAGCAACTCCGCCTCGTATATCTTGGCGTATTGGTCTCTTCGCATTTCGTAGCGGTTGGCGTCCTGCGAAAGGAACCGATAGCTGACGCCATCCACATCAACAACATTATCGGCGCGGACGCTTTTGAAATTGTCAGCCGGATAACCAGGTCTGAGGACGGGGATTACGTCTATCCCTTGCTGCTGCAGGGCCTTTATGATCCCGTGCGCCCGAACCGCATATCCTCCGTTGTGATAAGGCCTGGAATTGTTCAGGAGATAGAGGATACGCCCACTCACCGGCTTGTAAGCGTAGCTTTCCCGCGCGCGTCCGGGCAATGGGGTAAAATTGAACAGGGGATCGGGATCGCCGTCGGCAGCTACCTCATGCGGTACGTAGGCAGGCTCTTCGTCTCTCGAACTTGGTCCCCACATGCGTTCTCGAGCGAAGGTAATACCCCTTTGAAGCAATGAAGTGCTCTCGGGTTCGGGCTGTGTATATAGCGCCTTGAGCTGCCGGGCTTTCACCTCCAAGAAGTAGGTTGCTCGAATCGTTTCAACGATCTCGGCAACTCGATTTTCCATCACCACAGGCATCGTGGTAATCCCCGTCTGCCTAAATTTCTCTGAAGCAACCGACACCCGCGCGGTTTCTCTCCCCCACTGGTTGAGCTATAGCGGCAAGCTCTATGCTGGAGCAATGGAGTAGATCATCATATTCCAGTTGAAAGAGAGATAATGATTGTCCTTAGGGGTGGGTGAGTGATTTAAAGGCGACGCGGCCGTCAGGGAGTTTGTGAATGGCTGAACGAAAGCTGGAAATCCAGGGACTGCGTGCCATCGCGGTGAGCAGCGTCTTGCTTTTCCACATCTGGCCCGACCTCGTGCCTGGCGGTTACGTGGGGGTTGATGTCTTCTTTGTCATTTCGGGCTACCTCATTACAGGCCTACTTATTCGCGAAGCAGAGACATCTGGCCGAATATCACTGCTCAATTTCTATGAACGCCGTATTCGCCGCCTGCTGCCAGCTGCCACGCTCGTGCTCGTTTCAGTCACTCTCTTCATTGGCCTTCTTCCGGAAGCGCGGTGGGAGGAGACAGCCTACGAACTGATTGCAAGCGCCCTTTATGTAGAAAACTGGCACCTCTCGCGGTTGGCGGTGGATTATCTTGGCGCTGAAAATGCGCCGAGTCCGGTCCAGCATTACTGGTCGCTTTCCATTGAAGAGCAGTTCTACATTGTATGGCCTGCGATCGTGATCGCTATCCTCGGTACAGGCAGATCCAGCAACTTCCGCCGGTTGCTGCTTCTTTCGCTGGGAGTCATTTCCCTGGGATCGCTGGCGGCATCGATTGTTCTGACCGCGCGAAACCCCCAGGCCGCCTATTTTGTCACACATACACGCGTGTGGGAACTGGCCCTCGGCGGCGCCCTCGCCGCAGCTGTGCTGCCAGCCATCTCCGCGCCCGTGCGGGAGACGATGCGGTTGCTCGGTCTTGCGGCCATCCTAGTGGCGTGCTTCGCCTTCACTAGGACAACGCCATTTCCCGGCTACGCTGCCCTGCTTCCCACCATCGGGTGTGCATTGGTTATTGCTGCCGGCAAAAACGAGGGTCGGTGGAGTTCTTTCAGAATTCTTGCACTCCGGCCCGCCCAATATCTCGGCGACATCTCCTACTCGGTCTACCTATGGCACTGGCCCTTGGTCGTCTTTGGCTTGGTCCTCCTGGAAAGCTCCTACCTATCGCACTCCGGTGTTTTGATCCTTGCTGCAACTATTGTGCTGGCTGACTTCTCGAAACGGTTCATCGAAGATCCATTCAGACGCCCTGGTGCGGCCACACGTACGCTCGCATCAGGAGCAGCCTTGGTGGCTGTGTCGGTGATAGCTGCCGGTTTTGTCATCTTCACCGTTGGCAGCAAGGCTCCGGGTACCGCGATTGCGCAAACTGCCGATTTGTATCCCGGAGCAAGAGCGCTTCTGGAAGGTATTCAGCCCGAGGCCGCGGAGCCAATCCCACCGGCGGCGCTTATCCGAAAGGATATCCCCGAAGCCTATAGTGAAGGTTGCCATCGGGGGGCCAAGGATGTGGATCTTAACCCCTGCAGGTTCGGGCCGAAAGAGGGGTCATTTCGCGTCATCCTGACGGGCGACTCGCACGCGGCGAACTGGATCCCTGCCTTCGAGCAACTCGCTTTGACCCGTGGCTGGTGGGTGGAAACACACACGAAATCGGGGTGTCCCCTCCTGGTGGAGGTGACTGTCCTCAGAGATGGCCCGTACGAAGCCTGCAAAGCATGGGGCGAACTTGTTCTCGAGCATATCGCGCGCACAAAGCCGGATGTGGTGGTCATGGCCCAATCGGCGGGAGTGCGTATGTTCGACAAAGGTTTGACCGTAGAGGAAACGCTGGTGAAGACGTGGCGCCAGATTGCGGAAAGCGGTGTGAAGGTCGTTGCTATTGCAGATACGCCGCGTCACGCCGTAAATCCTGCAGAGTGTATCGAAAAGGATCCAGCATGTGCGTCCCCGCGGGAGGCGGTGATGCGCGATGACCCTATCCTCGCTGCCCAACGCCGTAATACCGGAGTGGGGCTGATCGACATGAATGATGCATTTTGCACCGCTACGTCCTGCCCAATGATCATTGGCAACGTCGTAGCGTGGCGCGATAAGCACCATTTCACCGCAACATATTCGCGCACCTTGGCGACGGCTCTTGGGGAAAGGATCAAGGCAGCTGTCGGCAACGTGCCTGTGCTACCGACGTTTTCAAACTAAAGTGGAGTGCGCTCACACTCGCGCGAAGATACGGTCTATCTTTTTGTTGTAGCCGCATTTGTGCGACGGCAAGTGATTCCACTTGCCTGCAAACGCTTTAAGCGGATGCCCAATTGTATAGCTTTGTCTTAAGAATGGGTGAGCGGAGCGGAAGCTTTCAGGAGGTGACTAACCCATCAAGCTTCGCGCGGGCGAGTTCTCCGATGTGTTGCCACCTCCGGTTCTCCATCACCCATCTACGGCCATTCCCTCCCAGACGAGCCCGGAGATTGGCGTCGGAAACGAGTCGTTGGAGAGCGTCGGTCAGACTGCCAATATCCTCCTTCCTGAAGACGATTCCAGTTTCACTGTCTTCAATCATTTCCGAGAGCGCCTGGACACTCGAGACAAGGACCGCTTTCTCCATTGCCAGAGCTTCCAAAGGCTTCATTGGAGAAACCATTTCGCACACCGGCCATGCCTTGCGGGGAAAGGGCGCCACGTCGATCAGAGAATAGTAACGGCTTACCATCTCATGGGGCACGCGACCCGGCATGATGAGCCAGTCGCGCAACCCGCCCTCGGCGGCTATCCGTTCGATGGCGGTGGTAATACGCCCTTTGGTGCCGCCGGATACATCTTCGTTCCCGACAAGCATCAAACGGAACTCCACGCCACGTGCTTTAAGGGCAGAACACGCCGAGACAATATCCTCCAAACCTTCATAGTCGACGAAGGTGCCGATGTAGCCGATGACAGGTACGCCATCCGGTACCCCCAGTTGGCGGGCGAGCTCCTGATCTCTCGGGATTGGTTGGAAGCGGTCCGGATCGCAGGCATTCGGCAATAAACTAATGTTGTCCGCCGCCGCGCCACGTCGAACCATTTCGTCCTTGAGACCACTGGTCAACGTGAACACATGGTCGGCATTGCGGCAAATGGCGGCCTCTAGCTGCTCCAGCGTATGATAATGCGACCCTTTTGCGAATTCGGCATCACGGGACGCCCTGGTAACCTCCCATAGGCCTCGCACTTCGTATACAAATGGCACGCCACACCGGCGCGCAGCAATCAACGCCGGGAGGGCGATATAGCAATTGGACGCAGCCATCACCGCTGACGGCCGGTGCGCCTGGATTTCAGAAACCAAAACATCTGCGGCTTGCTCGACATACAAGCTCCGTGGGTTGCCATGCATGAACGGCTCCTTGAGCCGCCCATAGACAACCTCGTCGACAGGATGCTGGGCCGGAGCATTGTTTGCGTCGGTTCCCGGGACAAGATCGTACGGATATCCGGGTCTTGTGAACACCACGGGGTCCAGCCCATTGGCTTTCAGGGCAGTAATCAGACCATGCGCTCGAGTCGCATACCCCCCTGACGAGAAAGGAAGGCTGTTGTGCAGCAGGTAGACGAAACGATTTGGGACAGGTTCGAATGTGCGTGGGCCCCTTTGCGGGATTTTCTCGATGAGGCGAAGAAGCTTCAGTGGCGTCTTTCTGTAGAGAACTTCAAACGCGATGGCGTCTTTTGCTCCGCCTTGCCGTTCCGTTTCTCTTTCCAGCTCTTCGAGAACGCGAATAGCCTCGCCAAAATGACCTGCTGCCTCTGCGGCTCCAAAATATCCGCGCAAGGTCGGTAAAGAGGGATCGTGGGCGAGAGCTTCTCTCGCAAGCTCGAAGGCTAAATCCGCCTTGCCAATCTTCGCCAAGTCCCGGGCGGCCGACAGGAGCCGTTCGGCTCGGCGGCGCTCATTATCGTTTGCTTCATTTACAACTTCGGCGAATCGCTGGGCGCCAAGCGTTTGGGCTGCGAGCGCGTCTTTACCTACGCTCTTCTTGGGTGACAATGCGGACGAATTGTCCGAATAGCGCTTCCATAATGGCAGGATCAGTGGCTTTACGAGTATTTTTACCTGCGGCGGCGTGTATCTGGCGCCCGCCCGGATGGTCTGCGAAACGACCTTTCCAATGGTCCGTTGCATTGCCCCTCTCGCCGCTAGCCTCTTTGAATGCTGCTCTCTACCGCTATTGGCTATCCCATTCAACAGAGATTGGCGCTTCAATGGTTTGGTATTTCCCCTTTGCTTATACGGAAACCATACGAGGGTCGGGGGAGAGGTGACCTACACCGTACGCAACACCTATCGCACCGAGATATTCGTTGAACTCTCTCTTTTCAGGCACTGTAACAATCGTATGAAAATAGTGATTACCATCATGCCATTCCCGGCCCGTTTTCTTGTCCGATAGCCGCCGGCAGCCCAGGACGAGTGGATACCTACTTGTTATCCTGAGTGGCGGGCTGAGGAAGTGGAGATCGTCTCGCCATGCCTTCTGCTTGCTGGTCTGCCCCCTGAAAAGTGGTCCTCCCTGAAGTAGGCTATTGAGCCGTAGGAGGACGTTGGAATGCCCCAGAAGAAGCAC
>Ga0164243_10008385_pt1 | contig 15240 bp, 10 predicted proteins | sample OricompcompostOP_FD_108781 | JGI IMG/M metagenome (GOLD analysis project Ga0164243, IMG submission 108781) | Organic Plus compost microbial communities from Emeryville, California, USA - Original compost - Organic plus compost (OP) | ecosystem: Engineered > Solid waste > Mixed feedstock >... | reverse complement strand
CAGGTTAGCAGCCCCGAAGGAACGCTGACCATTCTGGCAGAAGTCGATGTCAGCATCGCAGCCGCGGAAACCGTCGCGATCGTCGGCGCCTCCGGCGCCGGCAAATCGACGCTGCTCGCGCTCTTGGCCGGCCTCGACGAGCCCTCGAGCGGCCGCGTCTGGCTGAACGGCGCGGAGCTCACGGCGCTCGACGAAGACGGCCGGGCTGCGGTTCGCGCTCGCCACGTGGGGTTCGTCTTCCAAAGCTTCCATCTGGTTCCCTCGTTGACGGCGATCGAGAACGTCATGCTGCCGCTCGAGCTTGCAGGTCAGTCGAATGCCCGCGCCGCCGCTGCGGAGGTGCTGGCGAAGGTGAATTTGACGGCCCGGCGCGAGCACTATCCGCGGCAGCTCTCCGGCGGCGAGCAGCAGCGCGTCGCGATCGCACGCGCATTCGTCACCCGTCCCGCCGTGCTGTTTGCCGATGAGCCCACGGGCAATCTCGATTCCCAGACCGGCGAGCGCATCATGGATCTGTTGTTCGAATTGAACCGCGACACGCGCACGACGTTGATCGTCGTGACGCACGATCAGACGATCGCGAAACGCTGCGGCCGCATCGTGCGCATCGAAGCGGGACGAATCATATGAAGGCGCTGCGGCTCGCGATTCTGGCGCTCGCGCGCGACGGCAAGTCGGGCGAGCTGCGTGTGCTCCTGCTCGCGCTGCTCGTTGCGGTGTCCGCCCTCACTGCCGTAGGGTTTTTCACGAATCGCGTCAATCGTGCCGTCGATCAGCAGGCCGGCGAAGTGCTCGCCGCCGATCTCAGGCTGCGCTCGAACGAGCCGATCAGCCGCGACTATTTCAAGCTGGCCGAAGCGGCGGGGCTCGCAACCGCCGAGCTCGCAACTTTTCCGAGCGTCGTGTTCGTCGGCGAGGAAAGCTCGCTCACGGCGATTCGCGCCGTCACGGACAACTATCCGCTGCGCGGGCGCCTGCGCGTCGCCGACGTGCCGTTCGAGACAGGCGTGGAAACCGACTCGATTCCGGGCAAGGGCGAGGCATGGCTCGAGCCGCGCGTCATGGCGCAGCTCGGCGCAAAAGTGGGCGATCGCGTGCGCGTCGGCGCGATGGAGATGACGATCACGAAGGTTCTCGACTATCGGCCCGATCAAGGCTCGACCTTCGTCGATCTCGCCCCGACGCTGCTCATGCGCATGGACGATTTGCCTGCCACTGCGCTCGTGCGCACGGGCAGCCGCATTTCATACGCAGCGCTGTTCGCGGGCGATACTGCCGCGGTTGCGAAAGTGAAGGCGCAGCTCGAAGCGCGCAAGACGCGCAGCGAACGCATCTCCGATCTCGCCGATGCGAGCCCGCAGATTCGCTCGGCGATCGATCGCGCCGGCCGCTTCCTGAGCCTGTCGGCGCTCGTCACGATCCTGCTCGCCGCGATCGCCGTCGCGATTGCCGCACGCCGCTATGTCGCGCGGCACCTCGATACGGTCGCGTTGATGAAGAGCATGGGAGCACCGCAGCGGCTGGTGTTGCAGATCAGCGTGCTCGAGCTGCTGATGATCGCGATCGCGGCCGGCATCGTCGGCTCGGTCATCGGCTACCTGGCGCAGGCCGGCATCTCGATCCTGCTGCGCGAGCTCGTGCGCGGCGACTTGCCTCAACCGTCCCTGACCGCAGGCGGACTCGGCTTGATGACCTCGATCCTCATGCTGATCGGCTTCGCGCTGCCGCCGCTCCTGCAGCTGCGCCATGTGCCGCCGGCGCGCGTGCTCCGCCGCAATCTCGAGCCGCCGCCGCTGAAATATGTGACGGTCTATGGCACCGCGATGGCATCGCTCGTTGCATTGCTATGGTGGCTGCTGCGCGACTTCGATCTGCTCGTGTATGTCGTGCTCGCGACCGCGGGAACGTTCGCCGTGTTGTTCGGTGCAGGCTGGCTGCTCGTCAATACGCTCAGGCGCCTGCGCGGAAGCGTCGGGATCGCGTGGCGCTATGGGATGGCGAACATCGCGCGGCGCGGCCGCGACAGCATCATCCAGATCATCGCGTTCGGCCTCGGCCTCATGGTGCTGCTGCTGCTCGCCGTCGTGCGCAACGACCTGATGCAGGAATGGCGCGCGAGCCTGCCGGCCGACGCGCCGAACTATTTCATGATCAATATCCGCGCCGATCAGGTCGAGCCGATCAAAACCTTTTTCAATGAGCAGCAGGTCGCGCCGCCCGAGCTCGTGCCGATGATTCGCGCGCGCCTCGTCGAGATCAACGGCGTGAAGACCGGCGAGCTGCGCCTGCCGACCGATCGCGGCCGCGAATTCGTCGATCGCGAAGCGAATCTCACCTGGTCGCAGGATCCGCAGGAGAACAACACGATCGTCGCCGGGCAATGGTGGCGCGAGGGCGATGGCGGCGGCCCGCGCGTCTCGGTCGAAATCGAGCTGGCGCAAGCGCTCGGCCTGAAAATCGGCGACCGTCTCACGTACGACGTCGGCGGCGAGATCGTCACGGCGACCGTCGCGAATTTTCGCGAGGTGCGCTGGGATACGTTCCTCCCGAACTTCTTCATGGTGTTCTCGCCGGGCGTGATCGACGATGCGGCCGGCACCTACATCACCGCGGTGCACATTCCGCAGGACCGCCGCTCGATGATGATCGACTTCACGCGCGACTTCTCCGAAGTCACCGCGATCGATCTCGATGCCATCATCGCGCAGGTGCGCAGCGTGATGGACAAGGCGACGCTCGCCGTCCAGTACGTCTTCGGATTCACGCTGCTCGCGGGCATCACGGTGCTGTTGGCCGCGATCCAGGCGACGCGCGATGAGCGCCGCTACGAAAGCGCGATGCTGCGCACGCTCGGAGCGAGCCGGCGCGTCGTGTTTCAAGGCGTGGCCGCGGAGTTCGCGACGCTTGGGCTCTTGTCCGGAACGCTTGCGGCGATCGGTGCGAGTGCGGCGGGCTACTTCCTAGCCAAGCAGCTGTTCGATCTCGACTACACGTTCGATCCGCTCGTGTGGGCGGCGGGGCTGATCTCCGGCACGCTGCTCGTCGGAATCAGCGGCACGCTCGCGACGCGCTCCGTCGTGAACCATCCGCCGATCGCGACGCTGCGCGGCGGCTGATCATTGCAATCCCAGCATCACCCAGCCGATCTCCTCCGGCTGGCCGCGCCAGGTGTAGCCGTCGAATCTCAGGAGATAGTTGCCGGGGCCGAAGGCAGAAGAATTGAGCCCGAAGCGCAGCTCCTTGTTGGAATCGCGCGCGATGCGGCGAATCTGCATGACGCGGCCGCCGTCGACTTTGTCGATCGTGATCTGAAACGTCGTGTATGTGCCTTCGGTGACGTCGACGAAAATATCCATGAGCTGCGGCGGATTCGGCCAGCCGATCGCGACCGTCGGCGCGGCAGGCTTCGCGCGGCTCAGCTGCAATCGATACGTCTGCACGCTGCCGGGCGCCTGCATCTGGGTCGACTGCAGATTGCGCTTCACATCTTTCAGCTCCTTCGCGAGCGAGCTCGCATGCATGCCATAGGCAATGAGCCCGCCGATCGCCGCGATCAACGCGAACGCAAGCGCATAGACGACGATGCGATTCGCGCCGCTGCCTTCCGCCGATGAGGCTTGCCACTTCCGGCCGTCATCGTCGTCCTCATCGTCCTCTGCATCGTTCTCGGTGGCCCGCAACGCAGCGTGCGTCGCGCTCGAGGGGATCGCCTGGAAGATGCCGGTTTCGCTGTCTTCCATCGGCCGCCGCGCAAGCCGCGCCTTGAGCCGCACCGGGATCGGCAGGCTGTTCAGGAACTGCGGATGCTCGAGGCAGTACTTCTCGAACTCGCGCGCTTCGCGCACCGTGAGCTCGCCCGCGAGGTAGCGATCGACGATCTGTTCGCTTTCGATGTAATTGCGGTCCATGCGGTGCGCCTATTGCCCCTGGCTCTCTTCCATCTGGCAATGCGCGCATTTGGGCCAGTAGGGCTTGGCCATGCGATCGAGCGTTTCGCGATTGCCCTTGGCGAAGAACTCGCGCATGGCCTTCGATTCCGGATCATCGCCGTAGCCGAGCCCGACCACGCGCACCTGCGTCATCGATCCCGCCGGCGCCATATAGATGACGGTCCACGTGCTGCGCATCGCGTTCTTGAATGGAAAATTCGCCGGCGCTTGCTTGATGCGTATCGCCAGCATGTGCTCGGGCTCGTAAGCGAGGATCTCGTTGACGATCGTGTTCGGATCGCCGAGCGTGCCGTTCGGGTCGTAGTGGCTGCGAATCGCTCCCCCGACCTTGAGGTCGACGTCGGCATGCGCGACCCCGGTGGCCTTGAACCCTTCGGCGGTCGTGAACAGCCGCCACACCTCGGCGACCGGCGCGTTGATGAATCCTTCCGTCACTTGCGGCTCTGCGGCACGCGCGGCGCTTGCGACCAGGGCCGCGAGCAGCGTCATGGTCAAGATCCAGGCCCTTGTCATAGTGCGATCCTCGAGCGAAATGTGGCGCAGACCGCATTATTGTTGCAGACCTATGGCCGATACTGACAGGCCATCGAATCGGCTCTCATATTGAAAGTCCGCAGGCATTCCTGCTAGTAAGCCGCATGATTCTCACGCTGGAAGTCATGGGAGAACAGGCCGAGGACCTGGGGGCTGGGAGCCGCAAGGTCTTCGATTCGATCGGCGGGACGCTCGGCCGCCTGCCCGACAATGATTGGGTGTTCCCCGATCCCTACGTCTCCGGCCGCCACGCCCTCATTCGTTATCTCAACGGCAAATTCTTCATCGAAGACACGAGCACGAACGGCGTCTTCGTCAATTCCCCCGATAACCGCGTGCCGCGCGCGCAGGCCTATCAGCTCAAGGACGGCGATCTGCTGTACATCGATGCGTATCGAATCCAGGTTTCGATCGCCAAGCCGGCGCCGGCTAAAGCCAAGGCCGATGACCCGTTCGCACTCTTGAAGGCGCACGCGCATGCCGCACGCGAGGACAAGACGGTCGCGATGTCCCCGCCCGTCGAGGACGATCGCACCGCCGCGATGGCTCGTCACGGGGATGATGCAGCGGACGCTGCCGTCGAGTGGTTCGCCACCAGCGAGGTCAACAAGGCGCCAGCGAAACAACAGGCATCGCCAGGCGCAGCGCTAGCGCCCAAGTCGCCCGCCGCTGCACCAGAACGGACTGGCGCTCGGGATGGTGCATCGGGGAAGCGCACGCCCGCATCAGAAAACGATGATCTGTTGCGCGAGCTGATGGAAGCCGCCGGCATCGAAGGCGTCCAGCCTTCGACGGAGCTCGCGCAGACGCTCGGCTCGATGCTGCGAGCCTCGATCGGCGGCCTCATGGACTTGTTGCGGGCGCGCGAGCGAATGAAGGACGACATGCGCCTGCGCGGCACGACGTTCAAGGCGCAGCACAACAATCCGCTCAAGTTCTCGGCCAACGTCGCGGACGCCTTCCACAACATGCTCGTGAAACACAACCCCGCGTATCTCACGCCGCCCGATGCGTGCGAGGATGCGCTGCGCGACGTGCGCGATCATCAGGCCGCAATGATTGCGGCCATGCGGCTCGCCTTCGAGTCGATGCTCGCGCAGTTCGATCCCGTGCGCCTGCAGGATGATTTCGATCGTCAGATGAAGAAGGGCTCGATCCTCGGCGTGCCGGCCAAGCTGCGCTACTGGGATCTGTATCGCGACAAATACGGCGAGCTCGCGAAGGATGCCGACGCGAGCTTCCGGACGCTGTTCGGCGAGGAATTCGCGCAGGCCTATGCAGACCAGCTGGAGCGCCTGCAAGCGCTCGCTCGCCATCGCCAGAAGTAGCTTCAGGGAGCATCATCGCCGTCAGGGCGGACAGCGCTGCAGGAAGCCGGAGGGGAGAGGGGACTTGTTCGACGACACCTTGGTGGAAGAAAACCTTCACCCCACCTACCGGTCCGCGGGACTGACGGACAAGGGACGGCTGCGGCCGACCAATCAGGACGCCTTTGTCGATGCCGCCGGCGCCGGCCTATGGGCGGTGGCGGACGGCATGGGCGGCCATCGCGACGGCGATGTCGCAAGCCGCATGGTCTGCGAAGCGCTCGAGGGCTTTCACCCGCATGCGCAGCTCGAAAGCAGCATCGATGATCTGCGCCAGCGCATGAGCGATGTGAATGCGCGCCTGTATGCGGCGTCGGTTCGCGCGATCAATCCGGTCCAGAGCGGCAGCACGGTCGTCATGATGGTCGCGCAGCGCACCTCTTTCGCGGTGCTGTGGGCGGGCGACAGCCGTGCGTATCGATTGCGCGACGGCAAGCTCGTGCAGCTGACGACCGATCACACCTGGGCGACCGAGCTGCACCTCGATGCGGACCATGGCGAGGAGGCGGATCACGCGATCACGCGCGCGGTCGGCGGCGAGGCGACGTTGCTGCTCGATGCCCGGCGCGATCGCGTGCGTCTCGGCGATCGCTATCTTCTGTGTTCCGACGGCCTGACCCGTGAGCTGACGGACGCGAGGATCGCGGACCTGCTCGGCGCCGGCGACGTGAATCAGGCTGCACGCGCGCTCATCGAGGCGACGCTCGCGCATGGTGCATTCGACAACGTGACCGTCATCGTCATCGACGCCGCATGAGACGATGTGCCTGTATTGCCTGTCCCGCGCGCGCGGGACAGGGTTAGCGCGAGAGCTCCTCTTTGGCATCCTCCCTGTCTGAATTGTTGACGGCCTACAACCGCGGCTCATTGCCGCTCGAAGTCTTGCGCGCCCGCATTCGCGAGCTGGCCGATGCGGACACCGCGCAGCTCAGCCGCTGGATCGCCGAAGTCAAAGCCGCGCTCGCGGCCGGCCGCATTGGCGAGCCTGTCGCGCGTACGGTCCTCGACATGCTCACGTCCGCGAACAGCGCGACCCAGGTCGCGGATGAGCAAACGCGCGCACAAGTGCCGCCTGCCACGCTGCTGCGGCCCGATGCAACCGAGCGGCGCTCGCACGAGGCGTCGAGCGACGATCGCACGGTGCAAGTGCACGAACGCATGCCGGAAACGGCTGCGCGCACGTTGCGCGTGCCGGTCGAAACGCTCGTGCGCCCGGCGCCGAAGGACGCGCCCGCCGCTCACGATCGCACGCAGATCATCACCGAGCGGCTCGTCAAATCGCTCGATCAAGTCGAGGCCGCACATCACGGCCCGCTCGAATCGGGCGCGGTCATCAAGCATCGGTTCGTGCTCGAGCAGCTGATCGGCAAGGGCGGCATGGGTCTCGTCTTCGCCGCGATCGATCGGCGCAAGCAGGAGGCTCACGATCCGAATCCGCGCGTCGCCTTCAAGGTGCTGAACGCGGATTTCCAGCGTCATCCGCAATCACTGATGGCGCTGCAGCGCGAGGCCCGCAAGGCGCAGACGCTCGCGCATCCGAACGTCGTCACGGTGTTCGACTTCGATCGCGACGGCGATACCGTGTACATGACGATGGAGCTGCTCAAGGGCCGGCCGCTCGAGGCGCTCGTGCGCGAAGTGCGCGGCAAGGGCATCGCGCCCAGGCAGGCGCTGCCGATCATTCGCGGCATCGCTGAAGGGCTTGCGTATGCGCATCGCAAAGGCATCGTTCACTCCGATCTGAAGCCCGGCAACGTTTTCATTCTCGAGGACGGCACGCCGAAGATTCTCGACTTCGGCATCGCGCGAGCCGTGCCGAATGCCGCTGCCGAGGAAACGCCCGACGTGTTCGATGCCGGCATGCTCGGGGCGTACACGGAGGCGTATGCGACGGACGAGATGGTGGTGGGCGTCGATCCGCATCCGACGGACGACATGTATGCGCTCGGCATCATCGGCTACGAGCTGATTACCGGGTTTCATCCATTCCAGCGTCACAGCGCACCGAAGGCGCGTGAGCTCGGCATCAAGCCGCCGCCGCTCAAGGGGCTCAAATTGCGTGAGGCGCGCGCGCTCGAGCGCTGCCTGTCGTTCGATCGCAGGCAGCGCCCGCAGAATGCCGCCGAGTTCCTGAAGGCGTTTCGCGGCGTCACGCCGCTACAGAAAACGACGTTGGCGGCCGCTGCCGTGCTCGCGCTCGCCACGGGCTACTTCTCCTACGAGAGCTATCGCGAGACGAGCCCCGCCGTGCCGTTCAGCGCCCTGCCGCTCGAGACTCAGCAGCAGTTCAAGGCTGCGATGGCCGAGGGCGACGAGGAATGGAGCTTCTATGTGCGCGACCAGAATCCGATCCAGCTCGAAGGCGCCCTGGATCACTACGCCGACGCTTACAGGCTCCATCCCCGCAATCACGAGGCCGTTCGCGGCTTGAAAAAAGTCGCGGACGCTTTGCTCACCCTCGCGCAAGAGCCTGAGCAGCGGCGGGAAGTCGCAGCGACGCTGCAAAAGCGCAGCGACTTCTATCTGCGCTACGCCCCGGTCCTGGACGCCGCGCGCGATTAGTGCCGGCTACTTCGACGGCACGCCCGGGCCGTCGGGCGGAAAGGCGGCGAATTCCGGCAGCGCCTCGGCCCGCTGTGAATGCGCGGCGAGCAGCGGATACTTCGCCGCGACGATGAGCTCCGGAACCATCGCTTGCGCGAACTGCCAGAGCACCGCCGCGGTGACGCCGCCTTGATCGATCGTATCGGACGTCGCGGCGAGCGGCTGCTTGCGCAGCTCGTCCTCGAGCGCCGCGACGCCGGCGAGCGCCTGGCCGTGCACGCGATCGAGCCAAGGCTGATGCCACTTCGGCTCCGGGCGGAGATTGCGTTCGTACACCGACTGGATGCACTTCTCACAGGCCGCAAGGCCAAGGCCGACGATGCGCAGCGTGTGTTGAAGCTCACGCGTGTCGCGCGGCAGCAAGCTGCGGCGCGGCGCCGCCAGCCGCTCGGCGTAGGTGAGGATCAAGGTCGAGTCCATGAGCACCTCGCCATCGTCACAGACGAGCGAAGGCGCTTTCACGACCGGATTGATGCGTTCGAATTCCGCGAACGTCGTGAACACCGACACGGCGCGATGCTCGAACGGCAGGCCGAGAAGCCGCAGAGAGATCGCCGTGCGCCGGACATAGGGTGAATCGAGCATGCCGATGAGCTGCATTTGGATGTCCTCATTACCGAACGTGCCTGGCAGACAGGTAACATACGCGCGCTCCTGCCGTAACCAACTCTAACGATTCACAGGCACGCGCCTAGATGCAGTCATGCTTCTTCTAGCCTGCACAGCACGCAGTCCGTACGTCTTCGAGCGTCGCCTGTCCGCGCGCCTCGCCCAATGACCGAGGCCCAGACCATGGAAGGCGCGGTCATGCCGCGGCGCTCGCGCTGGACTGTCGCCCAAGCGTGGGCGGCCGGGCTGCTTGCCTACGCCGTGGCGATCGGCATTGCGCCGACGCGAGCCGTCGTGTGGATCAATGATGTCGCCTGGACGCTCGCCCCGCTGATCGCATGCCTCTTGTGCCTGCGCACTGCCCGCCGACTTGCGTCCTCCGAATTCAAGGCCTGGCGCTGGATCGGCATCGGCTGCGGCAGCTGGTTCGTCGGGCAGCTGCATTGGGATGTCAATCAGCTCGTGCTCGGCATCGCAATGCCGTATCCGAACATGGGCCAGATCTTCTATTCGTCGTTCACGGTCTGTGTGATGGTGGGCGTGCTGTCCATGCCCGAGGTGCGCGGCGGCTCGCCGCTCACGATCAAACATTTCGGGAACATCGGGCTGGTCCTGTGCTGCCTGGTCGCAAGCGGGGTGCTGGGATTGCTCGAGCCCGTGTTGCGGTCGCAAGCACCGCTGCCGTCTTTGCTGGTCGGCGGAATCCACACCATGCTGTTGTCGGGGACATTCCTGGTCGCGCTGTTCGCGCTCTGGACCTATCACTGGACCCGCTCGTGGACGGCCATGCTGCTGATCGTGATCGGCTCGGGAATCTATCTGGTGACGAACCTGATCTATTCCCATGCGCTGCTGAGCCGCACGTATGTCGAAAGCGATCTCATCAATGCGAGCTGGTGCGTGGTCTTCGGCTGCATCGCCTGGGCGGCTCACGAGCGCTGGTGGCTCGAGCTGCATCCGAGCGTCGCGACGCCGCGGCACATGCTCGCGCGGGAGCGCTGGCTCGAAGCCGTGATTCCCGCGCTCTTGATCGCGATCATGGTCGTCGTCGCGCTCGTTGCCCTGCCGAATCTGTCGCGGCGCGTGCTCGGCATCGCGGCAGTCGTGTTCGTGCTGTTCGCCTTGATACTCGCCGTGCGCGAGGCGTGGATCCAGCGCGAGTCGCAACGCTTGAACGACGAGCTCATCCGCGCGAACCGGCGCCTGTCGCTCGCCAATGCGGAGCTGCAGACGAGCGAGCAGCGGCACCGCGATCTCAATCGGCAGCTGGAAGCGCGCGTCGCGCAGCGCACGGCCGAGCTCGGGCGCGCCTACGGCGAGCTCGAAGGCTTCGCCTATGCGGTCGCGCACGATCTGAAATCGCCGCTCCGGTCGATCAACAGCTTCGCGCACCTGTTGCGACAGCATCTAGGCGAGACCAGCACGCCGGAAATCGCCGGACACCTGGAGCGCATCCGCAACGGCTCGCTCAAGATGGCGGCGCTGATCGACGACCTGCTCGAGTACTCGCACATCGAACGGCGTGCGCTGAGCGTCAGCAGCGTCGATCTCGGCGGCGCGATCGGCGCGATCTTGAACGAATGCGCCGACGACATTCAGCGCCGCGCCGTGGCGGTGCAAGTCGACATCCAGCCGATGAAGCTGCTCGTCGATGCCGAAGGCCTCGGGCTCGTGTTGCGCAATCTGATCGAGAACGCGCTCAAGTACAGCCGCGACGTCGCTGCGCCCGTATTGCGCATTCGCGCCACGCGCACCGGAAGCTTTGCGCTCCTGGAAGTCGCCGACAACGGCATCGGCTTCGATATCGCCTATCACGATCAGATCTTTCGGATCTTTCAGCGCCTGCATCGTGATGATCAATATCCCGGGACGGGCATCGGCCTGGCGCTCGTGCGCAAAGCGGTCGAACGGATGCGCGGCCGTGTGTGGGCGCACAGCGAGCCCGGCAATGGAGCGCAGTTTTTCGTGCAGCTGCCGCTCGATGAGTCGGCGAGCTCAGGCGACTGACTCGACGCTCATCTAGCCGTCCACACTTCGGCGATGCGCGCGGGCAGCGGCCGGCGATCGAGGGCGAACACGAGCGCGAGCGTACCGATGATCGTGAGCGCGATGCCGATCGCGAACATCGTCGGATACCCTGCAGCATCGGCGATCAGCGCGGCGGCGAACTGGCCCGCGCTGCCCACGAGAACGTAGACGCTCGCGAGCAGCGTGTAATCGGTGCCGGCATGCTCCGGATCCGACGCGTCCATCATCAATGTGAACAGCGCGACCGTCGCCATCGTGCTCACGACACCCTCGATGACCGTCGCCGCCCACAGCAGCTCGACACCGCCGATACCGAGCGAGGCGACCCAATACGGAATGAAGGTCAGCGCCTGCCCGAGCCCGGTCGCCAGCAGCGCGAAGCGGCGGCCGACGCGAAACGCGAACCATCCGCCGAGCACCGCACCGACGAGGCTCGTCGAGGAGCCGACCGTGCCTTTCATGAGCGCGATCGTCTCGGTGCTGAGACGTTGATCCTTGAGGAACGGGCTGAGGAGCGTCGACACCATCGCATCGCCGAAGCGAAAACAGAAGATCAGGAAGGCGAAGCTCAGCATCCCCGGCACGAGCAGGCGCTGCAGCCATCCGATCGCAAGCACCGCGAAGCGCGGCGGCGCGGTCCGCTGGCTTCGGTCGGGCTCCACGAGCGTGAGCACCGGAATCACGGTGAGCGCGAGCAGCGCCGCCATCGACGCGAACATCGTCGACCAACCGGTCTTCGCGAAGACCCACAGCAACAAACCGCCGCCCAGGATCATGCCGACGCGATACGCGCCCACCTGGACGGCATTCGCGAGCCCGCGTTCATGCGTATCGAGCAGGCGGACCGCGAGGCCGTCCGTCACGATGTCCTGCGTCGCCGCAATGATGTTGAACACGAACGCGCCGACGATCACGGGCAGATAACCCGCGTCCAGATCGAGTCGACTCAGCAGCAGCGCCCCGATCACGGAACTTGACTGGAGCGTCAGCAGCCACGCCTTGCGTGTCCCGAGATGGTCGAGATACGGCGCCCAGAGAAATTTCAGAGCCCAGGGCAGATGCAGAAGGCTCAATGCGCTGATCGCCGTCAGCGACAGCCCCGCCTCGCGCAGCACGACCGGCAGGGCGAGCGTAAAGAATCCGAACGGCAGGCCTTGCGCGAGATACAGCGCGCTCAACAGAACGATGCGCCGTGTCGCCGGCGCGGCGGTCATCGACGTCACTCGAGCTTCATCTTCGGCTGCGCCGTGAAAGTGCATCTACGTACTGCCAGCAACTTCGGAGGCGTGCTATTCGGTGGAATACGCGCAGGCAAGTCTTGCCGATCGCGCGCACGATGCGCGGCGCGGTCCGGCTTTCGATCCAGATTCAGTGGCTTCCAAGGCAGGAGATCGTCTCATGAATCGCTCACGCTCGCTCGCCCTCGCCCACGCAATTGCCCTGGCTCTCACGCTGAGCACGCTCGTATCGCCGGCTGCTCGTGCGCAACAAAGCACCGAAGGCGATGTGCTCGATACCGTGATCGTCACCGGCACGCGCCGCGCAGATCGCACGGTGGCCGATTCGCCCGTACCGATCGACGTGCTCGGTGCGCAAACGCTCGAGAACCAAGGCTTCACCGAGACGAACCGCGTGTTGAACACGCTCGTGCCGAGCTTCAATTTTCCGCAGCCTTCCATCACCGACGGCACGGACGTGATCCGTCCGGCGACCCTGCGCGGCCTGAGCCCCGACCAGACGCTCGTGCTGGTCAACGGCAAGCGCCGCCATCCGACGGCGCTGCTCAACATCAACGGTTCGGTCGGCCGCGGCTCGGCGGCGGTCGATCTCAACATGATTCCGGCGGCCGCGATCGAGCGCATCGAGGTGCTCCGCGACGGCGCCGCGGCGCAATACGGCTCGGATGCCATCGCTGGCGTCATCAACATCGTGTTGAAGTCCGCCAATCACGGCGGCGGCATGACGACGTCGTATGGCCAATACATGACGACGCTCGAAGGCGTGCACGACATCCGCGGCTTGCAGACCGGCGCCAACGGACAGCCGATCGTCGGGCCCGACGGCGTGTACGCGATGCAGCTCGGCGGTGAGCGCAGCGTGACGGATGGCGAGACGTGGTCGATGTCCGGCAACTGGGGCCTGCCGATCGGCGCGCAGGGCTTCGTCAACATGACCGCCGAATATCGCGACCGCAATCCGACGAATCGCACCGGCCCCGATCCGCGCCGCCAGTATCCGCTCGTCGGCACGGCGGCCGACCCGCGTGAATTCACGATCGATCGCATCAACCATCGCTATGGCGATGCGGCGACGGAAGACCTGAACGTGTTCATCAACGCGGGCGTCGATCTCTCGGAATCGCTAGAGCTCTACGGCTTTGCGAGCTATGGACAGCGCGACGGCGAAAGCGCCGGCTTCTTCCGCCGCCCCGGCGTGCCGACCGCGGGCGCCGGCAGCCCGAACACGGACACGCGCAATCGCAACTGGAGCGCGAGCACGACGACGTTCGTTCCCTACTATCCCGACGGCTTCCTGCCGCTCATCACGAGCGACATCGAGGACCTGTCCGTCGCCGCCGGGCTGCGCGGCGAAGTCGGCGCCTGGGATTGGGATGCCTCGATCGTGCATGGCCAGGACGATTTCGACTTCGGCGTGGCGCACAGCCTGAACACGTCGTTCGGCTCCGCGAGCGACACGACGTTCGACGCCGGCAGCCTCGGCTTCGCACAACAGACGGTCAACATCGATGTGCGGCGCCTGTTCGAGCCGGGGTTCGTGCAGTCGACGTCGGTCGCGTTCGGTGTGGAATACCGTCGCGAGCAGTTCGAGATCGACCCCGGTGAATTTCAATCGTATGCGGGCGGTCCGTTCGCGGCGTCCGGAGCGCCCGCTGGCGCTCAGGTCTTCCCCGGCTTTCGCACGCCGATCGATGAGTCGCGCAACAGCAGATCGCTGTATGTCGATCTGGATACCGACGTCACCGATCGCTGGAACGTCGACCTCGCGGCGCGCTTCGAGGATTACTCTGACTTCGGCTCCGAGGTCACGGGCAAGATCGCGACGCGTTTCAGCTTCAACGATGCGGTCGGCGTGCGCGGCGCGGTGTCCACCGGTTTTCGCGCGCCGTCGTTGCATCAGCAGTTCTATCAAACGAGCTCGACGAATCTCGTCGGCACGCAGCTCGTCGAGATCGGCACGTTCCCCGTCAGCCATCCGGTTGCGCGTGCGCTCGGCTCGAAGGATCTCGAGCCTGAAACCTCGGTGAATTATTCCGCGGGCATCATCCTCACGCCGCTCGATGCGTTGAGCGTCTCGCTCGATTTCTATCGCATCGACATCGACGATCGGATCGTCGTCACGGAGAATCTGGAAGGCGCCGCCGTCGTCGCGATCCTGCGCGGTGCGGGGTTCAACGACATCACCTCCGCGCGCTTCTTCATCAACGGCGTCGATACGAAGACGGAAGGCTTCGATCTCGTCGGCACGTATCGCACCGATGTGCCGTTCGGACAGCTCGCGCTCACGGCCGCCTACAACTACAACCAGACGGACATCGAGCGGCTGCATGCCGCGCCAGGCCCGCTCGCGTCGATTCCGAACCTCGTGTTGTTCGGCCGTCAGGAGCGCATCCGCTTCGTCGAAGGCCAGCCGCGGGACAAGATCGCGTTGTCGGGCGACTGGTCGCGCGATCGCTTCTCGGCGACGCTGCGCACCACGCGCTTCGGTGATGTGAAGAGTCCGGGCCTGCCCGCGGACGGCAGCGATGACGTCGACCTGACGGCGAAGTGGATCGTCGATCTCGAAGCGCGCTTCGCACCGACGACGGCCTGGCAGATCGCGCTCGGCGCGAACAATCTGCTGGATGAGTATCCGGACAAGAATCCGACCGGTCCGCGCCGCGCGCCCTTCACGGGCTCCTACAGCGCGAACAATTACTTCACGCCGTATTCCTCGTTCTCGCCGTTCGGGTTCGACGGGCGCTACGTGTACGGGCGCGTGAGCTTCAACTGGTAACGTGAGATCAGCGGTTGGCGGCGGACGGGACCAAGTCAGTACACTCCTGCCTTTCGTCTCACGAGCCGCCAACCGCTACCAATGACCTGGCTGATCGAAGGCTTCACGCTCATCCTGAGCACCGTCGGCGCGCT
>Ga0164243_10008383_pt1 | contig 15242 bp, 15 predicted proteins | sample OricompcompostOP_FD_108781 | JGI IMG/M metagenome (GOLD analysis project Ga0164243, IMG submission 108781) | Organic Plus compost microbial communities from Emeryville, California, USA - Original compost - Organic plus compost (OP) | ecosystem: Engineered > Solid waste > Mixed feedstock >... | reverse complement strand
TATCCCCTGGCTCATCTGCTCCTCCCAGTCGCTTGAGTTTCTCTTCCCTTCGGTTGATCCCACCAGTCACATATACACAATCCACAATGTCGGCAACTGCGCAAGCGAGCGGAGGCGGAGGCGAGGCCACCTTCAGAGTATGGGAAGCTCCCCGCCTTATAGTCTGAGAACTGCACTAACTTTAATTGCCTGCTTGAAGGACAAGGAGAAGCCCGTCGCCGTACGATCTTCCAACATTGTCGCAGCTAGAGGTACTTATATTTTCTACTCCCTCGTACATAACCCGTCCGGATAGATCCAAAGACTTACACTTTACTCCTCTCCCCTCCTATAGCCGTCGCCGATGCCATCCGAACCTCACTTGGCCCTCGTGGCATGGACAAGATGATTCGAAGCGGAAAGGGAGAGACCATAATCACGAACGATGGAAATACGATGTTGAAGAGCATGTCGGTCATGCACCCTACGGCCAAGATGCTGGTCAACCTCTCCACAGCCCAGGATGTTGAAGCTGGTGACGGTACGACATCAGTCGTCGTCATCTGCGGAAGCTTGCTCGGTGCTGCGGACAGGCTACTCAACAAGGGTATCCACCCTTCAGTTATTTCGGAGGCCTTCCAAAGAGCGGCCGCCGCCTCGGTCGAGATCCTTCACGAAATGTCCCAGCCGATCCAACTCACCGATACCTCCGCCCTTCTCCAAGCCGCCAACACCTCCCTCTCGTCCAAGATCGTCTCCCAATACTCCAACCTTCTCGGCCCCATGGCGGTGAACTCGGTCGTCAAGACGATAGATCTCAAGACGGCGGATAACGTGGATCTGAAGAACATTCGAATAGTCAAGAAGGTCGGCGGAACCATCGAGGACAGCGAGCTTGTTGATGGCCTAGTATTAGAGCAGCCCGTACTGAAGGGTGCAGGTGGTCCTGTGAGGATGGAGAAGGCGAGGATTGGTCTCATCCAGTTCCAGCTTAGCCCTCCCAAGCCTGATGTATGTCTTTCCAGCCCCCCTTCTTCTTTTTCTTCTTCTTCTTCCCACAATTACACTTTATGCTAGGTCACGGAAGCACTAACAGGGATTTTTATCAGATGGAAAACACAATTGCCGTCAACGACTATAGGCAAATGGACAAGATCGTCAAGGAGGAACGACAGTACCTCCTCAACCTAGTCAAGAAGATTAAGAAGGCGAAGTGCAATGTTTTGCTCATCCAAAAGTCGATTCTTCGAGACGCTATCAACGATCTCTCGCTTCACTTCCTGGCCAAGCTCAACATTCTTGCAGTAAAGGATATCGAGAGGGATGAGGTGGAATTCATCTGCAAGTCCACGGGCTGCAAGCCCATCGCCGATATCGACTCCTTCACCGAAGACAAGCTAGGAAGCGCCGACCTCGTCGAGGAGGTCCAATCGTCCGGCTCGCGCATGGTCAAGGTTACGGGCACCAAGTCGGCGGGCAAGACAGTGTCCGTGGTGGTGCGGGGCGCTAACTCCCTCATCCTCGACGAGGCCGAGCGCAGTCTCCACGATGCCCTTTGTGTGGTGAGGTGTCTGGTCAAGAAGAAGGCTCTCATTGCCGGAGGCGGTGCGCCGGAGATCGAGATTGCGGCGCAGCTCTCCAAGCAGGCCAGGACGCTCACCGGCGCCGAGGCCATCTGCTGGAAGGCGTTCGCCGAGGCGCTGGAAGTTATCCCGACGACCCTAGCCGAGAACGCCGGTCTTAACAGCATCAAGGTCGTCACGGAGCTACGACACAGGCACGAGATGGGCGAGAAGAACGCGGGCGTGAGTATCAAGTCGGGCGGCGTCAACTCTAATATTGCCAAGGAGAATGTGCTTCAGCCGTTGTTGGTTAGCACGAGCGCTATTGAGCTGGCGGCGGAGACTGTCAAGATGATTTTGCGTATTGATGATATAGCACTCAGTAGGTGAAAAAAAGAAAAAGGAGAATTGGGGTCATGAGGGAGCGAATAAGATAGAAAGGGGAAAAGAGGTGTTCAGTTTAACTAGTAGACAGATATCCACAAAATCATGAAGGTAATTCTGTGATGACAGTTTATATTGTCTAATTTGGAAAAGACTTCGGTGATGTCTTGTCTCTCAAGGAGAGGTTTTGAGCCTCGTCCCTGGAGAGGAAAACGAAACGAAGCACCCCAAGTCTTGATGAGATGATTGAGAGTTCAAAGGGTATGATTCATTCGAAGACTTTGAGCTTCGCTATGCAACTTTTAAATAACCAGATATTTTTTCTCGTTTTTAGATCCCAAGATTGTAGCCTCCCCTCTTCCAGAAAACGAATCCTCCCATAGGTTGAAACCATGATAAAAAAGCAATGCGGCTGCAAATATACTAACAAGAAGTGAAAAAAAAAGGCAGGAAAGAGAATGAGACAAGAGAAAGAAGAAAGGAAGAAAAGTCGACTATGAAAAGACCAAGCACTTCGTCACCCAATGAATTCATTCTTGAGCATGGTTTCCCAGGGCCGGCCCTCTTTCCATACTTTCACCATCAATTCTCTCGCCTTGCGGATCTACACACACGACCTCGTTAGACGGGGAGGGACAGAGAAGGGGGGAAAAGGGTGTGCCGGGGGAAAAAAGAGGGCCAAAGGGTATGCCCACGATTGGAACTCGAATTCTGAAGATTCCTACTCACCTGTGTCATGCCATTCCTCTCAACACTCCTGAACCTCTCCAGAATCTGAGCCCTACAATACTCATCTGAAGTCTCGCACCCCGCCGTGAACATGGGAAACAATATCCCCATCTCCGCCGTCCCCCCTTTCCGAATACGCCCAAGACACTGTATGATCTTCACAACGGGCTCCTGGACATCGGGATGCGAAGCGGGTTTCCCTAGTGCACGTCTATGAAGCTGCGCGATACCCGCCCAGTGGAACGCCTCGTTGGTAGCTGTCATCTCGACGCGGTCTCGCCCGTCGACGTTCTCGATGGGTATGTGCTTGCAGGGGCGAGATTCACGCTCTACGCTTTCGCGGAGGGCAACCTCCAAGGCGTGGGCGCGCTGCACGGTTTCGGGGGTGGGCGACCAGTACTGGTTGACGGTGTTGCCAGGGAGTATGCGCTGCGCGTCGCTGAGGCGGGCGAGGTCGGCTGTTCCGGCTAGGAGGCGGACGCAGCGCGTCGTGAAGCCCATTATACAGTCGATCTCATCTGGGTCGTCGGTGTACTCGAGCGGCAGCATCAGGGACGAGTCGGTCTTGCGAGGCCCGCCGGAGAGACCCCCGAGGACGTCGAGGTAGGCGAACCAGCTCCATAGGAAGGAGCACACTTGGTCTTCTTGGGAGCTCGAGTGCGTAATCTTGGGGACCCCGGTACCGGAGAAGCGCTTCCGCATGAGGTCGCGGGCGAGGTTGAGATGTTCTTGCCAGGGGATAGCGTAGCCGAAGGCCTTCGGGGAGATGATCTCGAGAGAGGCGAGCATGATGGCGGTGGCGAGGCTGGTGTTGGATATGATGCGGGTATCGTCGCTGAGGGCTTCGCGAAGGGCGGGGAAGATGTCCTGAACCCAGAGGGCCATGCGCATCTCTGGTTCCTTTTGGTGGAGAAGCCTAGCACGGTGGGAGGCTGGATCGAGGGAGAAAAATAGAAAGAAAAGGAAAAGGTTAGGCGAGCAAAAACATGAAAAGGCCTGGTACATCCGCCACTCTTCACGTACCAGAATAAGCCAAGAGAAGGCTTAGAAGATGGTCATTCTTGACAGCCATCTGGGGAAGAATGATACGGAACGGATTCGACTGTTGGTCGTCATACGGCATGAGAACTGCTCGATGGTTAGGGCCCGGGCCTGGAACATAGCTTTCTCTTGTGATAAAGGCACATACCTCTAGCAGTGTGATTGAGGAAATGGTGCTGGGAAAAGTTAGCTCATGTGTGTTCTCATGACGAACATTTATATCACATCCTTACAAAGTACTGCAATCCGAGTCAGCGGCCAGAACAGAAAAAACTATGGAGACGTATTATTGAGGTTCACTAGGGAAGTTATACTCACCAGCAAATTCATCGGATTCTCTTGCAGTCTAGCAATCGCAAGTTGTCAGCCCGACCAGTTATTTTCAAGTATGATCTGGGAACAGTAAACACCGACTTCCGGGGTAATGGCTCCAGACTATGCGGAATCCTAATCGGCACAGGCTCCTTGTAGTACCCGCCGCTCTTCCGGCTCGGTCGATCACTGTACTTCGTCTCGAACTTAAAAGCGTCATCAACACCACCGTGTCCAGCACTATGCAATAAATCATGCGCGTGATCCTGAGGCGTTTGAGGCGTGGGAGGTGTCGAGGCGATGGCGTTGCGATCGTCATTCTTGGGAAGGTCTTCGTCTCGCTTTCCAAGATCATAACCATAGAAGCGTGCCCCTCCGAAGAGGTCGAAGTCGTACTCGAAGCCAGGCCCAAACCCCGGAACAGCGTTGTTGCGAATAAGGTGGCCTTCGGTGGAATTGTAAACTGGCCCCGGTGGCCCAGAGAGAAGGGAGTTGACGGTAAGCCGGCGGATGTCGGGGGAGGCGGGATTCGACGGAGTCTGCTGAGCGGCACGAGGATCATCGTCGCTGTACGAAGACGGCGTCATGGGTGTAAGTGGAGATGCAAGGGGGCCGAGATTCGCAAGCGGGTGGAAGCGCATGAAGATGGGCGTATTCCCTTCGTCGCCTAGAGTAGGAGTAGCAACAATGCTGCCTGCAGATTGAAGAGTGGATGGGGTCCCGAGAGGGGCAAGGATTCCTCCGGCTCTCTCCTGGGGTTGCCGAAAAAGAAGGTTATCAAAGTCCCGGGGAGGGCTGGGACCAGCCACGGCAGGTTCAGGAATAGGCACCACGAATTGGTGGGCATTGAAGTTTGGAGGCTCCTTATGAGGTTGGGTTCTCGGATTTAACATGTCCCTTAGCATCTGCTCTTGCTCTTGCGCCGCATTTCCGGCGCTCGCATTGTTGACCGGGCTGAGTAGGAGCGAGTCTCTTTCAGGGAACACGTGGTTGCTCGGGCTCACAGGAACTTGCTGTTGGGCGGTGTCGTTCCCAGTATCGGGGGCTCGATTCGGAATCAGCTGGTCATCGTTCCAGGACCCCTCGCTAAGGCGCCGCTGCTGCGGCGGGAGCTGGGGCGAGGCATTGGCTGCAAAGGTCTGGTTGATGATGGTAAACGGGCGCTGACCCCGTGTGGGGGAAGATAGCTGGCCGTCGCCGGTGGCATCATAAGAGGTTCGCTTCGTGCGGCGACCGTCCCAGTTCAGTCGAATGCTATAATCGCATGTGTGGCCGGCTTTCCGACAACTGTAGGGCAGGTGCCTGTTAGATCGGTCGGGAGCAGTAGGAGGAGGACGGGGAGGTTTATCTCGAGTTGTCACAGGGAACGGGGCCTAAAGCGGGACTGGACGTACTTGACGCAAGAGGGTCGTTCTTCGCCACACTTTACTTTCCGACCTTTACACTGCCTAGACGTGAAGAGGTTAACTTTTTACGTGCTCCGCGAGGATGGACCGATGGACCGGGGGGAGTTGGCGTCAGCGAGCATCATGCGAAACCCCGCCCCCGCAGTTTTTCTTGGGGACCCCTCGTCGCTCTCTTATTCTCTCACCTTCTCCTTCTCCCACGTCAAGGGTCAGAACTTACCAGCATCCCGTTCTGCTTCTTCGCTTCGGTTCAGGCGCTCCGGGCTTCTTGGGGCGCGGCATACTCTAGCCCGGACAGTGTCGTCCAGGCCGTCAAGGGTTTAGTAGTAACCTTTCCGGGATTGTTGTTGTTGGTGGTGGCGGCTACGGAAGATGTGCTTTTCACTGAGGACACGCGAGAAGCGGCCTTTCAACGAGTGAAGGACAGGGCATGCGGGGAGGCCGCGGGGGGCATGCTAATACAGCCTTCTCGCTTGTGTCGCCGTCAAAGTCGCGCGACGAATTGGGCCGGGGGAAGGGGGGGAAGGCTTTGCTTGTTTTCCTTTTTTTTCTTCTTCTTTCTTTCTGTCAGGTCTTCGGGAGTGAAGAAACGCTCATTGTTTTTTTTTCCCTCCTTTCTTTCCCCTTTGGTTCTGCCGTTCCGCCAAACACTACTCGGGCCTGGTGCCTTGTACCTTGGCCGGATCGCAGCCCGATCGAGGGATCGCGTTTTGGGTGGATCTAGGTTGGGGGTAACGGGACTTGGATATCTTCGGTGGGGTGTCTTGTTTCCCGATTCGGAAGTTCCTTGCTTGCCGATGTACAGGTTTTTGGATCCTTTCTTTCCTTTAATTTTTTAAAAATTTTGTTCTCTTCTTTTCCTGTCCTTACCCTTCTAATAATTCGATGGAGGGCAAGTTCCGGGGTGGCGGGCTTTCTGATGTTGACCAGGGTTAAAAGAACCGACCGCAGGATGCACGATGTGGCGGCGTCTGAGGAGCGGAGGAGCGTCAATTCATCAAACTCGCAGATTTTCGGCAGGCTTAGCGGGGGTTGGGCTTGGTATGTAGCTTTGTATGTAGCTGCACACAGGTACTGAGGTAGTAGATGCACCTCATGTAGGTGTGCGTGCGTGTCAAATGTAAAATGTATGCGTGGGAGTTGTGTGTGTGTGTCTCTGCGTGTGTGCGCGTGTGGGCTTGGGTTGGTTACAACTGATGTGAGAGGAAACGGTGGGTTGGGATGGGGCAGGGCAGGGACAAGACAAGACTCAAGACATGATGAGCATGGGCAGACATGGATTATGGGTGTCGGCATGGACAGGACATGGGCATGGCATGGATGTGGATGGCTATGGCGAACTTGTATTGTGCAACGTCCAACGCGAGATGCATCATTCATCCAAAACGCGATGCTGGCAATGCGCGGGGAATAATGCAAATAATGACATGGCAAAATCTCAGAAATGACAGATACTTCGGGAGATATATTTATATATATTTCAGGCCTTGCAGGTTGGGCTCCCAGAGTCCGACCGGAGGCGCCTGGTCTTTAGAGGGCGTTTGATCCTCCCGAGATTGGATGTACACATGCGCCATCATCATCTTCTTCATACGAAGTAGTCGTTCGTTTCGTCGTTTCCGACCGTCGTGGCGTGGGTTGGGCTGGCCTCGAATGGGCTGGCCTGACCTGTGCTATCGTGCGCTGGTGTCGTAGTCGAAAATAATTTAATCTCGTTGACCGTCTCCTGTATTCCAAGGAGTGTCGCATGTCTATCCCGCAAGTCTATCCCGGCAGTCGAGCTCACTCTCCACAGCACAGCCAAGTGCAAAGGTAACACTTGACCGACAATGTGTGCGTCTCGGTGGTGCCCCGCTGGGCGCTGGCAGTGGGATGGATGGCTGGAGCGAACCGGGATCGGAACCAAGCTGCAGACTTCGTGGAATATTATGGCCTGGCCCGGTTTAATCAGGGAACAGAGGACATTTGATAGGCTCGCCAGCCAACAAGGGTCCTGCCCGCTGACCCGCCACCCATTGGCTATGGTTAACCCCGGCCAGCGAGCCTGACTTGTCGAGATGCAGCAGAGCCAATGCAGATCAACACTATTATATTGGAAAGATGGTCTCTCTCCAGGCTCGCCCTGGTTGGACGCCAAAGCTGAGCGCGGGGTGTTAAAGCGTCTGCGTGGGACCCGTGGTGGATCACTGAGTCCGTTCGCCTGCGGCAATTCGGCCCCGTCCGTGGGTGCTACTGGTAAGTGGTGGTGATGAGCTGTGTTTCTGCGTGGGGGTTCAATTCACTTCACTAATAGTGTGACAGGGAGACAAAGGGTCTCTCTCAAATCTTCCTTGTACGAAGTGAGTATCGACTCTTTCCATTTTTGTCTGCAGACTCGACGAAGTCACGAGGACGAAAATGAACGGAAAAGAAAAGTAACGAGTGAGCCTGTTTTAGACTCACCGACGCTAGATCCCGGTTAGGGCTTATCCATGTCGGTGACCGAGACCGAGTGTCCGGGCTGGGCGACGAGAACGATGAACTTGAAAATTTTAAATTTCTTTCCCTCCGGCTTTTCATCTCTTTCTATCCTCGGCATGACTCCGTGCAGCCTCGAGCTGCATTTGGGATTGGTCCGACCAGAGAGGTTACACAATGTCGATGTTGAGAATTTTGATATCTATCTCGGGCTTCTCCTTGTACGTCCGCACATTCTCAATTTTATGAATGACATCGAATCCCTGGGTGGCCCGGCCAAAGATTGTATGCTTCCCGTCCAACCATGGCTGAGAAAGGTAAATTTGGTTTGATTAGCATCAAATATAATACCAATAAGTAGAGCCCGGCCGGGGAGGCCGAGATGGCAGGGAGTTCTGCGTCACTTACAGTTTTCTCGGTGGTGATAAAGAATTGACTTCCGTTCGTGTTCGGCCCGGCATTCGCCATGCTCACGGTATACGGCTTGTCGTGCTTGAGAGCACTAAACTCATCCTCAAATTCGCGGCCCCAAATGCTCTCGCCTCCCGTGCCGTCTCCAAGTGGATCACCACATTGGATCATAAACTTTCGAATCACACGGTGGAATATGGTATTGTTGTAATAACCAGACTTGGAATGCCCAATAAAGTTCTCCACCGCCTTCGGAGCCTCTTTGGGGAATAGCCGGATGTGTATGTCGCCGTAAGTGGTGTGGATTATGGCTCCGGTCCCTGCCACCGCCGCCTTGGCAGCCGCAGCGGCAGCCGCCTTCTGACTGATGGCGGTCGGCCGTTCATTTTGCACATCCCTGGTAGACTTGGACACTTCTTCCTCGTTTGTAAACATGTAGAACCGAACCTTTCCGATGCCTGTCGCCGTGAGAATCGGGTCTCTTGCTTCTTGCTCTTGCAGGAGGGGGTTGCTCGAAGCGCCCATCTCGATCGAAGCCACCTTCTTCTTTTGGGGCTGTCCCTGGTAGAGCGTCAAGTTCAAAGGGCGGAAATTCTCGTCCTTGCCGAATGTCTTGACAACTTGGTTGGTGTACGTATTCACAACTTTGATGCCGTGGATGGAACCGTAGAGAATGAAGTGGCCCGACTCGTCGAATATTACGTTTGGTTTATTCTGGAGAGTAGGCGACTCAATCTCCCTCTCCAGCGCAAACCTCCTGCCGAACTCGACGTTATCCAATTTGTGAAATTCTGATCCAGTTTGATGCATATCTTCGATAATCTGCAGAGATTCATCATATGTCCTGTACAGCTTCGCCGACGCGAAATCGAAAAGTCGGATTTTCCGGTCCGGGAGCGAGAACGCAGCGAGCTGTTTCCCGTCAGGGCTGATCGTCAGAGACACAGGGGCAGACTTGGCCTTTTTGAAATCAAAGAGGTTCGTCGAGCTCTTGAGGGCGAACACACTGCTTGGCTTCTCGTAGTCCCCGCTAGGTTGCCAGTATTCTACCATGCCACCTTCATCGGCTGATACCACACAATCAAAAGACTCATTGAACGTCATAACCGACACTGGCTTACGGTGAAGGCCCTTTATAGTATGAACCGGCTCATTCTTTACGCCCCGACCGTCGTAGATGTGAATGAGCGGCTTCGTGTCTTCGGACACGGCAAGCAGCGGCAATGATGCGCCTTTCTTATGGACCCAACATATACTCCGGGGGCGGAATCCCAGGGGAATCATTGTTAAGAGGTCAAAGGTTATGACATCAAAAATCTTGACCGTGTCGTCTGCTCCACAGCTAGCAAAGCTGCGACCATCGGCGCTCACGGACACGGAGAGTATCTCGCCTTGGTGAGCCCTGAATTCCTTGACAAACTCGATGCCCTTTGCGACCTTTTTCCAAAACTTCACCGTGCCATCAGTCGAAGATGTTATGAGGAACTCGGATAAGGGCGTCATGTTCACGAAGGAAACTTGTTCCTTGTGCATCAGGGACTTGGAGTAGCGGGCGGATTTCGGCAGTGCAGCAACGTAGAGCTTCTCGTAAGGCAAATAGCGGCGCTTCTTCTTTGGCGCAGCTTCGGTTGGGAGCTGGGGTCCCATGTCATCGTCTGAGGAGCTGTCTTCCCAGGAGTTAGCCAAGTTGCAACACATGAAAGTCGCCAAAAAAATGAAGCCTACCAGATGCATCATCCGCCATTTCAGAATGACTCCTTTTATTCGACTTAGTATCGTCATCGCTAGCCATCTTGAAAGCCGTTGAAGATTGAAATGAGGCCAAGGAAGCGAACGCGGTAATGTGTAGGACGGGCAAGGGCTTTCGGGATGTCTGAGGCTTGAAGGACGTCGTCGCGGTCAACGTCTGGTCGAAATCACATCGCAGCAATTATTGATGCTCAGTCCGTTGCCAGAGGCGATCAATTAATTCCAGCGACAACCCACTAAAAATAGCTCCTTGTCGGAGTCGGAAAAAGCACCTGTCACCAGCAGGCCCCAGACGTCAATGGAGGGACTGTTCGACAACGATAAGGATTTTTTTTTTTTTCCCCATTTCATATCCCACCAAAAACTTCCCAGCCTGAAGTTTTGACTTGTATATCCACCTCAAGCCCTTTGGCCCCGCCGACTGCATACACCATAACTCAAGATGTCTAAACAAAAGGAGGTCGGGGATGATCCCCAGAGGTTCTTCTCCTCTGAATCCGAATCCGAAGATGTAGATTTCGAGGGATCCGACGAGTCCTCGTTGGAAGAAGAAGAGGTGCGACCGCCCGCCCGCCTCGCCGAAAAAGACGCCGAAGAAGAAGAGCTAGAACGACATGTTCTAGGGAATACGGAAACATTCCGGAGGCGACTATTCGACAGAGATTTTCTCGCGGATTTGGAAGATTTGGAGAATGGGAAAGAGCTGCAATTGGCAGTAGGAAACCGGGAGGGTTCGCTCGAGGCGGAAGACATTCAGGATTCCGATCTCTTCATGATTGACACTGGCCGATCATCAGGAGCGTTGGTAAAGTCGGACGCCAAATCGACGGGCGCTAAGACAGGCCCTGAGCCTACGGACGTGCCTGCGTGGGTGGATAGCGATGACGAGCGGCTAGCAGTCTCCTTGGCAACTGCCTCGCGACTCCGGAAACTCAGGATAGCGGAAGGGGAGGATGTCGTTTCCGGAACGGATTATACCGAGAGGTTAAGAAAGCAATACCTTACGCTCAATCCTCTCCCTAAATGGGCACAGGAAGCGCATGGTCACCGCACCAAGCGTAGGAGGAGATCATCGGATGCTAGCGATTCCTCCACCGGTTCAAGTGCAGACGAGAATGAAGAAGACATTACCGCTCAGCCTTTGAACCAGTTCCTCAGAGATGCAGCCCAGCTCTCGCATCTCAGCAACACAATGTCGAGACGACTAAAACCCGAAGTGATCGATATTCAGCGGACACGAGACATCCCCGACAAACATCGGGGTCCGGTTACGAGCATATCATTCCATCCCAAGTTCCCGATTCTTATGACATCCAGCCCGTCATCCATGCTCTTCCTCCACCACCTCGATGCAACAGCGCACCCTACGCCCAATCCCAAACTCACCTCTGTCCAAGCGAAAAACGTCGACATCCGGCGGTCCGAGTTCCGCCTCCCATACGGCGACAAGATTGTGTTTTCTGGTCGGCGCAAGTGGTTTCACACCTGGGATCTCGAGACGGGCCAAGTGCAGAAAATTACTCGAGTACAAGGGCATAGGTTGGAGCATAAAACGATGGAACATTTCAAGCTAAGTCCCTGCGGACAGTACATGGCTATCATGGGCTCTACGAGGAAAGGAGGCGGCGTGGTCAACATTCTAAGCGTTACTACGAGTCAGTGGGTGGGAGGTGCGAGATTAGACAGCCACGGCGGTATTGCCGACTTTGCCTGGTGGAGGAACAGTCAAGGGCTGACTATTCTGGGTAAAAATGGACGCGTGGGAGAGTGGAATCTCATCTCGAAGAGATTCGTAGGTGTCTGGCGTGACGAGGGCTGCATCGGCGGTATCGTCGTGGCACTTGGAGGAAGCAAAGGGCCAGAGCCGATTGGCGAGGATCGATGGGTAGCGATTGGGTCCAACACCGGCATAGTGAACATGTACGACCGGTCGGAGCTTTTGAAACTATCAGCGGATGAGGAGGGCACGATTAGCGTGAACGAGTTCCCCGAGCCGAAGCGGCGGTTCGAGCAGCTCGTCACGCCCATCACCAACATTAAATTCTCACCGGACGGCCAGCTTGTAGCGTTTGCCAGCCAGCCACAAAAGGATGCGTTCCGGTTGGCGCACCTCCCCAGCTGCACGGTTTACCGAAACTGGCCGACTACGGAAACCCCGCTGGGGCGGGTGACTTCGATTGCTTTTGGGACGAAGAGTGATATGTTGGCGGTGGGTAACGATGCTGGCAAGGTTCGGCTGTGGGAGATTAGGCATTAATGAATCATGGAAAGCGGACATAGAGCTTTTTCTCTCTTTTCTCTCCCTTCTTTTTCTCTTCTCTCTCATTTTTGGCTGGGAAAAATATTGTTATTGACGATAGAAAGCACTGATATCAAAATGATTTACACTGGCTCCATTGACTTGGCCATCTCCATCCCTCCAGTCGTCAACCTCCAACCCCATCACTGAACTCTCGCCTCCCATGCATACTTCGAAACACCCCCCTCAAGGACCTATAGTTCTATTCTTAGATCAGGAATTTAAGCAACGCGCAGAGCGGGCTGCCCTTAGGTATGTTCTTCTTCCGGTAGAAGAGGTGCCGCTTTCTAGTGTAGTCCTCAAGGTCCCGAACGCTGTGGAAGAATTTGACCTGCTCGGGCCGGACAGAGGCTTGTAGGAACTGATGTATGTTCACATTTACTCTCTTGAGAGCCTATCATAATGTCACTGTGTCAGTGACCGCGTCATTCTCCTTCTGCCTCTTGGGAAGAATCTGGGGCAAGGCGTGGTGGTGGATGATTGGTCGATGGACTGCATGATAGGGATGAAATCGGGCAGGGACAAGACTCACATTTCGGCATTGCTTCTTACTTGGCAAGTCCGATGGTAGGCCCAAATCCTCACAGAGCCGCTGCCAATCGGACAATTCGCCCTTTTGGAAATAATCTGCCCAGAGATCTGTGACGGAAGGTTTCTTGGGCTTGGGGGTTACGAGGACACCGCCAGACTCTTGGGCTCTGGTTTCGTTTCTGTTCAGTTTCTTCGTTTGCCGTTCTTGCTTCGATGACCCAGGCTTTTGCTGCTGCTTCTCTGACAACTTAAGGCTGGGCTGTGGGGTTTGCGACTTCTGCTTCTTCTTCTTGCCGGCCATGGAGGGCAACGTCGGGGATGTTGCTAATTAAGAAAGATTGGGACGCACGGGTGTAAGAGTCTGTCTGTAGCACGCGGCACTTAAGTTCAAATATTCGACGATAACAGGCTTAAAAGGTATCAAAAAGTCGAAGATGCTCATGTTGGGTTCACCATTGTTATATGTATTGATGGTTTACACACGACTACGACAGTTGCGTTGGAGTTACTTCCTCTCCGCTACAAACTGGACAAACGAAATACTGCATGAAATGGAAAAAGAATAGAGGATTTTGAGATGGAAGAGGCGTAAAAACCAAGAAAGCTGCGGCGACTTGTCTGGAGTTCGGAAGTTGGGGGCCTGGCGGCGATGCTCTTGGGACAAGGACAAACAATCAAATGTCGATGTCCCTTCAATGCCATCCGTACATCGATATTTTGTATTTCTGAGCACAGTTCTGTGGATAATCTACACAGCATAGAGGTAGTGCTAAGATGCATAGGATTGAAAGTTGAAGACGGCTGGCGTGGTCAGCGGCCTAACCCTCGAAACACAGTGGAGAAGGTCTGTTAAACAGGCCAGCCAAACGATCGTATAATAGGCGGACAAGGTCTTGTTGGTCTTGGGGTTGGGCTCAGCCATCAATGATGCTGACGAATATCAACCAACAGGTTGGATGAGGCTGGTGTCGGGCATATTGCACAACGCAGATGGTCACGGGCGAATTACCCTTGCGGATCTGCAGGGGCTGGGGCCGTTCAGTACTCCAGGAGTGGAAGAAGCAGCGAAGAAAACGTAACCGAAGGGCATCAACCCCATTGATTGGGGCGCAGAGGAGGGGAAAGAGGGCCGACGTGATGGGCCAACATGTTCTGCTGGACTCTGTTGGTAAGGAACCTAATCTACGTCGAGGTTACGACTTCGTAAGAGTGGTTTTCCAGCAATTGATCTTGATCAATCTCTCGTTATCGCTACTCAGGTACCCGGGAGAAATTCTGTCCATTGTACACTAGATTATTTGCCAAGGGCGAAGCATAAGGATGAGCACGAGGTATGAACATTGAAGTATCGATTATGCTTGACGTTGAATGTTGGGGCAGAATTTTTTTAAGCCCCAAGGTTCAATGTTCAATTCTTTCCAGCCCTGAAAGCCCTGAAACCGTGGGGCCCTGGACCCTGGCCCGGGAGCCAGGGGAGAGATCGCGGGATCAATTGATACGGGGGGGGCACTTGGAACGGGACGGGATTATTCCAAGTCTACAATGTACAAACAATTGTGCCTGACGTAAACCCGGTCGATGGACGACGATAAAAGACGATAAAAGAACTCCACACTTCTTCGTACTTTCGTACATTGTACATGCAATCGCAGGCATCAATGGATCCATTCTGGTCCGATGCTCCGGTTCCTCATTACTTACATTTCAAGGAAGGGTTCATGTTCAACGTTTCCTCATGCCGGCCCTTGTTTAGGTTCATGTACGGAGTATTGATGGGCAAAGCAAGAACCATCCGACCGCAATTGGGGATTTTGTATGGATTTAGAAGGACAAATGCCGCATCAAACCCTCCTTCCGGGCCGTGATCATGATACATTGATGCAGTTCCAAAGCTCCCGTTCCGGTTACTGATCGTGATGGCGTGAGGCGCTGCACATCTATGCTAAATCCGGTCACTACTAAAAACGGCCTTCAACCCGGAACTCGTGAGAGTAAGAAAGGATAACTCGGAACACTTGCTCGTCATCGCTCTGGTCTGAGGTCTCTGCTCTCCGGACTCTGGTGTAAGTTTCTTGTCGTTTCTTCTCCGACACAGACACCAGAGCTTGATCTGATGTGCGAAGTAGTGTACGAAGTATTTCGTACACGAGTCTTGAGGTATCTTCGTCTTGAGACGATCATCTTAGGGTTTCGTTATTACTTCGTACTTCGTACTATTAGGCATGCACAGCGCATTATTCCAACACACAATGTCGGTCAGTTTATGCGCTCCTGCTCCTGCGGCAGCAGTGACTTAGGCCTTGCCCAGAGGCTATTGGGCAACGCTTGCCTTACAGCCCTTTATTCGTCGAGTTTCTATGTGTCTGCTGTCTGCTGTCTGCT
>Ga0164243_10008382_pt1 | contig 15242 bp, 14 predicted proteins | sample OricompcompostOP_FD_108781 | JGI IMG/M metagenome (GOLD analysis project Ga0164243, IMG submission 108781) | Organic Plus compost microbial communities from Emeryville, California, USA - Original compost - Organic plus compost (OP) | ecosystem: Engineered > Solid waste > Mixed feedstock >... | reverse complement strand
TCCGTACGGGCCTTGCGGCGCTTGGCGTCGTCGTCGGCGTCGGCCGCGCCGGGGGTGACGGGCGCGGCGAAGAAGACCCGCCCGGAGTCGCGGGCGACGGTGAACGCGCCGATGCCGCCGGGGCGGTCGGCGACCGCGCGCGCCTCGCCGCCGGACGGGGGCAGCAGCCACAGCGCGGCGCCGTCGGGCGCCTCGTCGCCGGGGCGGCGCGCGGGGTCCTCGCGGCGGGACGTGAACAGCAGGGAGCCGTCGGGCAGGAAGCCGGGGGCGGACTCGCCGGGCGCGGAGCGGGTGAGCCTGCGGGCGGGCGCCGCACCGGCGACGTCGATCTCCCACACCGCGGTGACCTGCTTCTTGCCGTCCGGCGCGAGCTCGCTCACCGTCGCGACCAGCCGCGTACCGTCCGGCGACAGCCGCAGCGTGCCGGCCCGCGGGATGGCGACGTAGCCGTCCAGGTCGTGGAACGGCCGGCTCACTTCGGTCACCGCAGCTTCCCTTCCTCGATGTCGAACTCGTGCGCGGCGGGCGGCAGGCCGCCCGCCACCCGGGCCGGGCCGGTGCCGGAGATCTCGGCGACCAGCTCGCGGACCATCGCCACGAACGCCGGGTGAGTGCCCGCCGACAGCGCCCGCGTCAGCGACATGCCCAGCTCGCCGGCCTTGTCGCGCGCCTCCACGTCGAGGTCGAACTTGACCTCCATGTGGTCGGACACGAACCCGGCCGGGACCAGCACGACGGCGTCCACGCCCTTGGCCCGCAGCGTCTCCAGATGATCGCAGACGTCCGGCTCGAGCCACGGCTGATCCGGACGGCCGCTGCGGCTCTGGTACACCAGGTCCCACGACGGCGCGCCGACGCGCTCGGCCACCAGCCGGGACACCTCGGTGAGCTGCGCGACGTACGCCTGCGCGCCGGACATCTCCTCGGGGATGCTGTGCGCGGTGAACACCAGCCGCGCCCCGGCCGGGGCCTGCGCCAGCGCGTCGCGCGTACGGTCGGTGACGGCGTCGACGAAGCCCGGGTGGTTGAAGTACGGCCGCAGCTTGTCCACCGCCGGGGCCCGCTCCCCCACCGCGGCGCGGGCGCGCGCGACGTCCTCGACGTACTGGTCGGAGCCGCTGTAGGAGCCGTACGCGGAGGTCGCGAACGCGGCCGCGCGCCGTACGCCGTCGTCGGCCATCCGCCGCACGGTGTCCGTGAGGTACGGGTCCCAGTTGCGGTTGCCCCAGTACACGGGGAGGTCGACGCCGTGCGCGGTGAAGTCGGCGCGGATCGCGGCGATCAGGTCCCGGCACTGCCCGTTGATCGGGCTCACGCCGCCGAACAGGTGGTAGTGCTCGGCCACGCTCTCCAGCCGCGCCCGGGGCACCCCCCGCCCGCGGGTGACGTTCTCCAGGAACGGCATGACATCGTCCGGCCCCTCCGGGCCACCGAACGAGAGCAGCAACAGGGCGTCGTACGACCTCATGTAGTAAATGAAATCAGCCTCCGGCGGGTGCTCCGTCCCGGTACGGGGGGTCAGGGCGGCGGGCAGTCGTTGGCGATGACGGCGGCGGCGACGTCGTGGATGCGCTGGTTGTGGTCGCGGGACCAGCGGCGGAGCCGGTGGAACGCCTCGCCCGTGGTGACGCCGTGGCGCTCGGCGAGGATGCCCTTGGCCTGTTCGATCATCACCCGGCTGTCCAGCGCGTGCTGGAGGCGCTGGGCCTCGACGCGGTGCCGGACGATGGTGCGGGTGCGGTCGATGCTGATGCCGGCGATGTCGGCGAACGCCTGGGCGATGCGGCGGTCGGACGGGGTCAGCGGGGTGGTGGTGCGCGCGTACAGGCCGAGTACGCCGACCGGCCGGCGGCTTCCGCGGAACGGGAGCGCCTCGACGGCCACGAAGCCGGCGCGGTCGGCGGCCGCGGCGAGCATGGGCCAGGGGCCCTGCGTGGTGAGCGGCACGGCCGGGACGACGCGCCGGCGGCGGAAGCACTCCACCACCGGGCCGGCGCCCCGGGCCAGTTCCAGCGACATCAGCTGATGGGCCGCCTGGTGCGTGGCGGCACCGGGCCGCAGCCTGCCCTCCGGGTCGGCCGCCGCGGCCACGGCGGCGGACGCGCCGGTGAAGCGTACGCAGTGCCGGACGAGCAGGGGAAGGCGGTTTCCCGCGTCGGCGGCGACGAGTTCCGCGACCGCCTCGGCAACATCGTGCGGTTCGGACGGCATGGCGCGCTCCGGTTCTGCCCGGGCGGGGGCACGGTCCTGGCAGGACATGCGCATGGTGAACGCCGTGAAGCCAAGGTGTGACAGAGATGGGTCAATTACCCCTTCCCCTGGGACCGAAACGACGTCCTAACCGGCACCGCGGTTAGCTCCGGTCCGTAACCCGTTACCCCCCGTCGCGCAGCCGCAGAGCCCGGGCCGGGCACAGCGCGACGGCCTCGCGTACGACGGGCAGGTCGGCGTCGTCCGGATGCGGGCGGACCAGCTCGACCAGGCCGTCGTCGGCGGAGTCGAAGACCTCCGGCGCGGCGAGGGCGCACTGGCCGGCGCCGATGCAGACCTCCCGGTCGGCGATGATCGTCATCGCGGACTCCCTCACCACGTCACCGGGAATGCGGCCAGACCGAAAATCGGCGCGCCGTACCGGAACGGCAGATCCGCGATGTCGGCGGCGGCGCGCAGATCCGGGATGCGCTCGAACAGCGCGCGCAGCGCGATCTCCAGCTCGGCGCGCGCCAGGTTCTGGCCGAGGCACTGGTGCACGCCGTACCCGAACGCGACGTGGTTGCGCGCGCCGCGGTGGATGTCGAACGCGTCGGGCTCGGGGAACGCCCGCTCGTCGCGGTTCGCGGAGAAGCCCAGGACGAACACGCCGTCGCCGGCCCGGATCGTACGGTCGCCGACCGGGATGTCGGCGATGGCCATCCGGTCGAACGCCGCCCAGTCCACCACCGACTGGTACCGCAGCAGCTCGTCCACCGCACCGGGCCACAGCGCCGGGTCGTCCTTCAGGGCGGCGAGCTGCTCGGGGTGCCGCAGCAGGGTCAGCACGCTCACCGGGATCATGTTGGCCGTCGTCTCGTGCCCGGCGACCAGCAGCAGGAACATCATCCCGACGAGCTCGTCGTGCCGCAGCTCGCCGGTGGCGCGCCGCTCCCGGACGAGCCGGCCGAGCAGGTCGTCGCCGGGCTCGGCCTCGGCTCGCGTGACCAGGTCGTCGAGGTACCCGTGGATCTCCATGACGGCGGCCCGCGCGGCCTCGGGCGCGTCGACGAGCTCGACCATGCGCCGCGTACGGGACTGGAACACCTCGCGGTCCTCGTACGGGACGCCGAGCAGCTGGCAGATGACCAGGGACGGCAGCGCCAGGCCGAAGTCGGCGACCAGGTCGGCCGGGCGGTCGCCGGCCAGCATCGCGTCGATCAGCTCGTGCGCGGTCTTCTCGATGCCGGGCCGCATCGCGCGGATGCGCTTGACGCTGAACTCGGAGATGAGCATCCGCCGGTAGACGTCGTGCTCCGGCGGGTCCATGTCGATGAACATGCCCGGGTGGGTGTCCGCCACCCGCTCGCGGGAGTCCTCGCCGGTCAGCGTCGGGAAGCCTTCGCGGGTGGTGTCGGTGCTGATCCGCGGGTCGGTCAGCAGCCGCTGCGCCTCGGCGTGCCGGGTGACCGCCCAGACCGTACGGCCGGCGGGCAGGCGGATCGGCACGATCGGCGCCGTGCCGCGCATCGCGGCGTACTCGGCGGGCGGGTCGAACGGGCAGCGCTGGACGGGGAACGGCTGCGCCGGAGATGTACCGAGGTCGGACGTGGTCATAGGCTTGTGCCCCCTTGAATCAGGACCTCACGGATGGCTTACTTACACGAAAGTAAGTGAACGAGGAATGAGCGTCAAGGCGATTCGGCGTGCGCCGGTACGGACGGGTGGAGATGGTTGGCAGACGCAGCGACACGAAGGAGCGCATCCAGCAGATCGCGCTCGAGCTGTTCGCCGAGCGCGGGTACGACAAGACGACGTTGCAGGAGGTCGCCACCCGGTTGGGCATCACCCGGCCCGCGCTGTACTACCACTTCAAGACCAAGGAGGACATCCTCAACGGCGTCGCCGCCGACCTCGTCGCGTCGGTCGACGAGCTGACCCGGTGGGCGCACGCGCAGCCGCGCACCAGCGCGGCGCGGCGGGAGATCCTGGACCGGCTCGTCGAGCTGTTCAAGGACCGCTGGCTGCCGCTCATGCGGTTCTCCCAGGTCAACCAGGCCGCCATGCGTGACCTGCCGATCGGCGCGGAGATGCGGCAGAAGATGCTCGCGCTGCTGACCGTGCTCGACGACCCGGACGCGGACCTCGAACGGCGGTTCGAGGCCCGCATCGCGGTGGTCACCGTGATGATCGCCAACGTGCCGGAGCTGTTCGACGACATCCCGGCCGACCGGCGCGCCGACATCGCCATGCGGGTGGCGACCGGGCTGGCCGGCTAGCCCCGCGCCGGCTCGGGCTCCAGCTCCGGCTGGGGCTCCGGCTCCGGCCGGGCCTCGGCCGGCTGCTCGCCGCCGCGCAGCGGCACCGCGCGGATCAGCCAGGCGCAGGCGAACGCGACCGCGGCCAGCACCGCGCCGCCGATCAGCACGCCGTGCAGCCCGTGCACGATGGCCACCTCGAACGCGTCCCGGATCGGGCCGGGCAGCTGCTTCACCGCGGACGGCGGAAGCTGGGCGCCGCCGTCGACCAGCTTCTGGCCGGCCGCGCCGAGCCGCCCGGTGAGCGTATCGGTGATGCGGGTGGTGAACACCGAGCCGAGCAGCGCGATGCCCAGCGAGCCGCCGATGGTACGGAACAGGGAGACCGCGCCGCTGGCCGCGCCCATATCCCGCAGCTCGACGCTGTTCTGCGTGATCAGCAGGGTGTTCTGCATCATGAAGCCCATGCCGAGGCCGAGCACCGCGGTCAGGGCGGAGGCCAGCACCAGCGGCGTGCCCACGTCGAGCACGACCAGCACCAGCAGGCCGAGCGTCATGAACAGGCCGCCGAGGATCGGGAACGAGCGGTAGTGCCCGGTGCGCGTGGTGATCTGGCCGGTGGTCAGCATCACCGCGAGCATGGCGAACATCAGCGGCAGCGTGAGCAGCCCGCTGGCCGTGGACGACACGCCCTGGACGTCCTGCAGGTACTGCGGCAGGAAGTTCATGGCGCCGAACATCACCGCGCCGACGAGGAAGCTGAGCACCTGCGCGACGGTGAAGTTGCGGTCGCGGAACATCCGCGGCGGCAGGATCGGCTCGGCCACCCGCCGCTCCGCGAACACGAACCCGACCAGCGCCGCGACGGCGACCACCGCCAGCGTGATGATCACCGCGGAGCCCCAGGCGTACTCACTCCCGCCCCAGCTGGCGACCAGGGTCAGCGCCACCACGCCGATCGTCAGCAACGTGGCCCCCAGGTAGTCGATCGCGACCTTGCGGCGGACCGACGGGATGCGCATCACCAGCGCGCTCACCAGCAGCGCGGCCAGGCCGAGCGGAATGTTGATGTAGAACGCCCAGCGCCAGCTCAGGTGGTCGGTGAGCAGGCCGCCAAGCAGCGGCCCGCCGATGAAGGCGACCGGCATCATGCCGCCGATCAGCGCCTGGTAGCGCCCGCGCTCGCGGGGCGGCACCAGGTCGCCGAGGATGGCCATGGCGCCGACCATCAGCCCGCCGGCGCCCACGCCCTGCAGCGCGCGGAACGCGATCAGCTGGCCCATCGTCTGGGACAGCCCGGCCAGCGCGGAGCCGGCCAGGAAGATCACGATCGCCGTCATGAACATGCCCTTGCGGCCGTAGATGTCGCCGAGCTTGCCCCACAGCGGGGTGGCCGCCGCGGTGGCCAGCGCGTACGCCGTCACCACCCAGGAGAGGTGGGCGAGGCCGCCGAGGTCGCCGACGATCGTGGGCAACGCGGTGCTGACGATCAGGTTGTCGAGCATCGCGAGGAGCATGCCGAGCATCAGCCCGCTCATCGCGAGGTAGATCTCGCGCCTGGTGCGCGTGGTCTGGGTCATCAGAGGGGTCCTTACCTGCCAACCGGCTAGTTTTCTTACTAGCCGCACGGTAAGCTGCGAACTAGCCGGGCGTCAAGTAAGTTTGTGGACGAGAGCCCGGTCGGGAACGGTGGGTCGAATGGACCAGCAGGAACAGCGGCGGCGCGGCAACACCCGCGAGCGCATCCAGGCGATCGCGGTGCGCCTGTTCGCCGAGCGCGGGTACGACAACACGTCGCTGCGCGAGATCGCCGAGGAGCTCGGCGTCACCAAGGCGGCGCTGTACTACCACTTCAAGACCAAGGAAGAGCTGGTCACCAGCCTGGTCGGCGACATGGTCCGGGGCCTGGACGCGATCATCGACTGGGCGGCCGGCCAGCCGGCCACGCCGGAGACCCGCCGCGAGGTGGTCCGCCGGTTCCACGCGCTGGCGTTCGGCCGCGACGATGACTTCAACCGCGACCTCCAGCGGTTCATGCAGACGAACCAGCAGGTCATCGGCGAGCGCCTGAAGGTCGGCGAGCAGATGCGCGGGCGCTACGAGAAGCTCAGGGAGATCGTCATCCCGCCGGCCGCCCCCGCGGCGGCCCGGCTCAAGGCCACGATGAGCATGTTCGCGCTGTTCGCCGCGCGCGGCTTCCTGGCCGACACCCCGCCGCGGGAGCAGCGCGAGGCCGCGCTCGAGGTCGCGCTCGACCTGATCGCCGCGCTCGACCCCTACTGACCCGCGGTCACGTACGCCCCGGCCCGCGCGGCCGCCACCGCCGCCGCGGCGGCCCGGTCGGCGGCCGCCTCGTCCAGCGGGTCACCGCTGGCCAGCAGCCGGTAGTACAGCGGCGCCGAGACCGCCCGGACCACCTCGCGGGCGTCCGTACCGGCCGGGACCTCGCCGCGCGCCACTGCCTGCTCCACGCACGGCGCCCACTCGTCGATGCGCGCCCGGTAGAAGCGGCGCAGCCCGGCCGCCGTCCGCTCGTCGCCCGTGGCGGCCGCGATCATCGCGCGGAACAGCCGGGACTGCCGCGCGTCGGTGAGCGTCCGTACGACCAGCCGGGCGTTCTCCCGCAGGTCGCCGAGCAGGTCACCGGTCTCCGTACGCGGCAGCGACTGCTCGGCCATGTCCGCGAGCAGGTCGGCGACCAGCGCCGCCGCGGTCCCCCACCGGCGGTACATGGTCGTCTTGCCGACGCCCGCGCGCCGGGCCACGTCGGCCAGGTCCAGGCCGGCGAAGCCGTGCTCGGCGATGGCGTCGCCGGCCGCCTCGAGCACGGCCGCGCGGACCCGGGCCGTACGCCCACCGGGCCGTACGGTGCCCGGCTCACCGCGAGAAGCCATAACGGCACTCCAGTTCCTTTAGCTGCCACCGCCATGCTAGCGTGCGCTTAACGGTTCTGGAGTTCCTTTAGGAGTGGATCATGGAATACCGCCAGCTCGGCGCGTCCGGCCTGCGCGTGCCCGCCCTGAGCTTCGGCGCCGGCACCTTCGGGGGCCGCGGCGACCTGTTCGGCAACTGGGGCACCACCGGCGCCGGCGAGGCGCGCCGTCTCGTCGACCTCTGCCTCGACGCCGGCGTGACGATGTTCGACACCGCCGACGTGTACTCCGACGGCGCGTCGGAGGAGGTGCTCGGCCAGGCCGTGAAGGGCCGCCGCGACCGGGTGCTGCTGTCCACCAAGGCGAGCCTGCCGACCGGCGACGGCCCGAACGACTGGGGGTCCTCGCGCGCCCGTCTGGTGCGCGCCGTCGAGGCCGCGCTGCGCCGGCTGGGCACCGAGTACCTCGACCTGTTCCAGCTGCACGGGTTCGACGCCTTCACCCCCGTCGAGGAGGTGCTGGCCACGCTGGACGACCTCGTACGGGCCGGCAAGATCCGCTACACCGGCGTGTCCAACTTCTCCGGCTGGCAGCTGATGAAGTCCCTGGCGGTCGCCGACCGGTACGGCTACCCGCGGCACGTCGCGCACCAGGTGTACTACTCCCTCGCCGGGCGTGACTACGAATGGGAGCTGCTGCCGCTGGCCGCCGACCAGGGCGTGGGCGCGGTCGTGTGGAGCCCGCTGGCCTGGGGCCGGCTCACCGGCAAGGTGCGCCGCGGCATGCCGCTGCCCGAGCGCAGCCGGCTGCACGCCACCGCCGCGTACGGCCCGCCGGTCGACGAGGAGCACCTGTACGGCGTGGTCGACGCGCTCGACGCGCTCGCCGAGGAGACCGGCCGGCCGATCCCGCAGATCGCCATCAACTGGCTGCTGCGCCGGCCCACCGTCGCGTCCGTGCTGATCGGCGCGCGCACCGAGGAACAGCTCCGGCAGAACCTCGGCGCGGCGGACTGGGCGCTCACCCCGGACCAGGTCGCCCGCCTCGACAAGGCGAGCGAGCGCACCGCGCCGTACCCGTACTTCCCGTACCGGCGGCAGGAGGGCTTCGCCCGGCTGAACCCCGCGCTGACCTGAGGTGAGTTACTATCTCCCTCAGGAGGTAGTAATGAAGCTGGGCCGCCCACGCCAGGTCGAGGACGAAGCCGTCTTCGCCGCGATGGCCACGGTGCTGCTGCGTACGGGCTGGGCGCACATGACCGTGCAGGCGATCGCCGCCGAGGTCGGCGTCACGCCCGCGGCGCTGCGGCAGCGCTTCGGCGCGAAGAACGCGCTGTTCGCCGCGTTCTACGCCTGGCACACCGACCGGCTCAAGGAGGCGGCCCCGCCCGCCGATGACGGCGGCCCGGCCGTGGACGCGCTGATCGCCCAGGCCCGCGCGTCCGTGGCGGGCATCGAGACGCCCGAGCAGATGCGCAACGCCCTGTCGCCGCTCACCGAGATCGCCCTGACGCCGGACATGCGGCGCATGGCCGGCGAGCGGTTCGCCGCCGCGGTACGGCAGGCGGCCGCGCTGCTCGACCGGGCCCAGGCCCGCGGCGAGATCGCCGGCGCCGACCCGGCCGACCTGGCCCGGCGCCTGCGGGACGCGCAGATGGGCGCGTCGCTCGCCTGGTCACTGACCGGCGGCCGCCCGATCGGCGACGAGATCGAGGAGACGGTCGAGCGCCTGCTCGCGCCGTACCGGACACGAGGAGGCCACACGCCATGACCGCATCGATCGCCCGCGACGTCAGCGGGCGCCCGTCCGAGCCGCGGGTCGCGCCGGTCGCCGCCGAGGAGATGACCCAGGCGCAGCGCGAGCTGGCCGGGATCGGCGCGTCCAACGTCATCCGCGTCCTGGTGCGCCGCGACGACCTGCTCAGCGCGATGAACCCGCTCGGGGCGGCGCTGCTCGCCTCCACACGCACCTCCATGCGCGACCGCGAGCTGGCCATCCTGCGGGTCGCGCTGCGTACGGGCACGCCGTACGAGTGGGCCAACCATGTGCCGGGCGCGCTGGCGGGCGGCGCCACCGAGGCCGAGATCCGCGCGGTCACCGACCCGGACGCGACCTGGCCGGACGCCGACGCGGCGCTGCTGCGCGCGGTGGACGACCTGTGCGCCGACGACTGCGTGTCCGACGCGACCTGGGCGGCGCTGCGCGCGCACCGCGACGAGGCGGAGATCATCGAGTTCCTGGTGCTCATCGGCTACTACCGGCTGATGGCCGGGGTGCTGAACTCCCTTGGCGTCCCCGTCGAGGAGGGCCGGCCCGCGTACGGCGCGCCGCCCGCGGCCCGGGTGGCCGCCACGCCGGTCCGCGAAGCCGGCGGGCGCGGCGGCACGCCGGAGGGCACCTGGGCGATCGTGTTCCACCACCCCGCCGGTGACCAGGACCTCAGGTTGACCATGGCGCTGCGCGACGACACGATCACGGGCTCGGCGACGAACACCGCGAGCGGGCTGAGCACCGAGATCACCGGCGGTACGGCCGACGGCCCGCGGTTCTCCTGCGAGACGACCATGACGTCGCCCATGCGGATCGAGATCACCTACGCCGGCGTCGTCGACGGCGACGCGATCTCCGGTGACGTCACGATCAAGGGCGCCGGGACGTTCCCGTTCGACGGGACCCGCGTCAGTTGAAGCGCCGGTCGTACGCGGCGGCGAGGTTCAGCACGTTCCGCACGTACCAGTCGGCGTGGTTGTAGGCGAAGATCGCCCGGTACAGCGCCTTGCCGCCGCCGCCCGCGCCGTTCTTGCACAGGTAGCCGGCGGCGGCCGGGATGGCGTCGTACGGGTTCATGATGTCGGCCTTGCCGTCGTGGTCGCCGTCCACGCCGTACGTCTGCCAGGTGGACGGCAGGAACTGCATCGGCCCGAGGGCGCCCGCGCTTGACCGCCCGGCGTTGCGGCCGTGGTCGCTCTCCACCTGGCCGATCGCGGCGAGGACCGTCCAGGACAGGCCGTTGCAGGTGGCCGCGGCCTGCTTGTACAGGTCCAGGTAACTGCGCGCCTTGCCGCCCGGCGGGCCGCCGCCGCTGGAGTCCGCCTTGGCCAGGTCGATCACCTGGCTGCCTTTGCCGAGCGCCTTGCGTACCTGCTTCGTCAGCTTCGCCGGGTTCGCGCCCGGCGCGTTGACCAGCACCGCCACGTTACGGACCAGGCCGAGCCGCTCCGACGTCCGCTTGCTGACCAGCGCGTCCACCCCGGGCAGGCCCAGCGGCGCGGACTTGGCCATCCGCACGAACTGCGAGGTGCGGCCGACGATCGGGTACGGCGTGCCGGACCTCAGCCCCAGCCGGTCGGCGGCGTCGCTCGAACCGACGAACTCGTCGCGCGCCAGCGCCTGCCACAGGGCGTTGTCCGCCGCGGTGTCCGGGGTGGTCCAGGAGCGGAACAGCGACGGGTCCACGCCGAAGACGTTGGCCTGCGCCTCCTGGCCGCTCTGCCCGGACGCGGCGGGCTTCAGCCGTACCGCGCCGCCGTCCACCGTGGTCACGTCCTGGACCCGCTTGATCTTCTTGATCTTGGCGAGGCGGGCGGGCCGGATGCCGGTGCCGACGACGGCCAGGACGTCCGGCGGCACCACGCGGCGCAGCGGCGCCACCACCGCACCGGACGGCACGATCTTGGCCGGGGCGCCGGAGCCGGACGGCGACGCGGTGGCCGTCCGGCCGCCCGGCGCCCCGGGGCGTGCGTGCGCGGCGTCCGTACCGGAGCGGGACAGCACCACCGCCGCCCCGGTCACCGCCGCGCCACCCACGAGCAACACGAGAACGACCAGCAGGATGGGCAGCGCGCGCCGTCCGATCCGCTTCAGCATGCCCGGCCCATCCTCGCTCTCTCGCACCTGTCCCTTCCGATTGGACGAACCGGCCGCGCGCCCGGTTCACCGAGGTTCGCAAGTCTCCCAGTCGACGGGGTGACCGGCCAGTAGGTTCGTGAGTAGATTTCGCCCATGACCGACGTCTCCTCCACCGCCTGGCGCAACTGGGCGGGCAACCAGGTCGCCCGGCCGCGGCGCGTCGTCGCCCCCCGCTCCGTCGATGAGGTCGCCGAGGCGGTACGTGCCGCGGCCGACGCGGGCCTGCCGGTACGCATGCGGGGTACCGGGCACTCGTTCACCGGAGCGGCGGTCACCGATGGGGTGCTGCTCGAACCGTCCGGGATGACCGGCGTGCGGTCGGTGGACGCCGACGCCGGGCTGGTCACCGTGGACGCCGGGATGCCGCTGGCCGCGTTGAACGAGATGCTGGCCACGGGCGGGCTCGCGCTGACCAACATGGGTGACATCGCCGTGCAGACCGTCGCGGGGGCCATCCAGACCGGGACGCACGGGACCGGGCGGGACAGCGGGGCGATCGCGGCGCAGGTGCACGCGCTGGAGTTGGTACTGGCCGACGGGAGCGTACGTACGGTCGCGGCGGACTCCGCCGATGACGGCGACCGGGACCTCTTCCACGCGGCGCGGGTCGGGCTCGGCGCGCTCGGCGTGGTGACGGCCGTGACGTTCCGGGTCGAGCCGGCGTTCCTGCTGCGCGCCCGCGAGGAGCCGATGCCGCTGGAGGAGGTGCTCGGCGGCTTCGACGACCTGGTCAAGGACAACGAGCACTTCGAGTTCTACTGGTTCCCGCACACCGGCAGCACGTCGGTGAAGCGGAACAACCGGGTCGACGGGCCGGCCGCGCCGCTGGGCCGGCTGCGCGCGTGGTTCGACGACGAGTTCGTCGCCAACGACGTCTTCGAGGTCACCAACCGGGTCACCGCGCGGCTCCCGGCCGCCGTGCCGCTGGTCAACGCGGTGGCCACCCGGGCGCTCGGGTCGCGGACGTACACCGACGCGTCGTACCGGGTGTTCGCCAGCCCGCGCCGGGTGCGGTTCGTCGAGCAGGAGTACGCCATCCCCCGCGGCGCGCTCGTCGAGGCCATGCGGGACATCCGCGCGCTGATCGACCGGCGCGGCTGGCGGGTCAGCTTCCCCATCGAGGTGCGGGTCACGCCGCCGGACGACGCCTGGCTGGCCACGTCGTACGGACGGGACACCGCGTACATCGCCTGCCACATGTTCCACCGCACCCCGAACCCGGCCTACTTCGCCGGCGTCGAGGAGATCCTGGTCGCGGCCGGCGGGCGGCCGCACTGGGGCAAGCTGCACACCCGCGACGCCGCGTACTTCGCCGGCGCGTACCCGCGCTTCGCCGACTTCACCGCGCTCCGCGACCGGCTCGACCCCGGCCGCCGCTTCGCCAACGCCTACCTGGACCGGGTGCTCGGCGCATGAGAAAGGCCGCCCGGTCCTCCTACGAGGGCCGGGCGGCCGGGGCGCCGCGTGCGTAGCGGCTATTCGGTGGCCGGGGCCTGGGTCTGGCCCTGGGCGTTGTTGCCGTTCTCGCCGCCGGTGGTGCTCGGCTGGGAGGACGACTGCATGGTCGGTTGCGTCGACGGCCGCACCGGCTGGCCGGTCTGGCCGGGTGTCGGCGCCGTCTGCTGCGGGGTCGGCGTGCTCGGCGCCGTGTTGCCCGGGTTCTGCTGGGTGGGCTGCTCCGACGGGTTCGGCGTGCCGGTCACCGACGGCGTGTCCGTCGGCGTGTCGGCCGACCGGCTGTTGTTGCCGGTCAGCGTCGTGCCGTGCACCGTCTTCTCACCGCGCACGGCGGCCGACAGCGGCTTGTCCATGATCGCCTCGATGGCCGTCACGGCCCCCATGACCAGGACGAACACCGTGAGCGCGCCGGCGAGCAGCTTGGGCCAGCGGCCGCGGGCCCAGGTCAGCATCACGGCGAGCGACGGCCGCTGCGGCTTCTCCCGTACACCGGTCGAGGTGTACACCTGCGAGACCCCGGTCATCCGGTTGATCGCCATCGTCTCGGCGTCGTCGGAGTCGGCCAGGTTGGACGCCTTCCCGGGCTCGTCCGGCTCCTCCGCGGTGTCCATCACGCGGGTGCCGTCCGCGCCGCCCTTGGCGCCGTCCTTCGCACCGTCCTTGGCGTCGCCCGTCTCACCGAACGCGCCCGGCCGTTCCGTACGGTCGCCGTCGGGGCGTTCGCCGAACGCCCCCAGCTTCCGCTCCGCCTCACCCGTGCCGCCGCCCTCGCCGGGGGCCGCGTCACCGGGCTCGGCCCGGCCCTGCGACGTGTCCCCGATGCGGGCCGTCGTTCTCCCCTTGTCCTCGCCCATGACGTCCGCGAGCGTGCGCGGCCGGGAAGGCCGCTGCGACCGTGACTCCGTCCGCCCCTCGGGGCGGACGGACCGGTCCGGTTGCTCGGGACGTCTTTGGCCCGGCAACCGCGGATCCGCCGTCTTGACCGCCGCGCCGCGCTCGGATACGAGCGTCGTACGCAGTCCGGCCGAGCTCAGATGCTGGCCGGCCTCTTTCAGCTTGTCCCCCGTACGACGGAAGAAGTGCTGGTAGATGGCCGCACCCGCGGTGCTCACGACGCTGCTCGCGGCCGCGCCGACGATCGTGCCATAGGCGCCGAAGAACGATGCGACAACGGTGGCGGTGATGGTGGCCAGGGCGCCCGCGGCGAGCCCGGAAACACTCAGCTCCAGTTTTTGCCGCTCGGACATTCCCCTCCCTCCACTGCCTCGTTACCGTTTCGTTGCTCCCACCCTCAGAGCAGACAACTCCGGGCCCCTGAGCCGTGTTCCACCGAAGTTGTGAGGAAGCCGACAGCCCGAATTGGTAAACCAGACGGGCACGCCCTAATCTCGGCTCGACTTCGGACATGCCGGGCAGGGTGCTGGCGGGCGGACCACTCGACAGGGGAGACTCGAACGCCGGGGGAAGGCCAGGGGTGATGTCCCCATGACCAGCCCGCGGATGCCAGGGGCGGCATCTGAGGAACGGCCAGGGGCGCACGCCTTGAGCACGTGCGGAAAGGACACGCATGCAGGAGCTGCGCCTCGTCGCGGTGAGCGAGGACGGCACGTACCTGGTCATGGCTACGGTCGGCCGGGGCACCCGTTTCACGCTGCCCATCGACGACCGGCTCCGCGCGGCGGTGCGCGGCAATTTCTCCCGGCTCGGCCAGTACGAGATCGAAGTGGAGAGCCCGTTGCGACCCAAGGAGATCCAGGCTCGGATCCGTGCCGGGGAGACGGCGGAAGAGATCGCGGAGGCCGCCGGAATCCCGCTGGAACGAGTCCGCTGGTTCGAGGGACCCGTGTTGCAGGAACGCGAGTTCATCGCCCAGCAGGCGCTGCGCGTCGGCGTACGCCGTGCCGGCGAGAGCACGCCGGGCCCAGCGCTCGGCGACCTCATCGGCGAGCGGCTCGGCCACCGTGCCGTCGACCCCGAAGAAGCCGAGTGGGACTCCTGGAAGTGCGACGACGGCACCTGGCGGGTCCGGCTCTCCTACATCAAGAACGGGCGGCACCACACCGCGCACTGGGTGTACGACCAGCGCCGCCGGCACGTGACCGCGTACGACGACGACGCCGCGCGGCTGGTCTCCGACGACCCCGCCGTCTACGACGCGGACCCCGGCGCGGACGACTCCGCGCCGATGGCCACCGTCACCCCGTTCGTACCGCGGCTGGCCACGCCGCCGCCCAGCGAACCGCCGGCGCCCGCCCCGGAGGCACCGGTCTCGGCCACCCCGCCACCGTCCGGCCCGGTCCCCGCGCCGGAACCCGCACCGGAGCCCGCCCCGGAGTCCGCCCCGGAGTCCGCCCCGGAGTCCGCCCCGGAGTCCGCCCCGGCTCCGGCGCCGCCGCCCGCGGCGTCCCCGGCCGCCGGGCCGTCGCCTGCGCCTTCCCCCACACCGCAGCAGGCACCGCCCGTACAGCCGCCCGCCCCGCAGCCGCAGCCGGTCCAGCCGCCGGCGGCACAGGCACCGCCCGCACCGGCACCCGCACCGCAGGCACCCGCTCAG
>Ga0164243_10008379_pt1 | contig 15247 bp, 7 predicted proteins | sample OricompcompostOP_FD_108781 | JGI IMG/M metagenome (GOLD analysis project Ga0164243, IMG submission 108781) | Organic Plus compost microbial communities from Emeryville, California, USA - Original compost - Organic plus compost (OP) | ecosystem: Engineered > Solid waste > Mixed feedstock >... | reverse complement strand
CCCACTATTTTGTTTCCAAAGCGTTTAATCCAAAAAAGTATTTATGCCTGAGAAAAATTACACCTACTACGATTTTACCGTAAGCATCTGCAGTACCTGTTTACGGCGCGTGGATGCCAAGGTGATCTTTGAAAACGACCATGTGTACATGGTCAAACGCTGCCCGCAACACGGCATGGAAAAAGTCCTGATTGCTACCGATATTGACTACTATAAAAACACCCGCAATTACAACAAGCCTTCCGAAGCGCCGCTGAAAGCCAATACGGATACGCATTATGGCTGTCCGTATGATTGCGGCCTTTGTCATGACCATGAGCAGCATTCCTGCCTGAGCGTTATTGAGCTGACGGACCGCTGCAACCTGACCTGCCCCACCTGCTATGCCATGTCGTCCCCGCATTATGGCCGGCATCGTACGCTGGAAGAAATAGAAAGAATGCTGGACATTATTGTGGAGAATGAAGGGCAGCCGGATGTAGTGCAATTGAGCGGGGGCGAGCCTACCATTCATCCCCAGTTCTTCGAGGTGCTGGATATCGCCAAAAAGAAGCCCATCAGGCACCTGATGGTCAACACCAATGGTATCCGTATTGCGAAGGACAAAGAGTTTGTTGCCCGGCTGGCTACCTATATGCCGGATTTTGAGGTGTACCTGCAATTCGATTCCTTCCGGCCGGAAGTACTGGAGCGTATGCGTGGCAAGGACCTCACAGATACCCGCTTACAGGCCATCGAAAACCTGAATGAATGCAACCTCAGCACCACGCTGGTGGTTACCCTGCAAAAAGGCCTCAACGACGATGAGATGGGCGCCATCATTGACTTCGCGCTCAAGCAACGTTGCGTGCGGGGCGTTACCTTCCAGCCCGTGCAGGTGGCCGGCCGTACGGAAGATTTCAATCCCGCTACGGACCGCATCACGCTGACGGAAGTACGCCAGCGGATATTGGAGCAATCGCCCATCTGGCAGCCTAACGACATCATACCGGTGCCTTGTAACCCGGATGCCCTGGCCATGGCTTACGCCCTGAAAATCGACGGGCAGGTGTTCCCGCTTACCCGCTACGTGGACCCGGCCGTGCTGCTGAATAATTCAAAGAACACCATCGTATATGAGCAGGATCAGCAACTGCACCAGCATGTGCTGAAGATATTCAGTACCGGCATCTCCACGGATGCCGCCGTGTGCGATATGCAATCGCTGCTCTGCTGCCTGCCACAGGTACAGGCGCCGGGGCTGGATTATAATAACCTGTTCCGCATTGTGATCATGCGTTTCCTGGATGCCTACGACTTTGATGTACGGGCCATCAAAAAATCCTGCGTACATATTGTACACAAGGATGGCAGGATCATACCGTTTGAAACAATGAATATGTTTTACAGGGATGACAAGGAGGAGTACCTCAAACAGCTACAGCAGGAGCGGGCGCTTATCCCGGATGGTATCACCATTAAATGATTGCCCATGAGCGATTTTCTGAAACAGACTCTGTATTTTTCATTGATACCGATAGGAATAATGCTGCTGCTCTTTATGACAGGGGAAGGAGGCCCGCTGGTAGTACCTGTTTTATTTTGGGTACTGGGAGGCTATTTTGTAGGGGGCTTGATATCACTGGCAACCGGGCGAAAGGAAACCGGCAAGGCGTTGTTGCTGAGTTGCGGGATACTTTTTCTCATAGGACTGTCTACCTGCGGGTTAATTCTCCTGAACTTTAACTAAACCACTACCTATATGAGCGAATTTCTGAAAAAGACCTTGTACTTAACCCTGGCGCCACTTGGATTGGCATTGCTGATCTGTATGGTCGATGCTGTGGCGGTCCTGTTTGCCGGCATGCTGCTGGCAGCAGTAGTAGCGGGATATGCCCTGGTAGGTGTTATTATGATTATTACAGGAGGAGAGGAAACCGGCAAAGCGTTGTTATTGAGTGCCGGCATTATTTTACTGGTAGGGTTATCCACCTGCGGGCTTATAATAAGTCACCTGAAGCTGAGAGGAATGCATTAATGATATGGATAAGGATAAAATAAAAAAGCCGCTGCAGATGCAGCGGCTTTTTTAATGATATATCCGTTCCGGATTAGAAGATATATTTCAGACCCAGTTGCATACCCCATGTGCTGGTGGTAGTAACGATGTCTGAAGTTGCAAACGCGTTGTTTACGTTCGACATTCTGTAGGTAGCTACACCGTTAGCATTCACTGAAGCCACCTGCAGTGGGTTTACGAATGTAGTTTGTTGTTTAACGCCCCAGTTTTTATTCAGGAGGTTAGGTACGTTCAGCATGTCAACCACGAGTTGCAGGGTGTGACGTGTACCACCTTTGGAGGTGATGAAGAAATCCTGCAGGAAACGTGCATCCACTCTGTTATACCAGGGCAGTAAAGCACCGTTTCTTTCAGTGTACTGTCCTTTGTGTTTAGAGAGGTATTTGTTGTTGTTAACAAAGCGGTCGTAAGCAGCCTGTTGTTGTTCAACAGTGGCTGTTACCACGCCGGCATTGTTGGTGATAGGTGCAAAGTTGATGTCAGAACCTTTGGCGTAAACGAACATCAGGTCGTTAGAGTTCAGACCGTCGCTGTTCAGGTCACCGTTGGTATAGAAGGTGTAACGGCCCTGGTTTTGTCCTTCGTAGAAGAGGGACAGGGTAGAAGCGAAGTGCTTGGCGTATTCTTTACGGTAGGAAACGCTGGCCACAACGCGGTGAGGTACGGCATACTGCGAGTTATACAGTTCGATGCTGTTAGCGCCGTTACGGGTTACGTTTGACTGGTAAACAGAAGTAGCCTGGTTGCCTGGGTTACCGGTTACGTCCTCAGCTTTGGTGAAGGTATAACCTACGGAACCGTACAGGCCATTGCTGAAGGATTTGGTTACCTGTGCAGTTAAGGCCATAGAGTAGCCTTTGTTGGTGTTGTCCATTACTACTACAGTGCTCAGTGCAGGAGTCGGGAATTTAGCCGCGCCTGTTTGAGTAGATGGGTAGTATGGTCTGCTGTCACCGTTGCTGTTCAGGGTGCCGGTTGGGTTTTTCAGGTTACCGTTAAACATCCTGATAGCGTTGATGTCTTTGGTGAACATCGCGTCGAATGTAGCAGTAAAGCCTGCGCCCAGGGTTTTATCCACACCGATGTTGGTTCTCCAAACCTGTGGGAATTTGAAATCACGGCTTACAAATACCGGTGCACCCGTTACGGTTGTTGGAGGGGTGGTAGGGAATTTGTTCAGGTAAGCGGATGGGTCAGGGTTGAAGGTGATACCCGCCAGGTCAGCAGCTTTATTCAGCACTGCACTGTACTGGTACATACCTGAGTTGGTAGGCATATTCGTCAGGAATACGAAAGGTATTTTACCTGTGAAGATACCGGTTCCACCACGCACGATGAGGGATTTATCCTCTTTCACATCCCATCTGAAACCAAATCTTGGGGACAGCAGCAGGCGGCTCTTAGGCCATTTGCCAGTAGTGTAGTGAGTAATATTACCATCCTGGTCTACAAAATCAAGCGGCGTGTAAACCGGGTTTTCCAGTGGCTGTTCCAGGTACACCGGAATATCGCCTCTCAGACCCAGGGTCAGTTTCAGCTTGTTGTTCACCTGGTACTCGTCCTGTACATAAGCACCGATCTGGCCGATTTTCAGCTCAGCAGAATAGACAGCCGGTTTGCCAGGGATGAGCGAGTAGGTGTTGGAGTAATAGATTGGCGCCCTGTCGTTCATGAAGTCATCCAGGCTGCCATAAGCGTAGTAGCTGGAAGAACCAGGCATGAACATGTTACCCACTTTCTGGTATTCGTAAGTCAGACCAGCAGTAATGGTATGTTTACCGGCATAGTAAGTGAAGTTATCGGTAGCGGTGAATACGTTATTGATAACGTCGTTGTTGCGGGTAAACGGATCAGTACCAAAAGAAATGAAGTTATTGCCAGCGCCGTCGAAGATATCAACAGTAGGGAAAGGACTACTGAAGGAGAAACGGGTATCCTGGTTTTTGGTATAAGTCAGGATCAACTGGTTAGATATTCTGTTGGAGAACGCACTGTTCAACTCGATGGTCGCAGTCCTGGAAATGTGATCTGTACCGTAGTTGGAACCGTTGAAAGACATTGAATTCTTGCTGAACCTGTTGAATGGCAGCCTGGTGATAGTACCTGTTCTGCCTGGTACAGTCATGCTACCGGCGCCGCTGTTAGGAACGGAGCTACCGTTGAGCGGGCTGTTATCAGATCCGCTGAAATCACTATACTTCAACGTCAGTTTATGAACGGAGTTGATGTTCCAGTCGATTTTAGCGAGGATCTTGTGGTTTTTGGTTTCAAAAGCCGGGAAGTTATCATAAGCGCCAGGATCATAACCATATTTGGTGATCAGGTAGTCGTGTACAGTTTTCAACTGATCCAGGGTAGTAGTGGAAACGTTGTCACCAGTTCTGCCAGGAGCGCCGGCCAGGAAGCCAATACCAGGAGATTGGGCTCTTTCAAACTCCGCACTTGCAAAGAAGAAGAGTTTGTTCTTGATGATCGGACCACCCAGGGTAGCACCAAAAATCTTGTTTTCAGTTTGAGATTCAGGTACTTTGGCGTCGCCTACGTTTTTACCATTGAAGCTCTGGTCACGGTAGTAACCATAAGCGCTACCGTGGAATTCGTTTGTACCGCTCTTAGTAACGGCATTAATACCGGCGCCGGTAAAACCAGATTGTCTTACATCGAAAGGCGCGATATTAACAGAAATTTGATCATAAGCATCAAGAGAAATAGGGGAAGCACCGCCACCTGGCAGCGGATCGCTGCTGAGGCCGAAGTTGTTGTTCAGGTTAGCACCATCCACCTGCAGGTTGTTTAAACGACCGTCGCGGCCACCAAAGCCATTACCGTTTGCCTGAGGAGTAAGGCGGGTGAAGTCGGTAATGCTGCGGGTTACAGTTGGCAGCGTGGTTAACTGTCTGGTGTTGATGACAGTAGACATACCGGTCTTGTTCTGGTTGAGGGCATTACCTTTAGAGCCCACAACATTTACAGTCTGTAAATCCTGACCGCTGGAAAGCGTCTGGTTCAGCACGAAAGGTTCACCCAGGTTGAGGCTGAGCCCTTCCAAAACGACAGTCTTGAAACCAATAAAGCTGATTTCAACTTTGTACGGGCCGCCAATGCGCATACCCGGAATTGCGTAGTTACCACCGGTACGGGTTACTGTACCATACACCGTTCCTGATGGTACGTGTGTGGCTTTTACCGTGGCTCCGATTAATCCTTCGCCTTTGTCATCCTTGATAGTACCCGTCATGCTCGACGTGGTAACCTGACCAAAAGTAATGAGGGAAAGGAGTAAAAAAGAAAATGTTACAAGTAATTTTCTTAATCCCATGATTCCAGAAATTTGATTCATGGCGCAAAGATGCGACATTCTCATGGTTAAATTTTAACTCTATATTAACTTTTCGTTAAGCAACTTGTGGATAACTTATGTGACCCCAAAAAATTTGAAAGCTATTTAGGAAAACTTTTCAAGACCCGTGGTTTAACTAATATTCCCACCAAAATTTAGCCGCCATCAAATTGTCGTTTCTGTTAATGAATGGTTAAAGCGGAACGCTTAAACTTTTACAGGGTTTCATTTGTTATATCCCGCTTACTTTCTGCGATAAAAATATATATAAAAATTATACTGTATATTCCCCGCCCGCCCAGCAATTTTTTGACCCGGAAACCAACTTTGAATGCTTCAGTTTTCCCCATTTAATTGTCGTAACTTTGCGCCATTCATTATTACTTGACCGAAGGATTTTTTTATGTTAGATACAATAGAAGCAGCAATAGAAGATATAAAAAACGGTAAACTGGTAATAGTAGTGGACGATGAGGACCGCGAAAATGAGGGAGATTTCATCACCGCAGCCCGCAACGTTACGCCTGAGATCATCAACTTTATGAGCATTCATGGTCGCGGACTGATCTGCGCCCCCCTTGTGGAAGAACGCTGTGAAGAACTGGGCCTGGACCTGATGGTAAGGGATAACACCGCTCTGCACCAAACACCTTTCACCGTTTCGGTTGACCTGCTTGGCCACGGCTGTACCACCGGTATTTCCGCGCACGACAGGGCTAAAACCATTCAGGCGCTGATCGACCCGAACACCAAACCGGAAGAACTCGGCAAACCCGGGCATATCTTCCCGCTCAAAGCGAAATCAGGTGGAGTACTCCGCCGCTCCGGACATACGGAAGCCACTATCGACCTGGCCCGCCTCGCTGGTTTTGAACCCGCCGGCGTACTCGTCGAAATCATGAACGAGGACGGTACCATGGCGCGACTCCCACAACTCCGGGAAATCGCTACCAAATTCGATCTTAAACTGATCTCCATCAAAGACCTCATCTCCTACATGCTCAATAAGGAAACCCTTATTGAAAAAGGAGAAACCGTGCAAATGCCTACCAAATACGGCAACTTTGAACTCGTCGCCTACACCCAGACCAATACCGGCGAAATCCACATGGCCCTCAAAAAAGGTCAATGGGAAAAAGATGAACCGGTGCTGGTACGCGTGCACTCCAGCTGCGTAACGGGCGATATCCTCCACTCCCTTCGGTGCGACTGTGGCGAACAACTCCACGCCGCCATGCAGATGGTAGAAAAAGAAGGGAAAGGACTTATATTATATATGAACCAGGAAGGCCGCGGCATCGGACTGATGAACAAACTCCGCGCCTACAAACTCCAGGAAGAAGGCCGCGACACCGTGGAAGCTAACCTGGAACTGGGCTTTAAAATGGATGAACGCGACTATGGCGTAGGGGCCCAAATCCTCCGCGACCTCGGCATCTGCAAACTCCGCCTCATCACCAACAACCCGCGCAAACGCGCCGGACTCCTGGGATACGGACTGGAAGTAGTGGAAAATGTGCCCATCGAAATCCATCCTAACCCGCACAACGAAAATTATCTCCGCACCAAAAGAGATAAACTGGGACATGAAATTTTGAAAGGCTAGGGATAGTCTTATTATATTATGGTGTTGAACCGGCGCTGCCAGCAGCGCCGGTTTTTTTATGCGCCTTTGAACCGGTTGCTCTTGTCAACTGGCCTTCGGCTACCAATAGATCACTTATTACTTTTTGTGCTGTCTTTCTTCTGCCCCGGTACAGTAGTGGTAGAATCTACCGCCTGCGTGCTATCCGGCTGCGGCCGGTAAGGGTACCGGCGCCTGTTCTTGTTAAACAGCTCCAGGAAACGGTCATATTCCCGTACATAAGAAATACCAAGGCCGGATTTCGTACGGTTGTTGAGGTTATACACGTCGTAGTCCGACTTGCTGAAGGCGTTGATACGGAAGCGCCCATCCGGCGTCAGGAGGTATTCAATGCGGAAATCGCCGGCAAAACGGTTGCTGCTGGCGGAAGTAGCGGTCTTGCCCCAGTCATAGTCGCCACCGGCATACAACCGGAAACGGTTATTGAACAAGGTGCTGGTTACCCCGGCGCTTACCTGGTTACGGTCCACGGACGAATTGTCTGGCAGCCCGCCCACATTGTACGCGCGGTAATTCACGTTGATACCAATGCCGCTGCCTTTCAGCAAGGCCCCGGTAATATTGTTCAATATCGCGGAAGCCTGTGCGGAAATAGCCTGGCCCACGCTGTTCTTACCGGTAATGCCCACGTTGGCGCCGCCGCCGGCATCATCCGGCAGGAACTGGTTGGCGATCAGGAGGCCGTAAATCTGCAGCAAGGCTTTATTCTGGTCGTTGTTGATCTCTTTCAGCTTCGCGGCCACGCCACTTTCATAAGAGAGGGTGCCCACTTCCGGCAGCTGGATGGAGTAGGTGATATCCGGCTTCATCAGCGCGCCCTTCAGGTTAATGAGTACATCCACCCTTTCCTGGCGGGTGGCCAGCTTATCGTTGGTAGCCATGGTGGCGGCCTGCCCTACGAGGTTGTACAGGCTTACCTTTGGCAGCGAGTACTTGGCCGTGATGTTCATGTTCGCTTCCGACGGATCCCCATTCCAGCTGATGCTGCTGTTTTTCTCTATGTCGAATTTCCAGCTGGTTACCCGCTGGAAGTTGAAGTTATAGGACCCGTTGCTGATCTCGTAGTTGCCGAACATCGTGAAATCCCCGTCTGTATTGGCGATGATCTGCAGGTTACCGGTACCGTTGGCGGAAATGATATCCCCCGTGGTGGCGTCCAGGATCACATCAATCTGCGCATCCGGATTGGCGGCAATGTCCAGTTTTACCGTCAGCTTCGTATTGTCCTTTTTCTTCTTAACCTCCTGTTCGGTGCCATAGGTCTTGAACTTGATGTAGTCGTATTTGCCTATATCCTTACTATCGGATATCGGGAGGTAAAAATGCGTTCCGCGCACCGGCCGCGCCAGCACGTGCATCTGCAGGTCGTTTAACGGGCCGGAGAAATATACCTTACCGTCAGCGATTACATCTCCATAAAACAAATCATTATCATTGGCGCTGGTATTCAGGAACAGGAACTTCCGGCCCGTCACGTCAAAATCGAAATTCAGCTTGTCGAAATGATCATGGGAAATATAGCCGTTCGCGGTACCCCTGGTATTGAACTTATCAATCACGGTAAAGCTGCCAAACTCAATGAGGTTATCATCCACATTCACATTCAGCTTGGGGATGCGGTAATGCGTACCCAGGTAATCCACCGTCACGCCTACGGTATCCAGGGAGAGCTTACCCCGGATGGAAGGCTGGTCCGTAGTGCCGCTCAGGGTGAGGTTACCGGTAACGGAACCACTGAGGTCCCGCACATAACCCACCAGGTATTTATTCAGCAAGCTGATACTGCTGCCGCCCATGTTAATCACGGCATCCAATCCTTTATCCGTTTTGGATAAGCCTATGCGGCCCTGCGCGTCGAAGTTCATGCCCACATTTTCGGATTTTACGGCAAAGGTGGCCTGCCCCGTCTGCTGCAAATAAGTGCCGTCTACCGTTACGAGGCCGATGGAATCGTTGTCAATGCGCAGCTCCCGCGTACGCAGGGCAGCGTTGATGTCCAGGTTGCTGGTAGGGTCGGAAATATTGATGGTGCCGTCAGTAATACCTTCAATACGGGTGGTTACCAGTTGGGCGGGTATTACGTCTGCCAGGTTTATATTTTTCAGGGTGATGATAAAGCGCGACTCATCAGGATTAAACTCGTTGGTTTCAACCGTAATACTCTGATCGTTACGGGTGACTTTTAAATTCTTTACGGTAAGGAAATGTTTGCTCCAATAGATTTCATTGCCTGGCGTCACGTTCCATTGGCGCTCGTTCACCGTGAAAGCGCTGTTCAGGAAGTTGACCTTGATACCCTGCTGCACGGTGATTACGCGGGCGTAAAATCCATCCAGGCTCATCGTATCCTGGGCCTGGAGGTCTACCTTGATATAGGAAGTGTCGTTAGAGGAACTGGCGAGTACCAGCGGGTTTACCAATACCTCCTTACTGCCGTTGAAGACCTGCCCCACCGTAGTGCTGAGGTTCACCTTACGGGCATTCCCGTCTCCCTTCACCTGGATATCCTTCAGGGTATATTGCAATACGCTCGCTTCCGGCACCTGTACATTCAGCGCAAAATTCCCCGTTTCGGTATTTAAACTGCCTTCCACGGTACTGTAGTCAAAGCCGGACACCTGTTTGGTGAAACCCTTGATCAGCTTGGCCACATTGCCGAACTCAAACCTGAACTGGAAGTCCTCGTGGATATTGCTGTTCGAAGGCTCGAGGAAGTAGCTGGGGTAATAACGGTACAGCAGCTGCTGGAAAGCGTCCGGGAGTTCGAGGAAGCTGTATTTTCCTTTTACATAACCCTGGACTTCGCTGCCATTGAGCTGTAATGTTTTTTGATCGCCCTGGGTTTCGGCCCTGAGAGCGAGGGAGTCGAACTCGAGCCGGCTGTTATCCTTAAAAAGCGAAACGTCGTACATACGGGCGCTTCCCTCGAAGTTATCGATGTTGCTACCGGCGAAGTTCAGGTCCAGCTTGGCCTGCAGGGTAAGCGAGTCGCTCACGAAATGCAGCGCCTTCAGGTCGCTCTTGCGGATTTCCGAGTTGAATTTAAACACCGGCAGGGCCTCGTTGAAATCAATCGTACCGGCAAAATCCATGTCCAGGTTAGGATCGTTGACGGTGAGGGCCCCGTTGAAAAATTTCCGGTTCATTTCCCCTTTCGTCTTTATGTTCCGGTAGTTGTAACCATAGAGGGAAATGTTCTGTACATCCGCATCCAGCGATACTTTCAGGGTGCGGAAGTTGAACCCGGCCCCATTCAGTTTAGCCGTCAGCGTTACCTCCCGGAGGTCCGGGATGTCCAGCAGGCTGCCCAGGTTGAAGTTGCTGGTATTCAAACTACCGGAATAAACGGGTACATCCCGGTTGGTTTTAAAGTTAAGGTCGGAATTCACCTGTCCCAGGTTGGTCTGGAACTGGCCGTACGCCACAAAGTCGTTGATGAAGCCGGTGTAGCTTCCTTTAAAGTTAATGCTGGTCAGCCGGTCAATCCTCACGGTAGAAGTGATATCCTTTACGATCGGCATGATCTGCATCACATCCGCGCCGGTGGTCATCAGGTTGTCCGCATGGAAGTCGATATACGTTTCCTCGATATCCGGCAGGCCGCGCATTTCCAGGGAACCTTTCAGCCGGGTGGTATTGCCTGCCTGCAGGTCAATATCGGTGGCCTTGAGGTTGCTCACCGGCCCCCGGGCGCTGCCGTTGATAGTAATTTCTTTTTTCCAGGATGAGAGGGGCGGGGCAAAGTAGGCAATGTCGTCGCTGGATACCTTACAGTCCTTGAAGTTCGCACGCATATAAACGAGGTCGATATAATCGCTCATATCGTCAAAGTCGCTGTACTGCATGGTGTAATAATCCCCGATGTGGCTGCGGTTGGTCTGGAGGTCCAGGTGGGAGAACTCCATTTCCACCGGCGACATCTTAAACCGGCTCGTCATCTTCTTCACTTCAAAGCCGCTGCGCTCTTTGGTGGAGAGGCTCAGGTCCCCGATGATGCTGTCTTTATAGATACTGGTATTGGTTAGGGAAAGATTGATGTCACTGAAGCGGATATGATGGGGAGCAAAGTACCCGTCTTCTATTTTCGTAGAGTCTTCCGGGTTATCCACGCCGAAAAGTCCTTTTTTGATGTTGAGTTCCTTTACGATGAGCTTCCAGTTGTCATTGTTCCAGCGCAGCTGCGTGCTGTCGTATTCCACGGGAGTATTGACCCTTGGCCTGCGTTTGCGCAGGGGAGAGGCGCTGTAGCTGCTGATGATGAAACTGGGTTCGTCCAGCGTGATTTCCTGGATGTCGATATTGTGTTTCTGCAGGTCCAGGTTTTTAGCATCGAGGTAGATGCGTTTGGCGTACCCGCGCATATCCTCGCCCACCCACTGGTCTACCTGGTTGATGCGGATATTGCGGAGGTCTACTTTCTTGAGGTCGAAGGCGATGCCGCCACTCTGTTGCTGCTTGCCGGTAGAAGGGCCGCTGAAAGCGTCGGAGATGAAGGCGTAGTTCCACACGGAGTCGTTACGCGGGCGCAGGAGGTTGACCTGCGCATTGTCCAGCCCTACAAATTTGATCACGGGCCTGTCCGCAAAAAAGAACCAGTCCGTTACCCGCAGTTGCAGGCGGCCGGCGTAGAGCAGGGTATCCTTGTGCTGGTCTTCAATGAGCGCACCTTCCAGGTCCAGGCTATTGAACAGCCGGATATTCACATGTTTGATTTCCACCCTGGTTTTTAATTGCTCCGAGAGGCGGCTGGTCACTTCATGCACCAGGTAGTTCTGGATGACCGGAATGTTTACCAGTATCCCGATCAAGATGATGAGGCCCAACAAACACAATAGAATGACTGATAATATTTTCCGTACTTTTTTCAGGCGCCAGATTTTATCCGGCAAAAATAATTAATAGTTGCCAGCCACATGCAGCAAAAGCGGAAATATCTGCTAAATTTATCCCAAAAGTCAGCTATGTTTAAGTATTGGGTAATACCATTTGCAGCGGCGCTGTTCGGAAGCAGCGCTGCCAGCGCTGCAGTGGGGCCTGCAGGAGATTCAGTTATGCAAAAGCCTAAGTATGTTTTAGTGATCCATGGCGGCGCCGGCACCATCCTGAAATCGCAGATGACGCCGCAAAAAGAGGCCGCCTATAAGGCCGGGCTCACCAAGGCCCTGGAAGCAGGTTACGCGGTGATACAACGGGGAGGCCCAAGCCTTGACGCCGTGGAAGCGGCCGTGCGCGTGATGGAAGATAATCCGCTGTTCAACGCCGGCAAAGGCGCAGTATTCACCAACGAAGGCCGCAACGAAATGGATGCCGCCATCATGAACGGGAAGAACCTGGCTGCAGGGGCAGTAGCCTCCGTCACCACCATCCGCAATCCCATCACCGCCGCCAGGGCAGTGATGGAGAAATCGCAGCACGTGATGATGATAGGTCCCGGCGCTGAAAAGTTTGCCAAACAGGCCGGTTGCGAAATAGTAGACCCTTCTTATTTTTATACGGAAGACCGCTGGAAGTCGCTCCAGAAGGTGCGTGCGGCGGATTCCACCCAGGTGCAGCTGGATCATGATTCCACCACTAAAAAGACCACGCTGCTTGGTATCGAAAACAAAGATTCGAAGTTCGGCACCGTAGGCGCCGTTGCCCTTGACAAACAGGGTAACCTGGCAGCGGCTACATCTACCGGAGGTATGACCAACAAAAAATTCGGCCGGGTAGGAGATAGCCCCCTGATTGGCGCCGGTACCTATGCGAACAATGCTACCTGCGCTATTTCGTGTACGGGTTGGGGTGAGTACTTCATCCGCCTGGTGGTGGCTAAAACCGTGAGCGACCTGATGGCATACAAAAACCTATCCGTCCAGGATGCCGCAGCGGAGCTGATCATGAAGCAGGTACCGCAGCTGGGCGGCGATGGCGGCCTCATTGCGCTTGATAAGGACGGCAATATGGCCATGCCTTTTAATACGGCAGGCATGTACCGTGGCGCCGTTACAGCCGATGGTAAAATTGAAGTGTTTATCTATAAGGAAGACAAGTAAGTTATTTCTACCTACTTATACAGCAGGGCTGCATGACAGGTTCATGCGGCCCTTTTTTTATGCAAAGGCCCCTGTAAATAATTCAGAAATTTATTTTAAAAAGTACTTTGTAATACAAAGTAAAAGTGTACATTTGAATTGCCATTACTAAAATCTGATTATTCAAACAGGAAGTCTATGAAAATTGATATCATCATCGCCTATATCCGGCGGTATGAATTCGGCCATGAATACGACTTTGTACCGCCGATTACCGGCATCCACCTGGCGGCTATTCCGCCGGCGCCCCACGAGGTACGGGTATATCATCAGCAGGTGGATGCCATCCGCTTCGATACGGATGCGGACCTCATCGCTATTTCCTTCTTCAGCGGCTTTGCCTTATCCGCCTACCACCTGGCAGCGGAATTCCGCCAGCGGGGGAAGACTGTAGTAGCCGGCGGCCCGCACGTGACTTACTGCCAGGACGAAGCGCTGCAATACTTCGACGCCATCGTAACCGGCGAAGCGGAAGGCCAGTGGCCCCTGCTGCTGGCGGATGCCGCGGCGGGCAAGCTAAAGCAGGTGTACCTGGGCGGCCCCTGTGATATGAAAGGATTGCCTACGCCCCGGTACGATCTGCTGCCCAACAAATTCTTTATCCGCAAGGTGATCCAGGCTACAAGAGGCTGCCCTTTCTCCTGCTCGTTTTGCACGGTGCCCTCCCTGAACCCCGGCTTCCGCCTGCGGCCCGTGGAAGATGTGATCAGGGACGCCTCTTACGATGCCTTTAAATGGTGGTGGCAACGCAAGGTCGTCTGGTTCTGGGATGATAACCTCACCATCCGCCGGCCTTACATCCGCGAGTTGCTACAACAAATGATCCCCTTGAAAAAGTGGTGGCTTACCCAGGCCAGTATGGATATAGCGAAGGACCCGGAACTGCTGGACCTCATGAAAGCCTCCGGTTGCATCGGCGTATTCCTCGGCATCGAATCCTTCGGGGCGGACTCCCTCGCGGATGCCAACAAACGCCAGAACCGGATTGACCATTACAGCGCGGCCGTAAAGGCAATCCGCAAGCGGGGCATTGCTGTAATGGCGGGCTTCATCGCCGGCTTCGATCATGATGATGAAGCCAGTATAGTGGCCATGGCGGACCAACTGATGGAAATAGGCATAGACGTGCCTTTCCTCAGTATCATGACGCCTTTCAGGGGCACGCCCATTTATCAATCGCTGAAAAAAGAGGACCGGATTTTGGAAGACAGGAACTGGAATTTTTACAACGGCTACAACGTAGCCTTTCAGCCGAAAAAAATCAGCGCATCGCAATTATTGCAGGCGCACCGACAGTTGTGGAAGCGGTCATTCTCGCCCTGGTACGCTTTCAGGCGTATCTGTCGCGGCGCATTCCGCCTGCGTTTGGGGGCATTCCTGCTGTCAGTGTTTATGAACGGCTTCTATTCGTATAAAAGAGTGAGGAGGAACTTCCCGATCGACATGACCGCCCGGCAGGACGGCTATCAACCGGTCCCCGCAACGCCGGTAGCCTCCCCGCAGCCGAAGCTGCGCCAGCAACCGGCGCTCTAATGGTTTATTTCACCGGCACTACCGTGTAACCTGCTTTCCGCAGCAGGTTGATGACGCCCTGTTCCCCACCCAAATGGCCAGCGCCAAAGGCAAAGAAGTGCGTACCGCTGGCTGCTGCTTTTTCAATCACAGGAATCCAGTTACGGTTGCGCTGGAAAACCATGATATCCGCATAAGGCGCCATGGCAGTGCTTTCCAGCAGGTCGTCATACAACGCGGTGATGTTGCCTGCTTCGTAATTCTCCTTGAACCGTTTATCCCTCGCCCTGGCGGAGGCAGGATCTTTAATATCCCGGATGATGTCCGCCAGCTGCACGCTGTCCGGCACTGCTCCGAACACGCTCATTTGCTCTTCCACGGTTTCAAGGCCTTCCACGGGTTTGCCAGTTTTGCGGGCAAGCGCCATCAGCTCCTGTTCCACGCCGGAAGGAGGGCAGTCGAGGCTCCTGGAAATGAACATGCTCATCAGTACAATGGGTTTCAGATGCACGAGCACTTCCGGGTTCAGGTGAAAGCTGTCCTGCACGTAGCGGGAGAACAGCTGGAAGTCCGCCGGGGACATATGATTGCTGAGATTATAAGACGGGTTGGGGCCT
>Ga0164243_10008378_pt1 | contig 15248 bp, 13 predicted proteins | sample OricompcompostOP_FD_108781 | JGI IMG/M metagenome (GOLD analysis project Ga0164243, IMG submission 108781) | Organic Plus compost microbial communities from Emeryville, California, USA - Original compost - Organic plus compost (OP) | ecosystem: Engineered > Solid waste > Mixed feedstock >... | reverse complement strand
TCTTTCCCAACAAGCAGCTTGGCGACACGGAATCGATCACCGAACAGACCGCCCGCGGCGTGATCCAGATGGCGACGAGCATCGCGAACGGCCAACTGGCCAGCTTTTTCCCGTCCATCCAGATCCTGGACATGCCCTATACGTTTGAAAGCACGGATGAGGCGCGGCGGGTGCTGGACGGTCCTTTCGGGCAGGAGCTTGCCGAAGCCGCGGCAAAGGAATCCGGCATCCGCATCCTGGCCTATCTGCCCTCGGCCTTTCGCAACTTTTCCAGCTCCAAGGCGCCGATGCATTCGCCGGCGGACATGGTGGGCCAGAAGATCCGCGTCCAGGCCATTCCGATCCATCTGAAGATCGTGGAGGCGCTTGGCGCATCCGCGACGCCCATCGCATGGGCCGAGCTTTACAACGCGTTGCAGACCGGCGTCGTGGACGGCCAGGAAAATGCGCCCTATGTGCTGCTGCTGGCCAATCTTCAGGAAGTCCAGAAATACTATACGCTGGACAAGCACCTGCTGAACGTGGCGCTGGTCGTCGTGAACGAGGATTTCTACCAGAGCCTTTCCGATGAGGACAAGGACATCCTCGAATCCGCCGTCCGCGAGGCCAAGCTGGCCTTCCTGGGCATCGTCAAGGCCAAGGAGTCGCAGGATCTCAAGAAGATCGCGGCGGCGGGCGTGGAAATCTATCAGCCGACGCCCGAAGAAATGCAGCAATTCGTCGAGGCCACCCGCGAGCCGGTCCGCGACCTGCTGAAAGAGACCGTGAGCCAGGAATGGTTCGACAAGCTCGACGCGGCGATCGCCGAGGTTCGCGGCAACTGAGGCCGTGGCCCATGTCCTGCCCCGCCTGCCGGGGCGGACCTTGCATGCAGGGAGTGCATCCATGTCCCGTTTCCTGAACATATCCGACGCCGTCGATGCGCTGGCATCCGTCCTGGCCAGGATCTTTCTTGCCGCCATCGCGCTGATGCTTGTCGTCCAGGTCGTCTTGCGGTTCAGTTTTTCCTATTCGCTGCCCTGGCCGGAAGAGGCGTCGCGCTATCTGATGATCTGGGTGGTGATGCTCACCGCATCGCGGCTCGTGCGGTATAACGAGCTTGTGCGCGTCGATTTCCTGGATGCGCTCTGGCCGCCGCGGCTGCTTGTCTATCGCAACCTGCTGTTTCGCCTTGTCATGGTCGCCATGTTCTCGCTCATGGCCTATCAGGGCTGGCTGCAGGCCGAATTCGCCTGGCCGCGCCAGACGGCCGCCACGCAGCTGTCCTGGTTCTGGCCCTATCTCGCCATTCCCGTCGGCTGCGTGCTGGTGGTCCTGCAACTGATCGCCGTGACCCTGCGCGAGATCGCCACCGGCACCCAGGCCGCCGACCATATCAGCGAACTGACGGAGAACCCCTAATGGGCAGCTCACTCATCATCATCGTCGGGATCCTGCTCGTTCTGCTGCTGTTCGGCAGCCCGGTGATCTTTGCCATCGGCGTGGCCGGGATCGCCTATTTCTTCGTCGAGCCGAACATGAGTTCGATGCTCTCGGTCGTGGTCCACAAGTTCTTCACCGGCATGGACGTGTTCATCTGGCTGTCCATCCCGCTTTTCGTCATCGCCGGCGAGATCATGTCGGCCACCAACATGACAGAGCGGTTGCTGGGATTTTTGCGCCTCTTGGTCGGCAGGCTGCGCGGCGGGCTGGCCTATGTCAACGTCGTGGGCTCGATGCTGTTCGGCGGCGTCTCAGGCTCGGCCATGGCCGATATCGCGGCCCTCGGCCCGGTCGAGATCGAGATGATGCGCAAGGACGGCTATGACCCGGATTTTGCCGCCGCGCTGACCGTCAGCTCGGCGATCCAGGGCCCGATCATCCCGCCCTCGATCCCGCTCATCATGTTCTCCAGCCTGACGAACACATCCGTGGCGGCGCTGTTCCTGGCCGGCGCGGTGCCGGGGATCCTGCTGGGCGTCGGGCTGATGGTCGTGGTCTTCATCATGGCGCGGCTCAGGAATTTCCCGGCCAATCCGATCCGCAACCTGACGCTGGCGGTCGCCCTGCGCATCGTCGTGGATGCGTTCTGGTCGCTGTTCATGCCGGTCATCATCATCGGCGGGATCGTGTCGGGCGTCTTTACCGCGACCGAAGCCGCGGCGGTCGCTGTGGCCTATGCGCTGCTGGTCGGCATCTTTGCCTATCGGAACCTGACCCTGAAGGAGCTTTGGGCGATCCTCGACCGCTCCGCCAGGATCACCGCCTCGATCTATCTGATCGTCGGCTTCGCGACGATCATCAGCTGGATCATGGCCAACGAACGCCTGCCCGACCTTCTCGAAGGCTATATTGCCGCGCAGAACCTGCAGCCCTGGCTGATCCTGCTGGCGATCAACGTGTTTTTCCTCATCAACGGGCTCTGGATCTCGGATTCGGTCCAGATGCTGCTGTTCGCGCCGCTGTTCACGCCGATCCTGGCCGGGCTGGGGGTCAGCCCGGTGCATTTCGGCGTCATCATGACCATGAACGTGATGATCGGCCTGCTGACCCCGCCCTATGGCATGGCGCTGTATCTGGGATCGGCCGTCAGCGGCGTCCCGCTGGGCCGGATCATCAAGGCCAGCGTGCCGATGCTGGTCGCCTCGCTCGTGGTGCTGATGCTGGTGACCTATATCCCGGCGATTTCGCTGACCCTTCCCCGCCTCATGGGCTTTATCAACTAAGGAAGATCTGATGACGACTGCAAAGGACATCGCGGGCATGCTGCCCGCCACGGTCACGCCGTTCAACGCGGATGGTTCCGTGAACTACGCCATGATCCCCCGGATCGTCGACCATGTCTTTGCCGGCGGTGCCAAGGGGATCGTCCCCATCGGCGGCACCGGCGAATACACGATGCTGTCGAACGACGAGCGCCGCAGGATCGTCGAGGCATCGGTCGCGGCCGCAGACGGCCGCGGCCCCGTCATCGCCGGCCTGCTGTCGCCGGGATATGCCGACAACATGCAGGTCGCCCGGGACGCGAAGGCCGCCGGGGCCGATGCGGTCATGCTGATCCTGCCCTTCTATGCCACGGGCCACGACCAGGGCATGGCCGATTACGTCCGCCGCTTTCGCGACGAGATCGACATGCCGATCGTCTTTTACGAGATTCCGGGCCGCACCGGCATCCGCATCGGCGTCGATCACATGGCCCGGCTTGCCGAGGAGGGCGTGATCATCGGCATGAAGTTTTCCGACACCGATCTGGTGCGCTGCGCGCATCTGGCCGAGCTGACCGACGAGAATTTCTGCCTGCTGGGCGGCCAGGAAACCCTGATGACCTATCAGGCGGCATTGGGCGCCCGCGGCGCCGTCCTTGCCGCGGCCAACCTGTTTCCCCGGTTCTGGAACGAGGCCCTGAACCTTGGCAAGGCCGGCGATTTTCCGGCGCTGGTAAAGCATATGGAGGCCGCGCGCCCGATGATCGACACCTGTTTCATGGAGCCGAACCCGGTGCCGATCAAGGTCGGCATGAAGCTGCTGGGCATGGATTGCGGCCTTGGCCGCCTGCCGCTGGAGCCGCCTCGGCCCGAAACCGTCCGCGCGGTCGAGGCCATGATGCAAGCCTTCACTCCGAAATGGGGCGTCGAAACCCGTGTCCATGCCTGACCTTGATGCAACCGATGCGACGGTCGCCGCGCTTGAGGCGATCGTCGGGCCCAGGGGATTGCGGATCGGCGCCGACATGGAGCCGTATCTGACCGACTGGCGCCAAAGGTCGCGCGGGACGGCCCGGGCCGTGGTGATGCCATCGAGCACGCAGCAGGTATCCGAGGTCGTGCGCCTTTGCGCCCGGCAGGGGATCCCGCTCTATGTCCAGGGCGGGAATACCAGCCTGTGCGGCGGTTCGGTGCCGGGCATGACGGGCGGCGACATCCTGCTTTCCACCCAGCGGCTCAATGCCGTGCGCGAAATCGACACGGTCAGCAATGTCGCGGTGGTCGAAACCGGGCTGGTCCTGGCCAATCTGCACGCCATTGCCGAACAGCATGACCGGGCCTTTCCGATGCATCTCGGTTCCGAGGGCTCTGCCCGGATCGGCGGGCTGATTTCCACCAATTCGGGCGGGGTGTCCGCGGTCCGATACGGCGTGATGCGCAATCTCGTGCTGGGGCTCGAGGTGGTATTGCCCGACGGGTCGGTCATTTCCCGCCTGAACGGGCTGAAAAAGGACAATCGCGGTTTCGACTGGAAGCACCTGTTCATCGGCGGCGAGGGGACGCTGGGCATCGTCACGGCGGCGGCGCTGCAACTGCATCCACGGATGCGCACGCGCGCCGATGCCCTGCTGGCCGTGGCCAGCCCCGCCCAGGCGACGATGGCGTTCAACCGCATCCGCGACCGTTTCGATACCCGGCTGATGGCCTGCGAACTGGTTTCGGGGACCGAGGCCGCGCTGACGATGGAACTTGTCCCCGGCCTGCGTTTCCCCATGCCCCGGACGCCCGACTGGATGGTTCTCGTGGAACTGGGCGATCTCGAACCCGGCGACAGGCTGCAAGAGGCGCTTGGGGATTGCCTGGCGGAACTTCTCGAAGGGGAAATCATCACCGACGCCGTGCTTTGCCAGAACCTGCGCGAAAGCGAGGAATTGTGGCGCTGGCGCCATTCCTTTTCAGAGGCGAACAAAAAGGCGGGGCATGGCATCGTCTTCGACGCCTCGCTGCGGGTGAAATCGGTGCCCGATTTCATCGCCCGGGCGATCCCGGCCGCGCTGGAACTGGCGCCGCATGCGATCCCGCTGATCGTCTGCCATCTGGGCGACGGCAATGTGCATCTGATCGTGATGAACCGGCGCGAGGACATGCACCGCATCGACGACCTGGCCGATCTGACCGAACGGATGTTCGGCCGGATTCACGATATCGTGGCCGATCTCGACGGTTCCTTCAGCGCGGAACATGGCGTCGGGCGCAAGCTGGTCGCCGAGATGGTGGCGCGGCAACCCGCCGCCGAAATCGCCCTGATGGCGGCGGTCAAGCAGGCGATCGACCCGCAGGGGATCATGTCGCCGGGCGTTTTGCTGGCCATGCCGGGGGGATAGGGGCCGGCGCCCCCGCCTCTGCGCGGCGCCCTTCGCGACGGCCTTTCCTTGCCCGGATCGGCAAGCGCGCACGGGGGCAGGTCACCGCCCCGGAACCATCGAAAGGTTCCGGTCCCGGCCGCGACCCGCCTGCCCTGCACCGGAGGCGGGGCGGCCAAAGCTCTGCGCAGGGCCGGGACTGACCGCCATCCCCGCCCCCGTGGCGCCCATGGAAAGGCCCCTGGGCGATGCCCCGGGGCCCTTTTTTGCCGCAGTTCCGCAGATGCGGTTTCAGGGATTGCGCCGCGCCTCCCGCTCTTCGGCGTCGAGTGCGGCGACGACGGCCTCGAACAATCGGTCGGCCTCGTCGTCGGTCAAAGGCGCGTCCGGCTGTTCGCCGGTCTTGCAGCGGTTCGGATCATGTAGCTCAGGCACATATCTCTGCCCCATACCTAATCCTCCAACTAACTGATAACGGGGAAAGAATAATCGGCACCCGCGGGCGGCGCAAGTTTCTCGCGATTCTGTTATCCGCCCATGCGGCCAGGGCCGCTGCGGGCAAGGGGCCGCCTGCCCGGTCTTGCCCGCCCAAGCCTGCCCGCCGATTCTGCCGGCCCGCCACGCATCGCCCATCTGGCGCTGCCGCGGATTGCGGCATATGCAGCGGACATGAGCACGCCCGTCGATCCGAACAGCGATTCCCCCCGCGGCCTGGCCCTGGTGATCCTGACCTATGCCCTCTGGGGTTTTCTGCCGCTCTACATGAAGGCGCTGGCCCATGTGCCGCCGGTCGAGGTGGTCGCGCATCGGGTGATCTGGTCGCTGCCCATCGCGGCCGCGGTGCTGATCTGGCAGCGGCGCACGGCCGAGGTGGTCGCCGCCCTGCGCAGCCCGCGCCTGTTGGTGATGGCCGTGCTGACGGCCATGCTGATTTCGGTCAACTGGCTGATCTATGTCTGGGCCATCGCCAACGATCACGCGATGGAGGCGGCCCTGGGTTACTATATCAATCCCCTGTTCAGCGTCCTTCTGGGTGCCGTGCTGCTGAAAGAGCGGCTGGGCCGGATGCAGCTGTTCGCCATCGCGTTGGCGGCGGCCGCGGTGATCATCATGACCGTGCAGGCGGGACGCCTGCCGCTGGTGGCGATGGGGCTGACCTTCAGCTGGGGCTTTTACGCCTATTGCAAGAAAAGCCTGCCGCTTGGCCCCAATCAGGGCTTCACGCTCGAAGTTCTGGTGCTGTGCCCCTTTGCAGCGGGCATCCTGATATGGCTGGGGCTGAGGGGGCAATCGCATTTCGGCATCGGTGCGGGCGCCGATACCCTGCTGCTGCTGGGTTGCGGCGCCGTCACCGCCGTTCCGCTGATGATGTATGCCAACGGCGCCAAGCTGGTGCGCCTGTCCACTGTCGGCATCCTGCAATATATCGCGCCGACGCTGATCTTTCTGTGCGCGGTGCTGGTCTTTGGCGAGCCGTTCGACCAGTCGCGGCGCATCGCATTCCCGCTGATCTGGGCGGCGCTGGTGCTTTATTCGCTTGGGCTGTGGCGGCAATATGGCGCCGCCCGGCGCAAGGCCGCCGCGACCGCCCAGATGCAATAGCCCGCCGGGCAGGAGCCCGCCCCGGCAAGCGCCATATGCCGGCCCGGCCGGCCGGACGCGATCTTCCTGGCCGTATCGCCGGCGATGGGACCGGGCCCCGTCCGCCCCCTGTCCGGGCACGATCGGAAAACCGCTTGGCGGCGGCAGCGCCGGGATCGCGGGGCCAGGATCGACACGAGGAAAGCGCGGCCCTTGCGACTTCGGTGACAGGGGACCGGGCGGAGGGGTTGCAAATCCCACCCCGTCAGTCCAAGGTCCCGGCCTTGCCATCTCCGAGGCTATTTCCATGTCTGCCCCCATTGCATCCAACCGGGACCTGTCCCGGCCCGAATTCATTGCCTTGATCGCAGGCTTGATGGCGCTCAATGCGCTGGCCATCGACGTCATGCTTCCGGCATTGCCCTATATGGGCCGGGCCCTGGGCGTTCTTGACGAGAACGACCGCCATTTCGTGCTGACCACCTATATGCTCGGCTTCGGCGCCGCCCAGCTGGCCTTCGGCCCCCTTTCGGATCGGTTCGGAAGACGCCCGCCGCTGTTCGTGGGCCTGGTGATCTATGCTTCCGCCGCTTTGGCCGCGGTGTTCTCGCCCAATTTCATCACCCTCCTGGTCCTGCGCTTCGTCCAGGGGATCGGCGCCGCCGCCACCCGCGTCATCGCCATTTCCGTGGTCCGCGACCGTTTCAGCGGCCGCGCCATGGCCGAGGTCATGTCGCTGGTCTTCATGGTCTTCATGATCATCCCGGTGATCGCCCCGGCCATGGGCCAGGTCATCCTGCTGACCGGGCCGTGGGAATACATCTTTCTGTTCATGGCGGGCGTCAGCCTGGCAATCACCGTCTGGGCCTTTCGCCGCCTGCCCGAGACCCTTGCCCCGGAATACCGCCGTTCGCTGCGCGCCGATGTGATCCTCGACGGGTTCCGCATCGTTCTGTCGAACCGCACCGCCATCATGTATGGCCTTGCCGGGACCTTCGTCTTTTCGGCCCTGTTCGGCTTCATCAACACCTCGCAGCAGATCTATGTCGACATCTACGGCCTGGGCGCGCTTTTTCCCCTGGCCTTCGCCTTCCAGGCGTCGCTGATGGCCGTTTCCTCCTATACCAATTCGCGCATGGTGCGCCGGATCGGCATGCGGCGGCTGAGCCATGCCGCCATGCTGATCTTTGTCGCCATCAGCGGGTTGTGGCTGGTCCTGGCGCTGGCCATGCCTTTGCCGCTATGGGTGTTCATGGCGCTGGTTTGCATGAACATGTTCATGTTCGGCTGGTCGGCCTCCAACATGAACTCGCTGTCGCTCGAACCGCTGGGGGCGGTGGCGGGCACGGCCTCCTCGGTCTTCGGCTTCATCCAGACGGCGGGGGGCGCGGTGCTGGGCACGATCGTGGGCAGCTTTTTCGACGGCACGGTCGTCCCGGTCGCCGCGGGCTATGTCATATTCGGCCTGCTGGCGCTTGGCTGCGTCCTGATTGCCGAAAAGGGCAGGCTGTTCGGCGTCGGCGAGGAATATCGCGCCGACGCCTTGCCGGCCGACCCGCATTAACCCCCGCATCTGGGCCTGAAGCCGTTCTGCGGCGGCGCGAACCCGGCCCCCGGCAGGCCGGCGGCTGCATCGGGGCGGGGCTCGGCCCGATCCGATGGGCGTTTCCGACAAGCCGATGACCGGCGCCGGGGGCATGGCCTGCCCCGGGCGTTATCGCATGCCGATGCCGTGCATCCGCTGCAGCCGATCTTGGGCGCCAGAGCCCATGGTCCCCGGCCCCCCACGAGATCTCATGCCTTTGCCTGTCCTGCCGCCGGCCCAAGCACAGGCCCCGGCCCAGGCACAGGCCCGCCAGACAGGTCCAGATCCTTCACCGCTGGATCGACCCGGAACAGCACCTTCTCGACGCGCTGGCGTGTGAGGATATAGTGGTCCACTGCAAGCTTGTCCGCGAGTTCGACATCACATGCCTGGATCGCGGCATACAAGGCACGGTGCTGGCGTTCGGTTTCCGCCAGATGCGCCGCCAGTTCCTCTTTTGTGGTCGGGTTCAAATATTCCACGGTGCTGACCTGAGCGAAGCAGGCCCGCGCAAGGCGGATGGTCCCAAGCAGCGCATTGTCATGGAAGGCCGAGAAATAGCGGTTATGCGCGGCGCGGGAAACCGCCAGGTGGAATTGCAGATTGGCCTCGGACCGCTCGACGCCGTTCGATACGTCCTTGCTGCGCTCAAAGGCCAGCATGGTCTTCTTGATCGCGGCCAGGTCGTCGTCGGTGCGGTGTTCGGCGGCCAGGCGATGGATCAGCCGGCTCGACACCAGCAGCGCGTCGTAAAGCTTGGGCACCTCGTCGAAATCCATCGTCGCGACGATGGCCTTGCGGCCGTGGCGCTGGACCAGCCCGTCCGAGATCAACTGAATGATCGCCTCGCGCACCGGGGTGCGCGACACCTCCATCTGCTCAGCAAGATCCGCCTCGTCCAGCACCAGCCCCGGCCGCAATTCCAGCCTCAGGATGGCCTCCCGGATCTTCCTGGCGACTTTCTGGCCATCCCGTTCGTCCACGGATCTGCTCATCGTCATCCCGAAATGCATTCTGTTTCAATGGTTGCGCCCCGGTTGTCGGGCCGTGGCGCCGCATATTGATGTAGCCGGGCGCGCAACCTGCGTCCACTCTGCATCGGCTGCGGCGGAAATGGCGATGGCTTCCATGGCCGCCACGCCCTGCAAAGCCTGGAGATGGGAAACCGGATAGGCTCGCTCGGATCGGGCATCGCGGGCGAAGGCGTCGAGTTCCCGCGCCAGACCGTTGCTGGGATCGAAGGCTCGCCGCTCTTGCCGGCCCGCCAGGTCCAAGGTGATCAAGCTGGTCTGGTCCGGCATCTGCGCCCAGCCCTGCGAGCCAAAGACATGCAGCCGCCAGAAGCCTGCGGTCGCCATCAGCGTCGATAGACTGCCGGTCGCGCCCGATTCGAAATCCAGCATCACGCTGGTCACGTCCTTCAGCTGCGCCGAAACCGCGGCGCGGCGGCTGATGGCCGAGACCCGCCTCACCGGGCCCAAAAGCGCGATCATCGCATCAAGGACATGGATACCCATTGCGGCCATGCCGCCCGCCGGGTTTTCCCGCTCGTCGCCGCGCCACATCTGATCGGTATAGTGATAGCCGAAATCGCCGGAAAACGCCCCCTCGACATGCAGGGGCCGTCCCAGGGCGCCCTCTTCCAGGACCTGTGCAAGCTTTTGAAAAGCTGGAAGAAAGCGGCGGTTGAACCCCAGGCACAACGCGACGCCCGCCGCATGCACGGCGGCCAGTGCCGCTTCACCCTCGGCCAGATCCAGGGTCAGCGGCTTTTCCACGAAAACATGCTTGCCGGCCAGCGCCGCCCGCCGGATTTGCGCGCCGTGCTGGCTGTGCGGCGTGGCCAGGACCACCGCTTCGATCTGGTGGCTACGCAGCACCTCGTCCAGGCTCGGCAGCAGCGCCAGCCCCTGGTCGCGGCAGAAATCCTTGACCTTGGCGGGCGAACGGGTGGCGGCATGGGTAAAGCGCAGGGCGGAGGCGGGATTGGCGGCATTGGCCAGAACCAGGTTCTGCCCCCAGCGGCCCAGCCCCACGATGGCGGCGCGAAGGGGTGCGGTTTCCGTCACAGCTTCGCACCCCCGTCGATCACCAACTGGCTGCCGGTCATGAATCCCGACAGGTCCGAGGCCAGATAGACCGCCAGTTCCGCGATCTCGGCCGGGGTTCCCATACGGCCGAGCGGCTGGCGCGCATTGAACTCCTGACGGGCGGCGGCGCTGTCGGGCATGGCCTCGATCCGCGCGGTCATCGAGGGCGTCTCGACGGCCGAGGGGCAGATGGCATTGCAGCGGATATTGGCCGAGGCATAGTCGCGGGCGACCGATTTGGTCATGCCGATCACCGCCGCCTTGGTCGCGCCATAGGCAAAGCGGTCCGGCGCCGCCCCGATGGACGAGATGACCGAGGCGATATTGATGATGCTGCCGCCCTTTTGCGGCACCATCCGCCCGACCGCGGCCCGCATCATCAGAAAGACCGAGGTCACGTTCAGATCCAGCGACCTCTGCCAATCCTCGGCCGTGCAGGCTTGCAGGTTGCCGACCGCGACCATGCCGGCGCAGTTGACCTGCACGTCCAGCCGCTCCAGCCCGGCATGAAATGCCTGAACCGCCGCCGCATCGGTGACGTCGATGCGGGCCACGCGCAGGCCAGGCTGCCGGGCTGCCAGTTCCGCCAGCCCCCCTTCGTCGCGGTCGAGCGCATGGACCCTGGCCCCTTCGCGCAGATAGGCAAGTGCGGTTTCCCGGCCGATGCCCGATGCCGCACCCGTCACCACGCAGACCTTGTTCTCCAGCCGTCCCATTGCTTTGCCTCGCATCATTTCTGGAACAGGTAGTCGGGCAGCCAAAGCACGATCTCGGGAAAGACGGTGATCAGGACGACGCCCAGGCACATCAGCAAAAAGAACGGCAGGCATGCGACGATGACACGCAGGATGGACGCCTTGGCCAGGTCCTGCAGGATGAACAGGTTGAAGCCCACCGGCGGGGTGATTTGCGCCAGTTCCGCCATCAGGATCAGGAAGATGCCGAACCAGATCGGGTCGAAGCCCGCCGCAACGATCAGCGGCAACGTGATCGGCAGGCTCATCACCATCATCGAGATGCCTTCCAGGAACATGCCCAGCAGCAGATAGAACAGCACCAGGATGAAGATGAGCTGATATGGCGACAGCGCCAGCCCGTCGATCACCGCGGCGATGTTGTGGGGCACATGCATGAAGCCCATGGCGGTGGACATGAAGGCCGCACCGATCATGATGGCCGAGATCATGCAGCTGGTATGAACCGACGCCTTCAGGCTGGAGATCAGCGTCTCCCAGGACAGCTGCCATGTGCAGGCCGCATAGACCAGCGTTGCGGCCACGCCGATCGCCGCCGTTTCCGAAGGCGTGGCAAGGCCGGAATAGATGGCCCCCAGCACGACGCCGATCAGGATGCCGATCGGGGCCAGATTGGCCAGGCCGACCAGCATTTCGCGCAAGGTTGGGGCGGTGGTGTCGGCCGGGGCCACCGCCGGGCGGAACAGGCTGTAGATGATGACATAGACCGAATAGATCCCGGCGATCATCAGGCCGGGGATCAGCCCCGCCGCGAACAGGCGCGAGATCGAGACCTCGGCCAGCACGCCATAGACGATCATCATGATCGAGGGCGGGATCAGCAGGCCCAGGCTGCCTGCCCCGGCCAGCGAGCCATAGGTCAGCGCGCTGGAATAGCCGCGTTTCTTCAATTCCGGAATGGTGATCTTGCCGACGGTGGCGGTGGTCGCCGCGCTTGATCCGCAGATGGCGGCAAAGACGGCGGACCCGAAGATATTGGTGTGCAGCATCCGGCCCGGCAGGTAATAGGTCAGCGGCGACAGCCCGCGAAACAGCCGGGTCGAAACGTCGGTGCGCAGGATGATCTCTCCCATCCAGATGAACATCGGGATGGCCGACAGTTCCCAGGCGGTCGAGCTGCGGATCACCAGCGGCGCCAGGATGGTGCCGATGCGGTGCAATGGCATGTCGATGAACAGCGCCAGACCCAGGGTGCTGACGACAAGCAGCCCGGCAAAGACCCAGACGCCGATGCCCAGGAAAAAGATGACCAGGGCCAGGACGCCGAAGGCGACGATCAGGGAATCCATGGCTTATTCTCCCTCGATATGCTCTTCGGGGACGCCGTGGATCACGGTGTCCAGCGCCGATGCGACCAGCTGGATCAGGAATATGACCAGTCCGGCGAAAAGCGCCGCGGCGATATACCATGTCGGCGTCGCCGTCAGGCCAGGGCTGACCGAGCCGCGCAGGAAGTCACGCACCAGGATCAGCCAGATATAGCGGGCCATGAAGGCGAACATGGCGAAGGTCGTCACGACACAGAACAATTCGACGGCGATGGCTGCCCGGCCGCGCAGAAAGCGGCGCAGCAGGCTGACACGCACATGCTTGCGGCTCATGAAGGTGTGGCCCATCGACAGAAAGGCCATCGCCCCTGTCGCATAGCCGACATATTCGCCCATGGAATTGGTCGAGCTGGCAAAGAAATTCCGCAGGACGATTTCAAGGATGATGTGGATCACGATATAGACCAGAAGCGCGGCCGAAACCGCCATTCCGGCACCCGAGCAGATTTCCGATATGCGAATGACCGCGCGCGAAAGCATGTCTCCGACCCCAATGAAAATTGCGATGAGGGCGCGCAATCCCCGCGCGCCCGGTCGGATCACGAACCGCGCTTTGCGGCGTATTCGTCCAGGATCTGCTGGCCGACGGGGCCGACGCCCTGCAGCCATTCGTCATAGACCTCCTGGCCGGATTGGCGCAGGAACTCCAGGAATTCGGACGGAACCTCGGTGGTGATGGTGACGCCGTTCGCGCGCATCTCCTCGAAGTTCTGTGCCACCCGCTTTTCCAGATCTGCCCAGGCGGCGTCGCTGGCCTTTTCGGCTGCGTCGCGGATGATGGCCTGCTGTTCGGGGGTCAGGCTGTCATAGACGTCCTTGTTCATATGGGTCATGTTCAGCGCCATCGAATAGTTCACCGCGGTGAAGTGATCGAGGAACTCCCAGAATTTCGAACTGGCGCCGCCATCCGCCGAGGTCAGCACCGAGTTGATGCTGCCCGCGGCAAGCTGGGGAACGGTATCGGCCCAGCTGATCTGGACGGCCGTGGCCCCGGCATTGGACATCGTGCGCACGCCGCTGGCATCCCAGCCGCGGATCTTCAATCCCGCCATGTCCTCTTGCGAGGTGATGGGCGCCTTGGCCCAGATGCCGGAGGGCGGCCAGGGAGTCGCCCAGAGCAGCACCTGGTTGTGTTTTGCGAACACCTCTTCGTAATGCGGGCGCGCGACTTCCCAAAGCAGCTTCGCGTCGGCATTGGTATTGGCGATGAAGGGCAGCGACGACAACAGGAACAGCGGCTCGATGCCCGACAGCGAGGTGGTGATGGTGTCGGCCATGTCCAGCGCGCCGTCGCCCACCGCATCGAACTGGTCCACCGACTTGTAGCCGATCGAGCCACCGTAATGGCCGGTGATCTCGATATCGCCGCCCGAGGCTTCGTTCACCGCCTCGATGAATACCTTGTCGGCCTGCCCCATGATGGTGCTTTCGCCGTATTCGTTGGCAAGATCCCAGGAATGGCTTTGTGCCAAGGCGGCGCCAGTCATCGCCACCAAGGAAAATGTTGCGCTCAGGATGCTGTTTTTCATTTTCTTTTCCTCTCTGTTGAACTGTGGGCTTGTTGAATCGGAACGCTATGCGACCTTTTGCGGCGCGTAATGCGCGGCGGCGAAATCCGCGGTGAACTTGCCCGAGGCAAGATCCTCGCGGATCGCTTCGGCCGCCCGCTCACGCGGATCGCCATAGCCGCCGGCACCGGGGGTTTCGATGACGACCACGGTTTCCTCGGTGACGAAGATGCCGGTGACCTTCGAGGGCAGGTCCCTGGACGAGCCGTCGTCGTTGCGCAGGCGGAACTGGCCCGTCGCGCCCGGCATGCCGCCGAAGATTCCCCAGGGCCGGTGGCGAAAGCGGTCGCCGACGCCGTTGAATTCGCAGCGATGGCCGATGGGGCGGATGGCACGGCGAATGCCCATGCCGCCACGATGCTTGCCCGCGCCGCCGGAATCGGTGATCAGCGAATATTCCTCGACGCGCAGCGGGTATTCCAGCTCGATCGCCTCGACCGGCAGGTTGGCGGTGTTGGTGATATGGACCTGGACGCCGTCCTTGCCGTCCTTGGCCGCGCGCGCGCCCATGCCGCCGCCAAGCGTTTCCAGATAGACATAGGAATGGCCGGTCTGCGGATCGGTGCCGGCAAAGACCGCACTGGTATTGGCGCCGTTCGCGGCGCCGATGACCCGGTCGGGCAGCGCCTCGGCAAAGGCGCCCAGCACCACGTCCACCACGCGTTGGCAGGAATTGGCGCGCATGGCGACGCCCGCCGGATGGGCGCAGTTCACGAAACTGCCCGGCTCTGCCCGGATCTCGATTGCGTCGAAGATGCCCTGGTTGTTCGGCACTTCGGGATCCAGCAGCGCCTTGAGCGCATAGCAGACCGCCGATTTCGTGGTGTTCAGCGTCATGTTGAAATTGCCTGGAACCTGCGGCGAGGTGCCGGTGAAGTCGAAGACGACCTTCTCGCCCACCTTCCTGACGGTCAGGGCGATCCTGACGTCCTCGGTTCCCAGCCCGTCGTCGTCCATGACATCGGCAAAGCTGTATTCGCCGTCCGCCACCCCGGCGATGGCCTTGCGCATGCGCAGGTTGGTGCGGCTGACGATCTCGTCGCACAGGGCCGTCAGGTGGTCGGCGCCATGGCGCGCCACCATCTCGCCGATGCGCTTGACACCCAGCTTGACCGCCGCGATCTGCGCATTCAGGTCGCCCAGTCGCTCGTCTGGCAGGCGCATGTTCAGCAGCAGCAGGCGCATGATGTCGTCGCAGCGCTCGCCCTTGCGGAACAGGCGCAGGATCGGGATGCGCAGCCCCTCCTTGTAGATTTCGTTCAGTCCGCCCGACATCGAGCCGACCGAGGCGCCG
>Ga0164243_10008376_pt1 | contig 15251 bp, 8 predicted proteins | sample OricompcompostOP_FD_108781 | JGI IMG/M metagenome (GOLD analysis project Ga0164243, IMG submission 108781) | Organic Plus compost microbial communities from Emeryville, California, USA - Original compost - Organic plus compost (OP) | ecosystem: Engineered > Solid waste > Mixed feedstock >... | reverse complement strand
GCCCAGCTGCAATTAACAGGCTTTTTCACCTTTACGGTCTTCGCCCCTACCAATGAGTCCATCCTGGCGTCGGGCATCAATACCGAAGCCATGTCGACCGATGAATTAGTCCGGTTTGTCAACAGCTATATCGTCCAAGGCAGAGCCATCTTTACAGATGGGGTGTTTAACGGCCAGATCGCAAACAAAAATGGCGATCGCTTGCAGATGCACGGAGCTTGGGATACCTTCCAAATTAGCGGCCCAAGCGGTCGGCCTATCCCGGTGAAAACCGGGAATATACAAGGAAACAACGGTATTGTTCATCAAATTAACCAGTTATTCTAAACCTTACTGATCAATCAAAATATGAAGAAAATGCGTATCAAACTGAGTGTATCGGTAGTCCTGTTTGTTTGCATGCTAAATAGCGCATTTGCGCAAGAGATTCTCCGAGGCAGGATTTATGCCGAAGTGGTCGGAATGCCACTTGCAAATGTTTCGGTAACTTTAGTGAATGCAAGCAACCTGATTTTACAGGGCGGAAAGACCAATGAAAAAGGTATTTTCGAGCTTCCACGACATGCCGATGCTGTTAAAATCAGGTTTACGAATCTCGGATATCAAAGTCAGGAGTTTCGTTTACAGGTGGGAGAAAATCGGGCATTTGAAGTGATCATGATGCCAGACCGCAAAGAGCTAGAAGCTGTGGAGATTACAGGACAACATACACCACCCGCCGATTTGGGATTTCTAACAATCGATCGACGTGAACTATCTAGCGCTATCGCTTCGGTAGACCTGACCGGGATTGAAAATTTACCGGTTGCATCTGTAGACCAGCTATTGCAGGGCATGGCTCCCGGCATACAGGTGGTAGCGGCTAGTGGCGACCCGGGGGCTTCAGCATCCATCCGTATCCGGGGTATCTCCAGTATTTCGGGTGTCAATAACCCCCTATGGATTGTCGACGGCTCGGAAGTTATCGGTAGTAATTACCAAGTGGAAAGCATCGCGGATTTTGGATTCAGCCCTATCGGTGATCTTGATCCCGCTGATATCGAATCCATCGACATTCTGAAAGATGCTTCTGCTACCGCACTGTACGGATCTCGAGGTGCGAATGGCGTTATCGTCATCAAAACCAAACGCGGTAAACGGGGCAAGCCACAGCTAACTTTCAATTCGCGCTTCACCCTAACAGAAGTACCAGCAACGATTCCGATGCTTTCGGGCGACGAGCAACGTATCTATCATATAGAACGAGCCGGAGGAGGTACAGATGATGGAACCCAATTTCCTCAATTAAGGGGAGATTTGAAAAGAGATGATGCCTGGATGTTTAATAATAATACGGATTGGGTGGATGCTATCACACGAACGGGCATGTACCAGCAATACAATACTGCCCTGAGTGGTGGTGGTGAGCGTATCAATTATTACTGGGGATTGGGCTACACCAATCAATATGGCACCACCAAAGGAACCGGATACGACCGGTTCAACACCAGGTTCAACCTGAATTATAAAGTATCCGATAAACTGAAAATCTCCGCAGATCTAACTTATACCAACTCGCTAACCGACAAACGGGGGCAGAACCATCCCGTAACCGATGGTAGCCAAGAGATCAACCCGATTTTATTTTCCCGCCAAACACCAGCATATTTTCCGCTTTATTCGAAAAACGGATTGAATTATTTTCTGGATAGAAATGCCGGGGTTTCGAGCCACTCGCGATTTAATCCACTGGCTATTATCGATTATTCAACCTATCTCAGCCGTGCAAACCGGTTTATGGCATCATCGGCAATTGACTATAAAATACTCGATAACCTGGAGCTCCGCACGCAGTTATCCGCAGATTTCCGAGAATCTGCTGATGAATACTTTCTCCCTGGATACGCTACGGATGCATTGCCTGGTGAAGCGCTTTATAATGCTGGCCAACAAACAGACGGATATCAGCTCATGATCAACAACAACAACCGACTAACCTGGTCTGCCATTCAAAAGGAAAACCACCGCTTGACGTTTACAGGTGTATTAAACCTGAATATCGATCGCGATAATTCAATGGCCGTGTGGTACAATAATGGAGGCTCTCCCCAACTACGGGCAGCTGATGCATCTGCAATCATTTCCGAAGCTACCGGAAAATTCGGCACGCGGAAATACTTAGGCATGTTCTTACAAGGGCACTATGCATTCCGCGACCGGTATTTCATCACCGTAACCGGCAAAACAGAAGGCGACTCCAGGTATGGCAGCGATAACCCTTATTCTGTTTTTCCGGCAATAGGTGGTGCCTGGGAGATAGCCAAGGAACCATTTATGGCTAATCTAGAATGGGTGAACTCGATCAAGCCTCGGTTCGCTTATGGCATTACCGGAAACCTGCCCAATACACTGAATCTGTATGATGTGGCTTATAGTACCGGGACAGGATATATGGGGCAAACGTATATCTACCCCTCCAAGTTCGCAAATGACCGTATTCGGGAGGAGCGAACCACCGAATATAATCTGGGACTGGATTGGAGCTTGTTTGACAACAGACTGTCCGGACAGCTGGATTTCTACACCCGTACTACCAATGATTTGCTGTTACAAGAACGCCTCTCAACCACATTGGGCTATGCTACACAATATATCAATTTCGGACAGGTGCGCAATTCGGGTTTGGAACTGGGTGTAACGGCGGTCATTCTAAAAGGTGGTGAAAACCGTATCAGATGGAAATCCTTTTTTAATATCGCAACCAACAAAAACGAGCTATTAAGCTTGCCAGACCAGTTTAATGAAGACGCTTTTTCGACAACCCGGAATGGGTTTTCATCCAAATTGCAGGAAGGAGACGTCATTGGTGGTTTTTATGCGTACCGCGCATTAGGCGTTTATCCGACTGATGCGGATGCGATACTTCGGGGCCAGGATGGCAACATCATCTATGAGGCCGATGGCATCACGCCAAAATACGTTCGATATGGTTCCAACACCGGACATCAATTTAAAGGGGGCGATATGATCTATGATGATATAAACGGCGATGGAGTAATCAATGAGCTAGACCGGGTACAGATTGGCGATGCCAATCCACTTTTTTTCGGTGGCTGGAACAATACACTCAATTATAAAAACTGGGCATTGACCGTCAATTTCCAATATCAATATGGCAATGATGTCATCAATGGTACCCGGATATTAATGGAGCAGATGGCCTATTCACATAATCAATCCAGATCGATTCTGGCTCGATGGCGGAGACAGGGAGATATCACCGATATACCAAGAGCACAACCCGGTGCTGATTGGAACCGCGTTGCTTCCTCTCGCTGGGTAGAAGATGGTTCATATCTACGGTTGAAAACAGTGTCATTGACTTACAACGCCAGCAAGGGTTTTACCAGCAGATTGGGGCTCGGCATCAGTCAACTGAGCGTGTTTGTCACCGGATACAATCTATATACCTGGACGAATTATTTGGGCTTGGATCCTGAGGTACCCATTACAGGTAGTGTGTTCCTGTTCGGGATTGACAACAGCACAACGGCGCCGGCAAGACAATATACATTGGGATTGAGAGCATCATTTTAAGAGCTTAATACGGACAATTATGACGACTAACACAAAATACGGGATTTTGGGACTGCTGTTTATACTGCTAACAGTCTCATGTGATGATATATTGGAGGTTGATGTGCCCGACAACCTGGTTCATGATGAGTTTTGGCAAAACAGGGATCAAGTATATTCATCACTGATCGGGCTGTATACCTCATTGAATGGTAATATCAATACGTATCATGTATGGGGCGATTTGCGATCAAGCCTCTATGCACCAGGCACCGGCGATTCTTATACGAGCAGCTACGGACAGTTCCTGCTCCATGATATTTATCCGGACAACTCACTACTTTCATGGGCGCCTATATATCGCTCCGTTACCTGGATCAATTCGTTCATTAAGAATGCTCCTTCGGCGTTAGAACGGGATGATACATTTACAGAGGCAGAACTACAGCCTATGCTGGGCGAAGCATATGCCCTACGTGCATTGAATTATTTTTACCTGGTACGGGCCTTTAAAGAGGTTCCGATTATCAAAGAACCTTATGAGTCGGATACCCAAACATTTGATATTTCAGCCTCTTCAGAAGATAAGGTGCTCGATTTTATCGAGGCTGATTTGAAAATAGCCCTGGAATCGGCTCCGGCCGACTATGCTGATGTTGCCAACCGATACGGGAGGATAACCAAAAATGCGGTGCGCGCCCTGTGGGCAGATGTAAAGCTTTGGCGCAATGATTATCAGGGCTGCCTCGATCTGTGTGCCCAATTGGATCAGGTATATGCTAACTCCTTGGTCGATCCACTGTCATGGTATACCATATTTAACCCCGGCAATTCCAGCGAAAGCATCTTTGAATACCAATATGGCACCATCGGCCCATCATCACCCTTATATAATTGGTTTGCGCTTTTTTCAAGGGGTTCATCCAGTGGAGAGAAGTACCTGGTCAATGAAACCAACGTGCGGATCAATTCGCAGGAAATATTATATCCTCCTGTATTGCCCGGATATGCAACGTCTGATACCATCCGACTGAAAAATTATGCGATGTTTGCCGATGGACAAGAAGTATACAAATTTCTCGGACAGGCCCCTTATCAGCGTTCTTACCGACCTAATAATAACCGCATCGCACACTACATTTTTTACCGTTATCGGGAGATTCTCTTCATGAAGGCAGAAGCTTACGCCATGCTGAACCAATATGCGGAAGCAGAACGTATGATCAATATCATTCGAGAACATTGCAACATACCCGCATTAACTGCCGGCGAAAGCGGCGAAGGCAATGAATTTATGTCGAGGTTATTGATGGAGCGCGAGTTTGAACTGGGGTTCGAAGGCAAAGAATGGTTTGCAGTTGTACGTATTGCGCGCAGGCCGGGTTATGAAAACGTGCTGCTGGAGAAAGCTGCGACGGATCATTCGATGGGAAAGTCCTATCAGGTTATCCGGGCGCGACTACTGGATCCAGAGAGCTGGTTTCTCCCTTATCAGTTAACAGAGGTGGAAAACAATCCGCAGCTTGATCAGAAGGCATTCTATAAAAACAAATAAAGATTTAAACATGAAACGTTTATATACATTATTGGCCCTCATAAGTTTGCTTGCAAGCATACAGGGTTGCGACAAGAACTTCTCAGGAGCACGCTACGATAGTACCGATCAGCTTCAGATTATGGATTACATCGACAGTCGCGCCGATTTAAGTATTTTCAAGGAATTAGTGGATTATGTGGGGCAACGGAACCTATTGAAAACGGCAGGTGCCTATACGGTATTCATTCCGACAAACGAAGCTTTCGACCGTTTATTTGACGGGTTGAGCGAAGAAGGTGTGGCCGTAAAAAAAATAGCCGATGCCAGTCCGGCTTTTTGGCTCGACTATTTTAAATACCATATGCTAGACCGTAAAATCAACACCAATGAATTTGTCCATGGCCCTTTACCGTATTCAACGGCCTATGCCGGAAAATTTATCCTTGCTGACATCAGCCAATCCTATTCCGCGATCCGCCTAAACAGCGCAGCAACCATCCGGGAATATAATATTGAACTAACAAATGGGTACGTAGACATCATTGATGATGTGTTGATGCCTCCCACGAAAAGCATCTACGAGTTGTTGAAAGCTTCAGGCAAGTACAATATCATGCTTGGATTAATGGAAGAAGGTGGGTATGAACCTTATTTACGAGATAGTATGGCTACCTTATTGATTGAAAGCGATGCGGCATTAGCGCGCAGTGATTTTTCTCCCGAAAACATCGAAAACATGGATAACTGGCTGAAGTATCATATCATTCCCGATTCCGGGTACTTTCTAAATCTCCTGACAGCCCAGCGGTTTTATTCACTATACCCTGACGAAGCCTTGAGCTTTCAAGGCAACGAATACGGTCAGTATTACGTGAATCAGGATTATCCTTTCAACCAGTCGCGTGAGTTCGGAATTGACAAGGTATGCAGGAACGGAATCTACCATACTTTGGATACACTGCTGGACATCGTCACCGCTCAACCATCTACTATCCGCATGAATCTTTATCCACCAGGAAGTCCGTACGGAAATCAAAATGTTTTTGCGCAAGCTCCTGCACGCATTCTACTCAATACCGGTACAAAAAGCTATCATCAGAATCAAGAAGGCAAGATTGTTCAGTTTGACGCTACCCAGGTAGGTGACTACTTCTGGCTAACCGTCCCAGACGTACCCAAAGGCAAATACCGAATTCGCGTTATATTCCGTGGTGGTGGTACCCGAGGAAAGTTCATTACCATTTATAACGATGAGATTGTAAAGGACGACATCAATATGGCCAAGAGCGATGGCACATTTGAAGAATGGAATTACCTGGTGTACAACTATTGTGGCGATATTCAGGTAGAAGAGCGAGGAGATGTGAAGTTGAATTTTGCTTTTGCGGGATTCGGCTCTAATTCGAACCCCAACTACTGCTGCGATCTGTTGATGGATATAGTGGAGTTGATACCCATAAACTAAATGAACAAGCAAAAAAATGAAAATGGCAATAAAATATTTATACCAAAGTTTGATCGTGCTTGTATCGCTTGGATATAGCATATGGCCTGCTTATGGACAAATGATAACCGATACCACATCAGTGGAAAAACAACAAGATAGCGTCATGACCGGTAAGTTGGTGCGCATCCCGGTTCAAAGCGATGCGGTCTCTTTTGCAGAGATGCTGGCAGGCAACGCAAAGATCCAAGCGACGGAATCAGGCGTGGTTGGCTCGGCTCCCCAGTTGATGATCAGGGGTATCCATAGTATCAATTTAAATGCAACTCCGCAGGTGTTTATAGATGGTGTTCCGGTACGTTACAATAGGGCATTACCCTCTTTTTTATCCATATACGAACCTACACGTTTCAATTTTATCAACCCACACGACATTGGCTCCATTTATATTGCGAACAGCGGTGAAGAATTATCGCAAATTGGTGGAAGAGGTGCAAATGGAGCAATTTACCTGATAACAGAGCGTGGGGAGTTTGGTGGCACTCACATTGATTTTACAGCCAATTATGGTATTTCGAGTGCCAATTATCAAGCAAACCGCATGGATGCAGGTGGATTTAAACAGTATTTGTGGGAAATCATGAAGGAAAATGGAGCTTCAGATGCCGAGTTGGCTAGCAATCCGATATTCGCCCCAGCGCTCCAGCAGTATGCTTATCAGACAGACTGGATGGATATGATTACGCAGACCGCGGCATTCAACGATTACCACGTAAAAGTAAAAGGAGGCGATGGTAATGCTAATTATTTATTCAGCCTGGGTTATACAGACAAGGAGGGTACACTAATGGGCAGTGATTTGCAGCGAATCAGCATGCGTTTCAACCTGGACTATCAACTTTCGCAGAAATTTAAAATTACCAACAACCTATCTTACGCGAATACATCTGCCGGTTATTTGGAACAAGGGAACAACTGGGATGTGAATCCCATTTATATAGCGGCAACCAAGGCGCCATTTCTCGGCCGTTACGCTTACAATGATGAAAATCAGCAGACGAACCTATTGGCCGATGTCGATGTATTGGGCAAGAGCAATCCGTGGGCTTTAGTAAATAGCATGACCAATAACAATGAAGAAAACCGAGTAGACGGTTCTATCAGTGCAACGTGGGATGTCAATAAAAGTATTTCATTGACATCGCTTATGGCGGTGAATTATTTTAACCTGAAAGAGAAACAGTACCGTCCAGCTTTAGGTGTTGTAAACGACCAGAACCGGATTCGGCAAAATGCACAACGGACCTCCAGCGAGTTTACCCTACTCTGGAATACACACTTGGATAAACGGGGCACTTTAAGCAATTGGGGACACTATACCGGAAAGGTTGGCGCATGGGTAGAAACATTTGAGGAGAAAGCCATTTACGCTCGTAAAATCAATGCCGGAACGGATGATTATGAAACATTGGAGCAGGGGACGGTAGACAGTGCATCCAACTCCAAATTTCGGTCAAACCTGATGCGATTCTATCTGGGCGGCGACCTCCGTATTTTTGACAGGGCAACGTTGTCGGCCAATGTGAGCGTGGAAGGCATATCCAATTTCGGATCCAACGGACGGTGGAATATTTATCCTGGAGTAAGTACCACTATTGACCTATTGCGAAAAAGCCAGCCTCATCAGCTTCAGTTCAAAGCGTCTTGGGGACTGAGTGGCAACCACGATATCCGTGGCTTCTATCAATACAACTTATATTATCCCGTAAACTATTTCGGCTACGGCGGCACCTATCTGGGGAACGTCGCGAATGCCAACATTGGACCTGAAATTACCAGTACAACAGACGGTGGATTGGTTTTGAGTTTATTCGAACATAAAGCAACCATCGACGCGGGGTATTATTATAAACGGACCCATGATCTGATTACCTCTAAAGCCATCCCCATTGAAATTGGGGTGGGGCCACAATTTGAAAACCGCGGCGTATTATATTCCCATGGTTTAGAGGTATCACTTAACGTCAACCTCCTCCCCGAATCAAAACGATTTTCGTGGTCTGTATATGGAAACTTCGCCACGTTGAACACGCAGGTAGCCTCATTGAACAATGGAGCAGTTATCAAAACATCGGGAAATGTTAACGGAATTGCGCAGGTAGGGAGCAACATGGCGGCCTTTTATGGCTATCGCATTTTAGGGGTATTCGGTTCACAAGACGACATATATCTGAGCAAGGCAGACGGTACCAGCTATATGCCCGGCGATTATATAGTAGATGATGTGAACGGTGATGCAAAAATCAATGAGCTAGACCGACAGGTAATCGGATCAGCATTACCGACACTCTACGGTGGTTTCGGCACCACGGCCGGTATCGGGAGATTATCTCTAAGTGCACAGTTTGCCTATGCGTATGGGCAGGATGTCTATAACAGTTTCAAGCAGCGTATGCATCTGATGAGCGACTATTCCAATCAATCTACTGCTGTTGCCGACCGATGGAAATCTCCAACCGAGCCAGGTGCCGGGCTAAGCAGGGCCGCCTTAGGCGATCCTTCTGCCAATGGTGTCGCTTCTGATCTATGGGTAGAAGATGGTGGATATATGCGGTTAAAATATGTCACAGTGAGCTATGACATCAACACGGAGACGCACCTGCGCTTTCTTCGAGGGCTTAAACTCTTTATTACCGGTGAAAATCTGCTGACCATTTCCGGTTACAGCGGAATGGATCCAGAGATCGTATCGTATAGCGATCCGTTAATGAGAGGAATTGATTTTGGCGCTTCGCCATTGCCCAAGACATTTCTAATGGGTGTTAAAATTTCGCTTTAGTCTAAAGTTAATATGAGTATGGAACCAAATATGAACAGATTGATATTTAAAATACGAATCCTTCCGGGACTCATTTGCTTAACCCTTTTGTCTGGATGTTCTAGCTTCTTTGAAGTAGATCCTTACCATGCGGTAAAAGAAGAAGATTTTTACCAAAACAGGGAAGATTTAAATGCTTCCGCCATGGGGATGTATGCACCCTTATCGAAGGAAGTGCACAAATTGTTGCTTTGGGGAGATGCACGTGCAGACATGCTCACCACCGGGCAGACAGAGCCAGACCCGTATATCAACGAGTTTGTGTTGAACAATGTAACGGTCAATAACCCTTATACGGATTATTCGGGTATCTACCAAACCATTGCGCGCTGTAACCGACAGCTAGAAAAGGTCTACGATGTTATGGCCTTGGACGATAAGATACTGGATAAGGATGCGGGTGCTTATTATGGCGAAGCATTACTATTGAGAGCCTATTGTTATTATCTATTGGTACGTACCTTTGATCATTTTCCCATTATCCGATCAGACTATGCAGAAGAAATCCGCTATGTAGATGCGCAGGGTGACACCGTTTCCCGAGCAACGAAGTCATTGTCTATCGATGAAATTCGGGGACTCTACCGGTTTCCGGAAGACAAGCAGGAAGTGTGGCAAATGATCTACAATGATGTGCTGACTGTTTTGGGGATTTTGCCGGTTAATTACCAATGGAACCGCAACAGCTTACCAGCTGAAGAACGGTATGGGCGCGTATCTCAGGTGATGGCGGTAACATTTGCTACCGAGCTGGCCTTGTGGCTGGGCGAATATCAATCAGCCTCGGCATTTGCCAATTCGCCTGTAGCTAATGGAAATCATTCACTAGGTGCATCCGGGAACTGGATCAACCAGTTTACAGGATCTTATGCTTCGCAACATTCGATGTTTTTACTGGGATATCAGTTTGAACGGAGCTTTGAGACCAACAGGCTCCAGGAATTCACCTCACCCATCGCGAAGGATGGTGGAAGGTATTATCTGAAGCCGGTATCGCACGTTATCAACACCATATTCTCTCACGAGGACGGCGACATCCGTTCGAGTTTCAGCTATAAAGTAATCGGACAGGATACTGTCATCTGGAAGTATATTGGCACAGACAATGTATCATCTATGCGTCCGCCCTATCAGAGTGATGCCAGTTGGCAGCTGTATAGAAGTGCCGATGCCTACCTGTTAAAGGGTATTGCAGACCTCATGCTAAACGACTTTGCCTCTGCATTTAATTTCTTGAATATGATTCGGGTGGCCAGGGGCTTACCTGAGTTATTGCCGGAAGAAACCGACTATACAAACAAAGCATTTATGATGGAGCAACTATTTAACGAAAGGGCACGGGAATTCGCATTTGAAGGAAAGCGCTGGTATGACCTAATGCTCTGGTCGAAGCTTTCCGGCGAAAATAAACTGGCTCCGCATGTGGCATCGAAATATCCAACCGGAATGCGCGAGCAAGTAGAAGAAAAATTGAGTTCCGAACAAAATTGGTACATTCCGGTAGACCCACTTCTTTGGAAATAATTGAATGTAGCAAAAAAGCAATAAAAAATTAAATATCATGAAGGTATTAATCGATAGCGAAGGTAATGTGTTGTGTAGGATTGCAATACTAGCTAAGACAATGGTCTTTTTTCTGGTGATTTTGTCCTTTTCGGGCTGTTATAAAGAACAGCATTTTGATTTTCCAGGGCCTTTTGAAGAAACGCAGCAACAGCCAGATAGCCTGCCGTTCCCCTTCGACAAAAACCGGGAAGCGGGAATCTGGCTGATGCGTAACGGCGTGCCTGATTATGGGAAAATCTTATTCAAAGGATATACCGATTTTTATGCTGCTGGCGACACCCTGTCGTGGAATTTAGAACCTACCGGTATGCGCTCGCTTCCGCATCGCCACTTCTATCCTATTACAAATGATGATCACTTCGGTGGCAATCCCAATAGCTATCAATTCAATTGGGGATATAGCAAATACTTTGTGCCGGTTGGTCCAGGCAAGAGTTTTTACATGTACACCAAAATGACGGTAGGAACCTTCAATGCCACAGCGCTTGGGATTGTTTTAGGAAGAAGCTGGGAAAACAACGAAAATTTCACATTGGGCTTAGACGGGGGCACATCAACACCCATTTTTTTCGTCGATGTATACGGAACCACCGTTTCGGTGAATCCAGCAGATGGTTGGCCGGTAGTGAATGAAGTAATCGTTGCAGGTGTCCCGGCCGAGATCGAGATCGTTATCCATGATGGATTGTTTTATCTGAAAGTAAACCATATACTGTGTGCACAGTTCAAGCTTCCTACTGATAGAATGTATTTTTTTACACCACAAATTCGGCCTTGGAGAAGCTATGTCACCGTGCACGATGTATATATCGAGAGCACCGATGCTTATACAATAAATTATGCCATGCATGAGTATGAGCAAGGATACAACCGTATACAGGCACCAGCCCTGGCACAAGCATCGAACGGCGATTTGTTATTATTTGCCGAAGGAAGATCAAATCCACGCTCGGCCATAGAACGGATTGCGCAGCAAACCATGCCTGCCGGTAATACGGACATCATCTTGCGTCGATCATCGTCGCAAGGAGCATCTTGGGACGAACAGATTGCTGTTATTGCGGGAGAGGGTACAGACCAAACCTTTGCCTTTCCACAGGTAGTGACCACCGCTTCGGGAAAAATCATCCTGCATTACAGCCTCTTACCAGGGCATGTTCAAGACGGAAGCTATATGTTTGATGCAAGTCAACAACGTGTCTATCAAGTCGTCTCAACAGATAATGGGCAAACATGGTCGGCCCCCAGCGAAATTACCGACTACCTGAAATCCGATGTAGGATACGTGCAGAACGGACCCGGGCATGGCATTGAATTAACTTCCGAAGCTTTCAAAAACCGCTTGGTGATGCCAGTAGTGCATGATGGCAAAGAAGTACGTGTAGCATTATCCGATGATGGCGGACAATCTTGGCGGTTATCCGCGCGCATACCAGGTAACAAGCGCCAGTCGGGCACAGTGGTCGAACTGGCCGATTCCCGGCTGATGATGGTTGTGGGGCATAGCAATACATCGCCCAAGAATCGCTTAGTTTCCTATAGCAGTGATGGCGGAGAAACATGGACGGCAGCCACGAATCTCAGTACTGATGTGAGTACCGGAAATTTCGGACATATGTTTCCTGCTACTATGGTGAAATCGGCTGATGGCACCTTGCACCTGATTACCCCAACCAATAGAGAATCAGATAGTCAAACATATGCCGGTCCGGTTTATGGCATAACACCGTTATTATTTTCAAGTACAGACGGGGGGCAAACCTTCGGGCAAGGAGCCCCCTTGTTTACCAAGATTGCTTACAACGGATATAATTCGCCCATTGGAATGATGGATGCCGTAGCCTTGGCCGATGGCTCGGTGGTTATCGCAGGTGAAGGAGGTGTGGAGAGCCCGAGAGAGGGAATTGTCATTTATAGAAAGTAATTAGAACAAATCAGATGAACAACATATTGAAATATGGCGGACTATTAACCATTTGCATGGCCTTGTGTTTTGGCGGCTGTAGTAAAAGCGGTACAGGTATGGTAACGGGAGAACCGTTTCAAAGACCTGACATCGAAGATGAAACGCCAGACATGGAAGAAGAAACACCGTCGCTAGCGATCGTGCGTATATTCCAAGAGGGTACCGAAGGTTACCACTCCTACCGCATACCTTGTTTGGCACGTGCAGTGAATGGTAACCTGATCGCGTTTGCCGAGGGACGAAAATATACGAGCCTGGATTATGGCGACATCGACGTGGTGTATAAGCTTTCTGAAGACAACGGCGAAACATGGTCTGCATTGAAAGTAGTAGCAGATGAGGGTGAAGGAACTTGGGGAAACCCATCGGCTGTAACCGACAGCGAAACGGGCCGGATATGGCTATTCCTATCATGGAACAGCGATAGCCATGCGCAAAGTGGTGGAAAGTTTGATGGCAAAACGTATGACCCCATAGACAGTTGGGGCCAGCGACGTGTGTTTACCACCTATAGTGATGACCATGGGTTAACTTGGAGCGCACCGATTGATCGTACGGAGGCCCTTCTACCACCCAGCTACACATGGGATGCCATGGGCCCGGGAATCGGCATACAGATCAAGTATGGCCCCGCTAGTGGCCGACTGATCATACCGGCACAGGGCAGAAACATTTATAGCGATGACCATGGCACAACCTGGAAATATCAAATCGTTCCACCGAGTACCGGTGAAGCGACCATTGTAGAATTGAATAACGGATTGTTGATGCGCAACGATCGGCCAATTACATCGGCTTGGGAGAGCAACCGCGCACGGTTCGTCTCCAAAGGATCGATCGAGAGTGGGTTTGCACCCTTCAAGGCTGATGCTAGTCTACCCGACTCCCGTTGCCAAGCTTCGATATTGCGGTATTCTTGGTCGCCCAGTCGGATACTGTTCTTGAATTCAGCCAATAATGCAGGCAGCGGTATGTCTTACCGATGCAAGATGACCGTACGGATCAGCTATGATGAAGGTGCTACTTGGGCAGAATCTCGTGCACTCTACCCAGATTTGACGACAGCTGAAGCTTGTGAACAAGGATATGGTGGCTATTCAAGTATGATGACCACTGCCGACGATCACATAGGCGCTTTGGTAGAGCATAATAGTAATCCAACTGGTTCTACTGCCCTGGCAAGACGGCATTCGATTGATTTTCACAAATTTAACGTGGCATGGATCACAGATGGAAAAGGATAAAGATGAAGCTGGCTGCTCTTGCTCTGATATTATTGGTGTTCAATCTCCCCGTTATCGGGCAAGTAGATAAAAACTCCAACAATAAAAAAAGCGGGACATCGCTATCGTTTCAAGAATTTGTTAACCCTCCTATCGATTCACGGCCTTTTGCTAGGTGGTGGTGGAATGGTGATCGCATTACAAAAAACGAGCTATCCAGAGAGCTGGATGTACTGAAAAAAGCAGGTATTGGCGGGGTCGAACTCAATCCGATAGCCATGCCCGAAGGGGTAAAGGATGATCCATCAAAACCCTTGCTATGGTTAAGTAGGGAATGGATCGAGATGGTTCGTTATGCTGCTGAGCAAGCGAAGACAAGAGGTATGCTGGTTGATTTACTGGTGGGTACGGGGTGGCCTTTTGGGGGTGAGTTTTTGACAGACGATCAAGTTATTGAGCGGGCAATCGTCCACCGTTTACCATGTAAAGGGGGCGATCGATTGAACGAGAATCTCAAAAGCCTCTACGATCAGGCCATAGCAGCTATACCACGCCCACAAAAAGACTCGGCTGATCGTTATGAGTTATTGTTTATCAGGTTAGTGCCCGTGAACATCCAGTCTGTATCCGATCAGATCGAGTTAACAGGACCATTCAAAGCAGCAAAAGATTCGTTCGTTTATACGGTTCCCGAAGGAGCATATGAGCTGGTTTATGGTATTTTGCAAAAAGGGTATCGAAAGGTGGTCCACGGTGCTCCCGGGGGGGCAGGTAATGTCATGGATCATTACCGGGCAGATGTAACCCAAGCCTATTTAGATAGATTGAATAGGATAAGCCAAGAAACCGGTGTTCCGTTATCCACCTTGATCAGGGCGTTATTCTGTGATAGTGTGGAGTTAGACGGTTCTAATTGGACGCAGGAACTGCCTCATCTTTTCTTTACCGAATACGGGTATAAGCTTGAACCATGGCTGCCCTTTGTCTTTTATGACCTTTATAGGGGTTACACAAAAAGCACGTACAGCAAAAGGTTCACTGATGATTTGGCCCGTGTTCGTTATGACTATAATAGGCTATTG
>Ga0164243_10008375_pt1 | contig 15251 bp, 13 predicted proteins | sample OricompcompostOP_FD_108781 | JGI IMG/M metagenome (GOLD analysis project Ga0164243, IMG submission 108781) | Organic Plus compost microbial communities from Emeryville, California, USA - Original compost - Organic plus compost (OP) | ecosystem: Engineered > Solid waste > Mixed feedstock >... | reverse complement strand
TCGGCCTCGTCGAGCGCGGCCACCTCCAGCCGGGGGAGACCGTCTTGGTCCACGGCGCCGCGGGCGGCATCGGCACCGCGGCCATCCAGGTGGCCAAGGCGTACGGCGCCGGCCGGGTCATCGCGGTGGTGTCGACCGAGGAGAAGGGCGCCGTCGCGATGGGCGCCGGGGCCGACGAGTACGTCCTCGCCCACGGCTTCCGCGAGGCGGTGGGCCAGTGCGTCGACATCGTCGTCGACCCGGTCGGGGGTGACCGGTTCACCGATTCGCTGCGCACGCTCAACGCTCACGGCCGGCTCCTCGTCATCGGCTTCACCGCCGGCGACATCCCCACCGTCAAGGTCAACCGGCTGCTGCTCAACAACATCTCCGTCGTCGGCGTCGGCTGGGGCGCCTACTCGATCCCGCGGCCCGGCCACGTCGCCCGCCAGTGGGAGGCGATGCTGCCGCACCTGCGCAGCGGCGCCCTCCAGCCCCTGCTCGGCCCCCGCTTCCGGCTCGACGAGGCGGCCCGCGCCCTGGTCTGCCTCGAGGAGCGCGCCGCGACCGGGAAGGTGCTCCTCGTCCCATGACCCTCACCCGTCGCCCCGGACTGCCCGCGATCGAGGACGTGCTGGCCATCCCGGCCAGCGCCCGGGAGGTCGCGCCGGCCTCGTGGGAGGACATCAACGGCCATGTCACCGTCCCGGCCTACTACGGCTTCCACATGGAGGCGGCCGGACGCGCGCTCGAGGAGCTCGGCTGGGACGAGGACTACCTGACCCGCACCGGACAGAGCCTGTTCAGCGTCGGACAGCACGTCCGCTACTACGACGAGGCACTCGTCGGCCACGAGCTCAGCGCCCACGTGCGACTGCTCGGCCGCAACGAGCGGGTGCTGCACGCCATCTCGATCGTGGTGAACCACACCACCGGCCGGATCGCCAACACCCTCGAGTTCCTCGAGGCGCACGTCGACCTCACCACCCGCCGGACCAGCCCCATCACCCCGCAGCTCGCGCAGCGGACCGACGAGCTCCTCGCGACCCACCGGGCACTGCCGTGGACGGTGCCGCTCAACACCGGGATGGGTCTGCGATGAGCGCGCCGTCGTCGTCGGGGGCGTGGCAGGATGCCGCAGCGGAGGAGGTGGTCATGGACGAGTCCGAGGTCGGCGCGGTCGACGAGGCCGACGGGGCCGGCGACGACGTACCGCCGCTGGCCGACGTCAGCGCGCTGCGCACGCTGCCCACCACCGCCCGCGGCCTGCGCACTCGCGAGGCACTCATCGCCGCGGCGCGCCGCGTCTTCGAGCGCGACGGCTATCTCGACGCCCGGCTGACCGACATCACCGCCGAGGCCAAGTGCGCGACCGGCAGCTTCTACACCTACTTCACCAGCAAGGAGGAGGTCCTCCAGGCGGTCATCGAGCGCGCGCAGGACGACATGCTGCACCCGGGCATGCCGCGGCTCGACGAGGAGCAGACCTCACCCGAGGCGGTGATCCGGGCCAGCAACCGCGCCTACTTCGAGGCCTATCGGCGCAACGCCAAGCTGATGATGATCCTGGAGCAGGTCGCGGCGATCGACCCCAAGTTCCGCGAGGTACGCCGCCGGCGCGGCCAGGCCTTCGCCCGCCGCAACGCCCGCGCCATCGCCTCCCTGCAGGAGCGTGGGCTCGCCGACGCGACGCTCGACCCGATGATGGCGGCGCTCGCACTGTCCTCCATGGTCGGCCGGATGGCCTATCACACCTTCTGCCTCGGCGAGGAGATGCCGCTCGACGACCTCGTCGAGATCTGCACCCGCCTGTGGGCCAACGCCCTCCAGTTGGCGCCCGAGGCGCGGGACACCCCGCAGGCCGGCGCCGGCCCCGACCACGCTCCCGCCGAGCCCTCGGCGGGCTGACCCGCCCCGCGACGTACGCCGCACCGCCCGCCCGGCCGCTGCCAGCGCGCCGGTGGCCCGGGCGTGCCCGCACACCGACCCCGCAACCGATCCACCAGGAGAAGACCGATGCCCGAGCCCGCCGTCCTCATCGCCAACCGCGGCGAGATCGCCGTCCGCGTCGTGCGCGCCGCCCGTTCCCTGGGGCTGCGCACGGTCGCGGTGTACACGCCCGAGGACCACGACGCGCTCCACCTGCGCCTGGCCGACGAGGCACACCTCCTGAGCGGCCCCCAGGGCTATCTGGACGCCGCCGGCATCGTCGAGGTCGCCATCCGCACCGGTGCGCGCGTGGTGCACCCCGGCTACGGCTTCCTGGCCGAGAGCGCCGAGTTCGCCCGGCTCTGCGCGGACGCCGGCCTCGTCTTCGCCGGGCCCAGCGGCGACGTGCTCGACCTCTTCGGCGACAAGGCGCGCTCGCGGGAGCTGGCCGCGTCGGTGGGCCTTCCGGTGCTGGCGGCCACCGAGGGCGACACCTCCCTCGACCAGGCCCGGGAGTTCCTCGCCGGCCTCGGCGCCGGCGCCGCGGTGATGGTCAAGGCCGTCGGCGGGGGTGGCGGCCGCGGCCTGCGCGTCGTCCGCACCCCGGACGAGCTCGAGACCGCGATCGAGCGCTGCCGCTCCGAGGCGGAGCGGGCGTTCGGCCGCTCGGAGGTCTTCGTCGAGCAGCTGCTGCCGCGGGCCCGCCATGTCGAGGTGCAGGTCATCGGCGACGGGCAGGGCGGCGTCAGCCATCTGTGGGACCGCGACTGCAGCGTCCAGCGCCGACACCAGAAGATCATCGAGATCGCGCCCTGCCTCACCGTGCCCGAGGACACCCGGGCACGGATGTGGGAGGAGGCGGTGCGCCTGTTCGCCGCCGTCGAGGGCCGCGGCCTGGGCACCGTGGAGTTCCTGGTCGACCTCGACGACCCGAGCCGGCACTACTTCCTCGAGCTCAACCCCCGGGTCCAGGTCGAGCACACCGTCACCGAGGAGGTGACCGGCGTCGACCTGGTCGCCGCCCAGCTCGAGGTGGCCCTCGGGCGCACCCTGGCCGAGCTCGGCCTCACCCAGCCGGACGTGCCGCCCGCCCGCGGCGTCGCCGTGCAGTGCCGGGTCAACGCCGAGCGGCTCTCGGCCGACGGCCTCACCCGCGCCTCCACCGGCGTCCTGACCCGCTTCGAGGTGCCGAGCGGGCCCGGCGTGCGCGTCGACACCGCCGGCTTCGGCGGGATGGAGCTGACCGGGCGCTTCGACTCGCTGCTGGCCAAGGTCGTCGTCCACGACCGGCGTCCCGACCTGTCCGCCGGTGCGGCGCAGGCGCTCGGGGCGCTGGCGACCTTCCGCATCGGCGGCGTCGAGACGAACCTCGGTCTGCTTCAGACCCTGCTGCACCGCCCGGAGCTCGCCGCCGGCGAGATCCACACCGCCTTCGTCGACGAGCGCCTCGAGGAGCTGCTCGCCGCCGCGGCACCGGCCGAGGCGGAGACCGACCCGGCGGTGCTCGCCGACGCCGCGCCCGCGCCGAGCTCCGCCGGCCCGACCCCGGCGTACGACGGCGACCCGGCCGAGGCGATCGTCGCGCCGTTCCCCGCCGTCGTCGTCCAGGCGCTGGTCGAGCCGGGCGCGTCGGTCGCGCAGGGCGCGCCGGTGCTCGTCTTGGAGTCGATGAAGATGGAGCACCTCCTCCACGCGCCCGCCGCCGGCGTGGTCGCGGAGATCCTCGCGGAGGCCGGGGCGAGCGTCGCCGAGGGCCAGCTCCTCGTCCGGTTGGAGCCCGACGGCAGCGGCGCCTCGATCGCCGAGGCCGAGGAGGAGCTCGACCTCGACCACGTCCGCCCGGACCTCGCGGAGGTCGTCGAGCGGCACCGGGTCGGGCTCGACGAGGCCCGCCCCGACGCGGTCGCCCGGCGCCGCCGCACCGGCCAGCGCACCGCGCGGGAGAACATCGCCCACCTCGTCGACGACGGCTCCTTCGCCGAGTACGGCGCGCTGGCGATCGCCGCCCAGAAGCAGCGCCGGTCCATGGACGACCTGATCGCGAACACCCCCGCCGACGGCATGGTCACCGGCATCGGCACGATCAACGCCGACACCTTCGGAGCGGAGGCGAGCCGCTGCGTGGTGATGTCCTACGACTACACGGTGCTGGCCGGCACCCAGGGCTACGCCAACCACAAGAAGACCGACCGCATGCTCGACCTCGCGCACCGGCAGCAGCTGCCGGTCGTGCTCTTCGCCGAGGGGGGCGGGGGCCGGCCGGGCGACACCGACGCCATGGTGGCCTCCGGCCTCGACGTGCACACCTTCACCGCGATGGGCCGGCTCAGCGGCCGGGTGCCGAGCATCGGCATCGTGTCGGGCCGCTGCTTCGCCGGCAACGCGGCCCTGCTCGGCTGCTGCGACGTCATCATCGCGACGAAGGACACCACCCTGGGCATGGGCGGCCCGGCGATGATCGAGGGCGGCGGCCTGGGGACCTTCCGGCCCGAGGAGGTCGGCCCGATGTCGGTGCAGGGACCCAACGGCGTCGTCGACATCCTCGTCGAGGACGAGGAGGAGGCCGTCGCGACGGCCCAGCGCTATCTGTCCTACTTCCAGGGGCCCGTGGCGGAGTGGAGCTGCGCCGACCAGCGGCAGCTGCGGTTCGCCCTGCCGGAGAACCGGGTCCGGGTCTACGACGTGCGCCGTGTGATCGAGCTCGTCGCGGACACCGACTCCGTCCTCGAGCTGCGCCGGGAGTTCGGTGTCGGCATCGTGACCGCGCTGGCCCGGATCGAAGGCCGCCCGGTCGGCCTGGTCGCCAACGACCCGGCGCACCTCGGCGGCGCCATCGACGCCCCCAGCGCCGACAAGCTGGCCCGCTTCCTCCAGCTGTGCGACGCGCACGGCCTGCCGGTGCTCTCGCTGTGCGACACCCCGGGCTTCATGGTCGGACCCGACGCGGAGCGCACCGCGACGGTGCGCCACTTCAGCCGCCTGTTCGTCATCGGCGGGCACCTGTCGGTCCCGCTGGTCACGGTCGTGCTGCGCAAGGCCTACGGTCTGGGCGCGCAGGCGATGGCCGGCGGCAGCTTCGGCGAGCCCTACGCCACCCTCGCCTGGCCGACCGGCGAGGTCGGCGGCATGGGGCTGGAGGGCGCGGTGCGCCTGGGCTATCGCAAGGAGCTCGAGGCGGTCGCGGACCCGGCCGCCCGCAAGCAGCTCTTCGACACCCTGCTCGCCGAGCTCTACGAGCGGGGCAAGGCGGTCAACGCGGCGACCGTGGTCGAGCTCGACGACGTCATCGACCCCGCCGAGACCCGGGCGCGCGTCCTCGCCGCGCTGCCGGCGCCGGGGCAGATCGCCCGCGGCGGACGGTACGTCGACACCTGGTGATGCTTGAACTTGAATCCGGATTCAATTACGGTGATCGCACCGAGCCGAAGGAGGGCCCATGGACCCGCGTGACCGCAACGCCGTCGTGACCGGCGCCGCCGGTGGCATCGGCGCCGCCGTGGCCGAGGAGCTGCTTGCCCGCGGCGCCCGGGTCGCACTCGCCGACCTGCCCGGGGAGCGCCTCGACGCCACCCGCGAGCGCCTCGCCGCGACGTACGGCGAGCGCGTGATCGCCGTCCCGGGCGACGCGTCGTCGCGCGCGGACCTGGAGGCGCTGCTAGCGGCCGGGCGCGAGGCGCACGGCCCGGTCGACCTGTTCGTCGCCAACGCCGGCGTGCCCGGGACGCCCGAGCTCGGCGGCTCCGACGAGGAGTGGCAGCGCGCGCTCGACGTCAACGTGCTGGCGCACGTGCGGGCCGCGCAGCTCGTGGTGCCGGCGTGGCTCGAGCGCGGCGAGGGCTACTTCGTCAGCACCGCCTCCGCGGCGGGCCTGCTCACCCAGATCGGCTCCGCGACCTACTCCGTCTCCAAGCACGCGGCCGTGGCGTTCGCCGAGTGGCTCGCCGTCACCTACGGCACCCGCGGGGTCAAGGTCAGCTGCCTGTGCCCGATGGGCGTGGACACCGACATGCTCAATCTCGGACGCAGCTCCGACGACGTCGTCGAGCGGACGATGGCGCAGGCCGTCACCGACGCCGGCGACGTCCTCTCGCCGGCACAGGTGGCCGAGGTGCTCCTCGACGCCGTGGCCCAGGAGCGGTTCCTGGTGCTGCCGCACCCGCAGGTCCACCGGATGGTGCAGGGGAAGGCCGCCGACCACGACCGCTGGATCGCCGGCATGCAGCGCTACGCCGCGTCCCTGGGCGTGTCGTGACGGCGCCCGCCCGGCCGCACGCGGTCCTCTTCGACTTCGGCGGGGTGCTCACCACCAGCGTGATCGAGGCGTTCACCGCGTTCGGCGCGTCGATCGGAGCCCCGGGCCTGCCCCTGGAGATCCTGTCGCGCGACCCGGAGGGCAAGGCGCTGCTGGTCGACCACGAGTCCGGCCGGATCGGCCACGCCGCGTTCGAGGCGGGCTACGCCGAGCGGCTGCGGGCCCACGGCGTCGCGATCGAGGCCGAGGGCCTGATCGCCCGCATGCAGGCCGAGATGCGACCCGACCCGGAGACCATCGCGCTCGTCGCGGACCTGCGCGCCGAGGGCCGGCGGGTCGGCCTGCTGTCGAACTCCTTCGGCGACGACTGCTACGCCGGCTTCGACCTCGCGTCGATGTTCGACGCCGTCACCATCTCCGCCGAGATCGGGGTCCGCAAGCCGTCGCGGCGCGCCTATCTCGCGGCGTGTGAGCGACTCGGGACCGCGCCGGAGGAGACCGTCATGGTCGACGACCTGCCCCACAACATCGAGGCCGCCGCCCGTGTCGGCCTGGCCGGCGTCGTGCACCGCGACGCGGCCCGGACCCGCGCCGAGCTCGCGGCACTGCTCGCGCCGCCCGCCGAGGCGACCTCGCGTCCTGCCTGACCCGTCCACGTCGTGACCCCGGCTCGTCGCCGTCGGTCGAGAGGAGAACCCCATGTTCGAGATGACCGAGAGAGGCCGGGACTACCGTGACCGGCTGCTCGCCTTCATGGACGAGCACATCTATCCCGCCGAGCCCGTCTATCACCAGCAGATGGCCGAGTCCGGCAACCCGCACTTCCACCCGCCGATCCTGGAGGAGCTCAAGGCGGAGGCCCGCCGGCGTGGGCTGTGGAACCTCTTCCACCCGCACCCGGAGTGGGGCCCCGGCCTGACGAACTCCGAGTACGCGCCGCTCGCCGAGATCACCGGCCGCAGCCCGGAGATCGCGCCCGAGGCGATCAACTGCAACGCCCCCGACACGGGCAACATGGAGGTGCTGACCCTCTTCGGCACCGACGAGCACAAGGAGAAGTGGCTCAAGCCGCTGCTCGCCGGAGAGATCGCCTCCGCGTTCGCGATGACCGAGCCCGCGGTGGCCAGCTCCGATGCGACCAACATCGAGCTGCGGATGGAGCGCGACGGCGACGAGTACGTCCTCAACGGCCGCAAGTGGTGGACGTCCAACGCGCTGCACCAGAACTGCAAGGTGCTCATCGTGATGGGCAAGACCGATCCGGACGCGCCCAAGCACCGCCAGCAGTCGATGATGGTCGTCCCCATCGACACCCCCGGCATCACCGTGCTGCGCAATCTCCCGGTCTTCGGGTACGCCGACCGTGAGGGCCACGCCGAGGTCCTCTTCGAGGACGTGCGGGTCCCCACCACGGCCCTGCTGGCCGGCGAGGGCGACGGCTTCATGATCAGCCAGGCCCGGCTCGGCCCGGGCCGGATCCACCACTGCATGCGCACGATCGGGATGGCCGAGCGGGCGCTGGACATGATGATCGACCGCGCGCAGCGCCGGGTCACCTTCGGCGAGCCGGTCGCCAACCGCGCGAACGTCCAGGACTGGATCGCCGAGTCCCGCATCGAGATCGAGATGGCGCGCCTGCTCACCCTCAAGGCGGCCCACCTCATGGACACGGTCGGCAACCAGCAGGCCCGGGTCGAGATCGCCGCGATCAAGATCGCCGCCCCGCAGATCGCCCTCAAGGTGATCGACCGCGCGATCCAGGTGCACGGCGGCGGCGGTGTCAGCGACGACTTCCCGCTGGCGTCGTTCTACGCGCACCTGCGCACCCTGCGCCTCGCCGACGGCCCCGACGAGGTCCACAAGCGCACGATCGCGATGACCGAGCTCCGGCGCCGCGACCCCGAGTGGTCGCCCAAGCGGAAGTGAGGCGCGCATGATCAACGTGACCGCGACCATCACCGTCCGGCCCGGAGCCGGTGCGGCGCTCGAGGAGGCGGTGGCCGCCGCCCGGGCCGAGGTCCTGCAGAACCCGCGCTGTCTGCGCTACGACCTGCAGCGCCGGCGCCGCAGCGAGACCGAGTACGTCATGCTCGAGGCCTGGGACTCGCCCGAGGCCCTCAAGGAGCACGGCGCGTCGGAGGCGTTCGGGCGACTCGGGGCGGCGCTCGCCGAGCTCGTCGTGGGGGCGCCGGTGGTGACCGTCTTGGAGCCGGTGGGCGAGCAGGTCCCGCTGGGCTGACCTTCGGCGGACGGCCCGGGCGAGCTCGGGGCCGCTCTCAGTGCACGGCGAGGACCAGCTTGCCGGTGTTCACGCCCCGGAACAGGCCCAGGAGCGCGTCGGGGAAGGCCTCGACACCGCCGTCGAGCACGGTCTCCCGGGCGACCAGGCGCCCGGAGCGGATCAGCTCGCCGATCCCGGCGACCGCCTCGGGGTAGCGGTCCTCGTGGTCGAAGACCACGAAGCCGGTCATCGTCGCCCGGAAGACCAGCAGCGACATGTAGCGCCGCGGGCCCTCGGGCAGGGACTCCGCGTTGTAGCTGGAGATCGCCCCGCAGATGACCACCCGGGCGCCGCGGCGCAGGTTGGCCAGTCCGGCGTCGAGGATGGCGCCGCCGACGTTGTCGAAGAAGACGTCGACGCCCCCGGGCGCGAGCTCGCGCAGGCGCTTGAGCGGGTTGTCCGCCTTGTAGTCGATGGCGTCGTCGAAGCCGATCTCCCGCAGCCACGCGCACTTCTCGGCGCCGCCGGCGATCCCGATCACCCGGGCGCCGCGCGCCTTGGCCAGCTGGCCGACGACGCTGCCGACGGCACCCGCCGCACCGGAGACGACGACGGTCTCGCCCTCGGTGAGCCGGCCGACGTCGAGCAGGCCGAACCACGCGGTCATGCCGGGCATGCCCAGGGCCCCCAGCCAGGTCGGCGCCGGGGCCAGGGAGGTGTCGATCCGGCTCACGCCGCGCCCGTCGCTGACGGCGTGCTCGGTGACGCCGAAGGTGCCCACGACAGTGTCCCCCTCGGCGTACTCGGGGTGCCGCGAGGCCGTGACCACGCCGGTGCCCTGGGCGCGCATCACCTCGCCGATCGCCACCGGGGGGATGTAGGAGCGCACGTCGTTGAGCCAGCCGCGCATGGCCGGGTCGAGGGAGAGGTGGTCCACGCGGACGGTGAACTGGCCCTCCTGCGGCTCCGGGAGCGCGGCGTCGACGACGGTCCAGGTGCTCTCGTCGGGGAATCCCTGCGGCCGCTGCGCCAGCCGCACCTGGCGGGTCGTCACGCTCATGCCCCGGGCGCTCCGTGCTCGGTGAACCGGCCGATCGACTCCGCGACGCAGATGGGCTTGTCGATGCCCTCGGCCTCGAAGTACTGGGTGGTGGTGATCTGGGCCGCGCCGTCGCCGGTGGGCGTGACGTCGGTGATGGTGGCCCGCATCCGGACCTTGCTCCCGACCGGGCGGGGGTGCGGGAAGCGCACCTTGTTGTAGCCGTAGTTGAGGCTGTGGGCGAAGCCGTCGAAGGCCATCAGCTCCTCCATGAAGGCCGGGCCGAGCGACAGGGTGAACAGCCCGTGGCCGATGGTGGTCCCGAACGGCCCGGCCGCGGCACGGTCCGGGTCGACGTGGATCCACTGGTGGTCCCCGGTGAGGTCGGCGAAGCCGTCGATCTCGGCCTGGGTCAGGGTGTGCCACCGGGTGGGGCCGAGCTCGCGGCCGACGAGCGCCACCAGCTCGTCGATCGTGGTGGGGCGGAGGACTTCGGAGGTGGACATGGGCGCTCCTCGGGATAGGCGGGACTCGCTCGACCGTAAGCGAACTTGAACCCGGTTTCAACTATGCGGGGTCGGGCTGACCGGCGCCGAGTCGGTGTGATGTGATGTCGACAACACGGCAAACCGCCCGGTCGGAATGGCGCGGGTGGGACGCCAGGCCACCGCCCTCGTCACCCTCTCCTGGGGAAGGAAGCCGACCATGTCGTTCAACCTGGCCACGATGCTGACCACCGCCGCCGCGACGTACGCCGACAAGCCGCTCGTGCACGCCGGCGAGCGGTCGTGGACCTATGCCGAGATCGACGAGCTGTCCGGCCGCCTCGCCGCGACCCTCGACGCGCTCGGCTTCGAGCCGGGCGACAAGGTCGCGGTGCAGCTGCCCAACGTCCCGCAGTTCCTGCTGGCGTACTTCGGGATCCTCAAGGCCGGCATGGCGATGGTGCCGCTCAACCCACTGCTGACCGCGCCCGAGGTCGCCTACCACCTGCACGACAGCGACGCCCGGGCGCTGGTCACCTTCGAGCTGTTCGCCGACGTGGCGCTGACCGGCGCCAAGGACGCCGGCGGCATTCCGGTCTACGTCGTCAACCCCTCCGGCGCCCCGCTCGCCGGGGACGCCCGGCCGTTCGACGAGCTCCTCCGGTGCGACGACACCCGGCTGCTGCGACCCATGTCGCCCGACGACACGGCGGTGCTGCTCTACACCAGCGGCACCACCGGGCGGCCCAAGGGCGCCGAGCTCACGCACTTCCAGCTGTACATGAACTGCACGACGGCCGGCGAGCTGTTCGGCGTGCGCGACGACGACGTCTCGCTGGGTGTCTTGCCGCTGTTCCACGTGTTCGGCCTGTCCAGCGTCCTCAACATCGTCGTCCGGTTCGGCGCGAGCCTGGTCCTGGTCCCGCGCTTCGACGCCGAGGCTGCCGTCGCGGCGATCGAGCGGCACCGGTGCACGATCTTCGCGGGTGTTCCGACGATGTACGTCGCGCTGCTCCAGCACGACGTGGCGGGCCGCGACCTGTCGTCGCTGCGCGCCGCCTGCTCCGGCGGGGCCTCGATGCCCGGTGAGGTGATCCGCGCGTTCGAGGAGAAGTTCCCCGGCGTCGTCGTGCTGGAGGGCTACGGCCTGTCGGAGTCGGCCAGCACGACGACGTTCAACATCAGCGCCGAGGAGCGCAAGGTGCTCTCCGTCGGCAAGCCGATCTGGGGCGTGGAGGTCAAGGTCGTCGACGAGCTGGGGCGGGACAAGGGCGTCGGGCCCGACGAGATCGGCGAGATCGTCATCCGCGGCCACAACATCATGAAGGGCTACTACAAGCGGCCGGAGGCCACCGCCGAGGCGATCCGCGACGGCTGGTTCCACTCCGGCGACCTCGGCTACCGCGACGAGGACGGCTACTTCTACGTCGTCGACCGACTCAAGGACCTGGTGATCCGCGGCGGCTACAACGTCTACCCGCGCGAGGTCGAGGAGGTGCTCTACGAGCACCCGGACGTGGTCGAGGCGGCCGTCGTCGGCGAGCCCGACGACCGCCTGGGCGAGGAGGTCGGCGCCCACGTCGTGCTCGCCTCCGGCGCGCGGGCGACGGCCGAGGACCTGATCGAGCACTGCCGGCAGCGTCTGGCGGCCTACAAGTACCCCCGGGTGATCCACCTGCGCGAGGAGCTGCCGAAGGGGCCGAGCGGCAAGATCCTCAAGCGCGAGCTCCGAGGCTGACCGAGGCGACCGGGGGCTGACCGGTCACTCCCGGCCGTGGGTCACAGGCCCATGTCCTTGGCGATGATCGTCTTCATGATCTCCGAGGTGCCGCCGTAGATCCGGTTGACCCGGTTGTCGGCGTAGAGCCGCGCGATGGGGTACTCGTTCATGTAGCCGTAGCCGCCGTGCAGCTGCAGGCAGCGGTCGATGACCCGGTGCGCCACCTCGGTGCAGAAGAGCTTCGCCGACGCGGCGTCGGCCGGGGTGAGCTCACCGCGGTCGAGCGCCTCGAGGGCGCGGTCGGTGACCGCCTCGGCGGCGTCGACCTCCGCCTTGCAGGCGGCCAGCTCGAACTTGGTGTTCTGGAAGGACGCCACGGTCTTGCCGAAGACGGTGCGCTGCTCGACGTACTGCTGGGCGAAGCGGAGCGCCGCCGCGGCCTGGGCGTACGCGCCGTGCGCGATGCCCCAGCGCTCGGACGGCAGGTTGCGGCCGAGATAGGAGAAGCCCTGGTCCTCCTCGCCGAGGAGGTCCTCGACCGGGACGCGGACGTCCTCGAAGACCAGCTCGGCGGTGTCCTGCGTGCGCAGGCCCAGCTTGTCGAGCTTGCGACCGACCGAGAAGCCGGGGGAGTGGGCGTCCACGGCGAGCAGGGAGATCCCGAAGCGGCGGTCGGTCTCGGTGGGCGGGCTGGTGCGGCAGGCGACGATGACGCGGTCGGCGAGCACGCCGCCGGTGATGAAGGTCTTGGCGCCGTTGAGGACGTAGTGGTCGCCGTCGAGCTTGGCGCTGGTGCGCATGCCGGCCAGGTCCGAGCCGGTGCCGGGCTCGGTCATGGCCAGCGCCCACATCTCCTCGCCGGTCACGAAGGGAGGCAGGAAGCGCTGCTTCTGCTCCTCGGTGGCCAGCATCTTGAGATAGGGCAGCGCGAGGAGCACGTGGACGCCCGAGCCGCCGAGCGTCACGCCGGCGCGCGCGGTCTCCTCGTACTGGATCGCGGTGAACTTGTGGGACTCGACCCCGGCGCCGCCGTACTCCTCGGGGACGTTGATCCCGAACAGGCCCAGGTCGGCCATCTGCCGGTAGAGCGAGCGCGGCACCACGCCGGCCTCGAACCACTCGTCGTAGTGCGGCAGCACCTCGGCCTCGAGGAACGAGCGGAGCGTCGCGCGGAAGCTCTCGTGGTCCTGGTCGTAGACGGTCCGGCGCACGGCGCCTCCTCGGTGAGACGGAATGGTGGGAGTTCCACTATTGCAACGGATTCCGATCCGTTGCAAGCGTGCGACGGATGGGCTAGCGTCGCCCGACATGAGACGCAGGTCACAGTCGCAGGCCGGGTGGTCCGGGCGCGCGCCGCTGTGGTCCGCCGTGCCGCCTCCCGCGGCCCTGGCGGAGGCCGTGCTCCGCGGTCCGTGCCCGGCGGTCGACCTCCGGATCCTCGTGCCGAGGGGCGTGCGATCCTTGGCTGGCAGTGAGGAGAGCCATGAGTCAGACGCCGCTGTCGCGGATGCTCGCCAACGATCCGCGGCCCGACGCGTTGAGTGCGTTCCGCGCCGCTCGGCGAGCCTTCATGGACGGGCGCCGGATCGAGATGCAGGAGCTCGCGGCCGAGCTCGGCGTGAGCCGGGCGACGCTCTTCCGCTGGGTCGGCGGCAAGGACCAGCTGGTCGCGGAGGTCATCTGGTCGATCACCGAGCCGACCTTCGACGATGCGATGGAGCGGGCCCGGAGGAAGCGCGGCGCCACGCGGGTGGCCGCCGTGCTCGGCGACGTCGCGGAGGCGACGATCCGGTCCGAGCCGTTCATGACCTTCGTCCAGCGCGAGCCGGAGCGCGCCCTCCGGCTGCTCACCACGCGGTCCACGGCATTCCAGGGCAAGCTGGCCGAGCGGATCGAGCAGCTGCTGCGCGAGGAGGTCGGCGCGGGCCGGATCGACCCGCCGCTCCCGCTCCACGACCTCGCCTACCTCACGCTGAGGATCAGCGAGACCTTCGTCTACGCCGACGCCATCGCCGGCGAGACGCCCGATCCGGCGAAGGTCCGACTCGCCGTCCGCGCGCTGCTGCGCGGCTGACCGCGCCCTCGCCCGCACTCTCGCCCGCACCCTGGCGCTCGTCCTCGGGCTCGTCCGTGTCGGGCGCGCCCGCCCGTCCGCGCGCCTCGTGACGCGTCCTCCCCACGCCCTGTGCCCTCGCGTCCCCTGTCCGCCGTTCCCGCCACGCACGAACGAGAGAGCCGTGATGACCCCACTCGCCCACGTGACCGACCCGAGCCGGCCGGAGGTGCCTCGATGAGCGGCCTGGTCGTCAGCGACGTCGGCGTCCGCTTCGGCGGCCTGGTGGCCCTGGAGAGCGTCTCCTTCGAGGTGCCCGAAGCGACCGTCACGGGCGTCATCGGGCCGAACGGCGCGGGCAAGACGACCCTGTTCAACGTGATCAGCGGCTTCGTCCGGCCCACGAGCGGTTCGCTCACGTGGGAGGGCAGGCCGCTTCGGCCCAGACCCGACCGCCTCGTGCGGCACGGGATCACCCGCACCCTGCAGGGGGTCGGTCTCTTCGGCCGCCTCACCGCCCTCGAGAACGTCATGGTCGGCGCCGCGACCCACCGGAAGGCCGGGTTCGCCTCCGCCCTCCTCGCCCTGCCCCGCAGTGACCGGGACGAGAGCCGGTTGCGTGCCGAGGCGATGGAGTGGCTCGACCGCCTCGGGGCGGCCGCCGTGGCGCACCGCGTCGCCGGCACCCTTCCCTATCCGGTGCAGAAGCGGGTGGCCCTGGCCCGGGCGCTGATCAGCCGGCCACGCCTGCTCATGCTCGACGAGCCCGCGGGCGGCCTCGGCGCCGAGGACCTCGAGCCACTGGCCGAGCTGATCAGGGCGCTGCCGCGGGAGTGGGAGACGCCGTGCTCGGTCATGCTCGTCGAGCACCACATGGACCTGGTCATGAAGGTCTGCGACCGGGTCGTCGTCCTCGACTTCGGCCGGTGCGTCGCGGCCGGCACGCCCGCGGAGGTCCAGTCCGATCCGGCCGTGGCGGCCGCCTACCTGGGCGCCGAGGTCCCGGAGGACTCCGCCCTCACCGACGAGGAGGTGACGTCGTGACCGACCTGCTCGAGGTGACCGGGCTCGACTCCGGCTACGGACGGCTCCAGGTGCTGCACGACTTCTCCGTGGGCGTGCGGGCCGGCACGATCACCGCGGTCCTGGGGGCCAACGGCGCGGGCAAGTCGACGATGCTCAAGACGCTGTCGGGCCTGGTCCGGCCGATGGCAGGCAGGGTGGTCTTCGACGGCGAGGACATCACGCGGGTGCCGGTCGAGAGCCTCATCCAGCGCGGCCTCACCCACGTGCCCGAGGGCGGCGGCGTGATCCCCGAGCTCACGGTCGAGGAGAACCTGCGCCTGGGCGGGCTCTGGCGCAAGGGCGCCGGCGGCGCCCGGACCACGAGCGAGGCCATCGACGAGGTGTACGACCTCTTCGTGCGGCTGCGCGAGCGTCGCACCTACCACGGCCACCAGCTCTCCGGCGGTGAGCGACAGATGCTCGCCCTCGGTCGTGCGCTGGTCGCGCGCCCGAAGATGCTGCTGCTCGACGAGCCGTCGCTCGGCCTGGCCCCGCCGATCGTCGGGCG
>Ga0164243_10008374_pt1 | contig 15254 bp, 12 predicted proteins | sample OricompcompostOP_FD_108781 | JGI IMG/M metagenome (GOLD analysis project Ga0164243, IMG submission 108781) | Organic Plus compost microbial communities from Emeryville, California, USA - Original compost - Organic plus compost (OP) | ecosystem: Engineered > Solid waste > Mixed feedstock >... | reverse complement strand
TTTACTATTAAAAGTGACCAACAATTTGACGGGGTATTTACCTGTTTTCTTTTTAAACCGCCGGGTGTCCAGGGTAATTACAACCGATACTGACATAACTCAAATTTTTTCGTGTTCACAAATACCCTTCGCTTCAAAATTTGCCAGTAATTTGCCAGCAAGATTTTTGGCGGCGAAGCAAAGAGCTGATTACGGTGTAAATTTAGCTTAGTTTATTCAAATAAAATTTTCCTTACGTTTTTTATGGGTGGAAGCTTCTCTTTGGCGCATTATGTAAGCCAGCCTTACTAAGAAATATAGGTGTTCATAGAATAGCACTAACTGCCCTTTATATACTTTTTTATCTCCCTCATAAGTAATCACGGCGTCTAATAAATCCAGCAGTTCCATTTGAGCGTAAGAGCGGCGGAATGTTATACAGAATTGGTTGATGACATTCTCCGGACTTTTCATTTCTTCATCGGTAAGTAGAACGTGAATGTTCATTTGTGCCAGCATTTGCCTGCCCTGCTTTGATAAGCCCTTTAGTTGTTTGCGCTTCCTATGTCTGTTCTTTCTTTCATTCAGAATATGAAACGCTTCCATCAGCCGTTGCAGTTCCTGTATAAAATCCATTAGGTCTTCCCGGATGCATCCCTCGTCATAGGCGCTTTGATCGTTGCATAACGCTAACTGCTGCCAGCGCTGTATTTCTTGTTTTAGATCATCCAGGTGGTAGTTTTGAAACACTTCCCGTAGGCCGCGAAACGGCCGCTTGCAGGCCTGGCTGAAAAAGTGCCAGGGTTTGTTAAAACGTTTCCGGGTGGATTGATTGGTTTCCATGCAGGGTGTATTTATTTGTCAAGGACATTCTGCAGCTCCGATCGTTCGCGGGATATAGGAACAGGTGGTGGTGGCGCGGTCACAATGGCCTTTCCCGCTTCTAATAGTATTTCGTGGATGCGCCTGATTTTTTCGGTAAGGATTAACAGCTCTTCATCGGTGATCTTGTAATCTTCTTTATAGCGGGTATCTATATAGGCTTTTTGCAACAGGTTAAACAGGCGTTTCTCCTGCTCCGTTTGCCGGGAAAATAGTTGTGGCAGTTGATAGGCCACCAGGCTGCCATAGCGGAGCAGCCGGTCAATGCTATGGGTATTGGCATGATAGCCAGTCCCCACTTTCAGCAATGTTCGCAAAGCCTGTTCGGCGGACTGGTGCAGCATAAATGCCGCCATTTTGTGCTGTTTGCGAACACGGTACAGCTCCGCCCCTGCCAGGAATTCTTTGGCTTTGGATAGCCCGTCTTCCCACTGTTTAGTGGCTTCTTTGCTATTGATGGTTCCCTTCGGCTCCGGTATATCTTCCCGGCAAATGTTGCCAGCATCGTACAGCGCAGGTGCATATTGCCATACAGCTACTGCAAACGGATGACTTGCTTGCAGCGACTCTATAAAAGTGGAAGTTTGTAATACAAGCGTTGTAACCCGCATGGTGTTGCTGCAATGGTTTTCTATCTTGTCCTGCCAGTCGTGCAGCTCTTTGTTAGCAAGATTTTGCAGAAGGATCAGCAGCGTGCAATCTGATATATGCTGACAAGAGGGGGCCAACTCATTAAATATACTTTCACATCTTTTGCTGTGTAGCGTAGCGCCCAGCAGGAAAACCATATCCGGGTTAGCCGCTTTTACAATTACCTCCGCGAGCTCCTGCTGGTGAAAGGAGAATGCCTCCCGGCAAAGGTGGTAGATGGCGAACGGTTTCATAGTACCTCCCTTTTTGATAGTTTACGCCTGGGTTTCCGGAACCATTTTTTAAACCAGTAGGCATGGTACTTATCCCGCCAGTTCGCATACAGATCAATCAGCTTCATTTTACCGTCTTTAGGAAATAGTAAGCCCAGCGCATCCATTTCCTTAAACATTTGCCGGATGTCTTCTTCACTATAATGATTCTGACCGTAGCCGTGCGCGATAAAGTAATTAATAAGGTGTTCTTTGGCCTGATCCCTTCCCTCCCGCTTCCAACTGCCGCAGGATAAATTATCAGTGAAATCCCGGATGATTTCCTCCGGAGTTTTATCCACCAACTTGCATATCAGCAGAAATTGATAAGGGAGAATGAATTTAATTTCGGCGTGACGATTATAAGCGCCGGTTTGCCATTTTAGTTCCGGCTTAGGCTTTCGCCGATGTTGCTTGCCGGTTGGATACTTTTTCATGGGGAACATTTAGAAGTGAAGAATTTGTGAGCAGACCAACCGGCGGTACATAAAAAGAGACGTGGGTTAGTCCTTAATGCTACTGAAGGGCTACGACACCCCTGATCGCGAATAAGAACGCCCACGTCTTAACCTTAAATATAAGGAGAACGTGAGCGATTTACCTTATTTTCTCGCGATCAATTGAAGGTCGTAGTTTTCAGCAGCGAGAATAAAGCAAATACGCCTTATTATTTTATGTTTCAGATAATAATTACCTGCTGTTAAAAATGAGATTACAGTTCATAACAAAAAATTCTCTCTATCACTAAAAGTAATTATTATTTCTGAAATACGGAAATTTATCTCTGTATATTTATGTTTTAGTTCCTTTTTGCAGCACTTTACTACAAATGTTCACATTTCGTGGTTTCTTATATTGCCATTTAAATGGTGGAATTCACTATTATATGGCAGAAAAAAGAATACTGAATAGAATAAAAAGCGTATTAGCTGATAAGGATAAAACTAATTTATGGCTTGCCGAAAAATTAGGTAAGAATAAAAGTACAATTTCAAAATGGTGTACTAATGATCAACAACCTACATTGGAGACCTTATTTGATATTGCAGAAGCGTTGGAGGTAAATGTTTGCGAGTTATTAATTAGTAAAAATAAAATGTAATCGTATCCCCTTTTTATCTATGTCTGAAATATCCACTAACCAAAACCCAGAACAACTAGCCCGTGACCGAATTGATCGCATGCTTATGGATGCGGGCTGGATTGTTCAGTCTAAGAAACGGATTGATTTTAGTGCGGGTTTGGGAATTGCAATCAGGGAATATCAGACAAGTGTTGGCCCAGCGGATTACGTGTTGTTCGTAGGTCAAAAGCCGCTGGGGTTAATTGAAGCCAAGAAAGAAGATGATGGGCACCGCTTAACGGTTGTAGAAGATCAATCCGTCGATTATGCCACAGCCCACCTCAAATTTTTTAAAAACACAGAAGGACTGAAATATATTATGAAAGTACAGGTGTGCTTACAAGGTTTACAGATTATACCGATCCAAAACCGCGTGCCCGCAGTGTGTTTTCTTTTCATCGTCCAGAAACGTTGCTGGAATGGTCCAAAAAAGAAAAAAGTCTCCGCGGCCGTTTTGCAGATTTTCCTAAGTTGGATGAAACCAGCTTGCGCCCAGCGCAAATTGTTGCCATCAATAACCTGGAAAAATCATTTAAAGGAAATCGCCCCCGCGCATTGATCCAGATGGCTACTGGTGCCGGTAAAACGTTTACAGCAGCCACTTTCATCTACCGGTTATTGAAGTTTGCCAAAGCTAAACGGATATTGTTTCTTGTAGATACCAAAAATCTTGGCGAACAGGCGGAACAGGAATTTATGGCCTATCAGCCAAATGATGATAATAGAAAATTTACCGAGCTGTATAATGTTCAGCGACTGACGTCAACTTACATTGCAAATGAAAGCCAGGTTTGCATTTCTACCATTCAACGAATGTACTCCATTCTCAAAGGGGAAGAAATGGATGAGTTTGCTGATGAAACTAATCCTAATGAAAGCGGCTCCTGGCTGCAACAGCATCTTAATAAAAAGGAGCCGTTGCCCGTTGTGTACAATCCTAAAGTACCGGTTGAGCAGTTTGATTTCATTATCATAGATGAATGCCACCGTTCTATTTACAATTTATGGAAGCAGGTACTCGACTATTTCGATGCTTTTCTGATTGGGTTGACCGCTACCCCCGACAAACGCACCTTTGGTTTCTTTAATGAGAATGTAGTAAGCCAGTACACTTACGAAGAATCTGTGATTGACGGTGTAAATGTACCTTATGATGTTTACGAGATTGAAACTCATATCTCTCAAAAAGGAGCCAAAGTGGAAAAAGGGTGGTTTGTAGACCGTCGGGACAAACTTTCGCGCGCAAAAAGATGGCAACAAGAAGACGAAGACACCGAGTATTACAAAAATGATCTTGATAAGAAAGTTGTTAACCCCAGCCAAATACGCACGATCATCAAAGCATATAAAGAGGCGCTGAGAAAGGATATTTTTCCGAAACGTATCGATGAAAATGGGGAATACGAAGTGCCGAAAACACTCATCTTCGCCAAAACTGACAGTCACGCAGATGACATCATTCAAATTGTTCGGGAGGAATTTAATGAAAGCAACGATTTCTGTAAAAAAGTGACCTATAAGATAGAAGAAGATCCGAAGTCGGTATTGAACCGCTTCCGCAATGACTATTATCCACGTATAGCTGTGACGGTGGACATGATTGCTACTGGTACTGACGTAAAGCCCCTGGAGGTGCTACTATTTATGCGGGATGTAAAAAGCATCAATTACTTTGAGCAAATGAAAGGGCGTGGTACCCGAACCATTCCGCCGGATAAACTCCAACTGGTTACTAAGACCGCAGATATCAAAACTCATTTTGTGATTGTAGATGCAGTCGGCGCTATTAAATCAAAGAAAACGGATAGCCGTCCCCTGGAACGTCAGCCTACAGTGGCTTTAAAAGATCTTTTGCAGGCCGTAACAATGGGAGTAAACGAGGAAGATGTGTTTCTTTCTTTGGCGAACAGGCTGATACGGTTGGATAAACAGTTTACCGAAACTGAAGCCATAAAGCTCCAAGAATACGCCAATGGCAGAACCCTCAAGCAACTCACTAAAATGCTGATAGATGCCTGGGATCCTGATGTGATAGAAGCAAGGGCAAAAACGATTATTGAACAAACTGCGCCGGTAGACCGTAGTCCGGCAATGGAGGAGCAGGCAAGGCAGGATGCACAAAAGGCATTGGCAAAAGAAGCCTCGCTGCTGTTTAACGGAAGGCTGAACGAATACATAGATACAGTACGCCGCCAGCACGACCAGATCATTGACCATATTAACCTGGATACGGTGCTAAAAGCTGAATGGAATAAAACATCCGTGGATGCTGCACAAAATCTAATTATCAATTTTACCGCCTACCTCGAAGCCAATAAAGACGAAATAAAGGCGTTGAGTATTTTTTACAATCAGCCTTACAATCGAAGGGAAATCACCTTTAAGATGATCAAAGAAGTGATGGGAAAAATAAAGTTAGAAAAACCGATGCTTGCCCCGGCCCACGTTTGGGATGCATTTGCTGTTATAGAAAAGACCAACGGAGACTGTCCGAAAGATGAGCTAACCGCGTTGGTTTCGCTGATACGCCGGGTTTGTGGCATTGACAAAGAATTACGGCCTTATGATAAAACCATTGACGACAATTTCAAGAAGTGGATTTTTTCGCAGAATGCCGGTCAGCACAACCGTTTTTCACCAGAACAAATGGACTGGCTGCGTATGATCAAGGATCATATTGTAAGTTCTTACCATATAGAGTTGGATGATTTGGATTTTACTCCCTTTGATGCTCGTGGCGGGCGCGGTAGGATGTATCAATTGTTTGGTAGTGAAATGGAACAAATTATTAATGAATTAAACGAAGCATTGGCAGCATGATTAAACGGGATTGGATAGAATGTACTTTTGAAGACTTGTTGGATTATGAACAACCAACTAACTATATAATAAAAGAGGAAGATTATAATGATAAATATCAGACACCAGTATTAACAGCGGGAAAAGGGTTTATCAAAGGATATACAAAAGAAGATTTCGGCATTTTTGATCGATTACCTACAATCATATTTGACGATTTTACAACTGCTACTCAGTTTGTGAACTTCCCGTTTAAGGTTAAATCATCGGCAATGAAAATATTAATCCCCAAATCAGATTTGGTGGATTTAAAGTTTGTCTATGGATTAATGCAGACTATTAACGTTCGGGCTGAAACTCATAAAAGGTATTGGATTTCGGAGTATTCTAAACTAAAGATTTTTTTACCGCCTCTTCCCATTCAACGTGCCATCGTAAAAAAAACAGAACAATTATTTTCAGCATTAGATGCAGGTATTGCCGATTTAAAAAAGGCTCAGGAACAATTAAAAGTGTATCGGCAGGCCGTGTTGAACAAGGCGTTTGAGGGAGAGTTCACACAAGACTGGAGAAATGATAATAAAGTCCACAAAAAATGGTTGGAGTGCACACTTTTAGACGCTTGTAATAAAATACAAGATGGCTCACATTTTTCACCCCAAAACCAATATTTCGAAAAAACCGATGGTCGCTTCGCCTATATAACAGCTAAGAATATCAGGCATAACCATATGGATTTATCAAATATTACATATGTTGATAGAAGCTTCCATGAAACAATTTATCATCGATGTAATCCTGAATATGGTGATGTATTATTAACAAAAGATGGTGTTAATACAGGTGAGGTTACCTTAAATACCTTAAAAGAACCATTTTCTCTGCTTTCTAGTGTATGCCTATTTAAAACAAAGAGGGAAAAACTACTTCCAATATACTTGAAATACTATATACAAAGTCCAATAGGAAGATCAAATATTATTGGAAAAATGACCGGGACCGCCATAAAGCGTATAGTTTTAAAAACTATTAAGCAGTCTCGTATTAATTTGCCTACCGTTGAGGAACAGGATAAAATTGTGAAAGAAATAGAATCTCGTTTGTCGAATTGCGATGCATTGGAGCAACAAATAAATGCCAGCCTGCAACAATCTGAAGCCTTGCGACAAAGCATTCTAAGGAAGGCATTTGCAGGAGAATTGCTTACTCAAGCGGAAGTAGCAGCCTGCAAAAAAGAGCCAGATTATGAACCGGCTTCGGTCTTGCTCAAAAGAATTAAAGAGGAAAAGGGAAAAGTTAAGACCATAAATAAGAAAATAATTTCTTCACAAGAAATTAAACCTGCAATCGTTAAAGCTCCCAAAATTTCTGCCGATATTCACGCAGGGCTTATTGCTAAGATTATAAAACTGCATGAAACAAAACCGGATTATAGGAATAAGCTAAGTCATATAAAATGCGAGAAGATTGCACATTTGGTAGAGTACCATGCGCAAGTTCCGCTAGGCCGGCAACCTGTAAAGGATGCTGCGGGACCAGATGATTACCCACATCTGAAGAAGGTAGAAAGCCGCGCCATCAAAGCCGGTTTTTTCAAGATCAAGAAAAACAATATTGGTTATACATATTTACCCGGAAAGCAAATTGATAATGTAATTAAGAAATTTGAGACTTCGCTTTCCACTGACCAATGCAATAAGGTAAATGCTCTGCTTCAACTATTCCTGCATTTTGACCTGGAACAAGCGGAAATTGCTGCTACCACCTATGCAGGATGGAACAACCTAATTATATTAGGTAACAGCAACCCTTCGGACGAAGAAATAGTTACTGAATCCAGAGAGAACTGGTCGGCTCGTAAATTGAAGATTCCGCGTGAGCGCTTTTTCAATGCAATTAATTGGTTAAGAAAAAAAGAGGTCAATTTAATTCCCACAGGCTACGGACTATTTGTGGCATCACCTGTAAAAAAGAAGAAATGACAGACGCAACAATAATATCAAAAATATGGAATCTGGCCAATGTAATGCGTGATGATGGCGTAGGTTATGGCGATTATCTGGAGCAGATCACTTACCTGCTTTTTTTGAAAATGGTGGATGAGCTTAACAAACCGCCGTATAATAAAAAACTCCACCTGCCAAAGTTGAAGGATGTTGAAGGAAAAGAAATAGCGAAAGGCGAAGTTTGCAACTGGCAGAACCTTGCTAGTAAGAACGGGGCAGAACTGGAGGCGTTCTACACTCAATTACTGCGTACCTTGTCCACGGAAAAAGGAATGCTGGGGCAAATCTATGTAAAGAGCCAGAATAAAATCCAGGATCCGGCTAAATTGCAGCGTGTCATCAGCATGATAGATAAAGAGAATTGGATGTTGCTTGGTGCCGATGTTAAAGGCCGGATTTATGAAGGGCTGTTGGAAAAGAATGCGGAAGACGTAAAATCTGGTGCGGGGCAATACTTTACCCCGCGTGCGCTTATAAAAACAATGGTGAAATGTATTCAGCCCAAACCTTTAAAAACAATTGCGGATCCTTCCTGCGGATCAGGTGGCTTTTTCTTAGCGGCTTATGACTGGATCACAGAAAATTATAAGTTAGATAAAGACGAGAAAGAATTTCTAAAGAATCAAACATTTCATGGCAATGAAATCGTCGCCAGCACACGACGTATGTGCCTGATGAATCTGTATCTGCATGGTATTGGAGAGATTGACAAAGAGCCCCTAATTGATCCAGGAGATGCATTGATATCGGAACCTAAGCAAACTTACCATTATGTGTTGGCCAATCCACCATTTGGAAAGAAAAGCAGTATCACGATAACCAACGAAGAGGGCGAACTGGAACAGGAAGACCTGAGCTATAATCGCCAGGACTTTTGGGAGACCACCAGCAACAAGCAACTAAATTTCCTGCAGCATATCAAAACGCTTTTGAGTATAGATGGGGAAGCAGCAGTGGTGTTACCAGACAATGTTTTGTTTGAGGGTGGCGCGGGTGAAGAAATACGAAAGCAATTACTCAAGACCACTGAGCTGCATACCATTCTGCGTTTACCTACTGGAATATTTTACGCCCAGGGCGTTAAGGCCAATGTGCTATTCTTCAAAAATAGGCGGGGCGGAAAAGAGAATGCTACCAAAGAGGTTTGGATTTACGATTATCGGACAAATGTGCATCATACTTTAAAGAAGAAGCCCTTAACGGAAGCCGATTTGGATGATTTTGTTAAATGCTATAATCCGTCTAACATTTATAAACGTAAAGAAACTTGGAGCGATGCTTGTCCTGATGGGAGATGGCGCAGATTTAGTTATGATGATGTTCTAGCCCGAGATAAAACCAGTTTGGATATTTTCTGGATCAAAGATAAAAGCCTGACCGATTTGGACAACTTGCCTGATCCTGATGTGTTAGCATTAGAAATTATTGACAATATTGAATCAGGACTTGGAAACTTTCGACAGTTACTAAATAATCTAAAGGACACGCCGGAGAATTGAAGTAGTTGATGACATAACTGGATTAAAAATTGCTCGATGAACTAAGCGAGCTGTTGCCAAGTGGCCAGTCTTTACTTTTTGCCAATCGTGTAGGATGGGCACGAACCTACTTAAAAAAGGCTGGCTTATTGGATGCCCCCAAAAGAGGATGCTGAGTATCACTGATCGTGGAATGAAAGTTTTAAGCAAAAAGCCCAATAAGATAGACAATAACCTGCTAAAGCAATTCCCTGAGTTTCTGGAGTTCCAAAATATTGGAAAAGAGGGGATAGTTGCTTCCAGGCAAGTTGAATCTTCGCAGATTGAAAAACAAACTCCCGAAGAAACAATCGACTTAGCTTATCAGAGTTTACGCGAATCGTTGGCGCAGGAGCTTATTGATACAGTTCGTCGATTAAGTCCGGCCTTCTTTGAACGTCTGGTTGTGGAATTATTGGTAAGAATGGGGTACGGCGGTTCTATTAAGGACGCCGGACACGCGATAGGAAAAACTGGCGATGAAGGGATTGACGGGACAATTAAGGAGGATAAATTAGGACTGGATATTATCTATGTTCAAGCAAAGAGGTGGCAGGTAGGCAACGTTATTGGTAGGCCGGAGCTGCACAAGTTTGTAGGGGCTTTGGCAGGTCAAGGTGCGAAGAAGGGGATTTTTATTACTACTTCTTCTTTCTCAAGAGATGCGCTAAATTATACACCCAAAAATGAAACGAAGATTGTATTGATAGATGGTGTGCAACTGGCCCAGCTAATGATTGATTATAATCTTGGAGTATCAGCGCAACGAGCCTACGAGATTAAGCGGTTGGATAATGACTATTTTGAGGAAGCATAGAGAAGGCTGTACATCATGGGATTAATAATGGACTCAGTACCTTTCCCATAGGTTAATCAAAATCAAAAGTATTGTCAGAACTAAGCATCGATAGAAAATTACAGCTATTCCGTTCCCTTTTCAAAGGTCGGGAAGACGTATTTGCAACCCGTTGGGAAATACCCGCTAGTTCACCAGGCGGAGAATCAAAGAGCGGCTATATGCCTGCTTATTTTTATGACCCTTACCGATACAGGGCACATAAGATGAAAGGAGGAACGTTTCAAACTTACGCTGATAAAAAATACATACCGCTTACGGACGACCAGTTTACGAAACATTTGAATGGTGAGCATCTTATAGGGATATACCCGCTATTGCAAGACAACACCTCCTGGTTCATTGTTGCGGATTTTGATGAACAGAACTGGGTAGCCGACAGTCAAAAATTTCTAAAATGCTGCAAATCCAGAAACATACCTGCATACCTGGAACGTTCACGTTCGGGTAAGGGCGGGCATGTATGGGTGTTTTTCAGCCAACCTTATGCAGCAATCAAGAGCAGAAAGATATTCCTATCGCTCCTTACTGAATCGGGAGTGATTTCGGTATTTGATAAGAATTCGAGCTTTGACAGGTTATTCCCAAATCAGGATATGCTGTCCGGAAAAGGACTTGGTAACCTCATAGCGCTGCCATTACATAAGGATGCTTTAGAAGAGGGAAACAGTTGTTTTATTGATCCCGAAAATTTAATGCGAATTTCCGATCAATGGAATTTCCTTTTAGCGATTGAAAGAGTGAGCACCAAGCTACTAGAGGAAATATATAGCTCTATTTGGAGTGTCGGTAGCGGTAAGGCAATAGTCAATGACCCCGGGGGTAATAGCGAACTAATTGTATCATTAGATAGTGCTTTACGGTTAAATCGCTCAGCAATACCGCTTACGCTCATCACCTTTCTGAAAGAAGAATTGAATTTCGCGAATTCAGAATTTATTATCAAAAAGAAGGCTGGGAGAAATACATTTGGGACAGAACGCTATTTCAGGTTTATAGAGGAAACGGAGAGTGAAGTTGTTTTACCACGAGGCTTTGCCGGCAAATTACTGAGATTTTGTAAAGATGCCGGTATTGCCTACTCCTTTAAAGACAAAAGGCAAAAGAAAGCTGCCGCATCATTAAACTTTCAGGCAGCACTGAGGAGTTACCAGGTTCCGGCTTTGGAAGCAGTAAGCAAGAAGGATATGGGTGTGATTGTTGCGCCGCCAGGATCGGGAAAAACTGTAATTGGGTTAAAGATCATTGCAGATAAGCAACAGCTTGCATTAATAGTGGTTCATCGAAAACAATTGATGGATCAGTGGGTAGAAAGAATTGAGGCCTTCTTGGGGATTCCCCAACACGAAATAGGGAAGTTAGGAAAGGGGAAGTCAAAGATAGGTAAACACATTACCGTGGCTACTATTCAAAGTCTGGCTAAAGAAATAGAAAAAGATGCAGCATTAAAAAATACATTCGGCACAATATTGATTGACGAATGCCATCATATTCCGGCTGAAAGCTATAGAAAAACAATTCACCAGTTCAATAGTCATTATTTGTATGGACTGACAGCCACGCCTTTTCGAAAATACAATGACGGGAAACTGATTTTTATTCACCTGGGGGAAATAATCGCCGAAATTACAGCACAGCAAACTGGCAGGCATAAGCAGGCTTCTATTGTTGTAAGAAATACTGACCTGGATATTCCATTTAATACAAAAACAGACAGGTTTGAAACATTGTCTAAGATTCTGGTGCATGATTCTTCCAGGAACAAATTGGTTTTGCAGGATATCACCAACGAATTGAACAGCGGTAAAAAGGTAGTTGTTCTTACAGAACGAAAGGAACATATTGATTCGTTGCATCAATATCTTAAACAATCGTACGAGGTCGTTACATTAAGTGGTGAAGACTCGGAAAGCAATAGAACTGCAAAGTGGAAAATATTGAATTCAGGTAATTATCAGGCTTTAGTCACCACAGGGCAATTTTTTGGAGAAGGAACTGACCTTCAAAATGCATCGTGTTTGTTTCTGGCATATCCCTTTTCTTTTGAAGGAAAATTGATACAGTATATCGGAAGGGTACAGCGATCAGAAATTACACCAATTATATATGATTACCGGGATATTAAGATTGACTATCTCAATAAGGTGTTTCTAAAAAGAAACACCTATTATCGAAAACTGGAAAGGCAGGCAAATTTGTTTGATGATCTTATTGATGAAAGTAGTATCGCCACAGAGAAAAGTACAACTGTAGCTATTAGCAAGCAGGTAAATGTGCCTATTGAATCGTTGGAGTTTAGGTATGGCAGTATTGCTTTTACATACTCAGCCACCGAATTAAATTTTCAGATTGAATTTGAAATTGAGCATGATGACATCCGACCTGAATTCGAAGTTTTAAAGCCATATTTTATCAAAACGCTGAAATCTAAGTATATTAATGTGTCTGTATATGCAGAAATAGAAAATGGGCAATTGATGTCTCAATTAGCGACCTCTGAAGATATTAAAAAAATAGACCGGCAGATTATTGAAGGAGTTCGTTTTCAGTTTGTCACTAAACCTTTGTTTAGCCGGACAAATCCTGATCTGAGAAATGATATAGGCCAGCAGCTTCAAACAAGTCACCCTTTATATGAATCGGGCGAAGAACTGTTGGAAGACATGCTAAAGCATACCCAATTTAAACATCATAGGCATCTGCGACACCTGGCCGATAATCATGCCGGGCATTTGGTGAAAGTGAGATTTGTCTTACAACCGTTTTCTTTCGTGTTTCTTCTGGAAGGCCCCGAACAGTTCCACATCATTTTAGAAACGTTGGATACTGAGGAGGCCAGCTATCTTTGGCATTTTCCCAAAAGAGTTTCCGAATTGCCACTAAGACTAAAAGAAATAGACAATCATCTGGATATTATCCGGAAGCAAGGTCGGCAGGGATTTCTAACGGCTCCGCCCGAGAATTTCGGCCGTATTCTCCACGATTATTCCGATGAGCAGAAAGGATTTGTCATTTGGAAAGATATGCTGAATGAGAAATTAGTGTAACTATAGGAGCCGGGAAACTTCGACAAACCCGCTCTATACTATTTGTAGAATGTAAATAGCGCCTGTGTGGGTGGCTACCTTGGTCGTGAAGGTTGTCTCTAACTCAGTGAGAGTTTATTTCCTGACTGATATGATATCTAGTCCTTCCTCCTGGCCGCTTCTTCCAGACTTTTAGCCTCATCCTTCAGCCGCGCAGCTTTCTGCAGCCGCTCAAAATTGACGCTTCGCTGCTCTTCTGTTTCCAAAACGGATTTTCTGAGATTAGGGCCTACCTGGTATAAGCTGTCTGCCCGGTCAAGAGAAAGCTGCAAAGAATAGTGCGCAGTATCCAGTCGTAGCAACCGGTATTTGGTGTCGTTGGCTATATACCCGCTCAGCTTCTGGCCGGTTATATACCAACCGGTGCCTGCCAAACACAAAGCTAGGAATAGCCCGGCAGTTACCCAAACCAATTTGGGTATATGATGGTGATGCAGTGTTTTAACGGTAACCGGCTCTCTCAATAGTCTGACGCCAATAGTCAATTGTTTTGAAAACTCCTGCATTTCCCTGACAGGGAAACGGGCATTTTTTATCTCCGCCTTTAGTTCGTTCATACTGGTTTTCAATTGCTGTATGTCCTGGTTGTTATCCGAGATGCTGCTGATCTGCTGGACCATACCCTCAATCTTTTTGTCTTGGGTTTCTATTTTCTTTAGCGCCGCTTCCATAAAGGCGGCATTGCTGTCATTAACCTGTTCATTCATCTTCATAACTTTTTATAGTGAACCGATAACGTTATCGTTTGGGACGCCGGTTTTGCTTGCGCTGCCTTCGCAGATAACCTTCCAGCGTAAATTCATAAGGAACCTGTTCATGGGTTTCTTCCGGTTTCAGTAGGTCATCTATGATACTGGCTGCTCCTTTCATTAGTTCAGTGGTCAGAGCCGAGAGATCATTTTTCTGTTCTTCTTTGGGCACTGTACGCCGCCGCCTGGTAGCGGGCAGCTTTTGTTCTGGTTGTTCGACCTGTTGTTGCTGCCGTACCGGCGGTTCCTGCAGGTGTTGCTTTTCTTGCTGGGCAAGTGCCTTTCGCAAATCTGCCAATGAAAATTTACGATCAACCTGGCTGCCTTTAAAACTGTATTCACCGATTTTAAAACTGATGCCCTGCTTCTCCTGGGTCTGCCCTTTGTACTTGTATAAGGTTTCAATACCCCGCTGCTGTAACCGGAATTCCAGTTCTTCCAGCGTTTGGCAATGGGGCAGGTTTTCGGCAATTGCCGTGTAAATTTTATATTTACCGGCCTCCAATTCATTCATGGCTTCCAGGTGGGTAAGCTGTAGGTTCTTCTTTATAGCGGGGATCAGCTTATATTCTTTTGTCAATGCCTGCGCTATTTTTTTGCCCCGTAATCCTATCCAGCTATCGGGAATTACGTTACCCTCATTGTTCACCATGTTGGCTACGATATGCAGGTGCAGGTGAGCTTTGTCGGTATGTTTGCTTACTACAAACTGTGTATTGGTAATGCCCAACCGCTGCAAATACTTCCCGGCAATCTCGGTCATGATTTCATCCGAAGGATTTTCACCGGGGTAAAAACTTAAGATACCATGAAAGCAGGCCAGCTCTTTGGACGGGTGAAGCTGCCGTTGCCGTTCAAAATCTTCGGCCATCAGTTTAACATCATGGCTCCTTACGCCCTCGGCGAGCAATATTTCAGCACCGGGTTTGTTAGCAATATAATTGCAGGTATGATAAAAGGAACGGGCCGGAACCGGTTTACTGATCATGGCGTTAGTTTTTTAAGTATCACATCCAACTGGTCACGGAAATGTTCAAAGTATAGCATTGCCTGTAAAAGTCCCTGCTGGCGGCAGGCTTTGGTAAGCTGGTTGATATTGCCCGACATACCAACTAACTGCCTGACAAAATGCCCTTCTTCTTTGGTCAGCCGGGCCATTACCTGCCCGTTGATGGTTATTTCCCGGATATAGTTGGATATACTTATACCTGCCTGCGCAGCTTTTTCCTTGATAACAAAGTATTCCACCCGGCTGTAACGGACAGCGGCCCGTACTTCCTTTTTTACTTGTTTGACCGGCCTGCCGGCCTTCTTTTTTTTCCTATTCACAGTTTCCATAACATATATTTTTTATG
>Ga0164243_10008373_pt1 | contig 15257 bp, 13 predicted proteins | sample OricompcompostOP_FD_108781 | JGI IMG/M metagenome (GOLD analysis project Ga0164243, IMG submission 108781) | Organic Plus compost microbial communities from Emeryville, California, USA - Original compost - Organic plus compost (OP) | ecosystem: Engineered > Solid waste > Mixed feedstock >... | reverse complement strand
TGGCCGTCGCTGCCATCGTTGCAGCAATGGCAATGTGCTCGGCACGTGCGCAGAATTTCGACACGTCTACCGTAAAGGTCGATGAAGTCCTTGCAGATCGGCTACCGGAGAAGATCAAGTCGGCAGGCGTGCTGACGATCGGGTCCGACACGGCCTATGCCCCGTGGGAATATTTGAGCGAGACGGATGGCCAGACGCCCGAAGGGATCGATGTCGACATCGCAAAGGCGATCGGCAACCGGCTGGGCGTGAAGATCGATTTTCGAACCTCGGCTTTCGATGCGATTCTCCCGGCCCTGGGCACGAAATACGATATCGGCGTCTCTGCTTTCTCCATTACGAATGAGCGCATGAAGGCCGTGAACTTCGTCAAGTACACGGAAACCGGCAGTCTGTGGGCTGTCAGGGTCGGCAATCCAACCGGATTCGACCCCTCGGACATTTGTGGGCGGAAGATCGCCATCATGTCTGGAACCTATCACGAGCGGGCGGTCACGGCCCTGAACGAGGAGTGCAAGGCCGCTGGCAAGGCTGAAGCCGAGCTTGTGCCCTTCAAGACATTGCCTGAAGCCCTGACCCGAGTGGCGGCCGGAGGCGCGGAGGCCATCGTATCCGGTGAGGCAGGTCTCGGCTACGCGACCAAGCAGACGGGCCAATTCGAAACGCTGGTGCCGACCACCGGGCAATTGGCCGAGCGCGGGCCGAATGGCATCGCCGTCGCAAAGTCGGACATGGCCCTGGCCGAGTTGATACGCGATACGATCAACTCGCTCATCGAGGACGGCACGTACAAGGCAATCCTCGATGCCTGGGGCGTCGGCTCCACGATGATCGACAAAGCCACGATCAACCCCGACGTGAAAATCTGAAGCTATGACCATCAGTGCAGAGCGAATGGAGGCCGATGTCGTTTCGGCCTCCGCAGACAAACCAGGGCCCCCATACAACATCGTGGTGCCCCGGCGTCATCCCGGCCGCTGGCTGGCGGTGGCGATCCTCGCCATACTTGTTCTGCAGATTTCGCAGGCCATTGTCGTCAACCCCAATTTCCACTGGGATGTCTACCTGACTTACCTGTTCGCGCCGCAGGTGGTCCGCGGCGTTGGCTGGACGCTGCTTCTTACCGTCGTCTCAATGGCGGTCGCGATCGTCGTCGCAGCGATTCTTGTGATCATGCGCGCCAGCGAGAACGGGATCCTTCGCGGGCTCGCCTATGCCTGGGTCTGGTTCTTCCGTGGAACGCCGATCTACACCCAACTTCTCTTCTGGGGCCTGTTTGCCGTGCTGTTCCCGCAGCTCAGCCTGACAATACCATTCGGTCCCGAAATCCTGAGCGTGGAGACGAAATACATCGTTACGCCCGCGCTGGCCGCCATCTGTGGACTGGGATTCAACGAATCCGCCTACCTGACGGAAATATTCAGGGCAGGCTTCAACTCGATCGACCGCGGGCAAACCGAAGCGGCGCAGGCGCTCGGCATGCGGCCTGCAAAGATCTGGTGGCGCATTCTGATGCCGCAGGCGATGCGCGTGATCATCCCGCCCACGGGGAATGAAACCATCGGCATGCTCAAGATGACATCGCTGGTTCTCGCAGTGCCTTTTACCCTCGACCTGACCTTCGCAACCAATGCGATCTCCAACAGACTATACCTGCCCATTCCGCTCCTGATGGTCGCCGGCACATGGTATCTGGCCCTCACCACCCTTCTGATGATCGGCCAGCATTTTCTTGAGCGCCATTTCGGAAAAGGCGTGTCCGTTCATCCGGCACGGGCGAAGTAGCCATGAACGTGAACGCCTCCGAATTCTGCGTCGAAATGCAGAACATCCACAAGTTCTATGGAACCGTCCACGCGCTCAAGGGGGTCAACCTGAAAGTGAGGCGCGGCGAAGTCTGCGTTGCCATAGGCCCGTCAGGTTCAGGAAAATCGACGCTTCTGCGCTGTATCAACCAGTTGGAGAGCATCTCAGCCGGGCGCGTGTTCGTGAAGGGTGAGTTGCAAGGATTCGTCGAGCGTGACGGCTGTTTCCATCCCTTGCCCCCGGGCCGGGTCGCCGCACAGCGACGCTTGACCGGCATGGTCTTTCAACGCTTCAACCTGTTCCCGCACATGACCGCCCTGGAGAACGTGATGGAAGGCCCCCTTCACGTCAAAGGCTGGACACGGGAACAGGCCAGCGCCAAGGCGAACGAGCTCCTCAGCAGAGTCGGGCTGGATGGGCTCGGAACTCGCTATCCCTCTCATCTGTCCGGCGGGCAGCAGCAGCGTGTCGCGATCGCGCGTGCGCTTGCCATGGAACCTGAGGTGATGCTTTTCGACGAGCCGACCTCGGCGCTCGATCCGGAACTCGTCGGCGAGGTTCTGGACGTCATCAAGGATCTGGCGCGAAGCGGCATCACGATGATCGTGGTGACGCACGAAATCGGATTTGCACGCGAGGTCGGCAATCACCTGGTCTTCATGGACCAGGGGCAGATCGTTGAGGAGGGGCACCCGAAAACGATACTGGCCAACCCGAAAAACCCACGAACGATCGCGTTCCTCTCGAAGGTGCTGTGAGGTGGAAACCGCGATCGCCGAAACACGAAACGCTGACGAGACAGGGCTTCGTGCCGATGTGCTGAAGTCCGCGCCGAGGCGGCTGACCGCACAGGTGTCTGCAATTTCCTCAAATTGCAGCCCGCAGGTCGTCGAGGAACTCGGCAAGGATGCGAGAGGGAAGTCGATTGGGCGGCTTGATCAGGAGGGTCCGGAAGTAAAGCGCCGGCTCAAACGGCCGCAACGTCAAGCCGCGGCCTTCATACGGCTCTGCGGTCAGGGGATCGACAAGGCCGACGCCGATGCCGGCGGCCACCATGGCGCAGATCGTCGTCGAGTGGGGCGTCTCGATCACCGTTCGGATTGCAGCGCCGGCTTCATTGAAGACGTGCTCGGCGTCCCGTCGCGTCGTATCTTCCCGGGCAAGAGCGATGAACGGATACCCGACGAGGTTCAAGGGGCGGATGACATCCAGCGCTTCGAGCGGATGTCCCGTCGGTACCGCCGCGGCGACTGGAAAGCGCGCAAACTCGCTTACCTCGACACCGGTACGATCGATTTCGTCGGCGACGATCCCGAGATCGAACTGTCCGGAAGCGACCAGATCGCGAACGTTGGAGGACATCCGCGCCTGGAAGGTCACCGCGACGTTTGGATTGCGATCCATAAAGGCGCGAAGGGCACGCGGAAGGACGTTTGTCGACAAGGCGGAAAGACAGGCGATCCTCAGTTCGCCCGAGCCGTAGTCCCGAATGCGGGCGGCCGCCCCCCTGAGATGGCTCAGGCCGATAAAAGCCTGTTCGACCTCGCGGAAGAAAAGCTGTCCCTCCGGCGTGGGGTGGAGTCTGCCCTTGATCCGGCGGAAGAGATCGAAACCGAGCGAGCGTTCGAGCTCCTGGATCATCTTGCTGACCGCGGGCTGGGATACGTGCAAAATCTCGGCCGCGCGCGCCGTCGTGCCGTTGGTCATGACCACTCGGAACACTTCGATCTGCCTGAGATTCATCGACTCTACTACTCTCGATCAATAACTTCTGCGAATAGAAATGCAGAAAATGAGCATGCATTTCTATTGAAATCCTTACAGTGTTGGCAGTCCTTCGGAAAGGCACTCACATGAACGATCTCACCCAGTGCGTTCTCACACCGGAAGTGCCGACCGATGGCTTTGCTTCTCTCGGGGTGGGGGTCCACCGTGCCTCGACCATCGTATTCGAGGATGCAGCCGCTTACGCTTCACGCGGCGAGCGCGGTTACCAGGGCTATTCCTACGGTCTTTACGGCACACCGACCACGCGCACGCTGGAAGCGAAAATCACGAGTCTGGAATGCGGTGCCTGGAGTTTCCTTGCGCCATCCGGACAGGCGGCGAATGCCCTTGCCGTACTTCCCTTTCTTACGACAGGTGATCACATCCTGATCGCCGACACCGCCTATCCGCCGATGCGGGACTTTGGGGAATCCGACCTCCGCCGACTGGGCGTGGACGTGGAATTCTTCGACCCGCTTTCTCCTGAAGATGTGGCGTCGAAGATGCGGGCCAAGACGCGCATTGTCTGGTGCGAGAGCCCCGGTTCAACGACGATGGAAATTCTCGACCTACCGAAAATCGCGGCGATCGCTCACCAGGGGGGAGCGCTGGTCGGCTTCGACAACACATGGGCGACGCCGCTGAATTTTAAGCCGCTCAAGCACGGCGCCGATATCGTCACCGAAGCACTTACCAAGTTCGTCTCCGGTCATTCGGATGTGCTGATGGGCTCCATCACCGTGAAGGACGTTGCCCTCATCGCACCCATACGTTCACTGATCGGACGAATGGGCATCGGCGTCTCCCCGGACGATGCCTCGCTTGTCCTGCGCGGTTTCGAAACGCTCGGTGTGCGTCTGCGTCACTGCGAAAGGGTAGCGCTCGATTTCGCGCGCAGGCTTGAAGGCCACGTGCTCGTGGAGCGCGTGCTGCACCCGGCGCTCGAGACCTCTTCAGGGCATGCGATCTGGAAAAGAGACTTTTCCGGATCGAGCGGGGTCTTCAGCATTCTCTTCAAGGACGGCGCGTCCCGGTATGTGGCCTCCGCTTTGGATGAGCTGGAAATCTTTGCCATCGGAGCATCCTGGGGGGGAACCCGGAGCCTTGTCGCGCCGATGTCCATCGACGGCTTCCGCAGCGCGACAAGATGGGCCGGACCGGATGTCATCCTGCGCCTGAGCATTGGCCTCGAGGACGAAACTGAACTGTGGGCGGATATCGAGCGCCTTCTGGCGAGCATCGAGCGACAGGCCACCCCGAACCACGCTTCTCTTAAAGTCGCGCATCGCGGCTGACGGCTTCGCCAACAATCTGATCGGGGTGATTGGCATGTCGAATTTGGAAAGCGTACTCCGTAACATCGATGCCAGATTCGATGCTTCGGTAAAAAAGCTCTTGGAGTTGATCTCCATCCCGTCGATTTCGAGCGAGCCGTCGGGGAAAGAAGGCATTCTGCGCGCGGCAGAGTGGCTCCGAAGCGAGTTGTCGGAGATCGGGCTTTCTGCCGGAATCATCGAGACGAAAGGGCACCCTGTCGTCCTTGCCCACGTGTCGGCGAGCTCCGAGCCCAAGCGCCCAAGGCTGCTGTTCTATGGACACTACGACGTGCAGCCGATCGGCGACTTGAAGCAATGGAAACATGCTCCCTTCGAACCGCGCGTGATCGAGGAAGACGGCGTCCAACGCTTTTACGGCCGAGGTGCCTCGGACAGCAAAAGCCAGCTTTGGACCTTCATCGAGGCATTGCGCGCATGGAAGGCCGCCTGTGGCAGCTTTCCCGCCGAGATCGTCATAATGCTGGAAGGAGAGGAGGAGTGCGGCTCCCCGAGCCTGCCCGAGTTCATCAACGACCATCGGCATAATCTTCGCTGCGACGTCGCCTTCATTTGCGATGCCGAGATGTGGTCGCCGACCCAACCTGCGATCACGACACAGCTAAAGGGGCTCGTCCATGAACGCGTGACGATCCTGGCCCCCAATCCCGATCTTCATTCCGGACACTACGGCGCGGTGGCCGCAAACCCCATCCGCATACTGTGCGGAATACTGGCGGACATCCATGACGAGGCCGGGCGAATAACGATCGATGGCTTTTACGACGGCGTGTACGAGATCCCGGATAGCCTGCGACAGCGATGGCGAGAATTGGATCGGGACGCCGCCCGGTTCGAAGAGGTCGACCTGAGCGGCGGCGTGACGGAAGAAGGATACTCGACGCTGGAGGCAATGTGGGGGCGTCCGACCGTCGACATCAACGGCATCACAGGCGGCAATCAGGGGCCGGGCGAACGGTCGGTTTTGCCCGGGAGCGCTACGGCCCGCCTATCTTTCCGGCTCGTCCGCGGACAGGAGCCGGAAAAAGTTCGCGCAGCGTTCAGGGCTTATGTCAGATCGAAGCTCCCGCAGGGGTGCAGAGTGGAATTCGAGGGTACAGGCGGCAGTTCCGCGGTGGTCCTTTCGCAGGACAGCCCGTTTCTTGCTGCCGCTGCGCGCGGTCTGGAGCAGGAGTGGGCAAGCCCAGCCATTCTGAGAGGAACGGGCGGCGCAATACCGCTTGTGCAACAACTCAGCGAGACGCTCGGCGCGGAGTGCGTCGTTATCGGCTTTATCCTGCCAGGCGATGCCATCCATGCGCCGGACGAACATTACGATACGCGGCGTCTTCGGAAGGGAATTCGCAGTTGGGTGCGAATTTTCGAGGAGATCCGACTGGGAATTCCTGAGAGCAAGTTCGACCGGGATTGAAAATCGGGTTCGCAACGACCCGCAGAAACCTTGAATCCTGCTTCCTCCGTCCGATCCCGGCAGAGAGTTTGCATCTTCATCATAACGCAAATCAGTTGGACGCAGCATGCCGACCACCCGCTTCGACACCGATAGCCTTGGTTCACGACAGCTGCCCGCGGGGACGCTTTATGGCGTAGCCACCCTGCGCGCGCAGGAGAACTTCAACATCTCCTTCCGTAAGCTCGGTGATGTACCCGAGTTCGTGATTGCGCTCGCGCGCATCAAGCGCGCTGCCGCTGCCGCAAATCGCGATATCGGCGTGCTCCAGCCTGAGATTGCGGGCGCGATCATTGCCGCGTCGGTCGAAATCGAGCACGGCCGGCACGCCGATCAATTCATAGTCGACCTGTTGGAGGGATCGGGCGGCACGTCGATCAACATGAACGTCAACGAGGTCATCGCCAACCGGGCGCTACAGCTTCTGGGCCATCAACCCGGTCAATACGACCGGGTACATCCGAACGATCACGTCAATGCCGGACAGTCGACCAATGACGTTGTGCCGGCGGCCATGAAACTCGCCGTCTATGGAAAGACCGAGGCTCTGATCGACGCCTTGGCGCGCCTCGCACACGCGCTGGACGACCGTGCCGCAGCTTTTAAGGATGTATTGAGACTCGGCCGGACGTGCATGCAGGCGGCGCAGCCCATGCGCCTCAGCCAGGCTTTTGGCGGCTATGCCGCGGCGGTCCGCCGACTCGTCGCAAAGCTGGCGAGCGCGCGTGACGAGATGCTGACCTTGCCTCTTGGCGGAACAGCCATCGGCACCGGACTAGGCTCGGCGCCCGGCTATCGAACCGCAGTCTACAGGCACCTTCGTGAGATCGTCGGTGCTGACGTTCGCCCGGGCGAGAACATGTTCGATGCCATGCAGAACGCCGATGGGTTTGCAAGGATATCCTCCGAAATCCGCATCGGCGCCGAGGTGATCGGAAAAATCGCTTCGGACCTCATCATACTCTCCTCGCGTCCGGACGGGGGCACGGGAGAACTGCGGCTTCCTGCCGTGCAGCCCGGTTCCTCGATCATGCCCGGCAAGATCAACCCCGTCCTGCCGATGATGATGCAGCAGGTCGCGTTCGCCGTGGTGGGGAACGACGCGGCGGTGTCGCTAGCCTCGCTCCAGGGGCAGCTCGAGATCAATCACTTCGAGCCTGTAATTGCCTCACGGCTGTTCGACTCCATCGAACTCCTTGAGAGATCGACACGTATCTTCGCGGATCGCTGCGTCGCCCACATCGACGTCGACCGCGATCAATCGCTGAAGAACCTTGTGTCCTCGGCGGCCCTCGCAACCGCTTTCGTTCCGAAGCTCGGGTATGCAAAGGTTTCAGAACTTGTGCGCGCATCGGCAAGGGAACAGCGGCCGTTTGTCGATCTCGCTGTGGAGCTAGGATTGGTGTCCCCTGACGAGTTGCTGGACATGCTGCGCGAGAGCACCGACTGCCAGGAGAACGTCGCCTGACGTCCCGACCCGCGATCATCTCGGGGGGCTATGATTCAAGCCGCGTTGCTGGCGACGATGATACGGCGACCTTCCGGTTGCATGGTTGCGGCTATTGCCCGCTCCGGGTATCGTCGGGCCAATTGGGGGGATTGCCATGCGGCTTTTGATCATCGGAATATTTTCGCTGTCCTTTGCCGTTCTGTGTGGAACGCTTTCAGCGTTCGCCCAGGCCGACGATGTTGCCGGCTCGTCCGACCATCCGGCGGTCGGCCGCTATGAAGGGGCAAGGATAAGCTTTTACGAAACCAAGGCGTATGAAGAGCTTCACCTCCCCTTCAAGGCTCTCGATCGCGGCGAACGGAACAATCCGTCAGCATGGCAGACAGAACTTGCCGGCGAACTCACCTCCATTCGCTATGAGGGGCCGGGCGATCGATCGATCCTGGAGGTGATGCGCAACTACGAGGCCGCCTTGCAGGCAAAGGGCTTCGAGATCCGCTTCTTCTGCCGCAATGAGCATGAGTGCTCGCCCGGCCGTGCCATCTCGACCTTCTGGGACGCCGCACGCGGTGGGATAGGCATGCCCACCACATGGGACACGACCGTCTATCTGCTTGCCGAGCGCAATGACCCGGAGGCAAACTGACGGTCGGCATGCTCGGCGTGGAAACCGCGGCGCGCAGCGGAAAGCCCCTGACGCCGCATGTCGCCGTCACCATCGTCAGAAGCCAGCCCATGCAGACGGATCGCATCAGGATCATCGAGGCGAGCGAGATGGAACAGGCCTTGGCGAAGGATGGGCGCATCGCGATCTACGGCATCTATTTCGATTTCGACAGCGCCGAACTCAAGCCGGAATCGGAGCCGCAGATCACCCAGCTTGCCGGCCTTCTCAAGGACAATCCGCAGCTCAGCGTTCTGATCGTCGGTCATACGGACGGCCAGGGCGCCTTCGATTACAATCTGTCGCTCTCGCAGCGCCGCGCCCAGGCTGTGGTCGACGCTTTGGTGGCAGACCACGGCATTGCGTCAAGCCGCATGACGCCGGCCAGCGCCGGCATGGTTGCACCCGTAGCGACCAACCGGACCGAGGAAGGCCGCGCCAGAAACCGCCGCGTAGAGATCGTGGAACTGGTGGCGCGATCGGACTGAGTGCCCGGTGGGGCGGAGATGGCGAAATCCGCAGCTTTTGCGGAGGCGGCCCTGAAAAGTCCTTCCGTTCTCGCTGTCGCGCCTCGGCCGCGATGACGATGCCGAGCAACGGCCGCTGCTATACCCCTGACGATCACCGATCAGGTCTCGCGCTATGTGTTCGCCTGCGCAGCCCTTGAATCGACAAAGACACCAGTGATCGAAGCCTTCGCCCGGCTGCGTCAGAGCAGGGAGGCATCTTTGCGGAATTGCGTCCACTACGCGCGACTACGCCTACCGCGCGTTCTCTAGGTGGCGACGCTAGCCGGGAGAACGGGCGCAGAAGGCGCCCCGATCTGATGGACGGAACTGGGTGAAAATGTTGGGCTCGCGACGCCGCATCGGGCCGGACGAGGTTCGCTCGGTTAGAGACTGAGGGCCGTTCAAAGTCGGAAATTCGGCCCGGCGCCAGTCTCCGAGGTGCGACTACTTCGATTAAGCGCCTTTGAACCAAAAAGGAAAAGCCCCCAACGGGAGCCTCATCTTAGGTTCGCTACATGATAATGGCGGAGAGAGAGGGATTCGAACCCTCGATACGGTTTCCCGTATACACGCGTTCCAGGCGTGCGCCTTCAACCACTCGGCCACCTCTCCGCAGGATAGGGCGGGACCACACAGCGGTCGTCCAACCCTCGGGTATCTGTCGATGCCCGGCGCTCATCTAGTCGAATTGCCCGCGTATGCCAAGATGCTGTGAAGGCTTTTCTGATTGCGGGGGCACGCAATCAGGTCAGCAGAGATTGCCAATCGTGTCGCCGAAGCCTATCTCCATGGCATCAGCTTTAGCCGGATGTGCCAATGCGCTTTATCTTCCGCGTGCTCGCGCTCTTTGCTCTTGCCGTCGCGGTCATAATGGCGGTGGTGGATGCCACGCGCACCATTGCCGCCGACGAGTGGATCTTCACTCCCATAGGCACGAGCTGGCAGGCGACCTCGCCGCAGACGCTGTCCTCGTTCAGGCAGCTCGTCGAAGAGAGTGGCGTCCCCATGCTGTGGGATCCGGCGATCACGTTTGTTCTTTCGCTTCCTGGCTGGCTCGTCTTTGCCGCGCTCGCGCTTGGGTTTTACGCCCTCGGCCACCGGCGCCGGAGACCGGGCGAATCCCTGGCTGCCGTCCGCTGAGACCGTTAATACAAGGAGAGAGCCGATGTTCTTCCAGATTTCGGAAAAGAAGCTCAGGCTTCCCACCGCCGATGAGGCGCTGCCCGGCCGCCCCGAATCGATCCCGACGGCCGAACGGCACTTCGTGAATGGCCGTTCGCTCAAGGGTCCATATCCTGAGGGCACCGAGCAGGTGCTGTTCGGCATGGGCTGCTTCTGGGGTGCGGAGCGTCTGTTCTGGCAGATGGAGGGTGTCTGGGTCACTGCCGCAGGCTATGCCGGCGGCATCACGCCCAACCCAACCTATCGCGAAACGACCACCGGCCTCACCGGTCATGCCGAGGTCGTCCTGGTCGTGTACGATCCGAAGGTGCTTTCCTTTGCCACGCTCCTTAAGGTTTTCTGGGAGAGCCACGACCCCACGCAGGGCATGCGTCAGGGCAATGATGTCGGCACCACCTATCGTTCCGCGATCTTCACCACGACGGACGAGCAGTTCGCAGAAGCGCAGGCCTCCCGGGATGCCTATGCGAAAGCGCTGCAGACGGCAGGCCGAGGACCGGTGACGACGGAGATTGCGCCGGTGCACGCTTTCTATTTCGCCGAGGAAGAGCACCAGCAATATCTGGCTAAGAATCCCGGCGGATATTGCGGCTTGCAGGGCACCGGCGTCACCTGCCCTCTGCCGGGTGTCTCAGCCCTGCAATAACCACCGCTGGCGGTGGCGAAAGAGGGTTGCCCGCCTGTAATTTCCGCGTGGAATTTTCGCGGCGCCCGTGCAAAAGTGGCTTCCAAGCAGGAAAACCTGCCGAGGGCAAAGCGCGTCGGCATTCTGGCCGGCGCGAGCCCGGTCTCAGAGCAACCGACAGGGTGTGGAGCACATGAAGCGCATCGTTCTCGGCCTTTTGGCCGCAACCGCAATGGCCACGACGGCCATGGCCCAGGAGGAGGTTTCTCCGGCCCTCCTGTTCGATTTGGGCGGCAAGTTCGACAAGTCGTTCAACGAGATGGCCTATATGGGCGCAGAGAAGTTCAAGGAGGAGACCGGCATCGAATATGCCGAGTTCGAGATTTCCAACGATGCGCAGCGGGAACAGGCCCTTCGCCGGTTCGCCGAGCGCGGGCACAACCCCATCGTGATGGCCGGCTTCACCTGGGTGGAGTACCTCAACAAGGTGGCGCCGGAATACCCCGAGGTGAGCTTCACCATCATCGACGACAAGGTCGAACAGCCGAACGTCCGCTCGGTCACCTTCAAGGAGTATGAAGGTTCCTATCTCGTCGGGATGCTGGCGGCGATGGCCTCCAAGACCGGCACCGTGGGCTTTGTGGGCGGCATGCAGGTGCCCCTTATCGCAAAGTTCGAATGCGGCTATGTGGGCGGCGTGAAGGCGGCCAATCCGGATGCCAAGGTTATCCGCAACTATACCGGCGATACGCCGGCGGCCTGGAACGATCCCACCAAGGGTGGCGAGATCGCCCGTACGCAGATCGATCAGGGCGCGGACGTGATTTATCACGCTGCCGGCGGCACCGGCGTCGGCGTCCTGCAGGCGGCGGCGGATGCGGGCAAGCTCGGCATCGGTGTGGATGCCAACCAGAACCACCTGCATCCGGGCCACGTGCTCACCTCGATGACGAAGCGGGTGGATGTGGCCGTCTACAACGCCTTCATGGATGCCAAGAACGGCCAGTTCACCTATGGCCTGCAGGATCTCGGGCTCAAGGAGGACGGTGTCGGCTATGCCGTCGACGAGAACAACCAGGACCTCATCACGGAGGAGATGAAAGAGGCCGTGGAAAAGGCCAAGGCGGATATCATTTCCGGTGCGCTCACCGTGCACAACTATCTGGAAGACAACAGCTGCCCCTACTGGTAAGGCACTGTTGCCGGAAACGGAAAAGGGCCGTTTGCGGCCCTTTTTCATTTCGACGCAGCCGTGCTTTATAGGCGGCCGCGATGAAAGACCGAAGCAAGGAGCCATCTTCATGACCGATGTCGCGCCGGTTCTCGATCACCTGGACCGCTCGCTGGAGGAAAGCCTGGAGCGCCTGTTCGGCCTTCTTGCCATTCCTTCCATCTCCACCGATCCGGCCTTCGCTCCGGAGGTGCGCAGGGCGGCGGAATGGCTGGCGGAAGATCTGCGTTCGATCGGTTTCGAGGCGAGCGTGCGCGATACGACTGGGCATCCAATGGTGGTCGCACACCATAATGGCGAGGGGCCGCACGTGCTCTTTTATGGCCACTACGATGTGCAGCCGGTGGACCCGCTCGATCTTTGGCAAAGCGATCCTTTCAAGCCGTCGGTGAAGGAGATTGAGCCGGGGCGAAAGGTAATTTTCGGGCGCGGCTCGTCTGACGATAAAGGTCAGCTCATGACCTTCATCGAGGCGTGCCGCGCCTACAAGGCCGTGCACGGGAGATTGCCCTGCCGGGTGAGCATCCTTCTTGAAGGCGAGGAAGAATCGGGCTCGCCTTCGTTGAAGCCGTTCCTTGAGGCTCATGCCGACGAGCTGAAAGCGGATTTCGCGCTCGTCTGCGATACGTCGATGTGGGATCGGGAGACGCCGGCGATCTGCGTCGGACTGCGCGGGTTGGTGGGCGAGGAGGTCATCATCAACGCCGCCGATCGCGACCTGCATTCCGGCTCCTTCGGGGGCGCGGCGGCCAATCCGATACGCATTCTTGCACGCGTCCTTGCCGATGTGCACGATGAGAATGGACGCGTCACCATTCCCGGCTTCTACGATGGCGTGGAGGAAACCCCGCCTGAAATCCTGAAGAGCTGGGAAGGTCTGGGACAGACGGCCGAAAACTTCCTGGGCCCGATCGGACTGTCGCAGCCCGCGGGCGAAAAAGGCCGAACGATCCTGGAGCTCGTCTGGGCACGACCCACGGCGGAGTTCAACGGCATCCAGGGCGGCTATACGGGCGAGGGGTTCAAGACCGTGATCCCCGCGCAGGCCTCCGCGAAGGTCTCGTTTCGCCTGGTGCACAAACAGGATCCCGATAAGATCAGGCAGGCGTTCCGCGACTTTGTTCGCGCGCGCATTCCGGCCGACTGCAAGGTGGAGTTCAAGCCGCACGGCGGCTCGCCGGCGATCCAGCTTTCCTACGATTCCCCGCTGGTGAAAACCGCACAGGTGGTGCTCGGCGAGGAATGGCAAAAGCCAGCTCTTGCCATGGCCATGGGCGGCTCGATTCCCATCGTCGGCGATTTCCAGAAGCTTCTCGGGATGGAAACGCTCCTTGTCGGTTTCGGCCTTGCCGACGACCGCATCCATTCCCCGAACGAGAAGTACGAGCTCAGCTCATTTCACAAAGGGCAGCGGTCCTGGGCGCGGATCCTCGCTGCGACTGCCCGCGGATAAAGCCGATGACGATCCGATTCCATCAATACGACCTGCCAGACCTTTCCCGTTATGACGTTGACGCGGTGGCCATCGACACCGAGACGCTTGGTTTGAAGCCGCACCGCGACCGGCTCTGCGTCGTTCAGCTTTCGCCGGGAGATGGCACCGCCGACGTGGTTCAGATCGCGCCGGGTCAAAGGCGCGCTCCCAATCTGGTCGCGCTTTTGCGCAACCGACGCATCAGGAAGCTTTTCCACTACGCCCGCTTCGACATCGCCGTTCTCTATCACACGTTCGGCGTCATGGCGGAACCCGTCTTCTGCACCAAGATCGCGTCGCGGCTCACCCGCACCTATACGGACCGGCATGGGCTGAAGGACATTTGCTACGAGCTCCTGGGGATCAACCTTTCCAAGGCGCAGCAATCCTCCGACTGGGCGGCGGAACAGTTGACGCCCGAGCAGCTCGAATATGCGGCTTCCGACGTTCTCTATCTCCACCGCCTGCACGAGGTGCTTTGTCAGCGCCTCGAGCGCGACGGCCGCATGCGTGAGGCGGAGGCCTGCTTCAAGTTCGTGCCGACCCGCGCCAAGCTCGATCTGATGGGATGGGAGGACGCCGACATCTTCGCCCATAGTTGATGGGCCTTATTTCGGGAGGCGCGGCTGTGACCGCGCCTCCGCGCTCGGCATTGCTTCGACCGCGCGTCATGCGTATTAGGTTCGCGTTGGCTAGCGCTGCTCCAGGGTGGTGGCAGAGCTATATTTTATTTATTCGTACTGCATTTGATTTCGAATTTTGCGCTCTGTGCTTCGGAATTTGATCCGACTTGAGAGCGGCTCAGGGCGCCGTTTTGGAAAAGATGTTCATGCGCCCATTTGAGAATACGCTTACATCCCGGATCACCATTGCCATAAGCCTGCTCATGGTGCTTGCACTGGCGATGTTCGCCAGCTTCACCTGGTTCGCCGCCCGCAAGTTGGACGAAGAGGCGCTCCGCAGGGAAATCATTCTGGTCAGGCACGCGCTTTCGTCCCTGGTTGCAACCGTTCCGCACGAGCAGGACGCCTTCAGTACATGGGACGACGCAGTCATCCGCACTGCCGCTAACGACGAACGGTGGATGGCGGAGGAGTTCGGCGGCTGGATGTACAGCTTTTTCGGCCACGACCGTACCTACGTCATCGATACGCAGGATGCTCTCATCTTCTCGGGAAGCGGCGGTCAATGGGTTTCGCCGCCACAATACCATGGTGATCAGGCGGCGGTGAGCGAGGCTGTAGCGCTGCTGCGGGAAAAGCTTGCGAACCGGTTCGACGCCAATGGCCGCGAAAGGGTTTCCCGTGCGGAGATTTTCGTCACCGACGTCAAGGAGGTGGACGGACAGCCTGCCATCGTCAGCGCTCGGCCGATCCTGCCTCATTCGGAGCGGGTGAACGTGGCCGAGGGTGCGGAAAACGTGTTTGTGGCCGTAAAATTCCTGGACAGGATCGTAAGGAGCGAGATCTCCAATCGGACGCTCGTCTCGGACCTGCAATTCGTGGACAGGTTGAGCTACGTCCCCAGGCCGGCTGCGGTGCCCGTGCAATCCGACGGAGATCAGACGATCGGCTATTTTATCTGGACGCCACAACGCCCCGGCCTTTCCCTGATCACCCAGGTCGCGCCGTGGGCTGCCTTCGCTTTTATCATCGTCATCGGAGTGGGCCTCCTCCAGGCCCGCAATCTTCGCCGCGCTTCCCTGGAACTGCATGCCAGTGAAGGTCGTGCCCGCCATCTCGCTTTCCATGATGTGCTGACGGGC
>Ga0164243_10008371_pt1 | contig 15260 bp, 15 predicted proteins | sample OricompcompostOP_FD_108781 | JGI IMG/M metagenome (GOLD analysis project Ga0164243, IMG submission 108781) | Organic Plus compost microbial communities from Emeryville, California, USA - Original compost - Organic plus compost (OP) | ecosystem: Engineered > Solid waste > Mixed feedstock >... | reverse complement strand
GGCGAGCTGTTGTACTGCTACAACATCGTCAAGCCCAGCAATGTGATGCCGGTGCATGGTGAGATCCGGCACCTGCACGCCAATGGCGCGCTCGCGACACAGACCGGCGTGCCGAACGTGCTGCTGTGCGAGGACGGCTACGTCGTCGACCTGGTCGACGGTCATGCGTCGATCGCCGGTGCGGTCGAGTGCGGGTACGTCTACGTCGACGGTTCATCGGTCGGCGATGTGACCGACACCGACCTCAAGGACCGCCGCGTCCTGGGGGAGGAGGGGTTCATCTCGGTCGTCACCGTGATCGACTCGACCAACGGCAAGATCCTGTCCGGCCCCGAGATCCATGCGCGCGGTATCGCCGAGGAGGACTCGGCGTTCGACGAGATCATCCCCAAGATCATCGGCGCTCTCGAGGACGCCTTGGCCGAGGGGGGCTACGACACCTATGCCTTGCAGCAGGTCGTGCGTCGCGCCCTCGGCTCCTACGTGGGCCGCAAGTTGCGCCGGCGTCCGATGATCCTTCCGGTCGTCATCGAGGCCTAGAGATCCCGCAGATAGGGAGGTCGCCTGACTCGCGAACCGCATGCACCGCCGTGGCGGCGTTATCGTCGGTCGCCGCCCAACCCCGGGGCGACTCCCTCCTCTGCCTGGCCAGGACGGCACCTGCGGCCCGCTCGCCTCACCGGCGCCCCTGTCTGCGGAACCTCTAACCGCGACGTAACCGGACCGAAACAGGCGCCCACGACAGTGGGGGCATGCACACTCCTGCGCTGGTTCTGGCGGCGCACGGGTCACGATCCCGTCGCGCGCGGACGGCCTTCGCCCGGTTCGTCAACGCGGTGCGGCATGCGACGAATGCCGAGGTGCACGATGCCTACCTCGACGTCGAGGAGCCGTCTGTAGCCGAAGTGGTCGGATCGATCAACGGACCCCGCACCGTGGTACCGATGACGCTGTTCGATGACGCGTCCATCGCGGCGATGCTCGGGTCGGTGGGTGCCGATCCGATGGTCACGGTGGAGCCGCAGCTCGGACCGGACTGGGTGCTGGCAGAACTCATGGCCAGGCGCCTGTTCGAGCTGGGGGCGCGGCCGGTGGACTCGATCCTGCTGGCAGCGGGCACCGTGACCGATCCACGTGGCCTCGCCGACGTCGGTCAGGCGGCCCGGCTGCTCAGCGGTGTGTGGGGTGGGCGGGTCCACATCGGCACCCTGGGCGGGCCCGATACCAGGTTGTCCGATGCCGTCGACGTCGCTCGCGCGTACGGCGGCCGGGTGGTGATCGCGTCGTACGTCCTGACCGGCGGTGACGTGCACGATGCGTTCGGTCAGGCGGGTGCCGATGCGGTGACCGCTCCGCTGCTGGGGGACGGCCCACCGGACCCCCGACTGGTCGAGTTGGCGGTCAAGCGCCGCCAGCCCAGTTTGTGATGGACCAGTTGGTGATGGCCGCGTGTGACAGGAATTACGCATGTGCGGCGTGTGAAACCTGTGAAAGGTGAGGTTCGGCGGTAGGGTGCCCAACATGGCGACCCGTACGTCTTCCCCGCCGCGCAAGCGGTCGTCCGGAAGCCAGGCCCGCACCGCGGCGACGAAACGCAAGCCCGCGGCCCGCAAGCCTGCTCAAAAACGTCCAGCTCCCAAGAAGCGTCCTGCGCGCTCCGGCCCCGGTCCCATCGCGACCGTGGCGAGCGGTCTCGTCCGCATGGTGTCGGCCATCTGGCTCGGCATCGCCGGCCTGATCGGCGCCATCGCCCGCAGCATCGGTTCGAGCGCACGCGACCTGGAGCCCGAACACCGCCGTGACGGAGTCGGATTCGCGATCCTGGGCCTCGGCCTGGTGGTTGCGGCGGCTGTGTGGTGGAACATCTCCGGCCGTGTCGCCGAGGTGATCCGTGACATCACCGCGGGAAGCGTCGGCGTGCTCGCCTGGGCGTTCCCCATCCTGCTGGTCGTCGTCGCGTGGCGCACCCTGCGCCATCCCGACACGAACGGACCGGCCGGACGCCAGGTCGTCGGCTGGGTCCTGATCACCGGCGGCATCCTGGGCATCGTGCACATCTCGCACGGAGTCCCGCGTCCCAGCGACCCGGACCCCGATGCGATGCGCGAGGCCGGCGGAGCGGTCGGCTATCTGTTCTCCGCGATCCTGATCGACCTGCTCAAGACCCCGTACGTGGCGGTGCCGCTGTTAGCGCTCCTGGCGCTGTTCGGGCTGCTGATCGTCACGTCCACGCCCCTGTACGCAGTGCCGGAGCGCCTGGGCGAGCTGCGCGACATGGCACTGGGACGCAAGCCCGAACCGGAGGCCGAACCGGCCAAGAAGCGGCATCCGCGCACCGAGCACCATGCCGACGAGCCGTACGACAATCCCTTGATCGACGGACCGGACGAGGACCGTCAGGTCAAGAACAAGAAGCGCCGCAAGGAGGAGACCCCGGCCGACACCGAGGACACCGTCGACGTCGTGGCGCCACTGCCGGTCCAGGCAGGCGACGACAGCGATGTCGAAACCGAGCTGCCGCCCATGGAGCCGTTGCCCGTGCGCTCGGAGCAACTGTCCCTGGGCGATGTCGTCTACACGCTGCCGGACAGCACGTCGCTGCGCGAGGGCACGCCGCACAAGGCGCGTTCGTCGGCCTCCGACGAAGTCGTCGACCGTCTGACCGAGGTGTTGGAGCAGTTCCAGATCGATGCCACGGTCACGGGCTACACGCGCGGCCCGACCGTGACACGCTACGAGGTCGAGCTGGGCCCGGCGGTCAAGGTCGAGAAGGTCACGGCCCTCAGCAAGAACATCGCCTATGCGGTGGCCTCCAACGAGGTGCGCATCCTCAGCCCGATCCCCGGCAAGTCCGCGATCGGTGTAGAGATCCCCAACGTCGACAAGGAGACCGTCAGCCTCGGTGACGTCCTGCGCTCCGCCAAGGCGCGCAGCGACCACCACCCGATGGTCATCGGCCTGGGCAAGGACGTCGAGGGCGGCTACGTCGTGGCCAATCTGGCCAAGATGCCGCACCTGCTGGTCGCGGGTGCCACCGGCTCGGGCAAGAGCTCGTTCGTCAACTCGATGATCGCCTCGCTGCTGATGCGCTCGACTCCCGAAGAGGTGCGCATGATCATGGTCGACCCCAAGCGGGTCGAGCTGACCGCGTACGAGGGTGTCCCGCACCTGATCACGCCGATCATCACGAATCCGAAGAAGGCCGCCGAGGCCCTGCAGTGGGTCGTGCGTGAGATGGATCTGCGCTACGACGACCTGGCCAACTACGGCTACCGGCACATCGACGACTTCAACAAGGCCGTCCGTGCGGGCAAGGTGACACCGCCTCCGGGCAGCGAACGCGTCGTCGCGCCGTATCCGTATCTGCTGGTGGTCGTCGACGAGCTCGCCGATCTGATGATGGTCGCCCCCCGCGACGTCGAGGACTCGATCGTCCGCATCACGCAGTTGGCACGTGCCGCCGGCATCCACCTGGTGCTCGCGACGCAACGACCCAGCGTCGACGTCGTCACGGGCCTGATCAAGGCCAATGTGCCCAGCCGCCTGGCGTTCGCGACCTCGTCGCTGGCCGACAGCCGCGTGATCCTGGACCAGCCCGGCGCCGAGAAGCTGGTGGGCCAGGGCGACGGCCTGTTCCTGCCGATGGGTGCGAACAAGGCCATGCGCATGCAGGGTGCGTGGATCACCGAGGGCGAGATCGAGACCATCGTCAAGCACTGCAAGGAGCAACTGCAGCCGGAGTACCGCGAGGACGTCACGGCTCCGCAGACGGCCAAGCGTGAGCTCGACGACGACATCGGCGACGACCTGGATCTGGTCCTGCAAGCGATCGAGCTGGTCGTCACGACCCAGTTCGGCTCCACGTCGATGCTGCAGCGCAAGCTCCGGGTCGGCTTCGCCAAGGCCGGACGTCTGATGGACATCATGGAGAGCCGTGGGGTCGTCGGGCCGAGCGAGGGATCCAAGGCACGCGACGTGCTGATCAAACCCGACGACCTCGACGAGGTCCTAGCCTCCGTCCAGGGCTGAGGGGTCCCGATGTCCACCTCGACGGCCTTCGGGCCCGTGGCGGGGGGCGATCATGTGCCCATGGCGTCGTTCGAGATCCATCGCCGGTCGTGGTTGTACATCGCTCTGGTCGTAGTACCGCTGATCCTGGCCGTGGCCTACGGATGGTTCGCCTACGACCGCCGTGATGTCGTGTTGGCCGGCATCGCGATCGTGCTGTTCCTGCTCGCCCTGGCGTTCGTGCCGTCCCTGCGTGACGTCAAGGCGCCCTTGCTGGTGGCCGATGAGCACGGTGTCCGCCTGCAAGGCTCACAGGGGTGGATCGGGCTGCTGTGGAGCGAGATCGAGGCGCTCCAGGTCCTGCCGCAACGCGGCCTTCGCGGCCCGCGGCTGATACTCCTCGTCGACCAGACTCCCGATCCCTACGTCGTGCCCCTGGGTCTGGCCACTGACTGCTCACCCGGCGATGCCGAGGTCGGACTGGCGCAGCGGCGTGACGCGGCCAGGCCCTGATCGTCATACTGGAGGTCGGTCTACTGAGAGGCACGTATGGACGCGGCAGCTCCGCCGAGCAATCTGAACATCGCCAACGCACTGACCGTGCTGCGGATCGCTGGTGTTCCCGTCTTCGGATGGCTGCTGCTCTCAGAGGACGGCCAGGACATCTCGTTGCGGGTGTGGGCGTGGGTCGCGTTCGCTTTGCTGATGCTGACCGACCGGATCGACGGCGACCTGGCGCGCGCCAAGAACCTGGTGACCAACTTCGGAAAGCTGGCCGATCCGATCGCCGACAAGGCGCTGACCGGCATGGCGTTCATCGGATTGTCGATCATCTTCCGCGATCACGAGTACGGCTGGCTGTTCATCGTGATCACCGTCGTCGTGCTGGTCCGTGAGTGGGGCATCACGATCATGCGGTTCTTCATCAAGAAGTACGGCGTGATGCCCGCCAGCCAGGGCGGCCGCATCAAGACCACCCTGCAGGCGCTGGCCCTCGGCGGATACATCCTGCCGTTCGAGCTGTGGGACAACACCGCGAGCGATGTGCTGCGCTGGATCACCCACGTCCTGATGGCCGGTGCCGTCGCCATCACGATCGTCACCGCGGTCCAGTACGTGCGCGACGCGCGCATCATCCGTCGCGACGCCCTGGCGGCACACAAGCCGTGAATGTCGAGGGCGTGGTCGCGCTGCTGCGTGATCACGGGTCGACGGTCGCGACGGCCGAGTCGCTGACCGGGGGACTGGTCGCGGCGACGCTCATCGAGGTGCCAGGCGCGTCCGATGTCGTCCGTGGTGGTGTCGTGGCCTACGCGCCCGACATCAAGACCGGTGTCCTGGGCGTGCCCGAGGATCTGGTGGCGACGCGGGGGACCGTCGACGAGGCCACGGCGCGATCCATGGCCGAGCGGGCCCGGATCGTGTGCTCGGCCACGTACGGCGTCGCGACGACGGGCGTGGCGGGACCTGACAGCAGCGAAGGCAAACCTGCCGGTACGGTCCACATCGCCGTCGCGGGTCCTGCCGGGGCGTCGCACCGACTGTTGTCGCTGGTGGGCGACCGCCAGCAGATCCGGTCGGGGACCGTGGCTGCGGTGCTCGACCTGTTGGTCGCTAAAGTGAGGGAAGAATCGGACGACGACCGACGTTGATCCTGATATTGGCAGCGGACGGAGGTGCCTTGAAGATGACCGCGACAACCACGATGCGCCAGTTCATCGGTGAGGTGTTGCGCGCCCGCCGCCTGGCCCAGGGTCTCACCCTGCGCGACGTGTCCGAGAAGGCCCGCGTGAGCCTGGGCTACATCTCCGAGGTCGAGCGGGGCCAGAAGGAACCGAGTTCCGAGCTGCTCGCGGCCCTCGCCGGTGCGCTCGAGGTGCCGCTGTCCAAGGTGCTGCTCGACGTCAGTGCCCTGTTGGCCATCGAGGAAGCCACCAGTCTGGCCAGCATCGCGTCCATCGTCCCTGCCGGTGAGGTCGAGGCTTCGGCCGCGTGAAGCATTCGGAGTTCTGGGTGCGCATGGAGCACCACCTCGGGGTGGGCTATGCCCGGGTGTGGGCCGACACCCAGGTCATCGGAGGGCTCGGCAGCCGTACCGCGCTGGAGGCCCTCGACGACGGGGAGTTGCCCAAGGTCGTCTGGCGCGCCGTCCACGCCCACCTGGGTCTGCCGCCGTCCGAACGCTGATCGGATCTCGGGCGTGTCGAACACGTGATTCGAACATCTGTTCGCTAGCGTTGTCCACATGGTCTGACGGGTGAAGGAGATATCCACAGACGAGTCGATGAGGCTCACGAATGTCTGAGGTTCCTTCTAACGTCGAAGATGACCGGCCACCCACGAAGAGAACGGAACCCACATGCCACCCAGTGATGCCGCTGTCAGCCTGGCTGACAAGCAGAACGCCAAGGCCGAGGCCGAGAAGCTCAAGGCACTCGACAACGCCATCGCCCAGATCGACCGCGCCCACGGCAAGGGTGCCGTCATGCGTCTGGGTGAGCGCACCAAAGCCGCCATCGAGGTCATCCCCACCGGCGCCATGTCCCTGGACGTCGCGCTCGGCATCGGCGGGCTCCCGCGCGGCCGCGTCGTGGAGATCTACGGCCCGGAGTCCTCGGGCAAGACCACGGTCGCGCTGCACGCGGTCGCCAATGCGCAGAAGGCCGGGGGAGTCGCGGCGTTCATCGACGCCGAGCACGCACTCGACCCCGAGTACGCCCGCAAACTGGGTGTCGACACCGACGCACTGCTCATCTCGCAGCCGGACAGTGGCGAGCAGGCTCTCGAGATCGCCGACATGCTGATCCGTTCCGGTGCCCTGGACATCATCGTCATCGACTCGGTGGCTGCACTCGTGCCGCGTGCCGAGATCGACGGCGAGATGGGCGACAGTCACGTCGGTCTGCAGGCCCGCCTGATGAGCCAGGCGCTGCGCAAGATGACCGGTGCCATCAATGGTTCAGGCACCACGGCCATCTTCATCAACCAGCTGCGCGAGAAGATCGGCGTCATGTTCGGTTCGCCCGAGACCACCACGGGCGGCAAGGCGCTGAAGTTCTACGCGTCGGTGCGCCTGGACGTGCGTCGCATCGAGACGCTCAAGGACGGCACCGACATGGTCGGCAACCGCACCAAGGTCAAGGTCGTCAAGAACAAGCTCGCCCCGCCGTTCAAGATCGCTGAGTTCGACATCATGTACGGCCAGGGTGTCAGCCGCGAGGGCAGCCTCATCGACGTCGGTGTCGACGCGGGCTTCGTCCGCAAGGCCGGCGCCTGGTACACCTACGAGGGCGATCAACTGGGCCAGGGCAAGGAGAACGCGCGTCAGTTCCTGCGCGACAACCCCGATCTGGCCGATGAGCTCGATGCCCGCATCAAGGCGCATCTGGGCATCGGTGTCGACGCGGCTGAGCAGGCTGATGATGACCCGGCCATCGCGGTCGGCGAGACCCCGACGGACATCGACTTCTGACGATGTCCGATCCGGCCAGGGCTGACGGGGACGATCCGGCAGCGGTGTACGCCGCGGCCAAGAAGATCGTCTACGACCGCCTGGCCGAACGGCCCCGTAGCCGGTCCGATCTCGAGCAGGCACTCACCAAGCGGCGGGTGCCTGCCGAGATCGCTACGCAGGTGCTCGACCGGTTCGAGTCCGCAGGGCTCATCGACGATGCCGCGTTCGCGCGGTCGTGGATCGAGGGACGCCAGCGGGGCAAGGGCCTGGCGTCGCGCGCGTTGGCCATGGAGTTGAAGCAGAAGGGCATCGACGACGACATCGCACGCGAGGCGCTGGCCGAGATCGATCCGGACACCGAACGGCAGGCCGCGCACCGGCTGGTGCAAGGCAAGCTGCGGTCCACTGCTGGGTTGGAGCTGCACGTGCGTACGCGTCGGTTGGTCGGCATGCTGGCACGCAAGGGCTACGCACCGGGCCTGGCCTACGACGTCGTGCGCACTGAGCTCGGCGCTGAGGCCGAACCGCTGGAGTCCATGTAACCGCTGGTCAGATCGGTTACTTCTCGGTAACACCAGGAGTTAACATGGTCGTATGGCTTCGACCTACGACCTGTACAAGAAGGTGACCGCGCTGCCTCAGGGCAAGCGGCTGTTCTCCATCGCGTTCTCGCAGAAGGCGCCCTACTTCGGTTCGGCACACATCGCGGTTCAGGACATGGCGCCACACCGAGGTGAGGTCGTCGTGCCGCTGCGTCGCTCCACCAAGAACCACATCGGCACGGTCCACGCCATCGCCGCCTGCAATGGACTGGAGGCAGCCATGGGCCTGCTCGCTGAGGCGACCTGCCCGCGCGACATGCGGTGGCTGCCCAAGGGTATGGATGTGGAGTACCTGGCCAAGTCCGACTCCGATCTGACCTGCACGGCCGAAACCACCGAGGCCGACTGGGCTGCCGCCCCGGATGTTCCGGTTGCGGTCAAGGCCGTCACGAAGGACGGCACGGTCACCGTCCAGGGCACCATTCACCTGTGGGTCACGCCCAAGAAGTAGGGAAAGGCCGGTTCTGGCCGACGACCGTGATTTCAGTCCCGGCACCGTTCTCCTCGTTACGTTTGGGCTAAGGACCGCACGAATGTCGTGTGCGGTGCCCTGTTTGTGGCGTATGTTCTTGGGCCATGACGGAACCAATCGTGGTGATGAAGGACGTCAACAAGCACTTCGGTGACCTGCATGTCCTCCGCGACATCAATCTCGAGGTCGGCCACGGTGAAGTGGTGATCCTCATCGGACCCTCCGGCTCGGGCAAGTCCACGCTGTGCCGGACGATCAACCGCCTGGAGACCATCGACAGCGGAACGATCACGATCGACGGCAAGACGCTGCCCGAGGAGGGCAAGGCCTTGGCCGAACTTCGTGCCGACGTCGGGATGGTGTTCCAGTCTTTCAATCTGTTCGCCCACAAGACGATCCTCGAGAACGTCACCCTCGGGCCCATCAAGGTCCGCAAGTTGAGCAAGTCCGCAGCCGAGTCCGAAGCCATGGAACTGCTCGAACGCGTCGGGGTGGCACACCAGTCGGCCAAGATCCCGGCCCAGTTGTCGGGCGGCCAGCAGCAGCGTGTCGCCATCGCGCGGTCGCTGGCCATGCATCCCAAGGTCATGCTGTTCGACGAACCGACGTCGGCTCTTGATCCGGAGATGATCAACGAGGTCCTCGACGTCATGGTCGAGCTGGCCCACGAGGGCATGACCATGGTCGTCGTCACGCACGAGATGGGCTTCGCCCGCAAGGTCGCGAACCGGGTCGTGTTCTTGTCGGACGGCCAGATCGTCGAGCAGGCCACTCCGGAGGAGTTCTTCACCAATCCCCAGTCCGACCGGGCCAAGGACTTCCTGAGCAAGATCCTGACCCACTGACCGGGTCGATTCACCCAACACTGAGGAGGAACGTATGAAGGCACGACGTATCGCAGCGGCCGCCATCGCGGCTTCGGTCGCATTCGCACTCACCGCGTGTGGAGGCTCCGATGATGACAGCGACGAGGGCAGCGGCGGTGGTGGCGGGGACTCGATCAAGATCGGCATCAAGTTCGACCAGCCGGGTCTGGGCCTGAAGGAAGGTAGCAAGTACACCGGCTTCGACGTCGATGTCGCCACCTACATCGCCGAGAAGATGGGCTACGACGAGGGCGACATCAAGTGGGTCCAGGCACCCAGCCCGCAGCGCGAGACGATGCTCGAGACCGGGCAGGTCGACATGATCGTGGCGACCTACTCGATCACCGACGAACGTAAGGAGAAGGTCGGCTTCGCCGGGCCGTACTTCATCGCCGGTCAGGATCTGTTGATCCGTGCCGACGATTCGTCGATCAAGAGCGTTGATGACCTCGACGGCAAGAAGCTGTGTTCGGTCAGCGGCTCGACGTCGGCGCAGAACGTGAAGGACAAGGTCGCGGGCGTCAACCTGCAGGAGTTCAAGACGTACTCCGAGTGCCTGCCGGCTCTCGTCTCCGGAGCGGTAGATGCACTCACGACCGACGACACGATCCTGGCGGGGTACGCCAGCCAGGCCTCCTACAAGGGCAAGCTGAAGGTGGTCGGTCAGCCGTTCTCGGAGGAGAACTACGGCGTCGGCCTCAAGAAGGGTGACAGCGAGATGTGCACCAAGGTCACCGACGCGATCACGTCGATGATCGAGGACGGCACGTGGGAGAAGCTCGTCGCGTCGAACTTCGGCGAGTCGGGCTTCAAGCCCGGTGAAGGCAACCCGCCGACCCCGGCAGCCTGCGACTGACCCTGACGTCGGGGGTGCCGCTTGGTCGCGGTGCCCCCGACGCGCACCTGACCGCTAAGGAGCCGCCCTGTGGGTGACCTGTTCGAGAACTACGACATCATCGGTGCCTTCTGGGTCACGATCCAGTTGTCGGTACTGGGCGCTGTCGGCGCCCTGGTGATCGGCACGATCGTCGCCGTCATGCGGGTCTCCCCGGTGGGCGTCCTGCGGATCCTGGGCGCGGGCTACGTCAACATCTTCAGGAACACACCGCTGACGTTGCTGATGTTCTTCAGCGTCGCGGGCATGGCATTCATCCTCGGGCTCACCCTCAGCGAGAATCTGTCGACCAATGCCTATCGATGGGCCGTGATCGCCCTGTCGGTGTATCACGCCGGATTCGTGGCCGAGGCCCTCCGATCGGGCGTCAACACGATTCCGGCAGGCCAGGCCGAAGCGGCTCGGGCGATCGGCCTGACCTTCGGTCAGTCGATGCGGGAGGTGCTGTTGCCTCAGGCGTTCCGCGGGGCGATCGCTCCGCTCGGATCGACCCTGATCGCCCTGATCAAGAACACCACGGTGGCGGCGGTGATTCTGGGCACCACGAAGCCGGAAGCCGCCGGCATGCTCCAGGTGGTGACCGAGAACGAGGGAGCATCGTTGGCGACGTTCGGCCTGTTCGCGATCGGCTTCGTGGTCCTCACCCTTCCGATCGGGGTGCTGTTCACCCGGCTCTCCCAGAAGATGGCGGTGAAGCGATGAGCGAGCGTCAGCGAGTGAACGGTAGGAATCTCAGCGCGGCATCTCGCTACCGTGCCTTTTTCTGCGGGGTGTCGCGATGAGCAACCTTCTCTTCGATGCGCCCGGTCCGAAGGCGCGGATGCGGCACCGGATCCTCACCGTGCTGGGACTGGCGCTCGCGGCGGTGATCGCCTGGCTGGTGCTGGCCAAGATGAAGGACGCCGGGCAGCTCGACGGCGCTCTGTGGAAGCCGTTCGTGACCGACGGCGAGTTGTGGCGTGAGTATCTGCTCGCCGGGCTGATCAATACGCTGAAGGCCGCAGCCCTGTCGGTGGTCTTCGCCGCGATCTTCGGCATCGTGTTCGGGATGGGTCGGCTGTCCTCGAACCTGGTGATCCGGTTCGTTTCGGGCGTGGTGGTCGAGTTCTTCCGCTCGGTACCGGTGTTGTTGATGATGATCTTCCTGTTCTTCGGCTACTTCGGCCCGCAGGAGTTCCCGAGTGCGAGCACGTCGTCGCTGGCAGCGGTGGTCCTGGCGCTGACCCTCTACAACGGGTCGGTCATCGCCGAGCTGGTGCGGTCGGGCGTCTTCTCGCTGCCGAAGGGTCAGCGTGAGGCCGGACTGTCGGTCGGCCTGTCGGAGAGCAGCACGCTGCGCACCGTGCTGCTGCCCCAAGCGTTGACCGCGATGCTGCCGGCCTTGATCAGCCAGTTCGTCGTGATCTTGAAGGACACGGCACTCGGCGTGCAGATCACGTATCCGGATCTGCTGAACACCGCGTCCCAGATCGGTTCCCGCTACTCCAACACGGTGCCGGCCTATGTCGTGATCGGCTTGATCTTCGTGCTGCTGAACTATCTGCTGACTCTGGTCGCCTCCCGGGTCGAGAAGAAGATCCGGTCCAAGGGCATGACGGCCGGTGCGGTGCTCACCACCGCACCGAATCTGGTCCAGGGCGATGCCAACCCGGGCGAGCCCACCGTGCACGGGATGGAGCGGGTCGGCGGCAGGATCAGCGATCTGACCCAGCGGACCCGCTTCGAGGACGACTGACACGAGGTCATCGGGGCACCGATATCCTGGTGCGGCGATGACCAGCCACACCAAGACCTACGACGTGCGCACCTTCGGGTGCCAGATGAACGTGCACGACAGCGAGCGACTGTCGGGCCTGTTGGAGACCGCCGGCTTCGAGCAGGCCGGTGACGACACTCCGGATCTGGTCGTGTTCAACACCTGCGCGGTCCGTGAGAACGCCGACAACAAGCTGTATGGCAACCTCGGACACATGGCCAAGCTCAAGGCCGAGAAGCCCGATCTGCAGATTGCGGTCGGCGGCTGCCTGGCACAGAAGGATCGCGACACCATCACGAAGAAGGCCCCCTGGGTCGACGTCGTGTTCGGCACCCACAACATCGGTTCGCTGCCGGTTCTGCTGGAGCGTGCCCGTATCGAGCAGGAGGCCCAGGTCGAGATCCTGGAGTCGCTCGAGGTCTTCCCGTCCACGCTGCCCACCAAGCGCGACTCCGTGTTCGCTGCCTGGGTGTCCATCAGTGTCGGTTGCAACAACACGTGCACGTTCTGCATCGTGCCGAGCCTGCGGGGTAAGGAGAAGGACCGCCGTCCTGGCGAGATCCTGGCCGAGATCGAGGCACTGGTCGCCGATGGTGTCGTCGAGGTGACGTTGCTGGGTCAGAACGTGAACTCCTACGGCGTCGAGTTCGGCGATCGGGGAGCGTTCGCCAAGTTGCTGCGTGCCTGCGGCCAGATCGACGGCCTGGAACGGGTGCGGTTCACCAGCCCGCATCCCAAGGACTTCACCGACGACGTCATCGCGGCGATGGCCGAGACACCGAACGTGATGCCGCAACTGCACATGCCGATGCAGTCCGGCTCGGACCGGGTGCTCAAGGCGATGCGCCGCTCCTACCGGCGCGACAAGTACCTGGGCATCCTGGAGCGGGTGCGTGAGGTCATGCCCGACGCGGCCATCACGACCGACATCATCGTCGGCTTCCCCGGCGAGACCGATGAGGACTTCGAGCAGACCATGGACGTGGTCCGCCAGGCCCGATTCACCAGTGCATTCACGTTCCAGTACTCGCAGCGTCCCGGAACCCCGGCGGCCGATCTGCCCGATCAACTGCCCAAGGCGGTCGTGCAGGAGCGATACGAGCGGCTGGCGACCCTGCTCGATGAGATCTCGTACGAGGAGAACCAGAGGTTGGAAGGCCGCGTCGTCGAGCTTCTGGTCGCAGACAAGGCGCACGCGGGAGGGCGCAAGGACGCCGAGACCCAGCGCATGACCGGCCGCGCCCGCGACAATCGCCTGGTGCACTTCGTACCCGGCTCCCACGAGGTGCGTCCCGGCGATCTGGTCGAGGTGCGCATCACCCACGGCGCTCCGCATCACCTGGTCAGCGACGACGCCCCGCTGTCGTACCGGCGCACGGCGGCCGGCGACGCCTGGGAGAAGCGTCAAGGCCGCACCGAGGTCGCCACACCGGGTGTCTCCTTGGGCATGCCGTCCATCGGCGTCCCGCCGCCACTTCCCGCGGCCGACGCACCCGCCTGTTCTCGCTGAGCCTGACGTTTTGACGACGACACGCGGCGTGTTGTGGTCAAAACGTCAGGCCCAGCGGGGTCTAGACCACCAGGGTGGGGTGGAGGCGGCTGATCGTGACGCGTTGGCGGCGGTAGGCCGCGATCGATGTGATCGCCAGCGCGGCCAGCGTGAAGAACGCGAGGACCGCGAAGTCGCGGGCCACGGCGTGGCCGCCGCCGGCTGTCGCGGCGCGGAACAGATCGACCACGTACGTCATCGGCATCAACGAGTGCAGCGTGTTGAAGAAGCCGGGTGAGGTCTCGATGGGATACGTGCCGCCGGCGGACGTCAACTGCAGGCACACGAACACGATCGCCAGGAAGCGGCCGGCCGCGCCGAACAGCGCGATGAACATCTGGTTCAAGGCGGTGAACACGACACCGGCGGCCAGAGCGGTGGCCACCATCAACACGGGCCGTTCGGCGTGCACGTTCAGGACACCGACCACGACGCCCACCAGTAGCAGCCCCTGCACCACGGAGATCGCCAATCCGGGCGCCAGGCCGGCCAGAGCGGTGCGGATCGACCCTGCGGTCGATGCGATCGCGCGGGCCGACAGCGGGCGCAGCAGCAGGTAGATCGCCATCGCACCGACCCACAGGGCCAGAGCCATGAAATAAGGCGCGAGGGCAGTGCCGTAGCCATTGACCCCATTCAGTCGCTCGGCCGCGTCCTGGACGGGGGTCGCGGCCGTCTTCGCCAACTGTTCGCGCTCGTCCTCGTCGTAGTCGGGGACGTCCTTGCTGCCGTCGGTCAGGCCGGACTGCAACTGATAGGCGCCGTCGGCCAGTTGCTGTGCGCCGTCGACCAGCTGTCCGGTCCCGGATGCGAGCTGCGACGCACCGTCGGACGCCTGACCGATGCCGCTGGTCAGGGCCGGCATGCCGGCCGCCAGCTTCTCGTTGCCGTCGGCGACCCGGTCGGCCCCGTCGGCCAACTGCTGGGTCTGACCCCGGACCGTCCCGATCTCACCTCGGATACCGCCCACGGCGGCTTTCAGCTCATCGGCCCGTCCGGCGGCCTCACGCAGGAGGGCGCAGTCGGCACCCGGAGGCGGATCGGCCTCGCACGCGTCGGCGATCTGCTCCAGCTGGGCGGCCAGAGCGTCGATGTCATCGTTGGCATTCTGCGTGGCGTCCAGGATCGCCGATGTGACCTGTTGGACCGTGCTGTTCAGCTGTCCGGTGCCGTCGGCGACCTGACGCGATCCGTCGGCGAGCTTGCGGGTGTCGCCGGGCAGTGATGCGGTCCTGCTCTTCAGCGTCGACAGGCCGCCGGCCAGCTGGGAGGCGCCGTCATCGAGTTGCCCTGCGCCGTCGGCCAGCTCGGCAGCGCCGTCACCGAGCTTCTGGGCGCCGTCGGCCGCTTCGTCCAGCGCGAGTCGGATATCGGAGAAGCCCAGATAGATGTTGTCCAGATATGTCTCGGTGACCTGGGCGTTCAGAGCGTTCTTCGCGGCGCCGAGAATCGTCTGGGCGATCGTGCCGTTGATGTAGTTGACGGCGTCGTTGGTCTGCAGGTTCAGCTCGCCCTGGATCGCCTCGGCCGGATCCCCCGAGGTCGACGTGGCAGCCTTCGACAGGTTCTTCGGGATGTGGAGCACCGCCTTGTAGCGGCCGTCCGCCAACCCCTGGGAGGCGTCGCGAGCGTCGGTCAGATGCCAGTCGTAGTTGTTC
>Ga0164243_10008369_pt1 | contig 15262 bp, 15 predicted proteins | sample OricompcompostOP_FD_108781 | JGI IMG/M metagenome (GOLD analysis project Ga0164243, IMG submission 108781) | Organic Plus compost microbial communities from Emeryville, California, USA - Original compost - Organic plus compost (OP) | ecosystem: Engineered > Solid waste > Mixed feedstock >... | reverse complement strand
GCACCACACCATACTCAGGGGGCAGGGCCTTCCCGGATCTCGAGACACGGGCGTGCCCGCGTCTTGCGGTGCCGGTGACGGTGGTGAACGGCCACGTGAGCATCGGTGCCGGAGTGCGAAACCGGGCTGCACAGGGCACCATCCCGATTTCTGTCGCATGCGTACGAATGCGGAGTCGGCGACATCAATCGAGGTCGCATCGGCGGATCGATGTCGCCTGCGACATCGACGCCGACACTCGTCCGGTCCCTCTCGGCGACATGTCGTGGACAACCCGTGAACCATCCACAGATCCGGTCCCGCCGACCGGTGGGTGAGGGTCGGAGTCGTCGTCCTCACCCATGCTGTCCCCATGCTGGGGCAAACACAGGCGGTGGGGCTCAACGCCTTTGCCGCGCGCGTCGTCGACGTGCAGGCGAGCATCAGTTCGGGGTTGCCCGGGTTCTCGGTGACCGGAAACCCGGACGCGTCGGTGCGCGAGGCACGTGATCGGGTGCGTGCGGCGATCCGGAACTCGGGGCTCAGCTTCCCGGAGCTGAAGGTGACGGTGGCGCTGTCGCCGGCCGACATGCCGAAGGTGGGTTCCGGATTCGATCTCGCCATGGCGGTGGCGATCCTGGCCGCCACCGACCAGGTCGCCTCCGAGATGCTCGCGTCGACGGTCTTCCTCGGTGAGCTCGGTCTCGACGGCAGGCTCCGGCCGATCCGTGGGGTGCTGCCCGCGGTGATCGCGGCGCGCCAGGCGGGGTACCGGCGAGCGGTCGTCCCCATCGAGACGATCGCGGAGGCGGCCCTGGTCGAGGGAATGGACGTCGGCGGCGCGTCGGACCTCGGCGAGGTGACGCGTTGGCTCGAGGGCGACCACGTACTCGACACGGTGCACGCGGCGCCGGTCACCCAGGCGCCGCCGGTGCCCGACATGGCCGATGTCGTCGGCCAGCACGAGGCGCGCCACGCACTCGAGATCGCCGCGGCCGGAGCGCATCACGTCCTCATGACCGGGCCGCCAGGCATCGGCAAGACCATGCTCGCCCGACGGTTGCCGGGCATCCTGCCACCGCTCGGGCTCGAGGACTCACTCGAGGTGACGGCCATCCACTCGCTGGTGGGAGAGCTGTCCCCGGGACGCCCGCTCATCACCGAGCCGCCGTTCGTCGCACCGCACCACAGCTCGTCGACCACCGCACTGCTCGGCGGCGGAACAGGATTCGCCCGGCCGGGTGCGGTCTCCAAAGCGCATCGAGGCGTGCTGTTCCTGGACGAGTGCGCCGAGATGGGCAGCCACGTGCTGGAATCACTTCGGGAACCCCTCGAGGACGGGGAGGTCCGCGTCCCCCGACGCGACGGCGTCGCCACGTATCCCGCCCGATTCCAGCTGATCCTCGCGGCGAACCCGTGCCCGTGCGCGCCCGCGCACGATGTCGACTGCGTCTGCAGCGCCGTCGTACGACGCCGCTACCTCGGGAAGCTGTCGGGCCCGCTCATGGACCGGGTCGACATCCGCGTGCGCATGGATCCGCCCGGTAACACGGCCCTCATGAGCGGGTCGGGGGAATCGAGCGCCGAGGTCCGGGCGCGGGTCACCGCGGCACGCGCGGCGGCGGTCGAACGCTGGTCCGAATTCGGTTGGCGCACCAACGCCGAGGTCCCCGGCTCGGCCCTGCGGCAGAAGTTCCCACTGCCGCCGGAGGTGCTGCGCCCCATCGAACTGTTCCTGCGCGACGGCCGCGTCACCGCGCGCGGAGCAGACCGCGCTCTTCGTCTCGCCTGGACGCTGTGCGACCTGCGCGGCGCCGAGCGGCCCGTCGAAGACGATGTGGCACAAGCGCTCCTGTACCGCGACCGGGGAGCGAGCTGGTGAGCGCGACATACCCCGCCGAACTCATGGCCTGGGCCTACCTCGCGCGGGTCGCCGAACCGCCGTGTGCGGCGGTGATCGCCCTCGTCGACGCGATCGGGCCGGTCGACGCCGCCTCGGCCATCCGGCGACGCTCGGTTCCCGACGGATTCGGGGCGGTACTCCCCGCGACCGCCGCCCGGCACGATGCCGACTGCGCGACAGCTGATCTCGACGCCGCAGCCGCGGTGGGCGCACGACTGGTCACCCGCTCGGACGCGGAGTGGCCCGCCTGGTCACTCCTCGCCCTGAGCCAGGCCGACACCGCCGCCCGCGGAGGCGCGCCACTGGCGCTGTGGGTGCGCGGTCCGGCGAGGCTCGACGAACTCGTCACGGACTCGGTGGCCCTCATCGGTTCGCGCGCGGCATCGCCGTACGGCGCACACGTCACCGGACTGCTCGCCGCTGGTCTGGCAGGGGAGGGTTTCACGGTGATCTCCGGCGGCGCCTTCGGCGTCGACGGCGCCGCGCACAAGGCGGTCGTGAGGAGCGGGGGTGTGACCGCGGCCGTGATGGCGTGCGGGATCGACCGCGACTACCCGGCGGCGCACTCGGCACTCCTCGGCGAGATCGCCCGCACGGGGGCGGTGATCAGCGAGTACCCGCCCGGGACGACCGCGGCCAGACACCGGTTCCTCACCCGAAACCGGCTCGTGGCGTCCCTGTCGGGCGGGACCGTCGTCGTCGAGGCGGGTCGGCGTTCCGGCGCCGCCAACACCGCGGCGTGGGCCCGCAAACTCGGCCGACCCCTCGGCGCGGTGCCCGGGCCGGTGACGTCCGCGACCTCGGTGGGGTGCCACCGGATGATCGCCGACGGACTCGCCGTGCTCGTCTCCGATGTGGCGTCCGTGGTGGCGCTCGTGCGGCCGGACGGCGGGGGAGACGTGGGTCGCGGCCGGACCAAACCCACCGACGGACTCCGCGAGGACGAGCTCCGAGTCCACGACGCCATCCCGGCCCGAGGCGGCGTGACCATCGAGGAGATCGCCTTCGCCGCCGGGCTCGAGATCGGCGCGGCGCGCACGGCGCTGGCGCGGCTGGAAGTCGGTGGCCTCGTCGAGAACGTCGCCGGGCAATGGCGGCTGGCATCCGGGTGATCTCGGGCTATGTCGCCGACGCCGCCTGGATTCGTTTCATGTCTCCGGCGGCCGACGCGTCGGCGTCGCGGTACCGACCGCGGGTCGGCCCGTGCGGCCGGTGCCGGGTCGGCACGGTGCCGAACTTAGGGGCGCCTAACCGTCAGGCGTAGGGTGTTCGCATGGCCAAGCGTGTCAACACGATGACGGTTCTCCGCCGCGAGCAGATCAGCCCCCACTTCGTGCGCCTGTACCTCGGCGGCGACGGCTTCGACGATTTCTGGGTCGGGCTCGGGTCATCCGACGATCACGACACCGACATGTACGTGAAGTTCGTCTTCGCGCCGGAGGGTGTCGGCTACCCCGAGCCGTTCGACCTGCAGGAACTGCGCAGCACGCTCCCGCCCGAACAGCAGCCGATCCTGCGGACCTACACCGTGCGCCGCGTCGACGCGGCGAAGCGTGAGATTCTCGTCGACTTCGTCGTCCACGGCGACGAGGGCATCGCCGGTCCGTGGGCGAAAACCGTCGAGCCCGGCACGACTGTCCGGTTCGTCGGACCGGGGAGCGGCTACCGGCCGCGGGGTGACGCGCCGTGGCACCTGCTCGCCTCCGACGAGGCGGGCCTGCCGGCCGTCGCCGCGGCGCTCGAGGCGCTGCCCGACGATGCGGTCGCGAAGGTGTTCATCGAGGTCGCCGGCCCCGAGGACGAGCTCGACCTCATCGCCCCGCCCGGTGCCGAGATCACCTGGGTGCACCGCGGCGGACCGGCGGGGGAGGTCGACGACTCGCTGGCCGGGGACAACGCGCCGCTCATCGCCGCCGTCCGCGCGGCCGAGTGGCTCGGCGGCGAGCCGCACGTGTTCATCCACGGCGAGGCGCAGGCCGTGATGCAGAACCTGCGTCCCTACATCCGCAAGGAGCGCGGCGTGAGCGCCGCCAACGCGTCGATCTCGGGGTACTGGCGCCGCGGCCGGACCGAGGAGGGCTTCCGGAAGTGGAAGGCGGAGCTCCGCGCCGCCGAGGAGGGGGCGAAAGCGGGAGCCTGAGCATCGATCCGGCCACGATGCGCGTGTGCGGTTGCACGGCCGTCACGCGCGCGCTGTGCTGACGGGCATGCTCGACGACTTCGCCGACCACCTGCGCCTGGAGATGGGGCGCAGCGAACACACCGTCCGCGCCTACGTCGGCGGCGCCCGGGCGTTGCTGTCGTTCGCCGGCGCACGCGGCGTCGCGGCGTCCGACATCGACCTTGCGCTGCTGCGGTCCTGGCTCGCCGAGCTGACCCGGCGCGGAGCCGCCCGCACCACGATCGCCCGGCAGGTCTCCGCGGCGAAGACGTTCTGCGCGTGGGCCGTTCGCGAGGGGATCATGGCGACCGACCCGTCCCAGCGACTCAAGGCGCCCAAGGCACACCGGACACTGCCCGCGGTGCTGGCGCCGGAACAGGCAGACGCCGCGATCGCGGCCACGACCGCCGAACGGGACCCCGACGACCCGATCGCCCTGCGCGACCGCCTGATCGTCGAACTCCTCTACGCCAGCGGCATCCGCGTCGGCGAGCTGTGTGGACTCGACGTCGACGACGTCGACACCGGGCGGCGGATCCTGCGGGTCATCGGCAAGGGGGACAAGGAACGGTCGGTGCCCTACGGCGATCCGGCCGCCCGCGCCCTCGACGACTGGCTGCGGCGGGGACGGCCGCGACTGGCCATCGCGGAATCGGGTCCCGCGCTGCTCCTCGGCGCACGCGGCCGGCGACTCGATCAGCGCATGGCTCGAAGCGTCGTGTCGCACGCGGTGGAGGCGGCCGGTGGCCCGGCGATGGGGCCGCACGGGCTGCGCCACAGCGCGGCCACCCATCTCCTCGAGGGTGGCGCCGACCTACGCGTCGTCCAGGAACTGCTGGGACACTCGTCGCTCGCGACCACGCAGATCTACACGCACGTCAGCGTCGAACGCCTTCGTGCGGTTCATCGGCAGGCCCATCCACGAGCGTGAGGTCACCGCGTCGATCGGCGGCCGGGGATCGAGACCCGTCCACGGGGAGCAAGCGCACCCGGACGGCGCCCAGCAGTCCCAACGGGTCGAGGTATGCCGCCTCGCGACCGCTGCCGCGCCGCGCGCCCCAGTGCAGGCAGGCCACCGCGGGACATCCCGGGTGTCCGGCCACCACGGTGCCGATCACCTCGCCGCGGGACACGTGCCCGCCCCGGGCGACCGACGCCCTCACCGGCTCGTACGTCGTGATGATCCCGTCGGGGTGGGCGATCGACACCACACCGCGCCCGGCGACGTCGCCGGCGAACCGCACCCGCCCGGCCCCCGACGCCGTGACCGGGGTGCCCGGCGCGGCCGCCAGGTCGACCCCGCGGTGGCCGGGCAGCCATCGCTTCTCCGGGGCGTCGAAACCGGTCACCACCACCGGTTTCGGAGGCAGCGGGGGAGAATGGCGGAGCGCCTGTGCGCCCGCTGTGGGCGAGGGGACGCAGACCAGGGCGACGAGCACGACGAGCACATGACGAACGACCGGCGGCATGTCTCTTGGACGCGCCGGGTCGTCGTCCGGATCCATCGGGCCCGCGCGGGGACCAAGCGTTTTGGTTCTCGCAGGTCGCGGGCGTAAACTCCTCTGCGCACCTCGTCGATTTCTGACGGGGTGACTTCGCGCGCCTGCGAACACACGCCGAGTGGGCGGTCCCGGGCACGGTCTCCACGGCCGGTCTGGGTGACACCCGGCGGCAGGCGCCAGGGTCGGCACCGACCGGTGCCGACGGACAACTGCGAGACAAAGGAACAATCATGGCTGTCGTGACCATGAAGCAGCTGCTTGACAGCGGCGCACACTTCGGGCACCAGACCCGCCGTTGGAACCCGAAGATGAAGCGGTTCATCTTCACCGACCGCAACGGCATCTACATCATCGATCTGCAGCAGACGCTGACCTACATCGACAAGGCCTACGAGTTCGTCAAGGAGACCGTCGCCCACGGCGGCACCATCCTGTTCGTCGGCACCAAGAAACAGGCTCAGGAATCGATCGCCGCAGAGGCCACCCGCGTCGGCATGCCGTACGTCAACCAGCGTTGGCTCGGCGGCATGCTCACCAACTTCTCGACCGTCCACAAGCGCCTGCAGCGCCTGAAGGAGCTCGAGACCATGGAGCAGACCGGTGGCTTCGAGGGTCGCACCAAGAAGGAAGTCCTGATGCTGACCCGCGAGAAGAACAAGCTCGAGCGCACGCTCGGCGGCATCCGGGACATGGCCAAGGTTCCGTCGGCCATCTGGGTCGTCGACACCAACAAGGAGCACATCGCCGTCGGTGAGGCCCGCAAGCTGAACATCCCGGTCATCGCGATCCTGGACACCAACTGCGACCCGGATCTCGTCGACTACCCGATCCCGGGCAACGACGACGCCATCCGCAGCGCCGCTCTGCTCACCCGCGTCATCGCCTCGGCCGTGGCCGAGGGCCTGCAGGCCCGCGCCGGTGCCGCCGGTGGCGACGCCAAGCCGGAGGCCGGCGCCGCCGAGCCGCTCGCCGAGTGGGAGCAGGAACTGCTGACCCAGGCTGCTGCACCGGCCGGCGAGAACGCCGCGACCGACCAGGCCGCCCAGTAACACCCGGCCCGGGCAACTCCACCACACTCTTTCCGAAGGAGGCTCGCCAACGATGGCGAACTACACCGCAGCCGATGTGAAGCGTCTCCGTGAGCTCACCGGCTCTGGAATGCTGGACTGCAAGAACGCGCTGGCCAACAACGACGGCGATTTCGACAAGGCCGTCGAGGAGCTGCGCATCAAGGGTGCCAAGGACGTGGGCAAGCGTGCCGAGCGCTCCACTGCCGAGGGCCTGGTCGCCGCCAAGGACGGTGCCCTGATCGAGATCAACTCGGAGACCGACTTCGTCGCCAAGAACGACGAGTTCCAGAAGCTCGCCGAGGACATCGTCACCGTCGCCGCGCAGGTCAAGACCAACGACGTCGAGGAGCTGAAGAAGGCTGCTCTCGGTGACGGCACCGTCGCCGACGCCGTCGCGGCCCTCTCGGCCAAGATCGGCGAGAAGCTCGAACTGCGTCGCGTCGCCTACTACGACGGCCCGGTCGCCGTGTACCTGCACAAGCGGGCCTCGGATCTCCCGCCGGCCGTCGGTGTGCTGGTGTCCTACGACGGCGAGGGCGAGGCCGCCGAGGAGGCCGCCCGCAACGCCGCCATGCAGGTCGCCGCGCTGAAGGCCAAGTACGCCACCCGCGAAGAGGTTCCGGCCGACGTCGTGGAGAACGAGCGTCGCATCGCCGAGGAGACCGCCAAGGCCGAGGGCAAGCCGGAGAAGGCGCTGCCCAAGATCGTGGAGGGTCGCGTCAACGGCTTCTACAAGGACGTCGTGCTGCTCGACCAGCCGTCGGTGCAGGACTCCAAGAAGACCGTCAAGGCCCTGCTCGACGAGGCCGGAGTGACCGTCAAGGGCTTCACCCGCTTCGAGGTCGGCCAGGCCTGACCCATCGATCCGGTTCTGCCGGAAAGAGACTCGACTCTCGCCCCGTCTCCCGTCGTGGAGGCGGGGCGAGAGTCGTCCGTGCGTCCCCCGGAATCGGCCGAAGGGTGAGCGTGTCGTGGGTCGCGGAGGGCGAGGACGTACCATGGATGACCGAACCGACGAGTGAGGAAGCGAATGAGCGAACCGTCCGACCCGACGCCATCCGACAACACCAAGACCGAGCGTTCGGGATTCAAGCGAGTCCTGTTGAAGCTGGGTGGTGAGATGTTCGGCGGCGGCGAGGTCGGTCTGGATCCCGATGTCGTCGCAACGGTCGCCGACCAGATCGCCGACGTCGTCAACTCCGGCGTGCAGGTGGCCGTCGTGATCGGCGGGGGCAACTTCTTCCGCGGCGCCGAACTGCAGCAGCGCGGCCTCGACCGCGCGCGGTCGGACTACATGGGCATGCTCGGCACGGTCATGAACTGCCTTGCTCTCCAGGACTTCCTCGAGAAGCGCGGCATCAACACCCGCGTGCAGACGGCCATCACCATGGGCCAGGTCGCCGAGCCGTACCTGCCGCTGCGCGCCCAGCGTCACCTGGAGAAGGGGCGCGTGGTCATCTTCGGCGCCGGCATGGGCATGCCGTACTTCTCCACCGACACCACCGCCGCGCAGCGTGCGCTGGAGATCAAGGCCGAGGTCGTGCTCATGGCCAAGGCCGTCGACGGCGTGTACGACGCCGATCCCCGCACCAACCCCGACGCCAAGCTCTTCACCGAGATCACCCATCGCGAGGTGCTCGACAAGGAACTCAAGGTCGCCGACGCGACCGCCTTCAGTCTCTGTATGGACAACAAGATGCCGATCTTGGTGTTCAATTTGCTCCAAGAGGGGAACATCGCCCGCGCGGTCGCAGGGGAGCGGATCGGCACGCTGGTCAGCACCTAGAGGGTTCCCGGTTCGACCCGCCACACCCACAATCGGCCACCGCGAGGGGGCCTGACGGAACGGAACAAGGAAAAGATGATCGACGACGCGTTGTTCGACGCCGAGGAGAAGATGGAGAAGGCTGTCTCCGTCGCCCGGGAGGACATGACCTCCATCCGCACCGGACGTGCGAACCCGGCCATGTTCAAGGGCATCAACATCGAGTACTACGGTGCCGTGACCCCGGTGACCCAGGTCGCCTCCATCACCACGCCCGAGCCGCGCCTCGTCGTCATCAAGCCCTACGAGGCGTCGACCCTGCGCGACATCGAGACCGCGATCCGCAACTCCGACCTCGGCGTGAACCCGACCAACGACGGCAACATCATCCGCGTGGCGATCCCGCAGCTGACCGAGGAGCGTCGTCGCGAGCTGGCCAAGCAGGCCAGGGCCAAGGGCGAGGACGCCAAGGTCGCCATCCGCAACGTCCGCCGCAAGGCCGTCGACGAGCTCAAGCGCATCCAGAAGGACGGCGAGGCCGGCGAGGACGAGGTGACGCGCGCCGAGAAGGAGCTCGACAAGACCACGGCCAACTACGTCGCCCAGGTCGACGAGCTCGTCAAGCACAAAGAGAACGAATTGCTCGAGGTGTGAGCGAGAAGACGTCCGACCCGGAGAAGAAGTCGCGCGCGGGTCGTGATCTGCCGGCCGCCATCGCCGTCGGTGGCGGCCTCGGCGCCGCGATCATCCTGATCCTGCTGTTCGCGCCGATGCTCTGGTACGTCCTGGTGACGGCCGCTCTCGCGGTCGCGACCTGGGAGGTCACCAAGCGGCTCGGCGATGCGGGATACAAGGTCGCCTCCTGGCCGCTGCTGATCGGCGGCCAGGTCGTCATGTGGATCAGCTGGCCCTACGGGCCGTCCGGGGTGCTGATCGCGTTCGTGGCGACGGTCCTGGTGTCGATGGTCTGGAAGCTGCTGGCGCAGGGCATCTCCAACGCCCCGGAGAATTACCTCAAGGACCTCGCCCTCACGGTGTTCGTGCTGGCCTGGTTGCCGTTGCTGGCGTCCTTCGGCGTCCACCTCGTCACCCAGCCCGACGGCGCCGCCCGGGTCGCGACGCTGATGGTCGTGGTGGTGTGCTCCGACGTGGGCGGTTATGCCTCCGGCGTGCTGTTCGGCAAGCATCCCATGGCCCCGGCGATCAGCCCGAAGAAGTCCTGGGAGGGGCTGGCGGGGTCGCTGGTCGTGGGCACCATCGGCGCGGTGGGTTGCGTCTGGCTGCTGCTCGACAACCACTGGTGGATCGGACTGGTCCTCGGACCGGTGCTCGTCGTCTGCGCCACGCTCGGCGACCTGGTGGAGTCGCAGGTCAAGCGGGATCTCGGCATCAAGGACATGGGCACCCTGCTGCCCGGTCACGGCGGGATCATGGACCGCCTCGACAGCCTGCTGCCCTCGGCGTTCGTCGTCTGGGCGGTGTTGACGGCGCTGCTCTGAGACAGGTTCTCTTCCAGAACAGATCAGGCCCGGACGGTGTCCGGGCCTGATCTGTTCTGGACTGCGTTCGGGTCGGCTACTGATGATCGGGCAGGCTGGAGGCCTTCTTCAGCGCCCGGCGCAACTGCAACATCCGCAGACCGCCGATCAGGGCGACGACCAGCGCGCCCGCGATCGCGGCGATGAGCAGGCTGACGCCGAGGGGGAGGTTGACCTCCCAGAAGATCAGCTCGATCCTCTGGTTCTCCAGGTTCTGGACGATGAACACGAGCAGCAGGACCAGGATCACCGCGCCGATGATGACGCCGAACCAGGTGGCCCGGGTCTTGGTGTGCTCGATCTCGGCGACGGTCTGCCGCAGGCGGTCCTGGTCGACCGCGACCGGATCGGGCGTGTCGGAGACCGGGACCGGTGGTTCGGCGTGCGGGTCGTGTCCGCCCTGCGAGCCCCACTGCGGGACCGCGCCCCCGCCTCGACGGTGATCGGGTGTCGTCATGGGTCAATCATGACATGCGACAATGGCCAGATGACCTCATTACCGCTGGTGTTCGACGCGCCGAAACGTGGACGGCCGCCGACACACTTCGCCGACCTCGACCGGGCCGGTCGCGTGGCGGCGTTGGCAGAGCTGGGGCTTCCGAGGTTCCGGGCCGACCAGCTCGCCCGGCAATACTATTCGCGGCTCAACGGCGACGTCGAGGAGATGACCGACCTGCCCGCGTCGGCGCGTCCGGGCGTGCGGGACAAGCTCTTCCCGCAGCTGCTGACGCCGGTCCGGCACATCGCCTGCGACGACGGGTCCACCCGTAAGACGCTGTGGCGCCTGCACGACGGCACCCTGCTCGAGAGCGTCCTGATGCGCTACACCGACCGCAACACCCTGTGCATCTCCAGCCAGGCCGGATGTGGCATGGCCTGCCCGTTCTGCGCCACCGGACAGGGCGGCCTCGACCGCAACCTGTCGACCGCGGAGATCGTCGACCAGGTGCGGGCGGCGGCGCGGGCCCTGCGCGACGGCGAACTCGGTGAGCCGGGACGCCTGTCGAACGTCGTGTTCATGGGCATGGGGGAGCCGTTGGCCAACTACAAGCGCGTGGTCGGCGCGGTCCGTCAGATCACCTCGCCGGCGCCCGACGGCCTGGGCATCTCCGCCCGGCACGTGACGGTGTCGACGGTCGGCCTGGCCCCGTCGATCCGGCGCCTGGCCGACGAGGGGCTGTCGGTCACGCTCGCGGTGTCGCTGCACACTCCCGACGACGAGCTGCGCGACACGTTGGTCCCGGTGAACAACCGGTGGTCGGTCGCCGAGGTGCTCGAGGCGGCCCGCTACTACGCCGACAAGACCGGGCGCCGCGTGTCGATCGAGTACGCGCTCATCCGCGACGTCAACGATCAGCCGTGGCGTGCGGACATGCTGGGGGAAAAGCTGCGCAAGGCACTCGGTCCGCTCGTGCACGTGAATCTCATCCCGCTCAACCCGACCCCGGGTTCGGAGTGGGACGCCAGCCCCAAGCCGGTGGAACGCGAATTCGTCCGGCGCGTGCGTGCGAAGGGCGTGTCGTGCACCGTCCGGGACACCCGCGGCCAGGAGATCGCGGCCGCCTGCGGGCAGCTCGCGGCCGAGGAGCGCTAGACACCTCCCGAACAGCAGAAAAACGCCGAGCAGCTCGCGCTCGGCGTTTTTCTTGAGATCAGAAGTGGATCAGGACCACTTGCCGCGGCTCATCCACCAGCCGCGGATCGCGAGGACCAGGATGCCCACGGCGAACACGACGAGGTAGATGTCCTCCACGCGGCCGGTGTGGTTGCCGATCATCATCAGCAGCAGGAAGGCGGCGAAGAACACCGCGGCGCCGTAGAAGGTCTTGGTGGCCACTCCGTGCCAGCCGAAACGAGCCGACGGTGCATCAGCGGGCTCGCGACGCCAGCCGGTGTCGATGAACTCGGTGTGCTCCACATCGGTGCTTGCCACAGCCACTCCTCACAGCGCGGGTCGTCAGATGTCTGACGAACGGTAGTAGTTCTCGATCAGCATAGCGGCACACCCCTATCGCGGGCCCTGCCCGGTCGGCGATTCGGTGACACAATTCGGCGCATGGCTTCCTCAGCGTCCTCGCACGAGCCCTCGTCCGGGTTCCGGCCGACCCCGGGACCAGGTCGTTGTCTGGCCGACTACCGCACCGAGGACTATCCCCGCGACATGATCGGCTACGGCGCCACACCCCCGGATCCGCAGTGGCCGGGCGGGGCGAAGATCGCAGTGCAGTTCGTCCTCAACTACGAGGAGGGCGGCGAGAACAACCCGCTCGAGAACGACCCGGGCAGCGAGACGTTCCTGTCGGAGATCATCGGCGCGCAGGCGTTCCCGAACCGGCACATGTCGATGGAGAGCATGTACGAGTACGGGTCCCGGGCGGGCGTGTGGCGCGTGCTGCGGACGTTCGAGCGTCGCGGCCTGCCGCTGACGATCTTCGCCGTCGCGCAGGCCATGGCACGCAATCCCGAGGCGGCGACCGCCTTCGTCGAACGCGGCGACGAGATCGCCTGCCACGGTTACCGATGGCTCAACTATCAGCTCGTCGATCCCGAGATCGAGCGCGAGCACATGCAGGCCGGCATCGACCTGCTCACCGAGATCACCGGGCAGCGCCCCCTCGGTTGGTACACCGGACGCGATTCGCCCAACACGCGGCGGCTCGTCGTCGAACAGGGCGGCTTCGTCTACGACGCCGACAGCTACGCCGACGACCTGCCCTACTGGGTGAAGGTGCCGCGCGGCGACGACCTCGTCGACCACCTGGTCGTGCCGTACACACTCGACACCAACGACATGCGGTTCGCCTCGCCGGGCGGCTTCCCGTCCGGCGAGCAGTTCTTCGCCCATCTGCGCGACGCCTTCGACGTGCTCTACCGGGAGGGGGTCGAGGGTGCGCCGAAGATGCTCTCGGTGGGCCTGCACTGCCGGCTCGTCGGGCGTCCGGCGCGGCTGGCCTCGCTCGAGCGCTTCCTCGACCATGTGCAGTCGCACGACGACGTGTGGATCACCCGCCGCATCGACATCGCCGAGCACTGGCGGAAGGCGCATCCGGCGAGCTGACGGTGCATCCGGCGCCCTGACAGGGACGGCTGACAGAATGGGTGGGTGCCCACACGTGTGTTGATCCTCGGCTCTACCGGTTCCATCGGCGTCCAGGCGCTCGAGGTGATCGCCGAACACCCCGACCGTTTCACCGTCGCCGGACTCGGTGCCGGTGGCGGCAACATCGACCGGCTCGCGCAGCAGGCCGCCGACTTCGGGGTGCCCGCATCGCGACTGGCTGTCGCCGATGCCGCCCGCGCGGCAGAACTCGCGCGGCGACTCGACGCGCCGGTGATCGGCGGCCCGGACGCCATGGTCGACCTCATCGAGTCGGTCGCCGCCGACGACGGCGTCGACGTGGTCCTCAACGCGGTCGTCGGGTCGATCGGGCTGGCCCCGAGTCTCGCGGCGCTTCGCGTCGGCGCACGTCTGGCGCTGGCGAACAAGGAGTCGCTCGTGGCGGGCGGCTCGCTGGTGCTCGACGCCGCCGCGCCCGGGCAGATCGTGCCGGTGGACTCCGAGCACTCGGCGATCGCGCAGTGCCTGCGCGCCGGCACCGTGGCCGAGGTCGACCGGCTGGTCCTCACCGCCTCGGGCGGTCCGTTCCGCGGCTGGACCCGCGAGCAGCTCGAGGACGTCACCCCCGAGCAGGCCGGCAAGCACCCGACCTGGTCGATGGGCCCGATGATCACCCTCAACTCCGCGACGCTGGTCAACAAGGCGCTCGAGGTCATCGAGGCGCACCTGCTGTTCGACGTCGACTACGACCACATCGACGTGACCGTCCATCCGCAGTCCATCGTCCACTCGATGGTCACCTTCGTCGACGGCGCGACCGTGGCGAAGGCATCGCCGCCCTCGATGAAGCTGCCGATCGCCCTGGCCCTGGGCTGGCCCGACCGGGTGCCCGGCTCGTCGCGGGCGTGCGACTTCTCGACCGCGTCGGCGTGGACCTTCGAGCCGGTCGACGACGAGGTCTTCCCGGCCATCGAGCTCGCGCGCGCGGCCGGCCGGGCCGGCGGCAGCCTGACCGCGGTCTACAACGCCGCGAACGAGGCCGCCGCGGAGGGGTTCTTCGCCGGTGCGATCCGCTTCCCGCGCATCGTGGAGATCGTCGGCGAGGTGCTCGGCGAGGCGGATCAGTGGCGTGCCGAGCCAGGTACTGTGGAAGAGGTCTTCGCCGCCGATCGGTGGGCTCGCGAACGCGCTTCCGCGCTGGTCGCGGCCTCGTCGTGATCGGCGCGCAGGCCGTCGAACCCAGTGGTCCGGATGGAGTGAGTACGTGAGTTTCGCGATCGGTGTCACGCTCTTCGCGTTGGCGCTGTTGCTGTCGATCGCCTGGCATGAGTGTGGTCACATGTGGGCCGCCCAGGCGACCGGCATGAAGGTGCGGCGGTACTTCGTCGGTTTCGGACCGACTCTCTGGTCGACGCGCCGCGGCGAGACCGAGTACGGCATCAAGGCGATCCCGCTCGGCGGGTTCTGCGACATCGCCGGCATGACCCCGCACGAGGAGCTCGCCGACGACGAGCAGGACCGGGCGATGTACAAGCAGAAGCCCTGGAAGCGGCTCGTCGTGCTGTTCGCCGGACCCGCGCAGAACCTCATCCTCGGCTTCGTCCTGATCATGATCGTCGGCCTCACCTTCGGGCTGCCCGACCTCAGCCCGCCGCCCACCCCGGCGAAGGTGGCCGCCACCCAGTGCGTCTCGTCGACGATCACCATCGCCGACGGCAAGCAGACCAACTCGCCGTGCACCGGTCCCGGCCCCGCCGCTGCCGCCGGCCTGCGCCCCGGTGACGAGATCGTCGCCGTCAACGGCACGCCGGTCGACAAGGCCGCCGACCTGACCCCGGTCATCCGCGAGGCCACCGGCCCAGTGGTGCTCACCGTGCAGCGCGACGACGAGCGCCTCGACCTGACGATGACGCCGGAGCCGGTCACGGTGACCGCGACCGGTTCCGACGGCTCCACCGAGAGCGTCTCGTACAACATGGTCGGCATCGCCTACGACGCGCCGCCGGCCATCCTGCACTACAACGCGCTCACCATCGTCCCCGGCGCGCTGGGCTTCACCGGCGACCTCGTCGTCGAAACCTGGAACGCGCTGCTGTCGCTGCCCGGCAAGATCGGCGCGCTGTGGACCGCGGTGACCGGTGGCGAGCGCGCGCTCGACACCCCGGTCAGCGTCTACGGCGCGTCGGTGCTCGGCGGGCAGGCCGTCGAACGCGGCCTCTGGGACATGTTCTGGATGCTGCTGATCAGCATCAACTTCTTCCTGGCCCTGTTCAACCTGATCCCGCT
>Ga0164243_10008368_pt1 | contig 15263 bp, 15 predicted proteins | sample OricompcompostOP_FD_108781 | JGI IMG/M metagenome (GOLD analysis project Ga0164243, IMG submission 108781) | Organic Plus compost microbial communities from Emeryville, California, USA - Original compost - Organic plus compost (OP) | ecosystem: Engineered > Solid waste > Mixed feedstock >... | reverse complement strand
GAGTCCGAGGAGGGCTGGCCGCGGCACCGGCGGCGCCGCCGCGTCTGGTGGCGCCGGCGCCGCGAGCCGACCATCGTCGTGCCCGGTGAGCCCGCGAAATAGGCATTTCCTTAAACCCCGCTTAGCGGTCACGTAATGGTAACTGTTGGGTCTTTTCTCGGCGTGCCGGGCCGGTTACCTTTGGTGCTGCGGCGAATACGGTCCGATTGAATCCGGGCCGGCTCACCACCCATTCGCCGTACGGATTTCACCGCCAGACGGCGGTCTCGGCCTCCACCCCCGCCCAGGCCGAGGCCGCCGTCTTCCTGTCTCCTGCGCAGATTATTTTCTGGATTAGCGAAGCCTCAGTAACTACTTAAAGGAGGCTTAAGAAAAGGGTTTGGGTGGAGAACGGGGTGTTTTTCGGGGCAGTTACCGCCTATTGTTTTTCCCGGCGCTGGGAGCTGAACGGCCGCCGTTCCCGCACCGTTCGGTAAAGCCGGCGCTCCGAGTCGCGGCGGCGGTCCCGTCGACCCTGCGTCCCACGTACGGAAGGGGCGCATCCCCACCCGGGCGGGGCCGCCGTCGCCGCTCAACCGGCGCGGACCGTCGTCCCATCGGTCCGCGCCGCGTCACCACCACTCGGGCCGGCCGGCCTCGTCGAACGCGCGGTGCACCAGCGCGGCATCCAGCGTCGGCACCACCACGGTCAGCTTGTTGCCGGCGCCGGTGCGGACGTCCAGCACCCGCCAGGCCAGCTTCCCCAGCAGTACCGCCAGCCGCCCGCGCGGCCGGGTGTCGGTGGCGATGCGCAGCGGCGGCGTCAGCGGCTCCGGGTCGGCGCCGCGCTTGTACGGCTTCCACACGACGGGTGTCTCGCTGCCCAGCTCCAGCACCAGCTCCCCGGGCACCGTGCGGTCCAGCCCACCGAGCCGCGCGGAGACGCGCAGCACCCCGCCGTCGAGCAGCTCGCGCAGGTCGCGGCCGGGGTCGCCGCCTCCGACGAATCGGATGCCGAACCTCGGCCGGGAGCCCGCCGCGTACCTGCCCTTGTCCATCGCTGCCCACCCTAAGCTGGGCGTGGGGGGAAGGAGACGCCGATGCCGGAGCTCGATCCCGACGTACTGGAGCTGGCCGGGAGGCTGTTCGACGCGGCGCGCGGCGGCGACACCGCCACGCTGGCCGCGTACGTGGACGCCGGCGTGCCGGCCGACCTGTGCAACGACAAGGGCGACACGCTGCTGATGCTCGCGGCGTACCACGGCCGCGCGGAGACGGTCGCCGCGCTGGTCGAGCGCGGCGCCGACCCCGGCCGGCTCAACGACCGCGGCCAGTCGCCGCTGGCCGGCGCGGTGTTCAAGCAGGAACCTGCCGTCGTACGAACGCTGCTCGACGCGGGCGCCGACCCGTCCGCCGGCCACCCGTCCGCGATCGAGACGGCCCGCATGTTCGACAACGCGGAGATGCTGGCCTGGTTCACATCGTGTTGACGATCAGCCCGATGTGCGTGAAGTAGTTCAGCGCGCCGAACAGGAAGAACGCGATCCCGGCCAGCCCCCAGGCGACGCCGACGACCGCCTGCACGCCCGCGGCCCGCCGGCGCAGCGCGAACGGGAACAGCACCGCGCCCACGCCGACCAGGGCGTACAGCAGCGACATGAACGTGGCCTCGATCAGCGGATGGGCGGCGAACATGCCGGAGATGGGCTCTTGGGGCGGCGCGGCGAACAGGGTGTAGCGGATCCCGGCGGCGGCGATGGCGAACGCGGCCAGGCCGGAGCCGAACACGAACACCGAAACCGGCCCGGCGACGCCCGCCACGACGCCGGCCCGGCCCTCCGCGCCGGTCAGCGTCTCGCCGCGTTTCCAGAGGTAGAAGGCGGCGGCCAGGAGCAGCACCCCGAAGATCAGGCTGGGCTCGCCGAAGATCACGTTGTCGAACGGGAACCCGCCCGCGGCGAGCGGCCACGTCAGCGTCATGTGCAGGCCGGTCAGCGTGAGGATCACGCCGAGCACGCCGAACGCCAGGGAGTACCCCGCGACGGGCACCGCCTTCGTACCGCGCAGCTGGTAGCCGAGCGCGACGACCAGCAGCAGGCCCGCGCCCGCGGCCAGTGCCATGACCGTGTTGTACGTGGGCATGTTCGCCCAGTCGATCTTCACGACCGAGCTATTCCCCGCGTACCGCGCCGCACACCGCGTCTTCGTCAGGCTGTGGACGGCGCTCCGGTGCCGCCGCTCAGCCGCCGTTCCACCTCCGCCAGCGCCATGTGCCACGGGAAGACCGCGGCCAGGTTGCCGCCGGTGCCCGGCTGGTGCGGCTCGAACGCGCCCGGCCCGGCCAGGATCTGGATGCCCTCGGCGCGCAGGATCTCCAGGCTGCGGCGGAACGGCCGGCGGCTGGCCAGCGCGGCGTTGACGAACGGCAGCACCACGATCGGGATGCCGAACGCGGGCGCCTCGGCCAGGATGCCCAGCGCGTACGTGTCGCTGACGCCGGTCGCCCACTTGTTGATCGTGTTGTACGTGGCCGGCGCGACGATGATCGCGTCGGCGCGGGGGAGCGGCGCGGCCCGGCGGGCGGCGTGGTCGCGGTAGTCGCTGCGCACCGGCATCCCGGTCTGGCGCGCGAGCGCCGCCGTGTCGATGAAGTCGAGCGCGGCCGGGGTGGCGATCACCTGTACGCTCCAGCCGCGGGTCTGGGCGAGCCGCACCATCGTGCCGACGTACGGTGCGGGTCCGGCGCCGCACACCACCACGTAGAGGATCCAGCCGGTCGGTACGCTCACATCCGTGCTCCGAGGTCGGGACATCCTCAGTATGACCGCACGCGTCACGGATGTCCCGGTCGCCCCTGATCACTCTCCGTTCCGGTTCGCCCCCGTTTCTGCGAGAAGACGCCCGTCACGGACACGGTGAGTGCACGAAATGCCGTCGCCGAATCCGCGCCTGAGCCCTTGCCCGGGCGTAGGTTGCGTTCTTGCGACCCGCGTACCGGCCCCTTGCGACACGGGTCGCCGCCATGTCGGCCGGGAAGATCCCGGCCGGTCCGCCGCGGGACCCCGCCCCGTGCGGGGTCCCGCGGCGAGGGTGTCAGCGCGCGGGCGGCAGCGGCCGGGCGGCGAGCCGCGCCAGCCGTTCCCGGTACGCGTCGCGCCCCTCGGCGCCGCCGCGGTACCCGGCGATCTCCGCCACGACGTCCTCCACCCACGCGTCCCACTCCGGGCGCCGGTCCGCGGCGAGCCGCCCGTACGTGACGGCCGCGTCCAGCACGCCGCGGGCGATCTCCCGGCCCATGTACGGCTTGTACCGGAACCGCTGCTCGTACTCGCCGATCCCGGTGACGACGTGCCGCCGTCCGGACAGCGTGACGCTGAGGTTCAGGTACGCCTCGACGGCGAAGTCGGCGGGTAGGCCGTCGGCGGCGATCGCGCGGCGCACGCAGCGGAACCCGCTGAGCGGGTGCTCCCCGTACGCGCCGTCGGCCTCCGGCGCCAGCGCCCGTACGAGCGGCGCGTACACCGCGACCGTGTTGCTGAGCACCGGCCGCGGCGGCGGCTCGGTGAAGTCGCCGACGACCATGGCGACGTCCGGTGGCGCGGCGACGGTGGCGCGGCGCAGCTCGGCCGCGATGTTGCGGTCCGCGGTGACCAGGTCGGCGTCGAGGAAGCCGACCCACGGGGTGGCCGCGGCGCGGGCGGCGGTGGCCATCGCGGCGCCCTTGCCCAGTGGCGCGGCGAGCACCTCGGCGCCTTCCGCGCGCGCCGCGGCGGCCGTGCCGTCCGTCGAGGCGCTGTCGGCGACCAGGAGCCGGTCGCCGTCCCGCAGCGCGTCGCGCGCCCGGCGCACCACCGACGCCACGGACTCCTCTTCGTCGTGGGCTACGATGACGAAAGTGATCATTCGGGGTTCAGCCCCCCAAACCGGAACGATCAGCTGGGCCCGGTCGTACGACCTCGGCGACGCGGCGGGCCGTCTCCCAAGAGACCTGTTCATCGCCGCGTACGGGCCGGACGTGGTGCTCTCCGATATCGACGCCCACGCGTTCTACGACCTCCAGACCCTGCGCCGCGGCCACGTCGCGCGCACCCGTCTGCCGCCGGTCGACTTCGACGGCATCCTGAACCTCCCCGACGGCGACCGGCCGGTGCGCGGCACGGTCGCCGTGCACATCATCGCGTACGCCTGCGGGTTCGTCGTCATCCGGCCGACCCTGCGGTTCGACCGGTACCAGGGCGACCTCGACTACGCCGCGCTGCACCAGCTCGAACGGGCATTCTGGCGGTACGACTACCCGCTGCGCTGGCACGTGCCGGGCTGCCCCGACGGCCTGCCCGGCGGCGTGCGGACGCTGATGAACTGGGCGTTCCTCGACCTGTACGAGCGGGCGCGCGGCGCGACGCCGAGTCCGCGGCGGCTCGCGGAGTGGGCGTACGAGGGCATCCAGGGCTGCGACCGGCTGCACGAGCTGTACGCGGCCGGCCGGCTGTCGTACCCGTTCCCGGTCAGCTTCGGCACGCAGTTCGAGCTGGTCGAGCCGGCCTTCGACGGCACCGACCGGCTGCCGCGGCGGATCGCGCCGGCCCTGCTGCGCGCCGACCCCGGTGACCTCACCGCCGAGCCGGTGAACGTCGAGGACGACTCCGACCTGGTCTGCTGGTACCTGGAGGAGAACCAGGCGCTCACCCTGACCGGTACGGGGCGGGTGGACGACGAGCTCGACGTGGTCGACATCGACCGCACGCAGCTGCTGGAGTTCCTGGCGCTGCGCCGGGCCACGCTGCGCTGCGTGCAGCGGGACACCCAACGGGTGCTGACCGAGCGGTTGCAGGTCACCCGGGCGCAGATCGAGCACTGGCAGCACATCGTGGCCAGCACGACCGACGATTACGTGCTGCACGACCGCATCGGCCGGCTCATCGAGCCGCTGCGCCGGCACTACGCGCAGGAGGTGCGGATGCGCGACATCCGGCACCTGGAGGAGCAGGTACGCGCCAACCTGGCGTGGTTCCAGGAGCGCATCGACACCGCCGCGGACTGGACCGGCGGCCTCGTCGGCGCCGCGGTCGGCGCGGCCGCGCTGGTCATCAGCCTGCAGGACGTGGTGCGGATCGTGATCGCCACGCTCGTCGGCGTGCCGCCCGGGCAGGTGGGGGAGCGGTACGGGCTGCTCATCGCGGCCGCGCTGCTGGTCCTCGTCCTGCTGTCGTTCCTCGGGTCGCTGCTGGTGATCAAGCGGCTGTCGTCGCGGCTGCGACCGTTCTCGGCGTGGCGGATCGACCGGCGGCGCCGGTGGTTCGCCTAGGGTTTCCAGTCCAGGACGCCGTCGTGCGGGTGCGCCCGGAAGCCGCTCGGGCCCGGGCGGCCGGTCTCCAGGAGCGTCGCGGTGGTCTCCAGGAAGGCGGCGTACGAGGCGGGGTAGCCGTCCGTGTGCGTGCCGTCCTCGGCGAAGTACTCGCCGACCTGGCCGGTGTGATCGGCGTACAGCTCGCCGCCGTCGCCGGCCTGCGCGAACGGGGTGAACGCCGGCTTCCAGTCGCCCGGGTTCTGCGTGCCGAGGTCCTCGACGACGCCGCACATCATGCGCCATTCGCGGCCGACGTCCCTGGCGGACATCGGCACGTGGAACGGCGGGAACGTGAACGCCGCCGCGGTCGTGGCGTCCGCGCCGTCGTGCACGCGGAGCGAGGTGACCAGGTCGGGCGGGAGGGGGCGGCCGAGGCGGGTCTGCAGGCGCGCGATCGACGCGTCCGGTGCGGGGTTCCGTAGCGACCGGGCCGAGCGTGGGGCGTGGGCGTCCAGCCAGGCGTCGATCCGGCGCCAGGCCCGGGTGACCCGCGCGGTGGTGGCGGCGGACGGGTCGCGTACGGCGATCGTGTCCGTCCTGGGATGGCATCCGGCGAGCCGGACCGGGGACGGGCGGGGTGGCGGCGAGCTGGGCGGGGACACGGCGGTCGGACGGACGTGCGGGGTCTGGACCACGATCGTCCCGCGCGGGCGGGTGATCTCCGCCCGCGTCGTGCAGGCGGTGAGGACGCCCAGCGCGACGACACCGGCGACCATGCGCCCGGGTGATCGATTCAGCCGCATCCGCGTCAGTATGGTCGATTCGTTGGCCGGACGAACGGAGGACGCATGGACGGGAAGGTCGCGGTCGTGACGGGGGCCGGGTCGGGGATCGGCGCGGCGGCGGTGCTCGAGCTGGCCGGCGCGGGGTACCGGGTGGCGCTGGCCGGGCGCCGGGAGGACCGGTTGCGGGCCGTCGCGGAGGAGGCGGGCGCCGACCGTACGCTGGCCGTGCCCGCCGACGTGACCGACGCCGACGCGGTGGACGCGCTGTTCGGCGCGGTCCGCGACCGCTGGGGCCGGGTGGACGTGCTGTTCAACAACGCGGGCATGGGCGGCCGTGCGGCCAACTTCGGCGACTACCCGGTGGACCGCTGGACCGAGGTGGTGAACACCAACCTGACCGGCGCGTTCCTCTGCGCCCGCGCGGCGTACCGCATCATGCGCGACCAGGACCCGATGGGCGGCCGGATCATCAACAACGGCTCGCTGTCCGCGCACACCCCGCGCCCCGGCTCGGTGGCCTACACCGCGACCAAGCACGCCATCACCGGCCTGACCAAGACGATCTCCCTGGACGGCCGCCCGTACCGAATCGCCTGCGGCCAGATCGACATCGGCAACGCCGCGACCGACATGACCGAACGAATGACCCAGGGCGTCCCCCAAGCAGACGGCTCCCGAGCCGCCGAACCGGTCATGAACGTCCACCACGTAGCCGAAGCAGTCCGCTACATGGCCGACCTCCCCCTAGACGCGAACGTCCAGTTCATGACGGTAATGGCCACCAACATGCCCTTCATAGGCCGCGGCTAGCCCAACCCCAGCCCAAGGCCCCCCAAGCGCCCGCCGAGCCGGAGCCCTCACCCCGCACGCCCGCCCTGCGCCCAGGCCAAGGTCCTCGCCCCGTGCGCCCGCGCGCCAGGAGCCTCGCCCCGTGCGCCCGCTCTGCGCCCGGATAAAGGCCTCGCTTCGCGAGACTGATTTTTTGCGCGTGGACGTGTTGCCGGGTTGGGCGCCGTTTGCGAGGTGCGGGTCTGCGCGGATCCTCCGTGCCCAACCCCGGCGGGGGTTGCGGCCTGGAACCCGGCCGCGCCCCGCTCCCGAAGTCCCGCCCGCGCGCCCGCTCTGCGCCCGGGACAAAGGCCTCGCTTCGCGAGACTGATTTTTTGCGCGTGGACGTTCTGCCCGGCCGGGCGCCGTTAGCGAGGTGCGGGTTCGCGGCGGCTACACCGTCTGCATGCCCACGTAGTTCTCCGCCAGGGCGGTGGCGGCGGCGCGGGATGTTGTTACGTAGTCCAGGTAGGAGCGCTGGAGGCGGAGCTGGTACGGGTCGTCGCTGAGGCGGTGGGTGAGCTGGGTCATCCAGTACGAGAAGTGCTGGGCCCGCCAGACGCGGCGCAGGCAGGCGTCGGAGTAGCCGTTGAGGCCGGCCTCGTCGCCCGTCTCGTACCAGCGCTGTAGCGCGTCGGCCAGCACGCCGACGTCGGCTACGGCGAGGTTGAGACCCTTCGCGCCGGTCGGCGGCACGATGTGCGCGGCGTCCCCGGCCAGATACAGCCGGCCGTACTGCATGGGCTCCACGGCGAAGCTGCGCACCTGCGCGATGCTCTGCTCCAGGATCGGCCCGTCTGCCAGCTCGAACCCGGCGTCGGTGGCGAACCGCGCGCGCAGCTCGGTCCAGACGCGGTCGTAGTCCCAGTTCCCCGAGTCCTCATCGGCCGGGACTTGGAGATACAGGCGGGTGACGCTCGGCGAGCGCATGCTGTGCAGCGCGAAGCCGCGGTCGCTGTTGCTGTAGATGAGCTCCTCGGTGGACGGCGCGACCTGGGCCAGGATGCCGAGCCAGGCGAACGGATACGTGTGGTCGTACACGCTGAGCACGCCCTCGGGAATGGACGGCCGGCTCACGCCGTGGAACCCGTCGCAGCCGGCGATCACGTCGCAGTCGAGCGTGCGCTCCTCGCCGTTCTCGGTGAACAGGATGCGCGGCTTGTCGGAGTCGATGCCGTCGAGGCGCACGTCGTCCACGTCGAACCGGACGTCGCCCCCGTCGGCCAGCCGGGTGGCGATGAGGTCCTTCACGACCTCCTGCTGCCCGTAGACGGTGATCGTACGGCCGGGCACCAGCTCCTCGAACGCGATGCGGTGGCCGCGGCCGCCGTACCGCAGCTCGATGCCGCGGTGCACCAGCCCCTCGCGCGTCATGCGCTCGCCGACGCCGGTGGCGTTCAGCACGTCGACCGTGCCCTGCTCCAGGACGCCGGCGCGCACCCGCTTCTCGACGTACTCGCGGCTGCGGATCTCCAGGACGACCGACTCGATGCCGCGCAGGTGCAGCAGGTGCGACAGCAGCAGACCGGCCGGGCCGGCGCCGACGATCCCCACCTGAGTGCGCATGCGACATCACATCCCATCCGAGAGCAGCAGCGTAGGCACAGATGGTTCCGCCGGCACCCGCCCGCGCGCATCCCGATCTTCCGTTGACTGGAAATTCAGATCGGTGACCACGGGGTTCGCGAGTTTTCCACAGAAGCGGAATTGGGGATCGCGCGGGACCGCCGGACCGGCGACGATGGATCGCACACGGTTCCGATCCGTTCGACAGGAGGTTCGAGATGTTCATCGTCACCGGCGTCATCGTGCTGATCGCGGCGCTGCTCTCCACCGGCCCGGCGCACGGCCCGCCGCCCCCGTCGCCCACCGCGCTCGACGGGTACGTGCTGGGCCGCCTGCCCCCGGGCCTCGGCCCGCGGGTCACCGACCACGCGTACGAGTGGGGCGACGATCCGCCGCAGACGGTCGCGTTCCACGAGCGCGTGTGGGAACGCGGCCCGGACGCCTCCGGCGGATACCACGTCGACCTTACGGTCGCGGTCCTGCGCGGGAAACGGCTGTCCGATCCGGCCGCGCTGCGGGCGTTCCTCGCGGAGTACCTGGAGCGCGACGCGTCCGCGTGGCGGCCGCACGCGTTCGCCGGCCGTCCGGGCTTCACCGGCACCGACGACGCCTGCTTCCTCGACCGCCCCGGCGTGGCCGTGTACGCCCGGCTGGAGCGCCCGGGCGCCCACCAAGCTGATCTCTACCGATTCATGGAAGGAGTCCGGCGCGATGTTTGATCGGTATTCGCCCGCGTCTAATAGGGTGCGACACCGGAATCTGTGGAGTCGTGCCGGGCCGCGGCCGGGCGAGGAGGCGACAGGACGTTGGCGGAGACTGTTCGGCGCGGCATGGGGTGGGCGCTCGCCGCCCTCGTGGTGGGGGCCCTGCTCGCGGCGCTGACGCCGGCGGCCGCGCGGGCCGATGCCACGACGCCGGCTCCCGGCGGCAAGTCCGGCAAGGTCGCCTTCATCGGGGTGCCCGCGCTGATGTGGCGCGACGTCACTCCGGCGAACATGCCGAACCTGTCGCGGCTGGCGCGGCACGGCTCGACCGGCTCGCTGTCGGTCAAGGCCGTCGGGCCGCGTACCTGCCCCACGGACGGCTGGCTGTCGGTGTCGGCCGGGGTGCGGTCCGCGTACCCGGGCGTGCCCTGCGTCCACGAGCCGCCGTACCCCACGCCGGACAAGCAGGGCGGCGCGACGATCTCGTACTTCAACCAGGTGATCGCGGCGAACGACGGAGGTGATTTCGAGGCGCGCACCGGCACGCTGACGAGCGCCGCGCAGGCGGCCGGGAAGTGTGTCCAGGCGATCGGGCCGGGCGCCGGGTACGGCGCGGCGGACCCGCACGGACGGGTGCGGCACTACGTGCCGTCGCTCGATGAGGCGAAGCAGGCGGACTGGTCGCGCTGCGCGGTGACGCTGGCGGACGTGAGCGACGTCTACCAGGCGCATCGCCGGGCGGCGGCGTCCGACGGCGAGCCCACCGAGATCCCGGCGGCCGCGCGGGCGGCCGCGGCGAAGAGCGCCGACCGGCGGATCGGGCAGATCCTGGACGCGCTGCCGCAGGGCACGAGCGTGGTGGTCGCGGGGATCTCCGACCACGACCGGGTACCGCACCTGCGGGCGGCGGTGGCCGCCGACGGGTCCGAGGTCGCCGCCGCCACCGGCAAGGGCGGGGCGGCCGCGGACGGCGGCACGCTGACGTCGGGGTCGGTGCGGCGGTCGGGCATGGTGATCCTGCCGGACATCACGGCCACGCTGCTGCAGTCCGCGGACATCCCGGTGCCGGGCCAGGTGATCGGGGCGCCGTGGGAGCAGTCCGGGCAGGCCACCGGCCAGCAGGCGCTCGCCGACGACGACGTGGCCGCGCAGACCGTACGGGATCTGCTGCCGTGGTTCTTCGCGGGGCTGGTCATCGTGCAGCTCGTGTTCTACGCGGGCGCGGCGGCCGCGCTGCGCTGGGGTTCGGCGCGGCGCCGGCGCGGCACGCTGGCGGCGGTGCGCATCGCCGCACTGGCGAGCGCGGCGATCCCGGTGTCCACGTACCTGGTGAACCTGGTGCCGTGGTGGCGGGTCGGCCATCCGCTGACCGCGTTGCTGATCGGCATTCCGGTGGCGGTCGCGGTGGTGGTCGCCGTGGCGGCGTGCGGGCCGTGGCGGCGGGCGTTGCTCGGGCCGTTCACGGTGGTGGCCGTGCTGACCGCGGGCACGCTCGCGGTCGACGTGGTCACCGGGTCGAACCTGCAGCTGAACAGCCTGATGGGGTACACCGCGCTGGTCGGTGGCCGATACTACGGCTTCGGGAACATCGCGTTCTCGGTGTTCGTCACGTCGATCATCCTGGGGTCGGCAGGGCTGGCCCAGTGGGTCGCCGCGCGTGCCCGGTCGCGCGGGCGGATGTGGGCGGCCATCACCGTGCTGGTGGTGGGCGCCGTGGGGCTGGTGCTGGACGGCGCGCCGTTCCTCGGCGCCGACTTCGGCGGCGTGATCGCCCTGGTGCCGGGGCTGGCGCTGACCGCGATGCTGGTGGGCGGGGTCCGGGTGTCGCTGTGGCGGCTCGGGGTGCTGTGCGTGGCCGGCGGTGTGCTGGTCATGTCCATCGCCACGCTGGACTACCTGCGGCCGCCGAGCGCGCGTACGCACCTGGGCCGGTTCGTCGCCCAGCTCATCGAGGGCGACGGCATCCCGGTCATCATGCGCAAGTTCAACGCCATGGTGCACACGTTCGGGAACATGACGCTCACGCCGATCATGCTGGCGGCGTTGGTGTTCTTGTTCTTCGTCCTGCGCCGTCCGGACAAGGCCCGGGCGGTGGCGCTGGACGCCGCGTTCGCCCGCGCGCCCATGCTGCGCGCCGGTCTGATCGGCGCGCTGACCACGGCGACGGTCGGCACGTTCGTCAACGACTCCGGCGTGGCGGTCATCGCGCTGGCCGTGACGCTGGCCGTTCCGCTGGCGCTCACCACCGCGATCCGCGCCCAGCAGCTGGACGAGGCGGCGGTGCCGCGTCCGGACGCGCCCGAACCGCCCGCGGAAGAAGGGGAGGCCGCGGGGTTGGAGGAGACCGCGGGCGTCAGCGCCGATCGACGTTGACGGACAGGCCGATCAGGGCGACGGCGATCCAGGCCACGATGGCCAGGGCCGGCGCGCCCATCTGTACGACCGCGGCGGTCGTCAGGAAGCCCGTGACCAGGGCGACGATCGTGATGGCGACCTTCTGACCGCTGGTCATCCGCTGCGGGTGGGCCGCGCGCTCCTGCTCAAGCCGGGCCTGGACCTGGCGGGCGATCTCCTCGTGCATCCGGTCCGCGAGGCGGGCCGCGACCGCCTCGTCGTACTCGGGACCTAACTCGCGGCGCGCGCCGAGCGCGGCCGCCATCTCGTCTCGCTTCGGCTCTGACATGCAGCGAGTATCACCCGGGCTTCCGGCCGGTGTCAGCCAGGCGGGCGGCGCGGGTGTTCAGGTAGCGCTGGACCGGGCGGCTTCCGGTGCGGCGGGCCGCGGTGGTGTAGGCCGTACGGGCGGCCGCCGGGTCGCCGGACAGCTCCAGGAGGTGGGCGCGGACGGCGTGGAGGCGGTGGTGGTCGCGGAGGCGGGGGTCGTCGGCGAGGGTCGCGACCAGGGCGAGGCCGGCCTCGGGGCCGGATGACATGGCGACCGCTACGGCGTGGTTCAGCCGGGTCATGGGGTTGTCCGTCATGGCGAGCAGGACCTCGTACAGGGCGACGATCTGCGGCCAGTCGGTGTCGGCGGGGGTGCGGGCCTCGTCGTGCAGGGCGGCGATGGCGGCCTGGACCTGGTACGGGCCGGCGGGGCCGTGCGGGAGGGCCGCCGAGACCAGCGCGACGCCCTCGGTGATGGCCTCGGCGTTCCAGAGGGTGCGGTCCTGTTCGTCCATCGGGATCAGGCTGCCGTCGGGGGCGGCCCGGGCGGGGCGGCGGGCGTCGGTGAGGAGCATCAGGGAGAGGAGGCCGGTCACCTCGGGGTCGCCGGGGAGCAGGCGGTGGACGATGCGGGTCAGGCGGATGGCCTCGGCGGTGAGCTCCGGGGCGTACAGGTCGGTGCCCGAGGTGCGGGCGTAGCCCTCGGTGAAGATCAGGTACAGGACGTGGAGGACGGCGGCGGGGTCGGGCTTCGCGGGCATCCGGAAGGGGATGCCGCTGGCCTTGATGCGGGCCTTGGCGCGGCTGATGCGCTGGCCCATGGTGGCGACCGGGACCAGGAAGGCGCGGGCGATCTCCTCGGTGGTCAGGCCGCCGACCGTACGGAGCGTCAGGGCGATCTGGCCCTCGGGCGGGAGCGCCGGGTGGCAGCAGAGGAACAGCAGGACCAGGGTGTCGTCGGACTCGGGCGGTACGCGGTCGGCGGCGGGGGACAGCCGGTCCTCGGGCAGCGTCCAGGTCGCGACCGTGTCCTCGCGGTGGCGGCGGGCCTGCTCGGCGCGGAGGAGATCGGTCAGCCGGCGGGCGGCGACCGTGATCAGCCACGCCCGCGGGCGGCCCGGGACTCCGTCCCGGGCCCACTGCTCCGCCGCCGCGATCAACGCCTCCTGCACGGCGTCCTCGGCCAGGTCGAAGTGCCCGTACCGGCGCACCACCGCCCCGAGCACCTGCGGCGCCAGCTCCCGCAGCAGCCCCTCGACTGAGGGGCCGGAGCCGGGGGTCATGTGCCGAGGTCGTCCGGCGCGCCGCCGATCAGGCGGACGTCGACGTAGAGGCCGCCCTGGCCTTCGGGGCCGGGGCAGTCGAGGATGCGGGCGGCGATCTCCGTGGCGCGGTCGAAGCTCGCGCATTCGACGATGTTGTAGCCGGCGAGGACCTCGGCGGTCTCCGCGTACGGGCCGTCGGTGACGATCGGCCTGCCGTCGGGGCCGGGCTCGACGCGGCGGGTGTGCACCGGGTCGGCCAGGCCCTGGGCGTCCACGAACTCGCCGGAGTCGACCAGCTCCTGGTTCCACTTGGTCATGAACGCGTGCATCGCCGCGACCTGCTCCGGCGTCCACTCCGGCCCGCCGGCCGCCCGGCCCGCCATGGCGTCGTAGTCCCGCTGCGAGCCGTACAGCATGATCATGTACTTCATCGTGAGTCCCGTTTCCGTACGCCGGCACCCTTGCGGTGCCGCTCACCCGAGACGTCGAAGCCGCGCCACGCCCTTCGACACATGTACTCATGATTGGTCCGGTGCGTACCATCCAAACGGCGATCGGGTGACGGAGCGAGAGGGGTGACCATGGCGCAGTCGGTACGCGGGGTCGTGTCGCGGGGCAAGGGCGAGCCGGTACGGGTCGAGACGATCACGGTGCCAGATCCCGGGCCGGGCGAGGCCGTCGTGAAGGTCAGCGCGTGCGGGGTGTGCCACACCGACCTGCACTACCGCGAGGGCGGCATCGGCGACGAGTTCCCGTACCTGCTGGGGCACGAGGCCGCGGGCCTGGTCGAGGCCGTGGGCGACGGCGTCGACGAGGTCGCGCCCGGCGACTTCGTGATCCTCAACTGGCGCGCCGTCTGCGGCCAGTGCCGCGCCTGCAGGCGGGGCCGTCCCTGGTACTGCTTCGCCACGCACAACGCGACGCAGAAGATGACGCTGGAGGACGGCACCGAGCTGTCCCCGGCGCTGGGCATCGGCGCGTTCGCGGACAAGACGCTGGTCGCCGCCGGCCAGTGCACGAAGGTGGACCCGGCGGCGTCGCCCGCCGCGGCGGGGCTGCTCGGCTGCGGCGTCATGGCGGGGCTCGGCGCGGCGATCAACACCGGCGGGGTGACCCGCGGCGACACGGTCGCGGTGATCGGCTGCGGCGGCGTCGGCAACGCGGCGGTGACCGGCGCGCGGCTGGCCGGCGCCGCGAAGATCATCGCGGTCGACGTGGACGACCGGAAGCTCGGCATGGCCACCACGCTGGGCGCCACCCACACCGTCAACGCCGGGTCGGGCGACCCGGTCGAGGCCGTACGCGAGCTCACCGGCGGCTTCGGCGTCGACGTGGCCATCGAGGCGGTCGGCCGCCCGGAGACGTACGAGCAGGCCTTCTACATGCGCGACCTGGCCGGCACCGTGGTGCTCGTCGGCGTGCCCACGCCGGAGATGCGGCTGGACCTGCCGCTGCTCGACGTGTTCGGCCGCGGCGGCGCGCTGAAGTCGTCCTGGTACGGCGACTGCCTGCCGTCCCGGGACTTCCCGATGCTGATCGACCTGTACCTGCAGGGCCGGCTCGACCTCGACGCGTTCGTGTCCGAGACGATCACGCTGGACGACATCGAGCCCGCGTTCGCCCGTATGCGCTCCGGCGACGTGCTCCGCTCCGTCGTGATGCTGTGATCTGAGCCCCCGGTCCGGTGCGCGTCCGGGACGCGCGGCAGGCTGGGAACGTGCCAAGCGAACACGTGACCCAGCGGGAGGCGCCCGCGCGGCGCCTCCCGCGGCCCGTCGTCGGCCTGATGGCCGCGGTCACCGGGCTGGCCGTGGCCAGCAACTACTACGCCCAGCCGCTGCTCGACGACATCGGCCGCGACCTGCACCTGTCCACCCAGCAGTCCGGGCTGATCGTCACCGTCACCCAGCTCGGTTACGCGCTCGGGCTGGTGTTCCTGCTGCCGCTCGGCGACCTGCTGGAACGCCGCCGCCTGCTGGTCGGGCTGTCCGTGCTGACCGCGGCCGGGCTGATGGTGGTGGCGAGCGTACGGGTGCCGGCCGTGCTGTTCGCGGCGGCCGGCGTGGTCGGCGTGGTGTCGGTGGTCGCGCAGATCCTGGTGCCGTTCGCGGCGACGCTGGCCGCGCCGGAGGAGCGCGGCAAGGTGGTCGGCACGGTGATGAGCGGCCTGCTCGTCGGCATCCTG